>Ga0116188_1000316_pt1 | contig 52518 bp, 31 predicted proteins | sample AD_JPNTR2_MetaG_FD_89807 | JGI IMG/M metagenome (GOLD analysis project Ga0116188, IMG submission 89807) | Active sludge microbial communities of municipal wastewater-treating anaerobic digesters from Japan - AD_JPNTR2_MetaG | ecosystem: Engineered > Bioreactor > Anaerobic > Digestate | place...
AGGGGCCGCCACGAGCCTCCACCGCATAGCGGACAGCACACCGTCCGGCGGTCGTTGTCTCCCGCCCCCCGGTACTCTCCCCTTCCCTTCCGGATGAAGATGCGCACCAAAGCCGCCGCCATCTTCAAAGAGTCTCGCAGTAGCCGAACCTTGGAGCCGTGATGGCGCACCAGACGCACGGGTCGGCGCTCGACGACGGCCCCCACCTCCTTCAGCGCCGCCAGCATCTCGATATCCAGGGCGAAACCTCGTTCCTGGGTATAAGCCATCAGCCGGCGTATCAAGTCACCCTGAAAACCTTTCAGGCCGCACTGGGTGTCGAAGATCCCCAACCGGAGCGTGAAGTTGACCAGGTGTGAAAACACTTGTCCTGCCAGCACTCGGTAGGCAGGGTAGGTGGGATCCCGGCTCGATTCGGGCAGGTCCCGCGCTCCCACGACCGCATCGACGCCACGGTCCCGCAAAATCTCGAAAGCATGACAAAAGAAATCCAATGCATAAGGGAGGTCGGCGTCGACCATAAAGACCCAGTCCCCGCTGGAAGCGAGGATTCCCCGACGAACCGCCTCCCCCTTGCCTCGGTTCTCAGCCGACCGAACCAGAGTCACACCCGCCCCGGAAAACGTCTCCGCCACCCGAGAGGTGCCGTCTACGCTACCGTCGTCCACGACGATAATCTCCCACGGCTCGGCCCCCAGCCAGTCGCGTAGGAAAACCGTCAACTCCTGCAAGGTCGGACCCAGCCTTTGCTCTTCGTTATATGCCGGGATGACGAGGGAAACCCGAATCTTTTCCTTTTCCGACATCTTAGAGTCGCTTCATCTTACACGCTTCCGCACCGTACGTTCCGGTGTCCGGCTGGGGAAGAGGGGACTGGAGGCGGACGCACGCCGCGTGCAGTCCGACATCGGCGCTCTATTATGTCGCGTCGCCTGAGACGGCCGCGCTGCGGGTTGGCGGCATCTCGAGAAGGCAGGAAACGCGGCTCGCGGCGTGGGACACACCCGTGGGCCCATCCCGGCAACCCCCAAGCGACAACTTCCCGAGGCCGAAGGCCTCACACACTCAAAAGCCCACGACAAGCGGGAGCCGGCGAGCGCCGCCCTGGGTTTACGCGTCCTTCTGATCGTTCCGGAGCCCTGCAGAGGTGCTCTCATCCCACCTTTCGGCGTTCCACCGCCCACCCGTGACCATTTCTCGGGTCCACCTTTTCTGGTGGGTGGAGAAACGAGGGAGCATGGCAGGAAGCCTCCTCAGCGAACGTGCCTGAAGTTCTTATCGTCAAAGAAAAAGTTCCACGTCGAGCACTGGGGGCACTCGTACACCCGAAACATCCCCCAACGCCGTCTGACGCTCCCCGCCGACTTCAGACTTTCAGAAGGACTGCTCGATCCACAGCGGATACAAACATTGCACCAGCCCGTCTCATCGATCGAGTCGCCAATTGCACCAAAGTACATCGCCCAACCGTAGAAGCTGAGGCGTGTTCGAAGCCATCGATCCGCCCAACGTGAAGCCAGGAGGTAGAGACGCAGTGACCATTCCGCCCCCCCTCCCAAGAGGAGAAGTCTGCGGGGAGGCCAGGCCGTTCGGCTCGCACGGTTCAAGAAACTGAGAGAGGAGAACAACGGACGCGTCGCGCGGTGCGGAAGTCCGGTGTGAGCGGTAATTCGTCGAATCAAGTCCCCGGAATTCCGAAAAGCGTTCACGTGACCTCCTCCGTGGGACAACCATCGATAAACGACGTCGGTGAGCGTCGAGGCGTCGGGAACACTTACAAACAGAGCACCCTGCGGCTTGACGGTCCGGCCGATTTCCTCGAGAACCGCGTCCAGTTCGGAGAAATGTTCCAAGCTGTGGTGGCACACCACTGCATCCAAGGAAGAGCTTTTCACAGGCAGGATCGCCGCGTCGCCGCAAACAAAGATTCCATCGGCCTTGGGCGCCGAGAGCGTGTGGTCGACCCTGATCACCGTGTGACCGCCCGCGGGAAAACTACCCCCACCGCAACCGAGGTCCAGCACAACGCTCCCGCGTTGCAGATTCGCCAAGATCTCGTACACCCGGCGATTATAAGACCGTAATCCTTCACAGCTGATAGCAAGACATGGAACCGTAATACAGGAAGCAAGCACGATCCTTCCGGCCCATCTTCGGCACCCAAGGACGGACAAACCTCTCCTAAGCTTCGGGGAGTAACGGGCAGGTGGGATTTCATTGAGTAGGCCGGCCGCCTACGCTCCGCAGGCCGAAGATGAGCCGTCTCCCCGGCTACAAAACCGTCAGCTTCCTTTCCTACCCGAGAGATAAGAGTATGCTCAAGGTCGTTCCGCGCTTGTACCCGAGCCAACTTCAAGACGGTCGTGTCTTCGGGGCGTCGACGACCTTTGGTTTAAGGGCATCCGACGCCCGCCGCCGGATCCCTCTTCTGCAAAAAGGGCGGCTCACCGACAGGCATGGCAGGGGAATACCACGCTTTGCAGAAACCACGGTATACCGTGCAGAAGCGCTGCGGTCACTCCCACCGCAACGCAGCTGCCGACCAGGTCCAACGTCTCGACGCGTCGGACTACCTCCACCCAAAGTAGATACATCCAGACATAACCGCCCACTACGATCAGGCGCAAGGCCACGAAGATCGCATCGTCCCCAAGAGATTGTGACGCTTCCTGAAAGCTGACCAAGAACCCTAAGGAATTCCGCTCATTCGCCGGCAGCGTGACGTCTCTAGGCAAAGGGATTGTAAGCAGCAAAGCAATCACCAAGATGTTTCCCAGCAAAATGGGTATGTGGGCCGGCCCTGTCCTGACAAACACTCGTTCGAACTCACCCCTCCCTCCGAGCAGGACGGCGATCGCCGTCAACATCCCCGCCCCGATGGACCATTGGACAACACTGAAGAGAGCCGAGAAGATCCCCGTGAACGGTCCCAGATCCCTGAAGGCGGAGAATCCCGCTTCCAGCTCCTCTCGATCTTGCCCCTTAAGGAGTCTGTTTGCAGCTAAGCCTTCTTCCAATAGGTCAAGGACGTACTGGTGCAGCAGCCACGCGATCATTAGACCACTGCCCGCTACGAGAGCAACCACCAGCACAGCGGAAACAACCGAACTCTCACCGCGGTGCCCACGTGACGACGAACGATCTTGATGTGTCGTCCCCTTCTGCAAGGAGATTTCTTCCACGTTCATCAAAACAGATCCTCCAGGCTTTCGCCCGGTTACGTGGCCAGTTCGGTCGGGTCTTTTCGAATGAGAATCCTCCAGGTCAGCTCGACGAGCAGGCAGAAAACGACGAGCGATCCTAAAAGGCCTAGGTAGGCCGCCGTCGGGTTGGCAAGGCTTTGTAATAGAAGCTCGGAAAGATCAACGTTCCACCGTTCCTCAGCTAGACCGCCCAACACAATGCCGAGCATGGGAAGGAGCACACTGCCCACCATCGGTACCAAGTAGCCGACCACCGGACGAAACAAGAAGATGCACCCAATCAAGATCCCACTTAATAAGACCATCCCGGAAACAATATGAACCACGTAAGGAGCCGGAACAAACACGTTGATGCCATACAACGTCCGTACGGCCACCCCTGAACTAAGATACAGAATGATGTACGTACCCGGTCCAACGAACAGCTGAAGGATGAATTTAGAGAACACTACATCTCTTAGTGAGACAGGCAAGCTTAACAAGACGAGTATAGTTTTACGTCTTCTCTCGTCTACGGTGGTGGAAATCGCTACACCGCCCATGAGAACGATCGAGAAAACAAAGGTCCACTGTTGGATATCTAAAACGATATACTCGGGCCGCCTATATATCGCCATTGTAGCTAAGGCAACTACATAAGCGAGCGAGAAACCGAGGTAGAATTTCCAGATTCTCTCGAAATCCTTCCGCAATAAGAGAAAGAGCTCCCGCATTACCACCTACCTGTTAGACATAGGAATACGGCCTCGACAGAGGCGCTCCGGATTTGCCAGTCACCACGGGGAAAACAACTTTTGAGATACTCCTCAATATCGGAACGATCGGAGCGGGACAAGACCATCTGCATTCGTCCTTTCCGGCAAGCATCCACTCGCCCGGGCAAACCTTCCAGCACTCCCGGCGGCACACCGTCGCCAGGCACCGAGATCACCTGCCAGCGCAGACAATCCTCGGTGTCCACCACGGTCAAAAGCCTTCCTTGGTGGACAAAAGCAATCCTCCGGGCCAGCTGTTCCACATCCTGTGGCTGGTGGGAAGAGAATAGAACGCACCGGGACTCCCCCGGCCCGGTCAACGTGCTGATCAGCTCCAGTATCTCGTGCCGGGCGACCATGTCCAGACCTGCCGTCGGTTCGTCCAAGAGGAGAACGGGGGGCCGAAAGGCCAAGGCCAGGATCAGCTGCAACTTTCTTTTCATCCCCCGGGACAGCTCGGATACCTTCCGATCAGCATCGAGACGAGACCAGGCCAGCAGGGAATTGCTTAGGCCATCGTCCCACGTAGGATAGAAACGGCGGAAAAAACCCAGGGTCCAGCGAACGGTTTGCTCTTCGTAGAAAAAAGATTCCTCGGGAACATAACCCAAAAGCCGCCGTACGGCCGGACAATCCGGAGGAAGCTCGCGCCCGTTAAGTGCTACCCGACCCGAGTCGCGCTTGACTAAGCCCATCAAAGATCTGAAGAGCGTCGTCTTACCGGCCCCGTTTTCCCCCACTAACCCGAGGCATTCGCCCGGGGCGATGGTCAGTTCGTCGATTTCCAACCTAAAACCCCGATACCTCTTGCACAGTTGCGAAATAACGAAACCGGCACTCACATCACCCCCCATGTGAGAATGTAGACCAGGGCGCGAGGGACGACGAACGCCCCGATCACGGCCGCCGCCGGTAGCAGAAACAAGGCAAGCAGGAAAGCGTGGAGACATTCCGCGACGGAAAGAAAGGACCCACCGCCGTTTCTCAGGTATGCAACGAAATCCAAGGCGAGACGAAATCCGGGCCTGGACACCACAACCATCGCCGAAAACTCCAAGGGAGCATGTAGGAACAAGACAATCTCCAATCCCTTGCCGATATGGTTCGCGCTTCCGAGATCCTTCGCCACCCGTAGAGCATTCGCTAACAAATAGCCGTTAAAGAAAAGATAAGGTACAGATGCGAATCCGAAGCTCGCCGTTCCTAAACCCTGAACGGCCAAGAGGACGCAATTCCGCCGAAGAATGGGAAGGAACCTCTCCCCCGTTTCGGCCAACCGGCGGCTGGTTTGTAACACGTGCTCCTTCTGTCTCAGTTTGAGCCGGTCTCCAGCATCTTTCGCTTGGCCGTAGCCCTGTAAAGCCCAGCCGAATCCGGCTAGGAGACAACTCACGCTCAGGAGGAGAGGTCCCAGCCATCTCGAACGTATGGCGTTTCCCATTCTGGCAACCCGAAAAGAAACCGAACGCGTCAGGCCCACCCAACAAAAGTACAAATCCCCCCGGCCAAGGGGGTCAAGACTGCGCTCATTACTACGCATTCCGCTGCGACTGCGAGCGAAACCATCGACCCTTCCTTCGCGGTGAAACCGAACATTCGATCCATGATATCCGTATGGGCGAAACCCGCCATGGGAACATGGACAGCAACCAGGCCAAACGTGAGGAACACTAGCAGCAAGCAAGCCTGCATCTTCCGGGCAATAGTAGAACTCCTTTCCCATTCTGTCGGTCGCTGTAAGCGACGAACCGAGACTCAAGCAGCCGTCATGATGCCCTGTCGACCCTCGCACGGCCTATGCCGACTCCCGAGGCGACAACAGTTGAAGAGTACCAGTGTCGGGAGGCGCTGGTGAATACAACTACCTTAACTACGGAGCTAAGATAGTTTGATTTTGGACGGCGGAATTCAGCTCGGCTGGAGCCTTCCCGCCGGATCTCGGGAACTCTCTCCGACGGTCAACGCCCCGGGCGCGATTCTCCCCCGCGCTAACTGAACCAATCGATGTGCATTCCGAGAGTCGGCTTCGCCTGGGGCGGAGTTGTGTAGCCGGAGGTACATCGGTGTTTTGCTGATTGATGCAAAGCGTTCTTGTTTGGTGATATCAGCCCACCAATGCCAGGACCGTGCCGGATCGAAAATCCCACGGGCCGCCGACGGCCTTCGACCGGAGCAGGATCGGCGGTAAAACGGTGATGCTGGAACATGGTCTGTCGGCTTTGCGACCTGTCGACTTCGAGTACCACCGAGGCGACGGGAAGGCGACCGTGCCGCGGTTTCGGAAAGCGGGCACGCAGGGAAAAGAGAACTCAAGGCAGCCCGGCCTGTAGAGGTGAAGGCCACTCAACCAAGACAGTCCCCCGCCTGGGAGAAAAATTCCGGCCGAGCGAGATGCGGCCGCCCCGCCTAGGGAATTTCGAGGCAACCAGAGCGGCGTTGTACCGTAAGATGTCAGGCTCCGAGGACCTGGCGATTGAGGTTAATGCGGCCCCTCCGCAAGCGGCTCCGTTACTCCTGCAAAGGATTCGACAAAGTATGCCGACGTGCTAAACTTTCCGACATCAGGTCATGCACTTCGTGCGCTCTTCGCCTTACGGCGAGCGGTGACGCGTGCGTTGGCGTACAATTGGGGAACCTAAGGGCTGGGAGACCATGATTGGGAGGTATGGGCACCTCATCGAGGAGGGAAAAGGGCTGCCGCCGTCGCGAAAGTCGCACGATACTTGCCAAGAGGCCTTTCGGACCAGCCCCCGAATGTTCCACAACCTGCCGAATCTGTGACGTGGGTCGTTAGCTCAGGTGGCAGAGCATCTGACTTTTAATCAGAGGGCCGCAGGTTCGAGTCCTGCACGACCCACCAAGCTTTCAGTCATTGATTTGGCTGCAGGTGCCGGCGACACCTGAGTCGGCAGCACGCGTTCTTCCCCCGTCGCTGAGCCAGCCGGGAGAAATGTGTTTTCGAAGCCGTACCCGAGATTGTTCGGTGACGGTTCGGCCGTGGTCGAGCCCATTCGGTAGCGTCCTCCCTCGTCCTGGGATATCCTTCCTGCCCGAGTGCCGACTGCTGTCGGCGCAGACCACGGATCCCGTCGGCGTCGCGGGAGAAGCCGGGTCCCGCCGCGCTTTGACGAGTGCTGCAGGCATACGGCCGAAGGCGCGTGGTCTCGTGTCATAAACCAAGGAGGGAACCAACATGAACCTAGAGAAGAGTAGACGACGGATACCGGTCTTTCTGGGCGCGGTAGGCCTCGTCTCTTGGTGGTCATTCGCTCAAGAGACGCCCCTGTATAAGAATCCCGATGCCCCGGTGGAAGAGAGAGTGGCCGACCTCATGAGCCGAATGACCCTGGAGGAGAAGGTCGCCCAGCTAAACCCCACCGGCATCATGCGCCAGGAAGCGTTCGACTCGGAGGGTAACTTCCTGCCGAACGAAACCGAGGCCGGCCTCTTGCGCAACGGTGCGGGCGCCTTCGGCTTTGGGGGATTGAGGGACTCCGACGACATTGTTTGGGTCGCCAAGGCGATTAATTCCGTGCAGCGGTACATGATCGAGCAGACGCGCCTGGGAATTCCGGTCTTCATCTTCGGCGAAGCCCTGCACGGCTTCATGGCTCGCGGGGCGACAAGTTTCCCGCAAGCCGTCGCGCTTGGTTGCACCTGGAATCCGGAGCTGGTCGAGCAGATCTTCACGGTCGTGGCACGAGAGGCGCGGGCCCGAGGTTTTCGCGAGGTTTTGTCACCGGTACTCGACTTGGCGAGAGACCCTCGCTGGGGCCGAACCGAGGAGTGCTACAGCGAGGATCCGTACCTGGCCGCCCGCATGGCGCTCGCCGCCGTCTACGGCTTGCAAGGACGTGGCGGCGGACGGGTCGACGAGCACCATGTCATCGTGACGTTGAAACACTTCGCCGGCCACGGCCAGCCGGAAGGCGGGCGCAACCAGGCTCCGGTCAACTACTCGGAGCGCGAGTTCAGGGAGACCCATCTCATACCGTTTGAAGTGGCGGTCAAGGAAGGCCACGCCCTTTCGATCATGGCCGCCTACAACGAATGGGACGGGGTGCCCAACCACGTCAATCGCAAGCTTCTGACCGACATTCTGCGGGGAGAATGGGGCTTCCGGGGTTACGTGATGAGCGACGGTGGAGGGATGGACCTTACATGGCAGGTCCACCGGGCCGCCGCTGGTCCCGAGGAATCGGGAGCGCTCTCCATTGCGGCCGGCCTCGATTACGACTTGGGCAGTCGGGGTTGCTTTCGCCGATTGGCTGATCAGGTCCGTAACGGCGAGGTCTCCCAGGCTGATTTGGATCGAGCCGCGGCCAACGTACTCAGAGTGAAGTTCCTCGGCGGCCTGTTCGACCAGCCGTACGCCGATCCGGAGGAAGTGGCCCGCGTGACCAACAGCCCCGAGCACCGCGAGTTGGCCCGCAAGGCGGCCTACCAGGCCATGGTGTTGCTGAAGAACTCAGGCGGTACGCTGCCCCTGGATCCAGGCAAGATCCGGCGCTTGGCGGTCATCGGCCCGAACGCCGCCGACATCCACCTGGGCGGCTATTCGCCGACCCCGATGCACGGGGTCAGTGTCTTGGAAGGCCTCAGGACCTACGCGGAAGGGAAATTCGAGGTGCTGTACGCGGAGGGCTGCAAGCTCACCCTGAACAAGGAGTGCCACTGGTTGGTGAACGAGAAGCCGATCTTGAGCGATCCCCAGGAGGACCAACGCCTGATCGCAGAGGCGGTGGAGGCGGCCAAGCAGGCCGACGCCGTCATCTTGGTGTTGGGTGAGAACGAACTGCTCAACCGGGAAGCGTGGAGCGACGTCCATCTCGGCGATACGGATACGCTCGAGCTGGTGGGACGCCAGAACGAGCTGGTGGAAGCGATAACCGCCACGGGGAAGCCCGTTGTCGCTCTCTTGATCAACGGACGGCCGCTAGCGGTCACGCGGATCCAGGAAACCGTTCCCGCTATTCTGGAATGCTGGTACTTGGGCCAGGAAACCGGCCATGCGGTAGCCGACGTTCTCTTCGGGGAGGCGGCTCCGAGCGGCAAGTTGTCGGTCACGTTTCCCCGGTCGGCCGGACAGCTACCCGCTTTCTACAACAAGAAACCGAGTAATCATCGCTACTACGTTTTGTCCGACTCCAGCCCCCTTTATCCTTTCGGGTGGGGCCTCACGTATACGACATTCGAGTACAGCGACCTGAAGATCACCCCGGGGGAGGTTACAGCCCACGGATCCGCCGAAGTAACGGTCAGCGTGACGAACAGCGGGCCTCGAAGCGGGGAGGAGATTGTCCAGCTGTACATTCGTGACGTCGTGAGCCTGCCCACCCGCCCGGTGATGGAGCTGAAGGATTTCGCCCGAGTCGCCTTGGCTCCCGGCGAAACCCGCACCGTTCGCTTTATCGTGGATCGAAGCAAGCTGGAGGCGCTGGATATGACCATGAAGCGGGTGGTGCCGGCGGGAGAATTCGAGATCATGGTGGGTCCCAATTCGGCGAACGTACTCAGAGCTACGCTCAAGGTCACCCGATGACCCTCGCGAGTGCAGGGCGCTTAACCGTAACACTAAGACAGAGGGTTACGCAGCATACAGCCGAATTCGGACTTCTGGAAAACGTAGAAGATACGGACCGGCTTCCGGCATCGAGTAGGGCGGCCTCGGAATCTACCCCCATGGGACGCACAAGCTGCGCGAACTTGATTTCCGCCTGATTTAGGGTCCACCGGGACTTCGGCCCCAGCTGACTGCCGACGCACCGCGCCCGCTCAGAGTCGGCCGAATACGCCGAGTAAGCTGTCCGGTCGAAAAGTAGAGGGGAGGGCCCGGTCAAGCGGGTTGACGATCACATGAGGATGGTCGTGCTTCCCAACCGAGCCCTGCGTGTTAGGGTCTTAGAAGATATCGGCGGGCGAGAGACCTTTCTTTAGGTTCCTGAGCTTCTTTTTCGCAGGCTCCTTTGGACGACGAGACGAAGCTTAGCGACCACGCCACCCCCCGCGGACCGGCAGTTCTCCAGAATACCTTCGTCACCGTCTTACTGTGTCACCGTTAGGATCTACACCCCCGCGTACCTGGAAGGGCCCCCGCCCTGGCATCCGCGCTCCCTGGCAACCCGCTCGGCGTAGCCCGATTCGCGGTGTGCCTGCAAAGGGTCGGTAGGAAGTCCACGACGGCGGCGCCAATCCTCCACCAAAGGCTGTACATCGGAAAAGAAAGCACTCCGCAGCACGCTCTCGGCGTCGATGACTCGGTGCTTACGCCGGCATTCATACAGTCGCTCGAAATCCACCAAGGCCGACTTCACATAGAGCTCTTGGATCGTGGTGACGGTCTGGATCGTCGCCTCGATCTTCGGCTTGATGTTGTGGCTTTGGTCCACCATGAAGGCGATGTCGGGAAAGGAACCCGTTTCGAAAGCCCAGCTGTGAATCTCTACCAGAATGCGGAACAATTGGTACGGGTCGATGGACCCGGCCGTCAGATCATCGTCGGCATATTTCTTGTCGTTGAAGTGGAAACCTCCCAACATGTTTTCGTCAAGCAGCCAAGTCACGATCTGTTCGATGTTTTGGCCGGGAAAGTGGTGACCCGTGTCGACGAGGACCCGGGCTCGGGGACCCGCAGAGCGCGCCAGCAACAACGCCATTCCCCAGTCGGCGATGTCAGTGTGATAGAAAGCCGGCTCGAAGGGCTTGTACTCGACAAGAAGCCGCTGTTGTCCGGTCAACCAAGTGTGAATTTCGTGCAGGCCGTCCTGTAGCAGGTGCTTGCGGCGGCGGATATCGGTCGCTCCCGGATAGTTCGAACCGTCCGCCAGCCAAAGGACGAGGTCCCGGCCACCTACGGCGTTCAGGATGTCTACGCTGTCCCGAACGTGGCCTATGGCTTTCTTGCGCACAGCTTCGTCAAGATTCGCCAGCGAACCGAACTTATAGGATTGGTCTTCGAAGAGAGTAGGGTTCACCGAACCGATGCGAACGCCCTCGCCTTCCGCCACTGCGGCCACAGCCGGCACGGACTGCACACCTTGGGGAAAATCCCACGCCACGTGAACCGCGACGGAAGGGCAGGCGCCCGTCAGGCGATGCACGTGGCCTCCGTCCTGCAACTTTTCCTCGATGGTGCGAGCGGCCCCCGGCTCGTAGAACTTTCCGAAGCGCGTTCCGGTATCGGCGAATCCCCAGGAAGGTAACTCAATCGATAATGTATCCAGGGCATGGAATGCAAGCTCTGCTTTCGTTTGAGACATGACGAATCTCCTCTGTCCGGCACCTCCCTACGGCTCTCGGCCGGGCAGCAACGGACGGAAATGCCCGGCTCCCCTGAAGTTGTCCTCGAGCCGCCCGGGACCCGGAGAACTGCCTGCAAGTATCATTCTTCAGCAACCAACCCGTCTCCGCCGCCAGTTTCAACGAAAACCGCGGACCGCGCAAGACCTCCTCGCCGGGCCGGTTTCCGTCGTGCAGGAACCGGATGCTCTGCTGGGGGACTTCGGCGGGTGACCTATTGTTCTCGTTCAATCCACGCTGACGATCCCCCAACCGTACCTTGGGGAAACCCTCACAGGACACACAGGGATTCGGCAGGAGGCTCGCCAGTCAACCGGCTGTAACAGGCCGAAATCGGACGCACCGGAGCCGCCGAGAAAGCCTTTACCTTGCTGAGACAGGGCCGACAATGCGTGTCGACGACTGGGAGTTCTAACGAGAAAGAGCAACGCCGGTAGGTCCTCCTTGCTTCTCCGTCAATCGACACCTAACATCTTCTCTCTAAGGAGCGTTTATGTCCCTGGCCGATGTACCCTTCCGACGCTTCGCCGGCAACATGATCGTAGTCCACACCGTCACGTATTTTCTAGCCGGAATGTTGGCCTACAGCGCGATGGATTACGAGAGCAGGTTTCTTGAGCCTCCTCTCAGCCACCTGATGAGACCGACTTCGGACCCTTGGGTGATGTTGGGACCGGTCTTACAGCCGATCCGCGGATTGATCTTCGCCTTGGCGTTGTTTCCGTTCCGCACCGTATTCCTTAACCGCAGGAATGGTTGGCTTCTTCTTTGGTGGCTCTTGGTCGCCCTCGGGATCGTGTCGACGTTCGGCCCCGCACCCGGCTCCGTCGAGGGTTTGATCTACACGAAACTCCCGGTAGTCGAGCAACTCGTGGGTCTCTGGGAGGTCGTCCTGCAATCGTTTTTGTTTTCGCTCTTGTTCCACTACTGGTGCAATCACCCGGATCACCGTTGGCTGGGTAAGGTCCTTTGGCTGTTCTTCATCTTCGTCATGATCATTCCCATCTTGGGTTTGATGGCTGGGAGATTGTCGGTCTAAGCGGTTCCGCCGCGGATACAAGATCGCTGAAAAGCGAGAATGCCGGCGCTCATCACACCAAAACGCGAATCCCATAGGTATTGCTGGTCGAGGACGACAGCCCAGGTTTTCTGAACCGCGTGTTCAGGCGAACCCAAGTCTATGTGCGGATCCCGGCGTTTTTGACGATGAAGGATTCCCTCCAATACACTAAGAGCCGGGAGGGCGGCGATGACTGGAGATTTCGACCCAAACGTCGATGAGACCGGCGGCATAGGGTTCCCTCTCGGAACATTCAAGGAAATTGGTCGGAGAACACGGTTTCCCTCCCACCACGTCCTCTTCCGTCAGGACGATTCCATAAGCCACCTCTTCCTGGTAGAGCGCGGTCTCGTCAAACTGAGTTGCATCGACTGCAAGGGAAAACCGGTTACCATTCTCGTCCGTGGAGCAGGCGCCCTGCTCGGACTGGTCTACCTGCTGACCAACCGGCCGATGCCCTACAGCGCGATCACGCTGACCATGGCTGAAACCAGCCGGATATCGGCACTCCGCTTCCGAGAGGAACTCATGCGCAACAAGACCGCTCTTGAAGCGATTCTGAATGCTTTGGCGGAAGAGACCGCCGCCTGGACGACGGCGGTCTGCAATTTCGCTCTCCATCCTCCCCGGGTGCGCCTGCTTTCTCTGCTGCGCACCTTGCCGCGGTTGCAACCCGGGGCCTGGGAGGAAGGCGGTTGGTTATGCTGCTCATTGGCATTCCCTCAACATGAGCTTGCCGAGATGGTAGGGGTTACCCCGGAGCATCTCAGCCGCATGCTGCGCCGACTGGAGAACCAAGGTCTGGTTCGCCGTGAGCGGAAGATTCTTTGGGTGCGCACCACGGATGAACCGCAAGTACTTCGAACGTAGTCGGGTCTACTTCCTTTCCCGCGAGAGTCGGAATCGGATCCGGGTTCCGCCGGATCCGATTCCGGGGAGCTTCCGTCCCGGTCCCACCACCGCGCCTCCACCTTATCCATGTGGAGAAGCAAGCTGACTCGAAAGACGACCGGGCTGCGAACCGTCTTGATCGTGATCAATGACATTCTCGTGAGCCCAACAAACAATAGGGTTGATCAGGCGATCGGCCGGTATAACGGAAAGGGAGGTCGATAGATGGTCAAGCTATTTCTTCGTCTCTCGTTGCTTCTTGGTCTGATCCTCGGCTGCCTGGGACATGAGAACGTTAGCGCGCAGCTCCCCTGCGAGTGGGGATGCGCCTCCTGGTGCCCCATGGAATACCCTTATCCGGTTTACGTGCCAGGATGTGACTACCCTCAGTATACGGATTGTGTCCCGGTGGGTACCTGCGACTACTGTATGTATGGAGGTGTAGCCTATTGCTCCGGTTTTTGGTGCTGGAGCTACTATCCGACGGCCTTTAACATGGGCTGTTGCGCACCTTATCCCGGAACATGAGTTTTCGATGCTGACTCCCACAAACGGAGGTAGGCGCCATGAGGAAGTTCAGACGGCACATCCTTCTTTGGCCTATACTGATCTCCACCATATTATCGTGGTCGATCTATCTTTCCGGTGAATCCTTTACGGCCACGATAGATTTGGATCTACCGACAGATGTCCTTTTTAACGTGATCAAGATCGGTCCACAAGATTCCATCTACGCACTTTCATACCTAGATGGAAGACTAGCTGTTCAACCTAAGGATTCGGGGATTCTGGAAATCGATCTAAAGCGCGATGCACCCTGTGGAAACGACTGTCGATTCTTCGACTTTTCCGTCGGAGAGGACGGCACACTGTACATCCTTTCTCTATGGAGATCGGGGAAGCAAGACAACCATGCCGGCGTTTTGGTTTACAACCGCGAGGGCGACTTCAAGGAGCTCATTGAACTGAGCAGGTACGTCGATGCGCGACGCATCCTGGTCGACGCCCGGGGGCGATTCATTGTGCTTGGACTGGATCCCGCCCTCTATTTCGGCAAGGCCGAGGCGTTGGGGCTGATTCACCGATACGGCCCGGACGGCCGGTACCTTGACACCCTGTACGCACTGGATTGGAGGCAGTACGTCCCATCCGGCATGGCAAGCCTATCCATCGCCTACAACACGCTACGCCCGCTGGTCGACCGGCTTCCGCTGGTCCTGGACGCCGAAGGGAATATTCTGACCGCCTACCCCGGACGAGCCGGAATCCTCATCCTGGAGGGCCCGGAATGTTCCAGCGTTAAACAGATCGACCTGCCGCTGGACGATATCGCTTTAGACCTTGGAGGCCGGTGTGGAGGAAGACCCTTCCCCGATCCTCCGGCGGTGGTGAGCCTTCAGCCGGCGGGTGACCACCTGGTCGTTGAGTTGGCGCTGTCCGTCGCCTGCCCCGATTCCCCGCGACCCCTTACGGGGAGGGCCCGGCTCACGGTCGTTCGATCCACGGGCGCGGTTGAGACGGTCGAGTCCGTTGCTCCTCAAACCGGCACCCTGCTCGAACGGGTAGCTCTGAGCTCCGATACGAGACTCGGCTTTTTGGTGCCGCAAGCGGAAGGAGCGCGCGTCGAGATCCGTTCCGTCGCTTCGCCTTGAAAGAGAGGCCCGCGGGCCCGTAGCAACCGCGGGCGGGGATGCCGTTTTCCATGGCCGTGGGCCGCTGATTCGGACGGTATGTCCCTCGTTCCAAGCGCGTCGGAAGCCGGTTACGGCTACGCTGGATCCGAGGCGAAGGAGGGTGCCCGATGCACCTTCCTTCGCTCCTAAACCGAGCGGAAGCGGTTTCCGGCGTTTCCGACGATTCCGAGTCTTGCACAGCACCACCTCGTATGCGGCCGTCTCCGCCGAGTTCGGAAAGACGGTTGCCGGCTGGAATAGTTTACAGCTGAGCCGTTTTCGAATCCGCAGTACGCCAATGCGTCGAGAAACCCCCGTCAGTGCTACAAGCCTGGAGGAAATGTATTGACTTCTCAGGCACCTATGAATAGATTGGCGGAATCATGAGAGAGCTATCCCATCGACGAACTTTCCTGTCCCAACTTTGTTCTTCCGGCGCCGCCCTGGCGGCCGGGTCCTGGCTGTCCTCCATAGGATATGCGCAAACTCGCGGTCCGGCTAAAGTGTTTATCGAGACGACCCGTGTCCGAGCGGAAATGGACCGCCGGCTGTTGGGTTCTTTCATCGAGCATCTGGGTCGGGCAATCTACGGGGGTCTTTATGATCCGGACTCTCCCTTCGCCGACGAGCAGGGCTTTCGGCGAGACGTGTCGGATTTGATCAAACAGATGCGCGTCCCCATCATCCGGTATCCGGGAGGAAATTTCGTCTCCGGGTATAACTGGCTGGACGGCGTAGGACCCAAGGACGAGAGGCCTACGGTTCTGGAAAGGGCGTGGAATTCGCTGGAGACGAACCAGTTCGGGACCAACGAGTTCCTTACCTGGTGCCGCCTTGTGGGAACGGAGCCTCTGCTCGCTTTAAACCTCGGCACGGGGACTCCGGAAACCGCCGTAGCCCTGGTGGAGTATTGCAACCTGGGCGGAGGGACGAAATGGAGCGACTTGCGCCGCAAACATGGTTACCGCGACCCGTGGGGCGTGAAATTCTGGTGTCTCGGGAATGAAATGGACGGCCCTTGGCAGATCGGTCACATGCCGGCCCGGGAGTACGGTCGTAAAGCCCGAGATGCGGCCCAGCAGATTCGTGTTCTCGTCCCCGACGCCAAGCTGATTGCCTGCGGCTCGAGCAACGCGTCTATGCCTACCTACCTGGAGTGGGATAGAGAAGTCCTTGAAGAGTGTTACGACCAGGTGGACGCCATCTCTCTCCACGCCTATTACGGCAATACACCCGCTACGACCGGCAACGACACCTCGCGGTATCTGGCGTTGAACCTCGACATGGAGCGCCAGATCCACCAGATCGCCGCGGTTTGCGACTACGTGGGCGGCCTGATGAGATCGCGCAAGCGCCTGTGGCTCTCTTTCGACGAGTGGAACGTGTGGTACCGGGCGCGAAGTGGAGACGACGTCAACGGCCGCGGTCGGTTCGCGCCTCCCTTGCTCGAGGAGCCGTATAACCTGGAGGATGCCCTCCTGGTCGGCGGATTTCTGAACACTTTGATGCGTGAATCCGCCCGCGTTCGCATTGCCTGTCTCGCCCAGCTGGTCAACGTCATCGCCCCGATCATGACGAACGAGAGCGGCTTGCTGAAGCAGACCATCTACTATCCATATGTATGGGCCTTGCAGTACGCCTATCCCCAGGTTCTCGACATTCTGGTCGAGAGTGAAACCTATCCCATCCAGGGACGGGGTTTCAGACCGGAGTCCGCCCCGAACGAAGAGGTTCCGTATGTCGATGCGGTTGTCACGATGGACGCTTCCACCGGCCGTGTTTCCGTGTTTGTGCTGAACCGCGATCTCGGTCAGGAAAGGGAGCTGGAACTGAACTGGGACGGTCTCACGCCGACGCAGGTACTTCATTGTGAGACCCTTACCGGAGAGGACCTGAAGGCGGTGAACACCTTCGAGGAGCCCGAGCGGGTTGCGCCCCGTCCGTGGGAATCACCAGCACCCGGGCCCACGATGTACCTGAAGGTTCCGGCCCGCTCGTACACCGTCGTTCACTTGGCAACGACCTGAATAAGTTCGGGGATTGCTTTCTTGCGCTTGGACCGCAGGCGCGGACCTGCTGGAGGGTGGCCGTCTCGGTCGCCATGGTCCCAGGCGAGACGAGGGCGTCTCAAATATGCCGGTTGACAGCAAAGGCATACTCCTAACCGGCACTTAGGTAATTCCCACCGCAACAGGTTGTAGGACGGTTGGCCGACAATGCCTCTGTGAGACGTCCTCGAGACGCCTGCGGTTCCCCCTCGGCCGTCTCGGGTGTCAAGGAGTCCGGCGCCCTGCAGTGTCGGGTCTTTGCTCGTCCAGAAGACGCTTCCCTTCCTCCAATAGACGTCTACCCTCCTCGCGTTCCCCCTTCTTGACCAGCAAGCGTCCCAACAGAATGCGCGCCTGAGCTTCCTGCGGGCCCATCTCGACGGCCTTGCGCAACCATTCCTCGGCCGACTTCTCGTCTCCCATTTTCAAGTAGGTGCGGCCTAAGTGAGCGGCTATCGTCGAGTGAGTCGGATCCAGGCGGGCGGCCTCCGCATACGCCTGCAAGGCCTCCGCGAACCGCTCCTGATGTTCCAGTACGGCTCCCAGATAAAAGTAGGAAGAAGTGTGGGACGGATTCAGCTTCAGTTCTTCTCGAAACTGCTTCTCGGCCTCCTCGGCCTGGCCCATGCGCCAAAGGATCCTTCCCTGATAGAAATGAGCTAGACGCAAATCCGGCTTCTCTGTGACGGCGTCGGCCAACTGCTTCAAAGCTTCTTCATACGGCCCTTCTTTTTCCAACGCCTCCGCCACCAGGACTCGAAGCTCGGGTCTTGCCTCTTGGAATACGTTCTCTAGAATGGCTTCAGCTTCACTCTGTCGGCCGGTGTGGGCGTAAGCGACCGCCAACGCGTACTGCACGCCAAGATCATCGGAAAGGGTCCGGCGGGCTTCCTCCAAGTGTTCCACGGCCGACTTGAACTCTTTTTCACCCAAGTAGGCGGCCCCCAGCAGGTACTCGGCGGCGGCGTCACCTGGCGCATGTTCCAGGTACCGAGTCAAATGAGTAATCGCCTTCCGGAAGTCGCCGGCTTGAAGGTAGGCCAACCCGAGATTCTTATGGATTTGCCAAACGTCCGGAACCAGTGCGAGGGCGCGCTCGTAGCACTCCGCAGCCTCCGGAAAGCGCCCCTGCCGCAATAATACGGAACCCAGGTTGTTCCAGGAGGGAGCATGCTGCGGATCAATGCTCAAAGCGGACCGATATTCCGCCTCCGCTTCGGCCCAACGCCCGGCCTCCTGCAATGTAACACCACGTGTGTAATGCTCCCCCAACCCGGGCGGAGCTGTCTGTATCAACCAAATCGACAGCAGCAGCCAGGCCAAAGGTTTCACCCGTCAATCCGAAAATCGGTGCCCACGAGTTGACGAGCCCCCTGAATCCTGTCTTCGGCGCTGATCTCCAGGCGATATCCGCCCGGCGCCAACCGCTGCGTCGGGATCCTGCCCAAAAGGACGACTCTGTCGGCCAACAGATCTACTTTGAATTGAGCGCTGCGAAGCAACTCGTCTAAATCGGGCACAGGTCTACCGTTCTGCGAGACTTTCACGTCCACATTGAGGGCCGGCTGACCGGTGGACTGATCCACCCCGAACCCATACAGCTCTACATAAAAGTTCACCATCTGCCCGGGCGAAAACGCCCCGTCGGCGTTCAGCACCAACTTATACCGCCCGCCGAGCAAGGTTGGACCGGCTTCCTCCTCCGTCGCTCCTTCAATGATCCGCTGCGCCAGAACAATCGGACTGGACCCGAGAGCATCCTCCGGCGCAGGAACGATTAACCCCTGTTCAGTGGTTCCCAGTCTGCCGCTGTTGACATCCCGCACCACAACCGAAAGCTTATACCGACCGGGAGGAAGCGTGAAGCTCTTGGAGCTCAGGGAGCTACCGAGCGACTCCTCGCCGGCGCGCTTGTCCCGCACCAGCGTGTCCTCGAACTCGTAGACCTTCACATTTCCCACGGTGCTGATCATCCCGTAAAGTTCCACCGTGGCCCGACTTAACCCTCCCCCGGTCGGTTTGAAGGTCAGTTGTGCATCAGGCACAGCCACGGAGAGCAGCACCCTCACGCGGTCCTTTTGCAGACGAAAGGTCGCGTCGGTAACCTGTAGCGGAATGCCGTCGTAATGCACCCGGGTTTCCACGATCTTCTGAAGATCGTGGAACTGGATAACAGGCGGAGCTTCCAGGCGCTTCTGCAACTCCAGCCGCTCCATCGGCATATCCCGCGACCTTACCGTGTAGCCGGTCAGACTGTCACTCGCTTCGTCCAGGTCTCCCAACTGCCGCGTGATGATCCGCTCCGACTTGTCCCCTCCGATCAGCTGCTCCGCCACCGTATATCCCAGCGGGTGGAACAACAACATGTCCTTCTCCTGAGCGTCGCGGGCGAAGCGATAGAGATTCCCGCCGTGTGGATCGATGAACTCGATCTCCACCTCGGTACCGACACCCTCGATGTAGTTGTAACGCCACACCTGGAAGGGGTGTACGAGGGTTGTCCCACCTCCCTCGTGGTGGGCCCGCACGTAGGTCGAACCCGCCGGGAAATCCTGGATGTGGTCAGGAGGACCGAACTTGATGTAAACCATACCCCGGTCGGTTTTCCAGCCGGGGAGACCGGCTGTGAAATGCTCGTTGGCGTACTGGATACGCCGGTAGTGCTCCTCCTTGAACTCGTTGATCGCCGTTTTGGGATCGGAATCCCGCCGACGCCAGAACTCTTCGATGAACCGATCGCGCTCCGCGTCGGTCTGTAGCTTCGAAAAAACCTCGCGCTCTTCCGGGGTGATGATATAGACGACATCCTCCGTGAGCCACTTGCGGTAATAATCTTCTTCCTCTTCCTTGGTCCCCTCAGCCTGAAGAGCGCCAGCCGACAAACCGGACGCAAACAACAGCAGATCCACGGAAAGAAGCCAACCCAGGTACGTCCACCCACGCGACATCGACGGGCCTCCTTACATCAATAAAAAGGCGGAGACCGGTCGCCCGGCCCCCGCCTTTCAGGATACAACACAAGCGACCGGCTCGGTGCCCGACGCTAGAACTCAAACTTCATGCCGACCTGGAAGACTCGCGCCGTCCGGGCACTGGTAACCTGTCCAAAGTTGCCTGAACCAAGGTTGGTGGAGATTCCGGAGAAGTTTGCGCGATTGAGGAAGTTGAAGGCCTCGGCACGCACTTGAAGGTTGGAAGATTCTCCAGCGAACCACGGCAACCGGAAATTCTTCATGACGGCGGCATCCCACCGACGCAGATTCGGCCCCCGCACCAGGTTACGTCCGGCGTTTCCATAGAAACCATATGCCGGCTGAACGAACGCGGCCGTATTGAACCACTGCGCCACCGTCTCCGGTCCCTCGGGGTCGGCAACCAGATCGGGACGAGTCGCCAGGCCCGTGTGGGGGAGAGAAAGACCAATGTTCCGCATGTTGCCCGACTGCAACACAACAATTCCCGACAGCTGCCAGCCCCCTAAGATCGCCTCAACAACGCCCCCCGCATCCCGTAGAAACGGTAGCTGGTAAATGTAGTTGAACGTCATGTTGTGGGTAACGTCCCAGTCCGCCAGCGCGTAATCCAGTTCGGGCTTGTAAGCGTTCTGGGGAGTCGAATCGAAATTTGTCAGCGTGTTCATGGCCTTCGAGAAGGTATACGCAACTCCGAGCTTAAGGCCGTCCGAATACCGCTTATCGAAGCTCATCTGCAGCGAGTTGTAATTCGACCTCCCCGAGGTCTCCCGTTGGGTGATGCCGGCGAAGCCGCGATACGGCCTGAAATAGTTCGTCGACTTCACGCCTTCATTGATCTCAGGGCTGAAATCGTATCCATCCACGGGCAAAGGCGTATTGATATTCCGAGAGAGGGGGAGCCGGGAGATGTGGCTTCCCACGTAAGCGATCTCCAGCATGCTGTTGTTGAAGAGCCACTCGCTCGTATTGATCTGAAACCCGAAGCTCCACTGGTGCACCTGCGGCGGATCGAACAGCTCCTCGAACAAACCCATCGCCGGGGGATAAGCAGGCGCAGCCGCCCCCGCCGCCGGGTTGTCGAGAGGCGGCCGATTGATGGTGACATTTTGGGCAAAGGGCGGGTAGTTGATGAAGTCATACGTATCATTCCCTTCAACCCGATAGTAACCGATACCATACCCACCGCGTACGACAAGTCGAGGAGCTCCGGTGGGATTCCAGGCGAAGCCGATCCGCGGAGCGAAGTCCTTCTTGCTGTTGTCGGTCAGTCCCCGAGGTACTCCCTCCGTACCGGCCCGAATCACGCCGTTCAGAAGGTCACCCGTGCCGGGAATGATGGCGCCCGAGTACGGATCCAATTGGGGAGCCCGAGCCGGATCCCACTTCGACGGCACAAAGGTCGTAATCGCGTCGTTCTTCTCCCACAAATGAGGGATGTAGAAGTAGCGCAGTCCAAGGTTCAGCGTGAAGTTTCGCGCGATCTTCCAGTCCTCCTGGAAGAAGAGTTCCAGTTGCCAGTAGCGGTATTCACCTAAACGCTGAATATCCAGTTCCTGGTACGAGGCGGGCATTCCAAGAACCATGTCCGCCACGGCATTCCCAGTGTTTTGGCCGTTAAACGAAAAGTATCCCTGGGTTCTTCCGAATGCCTCCTGGTCTTTGATCTGGTACTGGACAAGTCCTCCGAATTTCAGGGTGTGTACGCCCTTCGTGAAGGACCACTTGTCGTCCCACGTGTGAATCCGAAGGAGGTTATACCACGGCCAGGCCCACGAATACAGGCTACCGTATCCTTGGCGGAGGTTTACGTCAGGTCTCCGGTTCGCCCGGTTTTCCGGGAACAACTCCGGGATCGTCAAGTTACTGGGACGCTCATAGGGACCTATCAACTCAATGTTCAGGTCGTTGCCGGCGAAGTTGTAATTGAACTCGTGGATCACCGTCGGACTGAGTACGTGACTCAGGTTCGCAATGAAATTGTTGCCCGGCGACTCGATGGTGGAAGTGATGTTAGGAAAGGCAGATCCCGCCCAAAGCGTGGTGGGTTGCTGTTCGAAGAAAGAGTCGTGGATGTACCGGGCCATAACCTTTACGTTATCCGTAAAGTTGTGGTCCCAACGAAGGATCTCTTGGCGAAAGTCGACCGGCTTCTTCGGCGACAGGTTGAAGTTCAAGAACTCCCCGGTTAACACGTTCGGTTCAGGGAACGGTTCCAACAGGATCTGAGCGTTGGCGTTGAGTCGATCCTTCGGAATGATATTCCCCGGGAATGGTTCACCGGTAACCGGATCGACGATCGGACTGGACAAGGCGCTGAAATCTCCCTGCCGCATCGCAAGAGTCGGAGTGGCCGCCCGAATCACGGTTCCCTCCCGGCGCTTCTTCCACTCCTGCGAGAAAAAGAAGAAGTCCTTCGTCTTATCCTGGTTATATTTGCCAGGGATAAAAAAAGGCCCACCCAGCGTCCAGCCGAAGTTATTCACGATGAGAGGCTGCTTCTCTTTTTCTCCGTCCGGAAGAGTTCTCGCGAAGAAGTTGGCTGCATCCAGAGCGTCATTCCGATGGAACTCATACGCACTGCCATGGAATTCCCGCGTGCCGCTCTTCGTGACCACCGCGACCACTCCGGAACCCGCGGTGCCATACTCCGCGCTGTAGTTGCTGGTCATAATGCGGAACTCACCAAGGGCCTCCATGGACGGGTAAGTAAGAAGCGATCCCTGATTCCCCACGTCCTCGTTCTGGGCTCCATCCACCGTCCAGTTCGCATACTTGGCCTGAATTCCGCTGATAACGATCCCGTCTGTAGAACCGGTGACTCCCACGCTGACCTCATCGGGCAACTGGTTGGACACTCCGGGAACCAGCGCCGCCAGAGCTATGAAGTTCCGTCCTTGACTCGGTTGGCTCTTCAGCTGTTCGGTTTCGATCACCTTGCTGACTTCCCCTGATTCCGTCTGGACTAGGGGAGCCGCTCCCGTGACGGTAATGGTTTCGGTGATTTCCCCGACCTCCATCTGAATAGGAATATTCAGGCGGTCTCCGGTCACCAACCTGACGCCTTTGCGCTCGAACCGCTTGAAACCGGGCAATTCGGCCACGATCTCGTACGTTCCGGCCGGCAAGGCCGCCGCGTAGAAGCGTCCCTCGTCGTTGGTAACGACCGAGCGAACGAGGCCCGTCTCAACGTGGGTCAACTTCACGTCGACACCCGGCAGGACCGCACCGGTGGGATCGGTGACAATCCCCGAGATCGTTCCCTCCGACGTCTGTGCAAACAGACCGCCTGCTGCACCAAAGACTAAGCAGCAGGCCGCTACGATTAAAAGTTTGTCCCTCATGAAAGCACCTCCCTGTGTTTGGTTACGTCACACACCAACCTGCAGCCGGGCGGCTCACCCGGCGACTCAAATCTATTGTCTTGTCCTAACCCGCCCGAGACACGTGGTCCTTCATCCCCAGTCCGGACGCGATGCTCCGCACTCCGACCGGCGACGTTGCGTCTCTTTCGAGTCGGACCTGGTGATGCTTAGCCCAGAAGTCCCAGGTCGCATCCCAGAATCGCTTCACCGATTCTTCCGGGTCACCCGAGGTCAGCCCCGCTAATATTTCGTGGTGCTGCCGTAACGCGTCGGCGAAGACGGAAGCCTCTTGCTGCGAAAGTACGAAAGCGAACAGCGAAAACAGCAAACGACTCAGAGCCCGCTCCAGGTACTCGTTGTCGCTCAGCTTCCAGATCGTCCTGTGGAAGGTCATATCCAGGTGATGGAATGTGAGACGGTCACCGGCGTCGAGAGCCTGGGCCATCTTTTCGGTAATCTCCCGGAGGCGCTGAGAACTTTTGGGAGTCAAATGGACAGCCGCCTTGGCGACCGCCGCCGGCTCCAGTAGTGCCCGAACCTCCGAGATTTTCTGGATATCTTCGGACGACAAGCTCGTCACAGAGGTGCCCTTGCGAGCCATCTTCGTGACAAAGCCCTCATACTCAAGTTCCTTCAGCGCCTCGCGCACCGTAGGCTGCGAGACGCCCAGTTCTTTGGCTAGAGGAATCTCGAGAATGCGGTCGCCGGGCTTCAACCGACTGGCAATGATCTGCTCCCGGATGTACTGACTAACCCTCGCCGCCAGGGACCGTTGCCCTCCGGCAAGGCCCCCCGTTGAATCCTCCACTTGCGCCCTCCGAGGTAAGCGTTTATCGTTTAGCGATAAACGATTTTAACACTCATTGGGAAAAATGCAAGAGAAAAGTCTCCCGTTCCCAAAGTCGGACGGCCGAGGAGGAAACTTGTTGAAAATCGGCCGATACGAAGACATGCTGGGCTTCCATGTTCCAACGGAGCGAGGCCGAACATCCCGACCGAGTCGCATCCAAAAGGCTTTGCCCGAAATCGGCGGAGATCCGACCGCAGGAGCACGGGGAAGCAAGATGCTCCGCAGGAGCCGCCGATGCGGGTGTACCGGGCCCTCCCGATGTTCCTTTGCCGAGCAGTCTCAAGAGCGCTCGCCAGGGAACCTCAGTTTGGCGGAAGACCCTCAGTTTTCTAAGGAGGAACCAACCATGAACCGACTAAGCTCAGTCTTTTCGAAGTTCTTATTCGCAACCCTACTCTTGCCGCCGTCCTTCGCGGCGGGCCGCCGGGCGGAAACCGCACCTGACACCGAAGTGCGGCTTGTCGTCGAGGCGGATCTCGGTGACGCTACCATCAGCCGGCACGTCTTCGGCCACTTCGCCGAACACCTGGGCCGCTGCATATACGGCGGTTTCTGGATTCAAGACGCCTCCGGCAAATGGCGCTTCAACGATAAAGTCATTGAAGCGCTCAAGCGCATCAAGGTTCCCAACCTACGCTGGCCGGGTGGGTGCTTCGCCGACTACTACCATTGGCAGGACGGTATCGGACCGGCAGAGAAACGACCCAAGATGGTAAATGCCGTTTGGGGAGGCGTCACCGAAGATAACAGCTTCGGCACCCACGAGTACCTGGAATTGGTCGAAAGGCTGGGTGCAGAGCCCTTCATCGTCGGCAACGTGGGGAGCGGGACGGTGAAGGAAATGGCCGACTGGTGGGAGTACGTCAACCACCCGGGAGGCAGCACGCTGGCCGAGCTTCGCCGGCAAAACGGGCGAGAGCAACCTTGGCGCGTCAGCATCTGGGGTGTCGGCAACGAGAGCTGGGGGTGCGGCGGCCAGATGTCGCCCGATTATTACGTGGATCTCTTCAAGCGCTATTCTACGTTTCTCCGGCCTGTGAGCGAGACGAGGCCCTTCCTGGTCGCGGTGGGACCCAGCGATGAGAGGTACGAGTGGACCGAGGTGCTGATGCGCGACGCCGGACGTTTCTTTCAGGCTCTCGATCTTCATTACTATTCCCTCACGGGAACCTGGAGCAACAAAGGAAAAGCCACCGAGTTCACCGAAGCCGAATGGTTCGAACTGATGCAAAAGGCCCTCCGCATGGACGAGCTGATCACCCGCCACTCCACCATCATGGATCGCTATGATCCCGGAAAACGGGTAGCGCTGCTGGTGGGCGAATGGGGGACCTGGCACGAAGTGGAACCGGGCACCAACCCCGGCTTCTTGTACCAACAGAATGCACTCAGGGATGCCCTCGTGGCCGCTCTGCACCTTGACATCTTCATTAAACACGCCGACCGCGTCCGGATGGCCAACATCGCGCAGACGGTCAATGTGCTACAGGCCATGATATTGACCCGCGACGAGGACGTCATCGTCACACCCACATACCATGTCTTTGATCTTTACAAGGTCCACCAAGAGGCTACGATGCTGCCGATCGTTCTCAAGACAAGCCCTTACCGTTACGGGGATCAAGAGCTCCCGGCCGTGAGTGCTTCGGCTTCGCGCGACAAAAACGGCAAGATCCACCTTACACTTTCGAACATAGATCCTAACCAGGGACGCCAAGTGAAAGTGGAACTCCGCGGGGCTTCCGGATCCCGTGTTTCGGGGCAGATTCTCACCGCCTCGGTAATGAACGCGCACAATACGTTCGAGAATCCTGATACCGTCCGACCCGCGCCCTTTACCGGCGCTCGGTTCGACGGACAGAATCTCATGATAGATCTTCCCTCAAAATCGGTTGTCGCCCTGGAAATCGAATAGAGGAACCGGCTTAGAACTACGGCCTGCGGGCCTCAAAGCCCGCGGGCCGCCTGTCGCGTTCGTGCTCTCGCCACGGCTCTTCGTTGGCAGCCGAGACGGCTGCCCTCCGGTCCGGCGCCTTCTCCGAGAAGGCAAGGCGCCCACAACCACAGGCGTCCTCGGCGCTCATTAGGGGGTACCGTGCCTCCGCGGTGCTTCCCTCGGCAGCCGGGAGGGCGACCCTTGTAACCCCTCCCCCCAAACTTGCTACGCCGTACCCCGTACGCAGGACTCGGTACGGGACATCACCGTCTCCCACCTTCAGCCGGTCCAGAGCTCGACGCCTCCGCGTACACAGCCTGAGGCCGAATCACCGAAAAATCCTCGTATTTGGTGACCTGCTGACCGCTGATAAGATCCCGCAGCTCAATTTCGACACGATAGTCGCCGGGATCGAGATCCGCCAGACTGAGAAGTGTCGCAAATACAATCCGCCTACCGGAGACGTACTGAATGGACTCACCTGTCAGGTCAACCTTCTGCCTGAGGACATGTCCCGCCCTCAAGAGACGGTAGTTTACGGACAGCTCGGGCTCCTGCGTACTCTCGTCGAACCGGGCGTTGTAGGTCTGAAAGTAGAGACCAAGCGGCTGGTCGGTTCTAAAGGAACGATCCAGACTCGGAAGCACCAGCATATCGCCGATGACGAACATGTCGCTCCCATCCGAAACACCAGTCAAAGGCTGAATGGCGTCGCAAAGAACGACCGAGCTGATACTCAGTTTGTCGTCAGGCCAGGTCGGGGGAATGAGGCCGCGCTGAACCACACCGATCCTCCCACTGTTGAGATCCTTGATCACAAGATCCAAGCGGTAGCGCATGCCTTGATCCAGCACAAGCAACTTCTGATAGACAGACCTCTGCTTCCACCTATCTTGTGCATTGTCTTCCCCATAGCTGGCGACCAAGTCATGTTCGAATTGAGCGACCAGCTGCTTCGTCATGGTCGTGACGACCCCGTAAAGAGCCACCCGAGCGACCTGGACCCCGTTCTCCTCGCGAAAGGAAAGGTTCTTGTTCTCCACTTCAACGGTCAGAGGAGCCAAAACCTGCCGGGGATTCAAACGAAAGAACGTTTCGTGCGTGCGAAAATCCAGGTCGCTGTACTGCACATTGACTTGAACCAACTGCTGCAGGTCCGCATACTTGACCTGCGGCGGCGCTTGCAAGGCGATCAGTTTCTCGTATCGGACGAACTGGTTGTCACTTGCACTGAATTTATAGAGCGGATCATCGCGCTTGAGGGAGTTGAAGTACGGGCGGTCAGCCTTTGTAGAAATTCCTTCTTGTTCAGCCAGCGTCAAACCAGCTCCCGGCACGTGCAGCAAAGCGTCCTTCTCGTCGGAGCCAAGGGCCAACCGATACTCTCCACTTAGGCTGCGGTCGACAAACTCGATTACGATATCGTCTCCCAGCCCGGGGATGTTACGGTAACGCCACACTTCGAAGGGATAGGTTGCAGTTAAACCCCCGCCCTCGCTGAAAGGACGCTCGTAGGCTCCCCCCGAAGCGTGCGACTCGATTTGGTCGGGAGGACCGTGCAAGATGTAGATGCGGCCGCGGTCCGTCTTCCAGCCCGGGTAGCCGCTGGTGAAGCGCTCGTTGGCGTACGCGATACGCCGATAGTGCTCTTCCTTAAACTCGTTGATGGGCGTTGTAGGATCAGGGTCCCGGCGGAACCAGAACTGTTCGATGAACCGCTCCTTCTCCTCCGGCGTGCTCAGAAGCTCAAAGACCGCCCGCTCCTCTTCGGAGATGATGTAGACGACGTCTTCCTTGAGCCACTTGGAGAAGTAGTCCTCGGCTTCCTCCTCGTATCGCGGTTGACGCTGCTGCGCGGACGCTACGGCTGTGAGGAGCAGTAGACAAGCACCGAGCGCATAAAGCGAACCTCGCATCCTGAGTTCAGTCGAGTCCGCCATGCTTTCCAATTATATGTTAGGAGCGGCGTACTACCCAAGACCGGGCGCTGCGGCGGCCGGCGGCAATGGTGCGGTCGGCCCTGCCGGCCGGGTAGAAGCCAAGACCGCTGCGGCAGCACCAACGCGCAAGTGGCTTTCTTCGGAAACCCAAACCCGGTTTCAAGATATTGCTTACAAAGGGCATTGCAGTCGATATCCCGTTCCCGGCACCTCTTCCGTACCGACGCCTTCGGCGGGCGCTCGGTTTAAGAGACCGCCTTCCATCTGAACGGAATCGTAGATTTCCTCCTGGAAAAGCAGTACTGTTTGCTTGGCAAACGGGTCGGCCGTCGGGGGAGGGGTTGCCGGACGAAGGAGGACGTAATGGGGGTCTTTGACCGGAAAACAATCTTAGTTTGTCTCGCACTGGCGATCCTTGCCGGCGTCCCCCTGTGGGGACAGGCGGATCGGGCCACCATCAGCGGGACGGTTACCGATCCGACGGGTGGTGTGTTGCCCGGTGTGGAGGTGGTAGCCACCAATCTAGCGACCGGGGTCCAAACGCGGACCATCACCAATGAGGTGGGTAATTACTCGTTGGTGAACATCCCCATCGGTACGTACGCTATTTCATTTTCTCTCCCGGGCTTTAAGACGTACGAGCGCACCGACTTCACGGTAACCACCGCCCAAAGGGCACGCTTGGACGTTACCCTCGAAGTGGGTGAGCTTACCGAGACGGTCACCGTCTCGGCCAATTCCCAGCTCATCGACACCGACAGTCCCTTGATCGCCACGATGATGCTGTCCGAGGTGATCACCGATCTTCCCCTCTCTTTCGAGGGAGGGCGGTCGGTGGAGAATTTCGCCTATGCGATTACCCCGGGCGTGGAAGGCAACAACTGGACTTCCTTCCTGGTCGGAGGTCAGGCGTTCAGCAAGGAAGTGCTCATCGACGGTGTCTCTGCGACGGCCCATATTCAGGGCCATGTCGGAGAAAGCAGCCCCCCCATGGAGGCGGTCCAGGAGTTCAAGGTACAGACCAGCGGGATGTCGGCCGAGTACGGCCGGACCAGCGGCGGAGTCTTCCAGTTCGCCTTGAAATCGGGAACCAACAAGTTCTCGGGCAGCGCCTTTTACTACGGCCGGAACGAGGCTCTGAACGCCAACACATGGATGAACAACTGGAACCTCGCTCAAGACCCGGACAACCCTCGATACGAAAGAGCCCGTGACCGGCAGAGCCTGTTCGGCGGCAGCGCCGGCGGACCCGTCGTGATTCCCGGAATCTACAACGGGAGAGACCGCACTTTTATTTTCGGTGCTTTTGAACAATATGAGCGTGAGAGCTACCAATTAGGCCCCATGAACCAGACGGTGCCGATTCCGCCCTTCCTCGATGGCGATTTCAGCGCTCTGCTTACGAACGAAAAAGTGGGCACGGACGCTCTCGGCCGGGACGTCTTTGCAGGGCAGATCTACGATCCGGCGACGCTCCATCAGGTAGGCGGAGCCTGGGTGGCGGATCCCTTTGCGGGGAACGTGATCCCTTCGGACCGCATCAGCCCGATCTCGGCCCGAATCGCCGATATTTTCCGCCAACACTATAAGCCGATGGTTCCCGGGCGCTTGACGAACAACTCCGCACTGACCGAAACCAACAATCCCTGGTTTCACCAGACACAGCTGACCGTCAAAGTGGATCACGCCTTTACCGACAACCACAAATTGAGCGGTTCCTTTATCTGGACCCAGCGGCCAAGAGTCCTTGCCGACCAAGGCGGGATCTGGGACCCGGAGGATCCCAACGGTTGGGGCGGGCCTCTTTCAAAAGCCAGAAAGCAGGAAGTCAAGAGTCGACGGGTCGTGGTAAGTGACAACTGGACGCTTCGCCCCACCCTGATCAATACGCTCTCGCTGGCGTTCAACCGGTACATCAACCCCAGTGTCGCCACCGCGGATTTGGCGGGCGGCGACTGGGTCCGGGAGCTGGGTCTCGGCCAAGCCAAGTACGGTAATTTTCCGGAAATTTCGTTCGGATCGGCGGTCAACGGCGTCGACATCACCGACATCGGTTACAACGCCAACGGTCGTTACGTTGCCAATACGTACATCCTCAGCGACAGCGTGGACTGGATCAAGGGACGCCACAACCTCAAGTTCGGCGGTGAAGTTTGGTGGCAGCAGCACAACGCCCCCGACGACAACGACATGCTCAGTTTCAGCTTCGCGAACTGGACCACAGGGCAACCCAAGGCTTCGTACCAAAATCGCGTCGGCTTCGGCTTTGCCAGCTTCTTGTTGGGAGAGGTGGACTCGGCTTCGAAAAACGTACCCTTGTCCCTGTACGGCCGTCGCGGTTATGTGGCTATGTACCTGAACGACGACTTCAAAGTCACCTCAAGGCTGACCCTTAACTTGGGCATCCGATGGGAACAAGCTCGGCCTCTGACCGAGGTCAACGGCAACTGGGCCAACTTCACACCCAAAGTACTCAACACCAATCCCAACGGCTACTGGCCGATCGACCCTGGAGTACCAGGCGCACTCGAGTTTGCTACCGGGCCGGACACCACGTTTGAAGGAGACCAGGAGTGGTTGCAGTTCAGTCCTCGCCTCGGGTTCGCCTATCGCATCACCGACAAGGTCGTACTCCGCGGCGGTTACGGAATCTTCTATTCGCCTTTGGGGACTCAGTACTGGGGAGGAATTCCCTACGGCCGTTTCGCTGCGCCGGATATAGCCGGAATCGACGTCATACCCACAAAGGGCCAGACCGTTCCGAACTTCAACTGGGATGCAGGCGGTTACCCGGGCAACTTCCAACCCGGCAATAGGGATCCAAACTTCTTAACTTGGGGCATGGTCGCTTTCGACGAAAACACGCTGGAGCTGGGTTACACGCATCAGTACAACGTCAGCGTGCAGTATGAATTGACGCCCGACACCATGATCGAGGCGGCTTACATCGGCAACAACGGAAACCGCTTGCACAGCGGGTTCTTACGCAGAAACCAGGCTGAGCGGGACGTTTTTGAAGCCATCCCTGATCCCGGCGCCTGGGTTTGGGACGCCGGAAGCGCCGAAGCAGCCGGAGTACCCTACCCGTTCCCCGGATTTTCGGGCTATGCGGGCATGGCCGTGCTGCCCTATCCACACGTAGCCCATTGCGGCTGGGGGTGGTGTCCGTGGAGCCCCTTGATTTATGTGTCCTCACCGCTGGGGGATTCCAGTTATAACGCGTTGCAGATTGACCTGACTCGGCGGATGGCTAGCGGAATCGCCGCCAATGTTTCCTACACCTTCTCCAAAACCAAGGGGAACACCGAATCCCTGTTCGATGAGAGCTGGGATTATACGGGTGGCATCCAGGACGTCTACAACCTCGATGCTGAGGCGGATACCGTCGTTTCGTACGATCGAACCCACGTTCTCAAAGGATTAGTCCAGTGGCAGTTGCCCTTCGGGAGAGGTAAGAAGTGGTTGGCGGACAGCTCGTCGGTAGTGGACGCCATCCTTGGAGGATGGACCCTGTCGATGATCTTTCGCTACGATACGGGAGCTCCCCTCGGAGTCTATCCGGACGTTTGGGTGCCGGGATGGACGGACCCCCCTAACGGCGCGGTGTACGCGAACGTCGATCCGAACGCGGATCTCGACAGCCGCTTCGACTCTAAAGGTTTCAACCCGGGCAACCCTAGCGATCCCGGCAACAACTACTTCGACCCCAACGCCTTTTCTCAGCCTCCTTATGGAAAGCTGGGTAACGGTTCGCGTCTGTACGACGAGCTACGTGGATTTGGAACCGCCAGTGAAGACATCGGGTTGATGAAGTACTGGGGCTTGGGAGAGGTGGCGCGCCTGCAGTTCCGGATTGAGATGCTCAACGCCTTCAACCGCCACTACTACCAGAACCCACATACCACCATCTCGAACCGCACAACCTTCGGGCAAGTCATTTCCACCACCGGACTACCGAGGAACGTTCAGTTCGGATTGCGCCTCACCTGGTAGCGTTCAAACAGATAGAGGGAGGGACCCAAGCAGGTCCCTCCCTCGGCTTGCACGGTCCACTCGAGGGGCCTGCAGCGAAAGACAGGGCCGGTAACGATCAAGCAAGCACGCGGGTCAACAGCTCCGGCTTGGCGCCTCGAAGCGTTCTTTTCAATGGAGAAGAACAATGCATATACATCCCACGATTTCTGTGCCGGTGTGTTCCGCAATGTGCTTGGCCTGGCTGGGGACGGCCTGTACAACGACGGCACCGAGAGAACTGCCGTTACAGGTCAACCCGTCCCAGTCGACACTGCTGGAGACTAAGAATGCTTCTGCTTTCCTCGACGCCAAGAGCGGTGCTCTCACTTTCACATTTGATTACGTCAACGGCGAACCGGAGGTCCGGCTCCCCGTCGCCGAGCTCGGTTGGCCGCAGGATTGGTCCTCTTATGCATCGGTCCAGTACACCTTCTTCACCACTTCCCTGGAACCGATAGCCATAGGTTTCTCAGACGGGGAACAGACGAAGTTCTTCATTACGGAACCCTTGCCCGGAATCCGGATTTCCGGGGTGATCCCTTTTTCGGCCTTCTTTCAAACCGAGACGATGACGCCGTTGCGGCCTCTCGGTTACAAGGTATGGCCCCAACGCTTGTTCAGCTTCGAAAGAGTGGACGAGGTCGTCTTCCAAATGAAGTCCCCCAACCAGTGTTCGCAATTTACGCTGTACAACTTCACCCTGAGATCCGACGTCCCCGACGACGACATCATCGACAGAAAACCTCTCGTCGACCGATACGGGCAGTGGATCCCCGAGAACTGGCCGGATAAGGCCCACAACGACGAAGACCTCCACCGCCGATGGGAGGCCGATCGGCTGGAACCTACCGCATACCCCTTCTGCCCGTTGGGTGGAGACCCCACGATACAGCTGACTCCCACGGGCTTCTTCTACACGCACCGCCTGGACGGGAAATGGGTTCTGGTGGATCCTCACGGCCATCCTTTCTTTTCCGCCGGGATGGACCTAGTCGCTTACAACCAGGATAGTTTTGCCACCGACATCGCCGGACGCGAATTTTTGTTTCAAGAGCTCCCTTCCGAGGGGCCGGCCTGGCTGGAACCCGGAAAGATCGTAAGTTTCTACATCGCCAACGTGATGAAACGGTACGGGGACGACTGGACCGAGCGTTGGAACCGGCACATCATCGAGCGCCTGCGCAACTGGGGCTTCAATACCGTCGGGAACTGGTCTGACCCGGAGCTTGCCGCCGGCGGCGGCATGCCCTTCGTGCTGCCTCTATACGGTTGGACAACACAGAAGGAGTTCCCCTTCCCTTACGACTTCCCCGACGTCTTTTCCGAGGAATTCGTTACGAACTGCGATCGGGCGGCTCGGGAACAAGTGCTGGAACTCAAAGACCATCCGAACCTGATCGGATGGTTCCTCGGGAACGAGCCGCGATGGGCGCGCAGTTTCGGCGCCTTCCAGTCATGGTCCGACATGGTCTTGTCGGATCCCGAAGAGTCGGCCACCAAACAACGTTTACAGGAGCTCATTGCAGAGAGTCCCGACCGGGAGCAGGAGATCAAGGATGCATTCCTATACACCTGCGGAGAAAAGTATTTTGCGACGGTAGTGGACGCGGTGCGTCGATATGATCCGAACCACCTTATCCTCGGGGTGCGCTTCGCCGAGGACCCGAACCCCAGGTGGATTGAGATGAGCCGAATGTTCGACGTTCTGAGCCTGAACGTTTACTCCCCGACCTTTCGACCGGAGCCCGACCACATGCGACGGCTCTCTGAACTGTCCGGTCGCCCCATCATGATCGGAGAGTTTACGGCAGCCGCTCCCGGCCGTGGTCTGCAAGGTCTTTTCTACTACGTGCACAAGGTCCGAGATCAAGTCGAACGCGGAAAAGCTTATCGCTACTACGTGGAGGCCGCCGCAGCGAGCCCCTACCTCGTCGGGACTCACTGGTTCCAGCTGGTCGACGACTTGCCCACAGGACGTCCAAGCGACGAAGAGCGCCTGAACTATGGTTTTCTGAACGTACTGGATCTTCCGTATGGTGACCTGGTCGAGGCCGCCAAGGCGACCCACGGCCGACTCTACGAACTGAAATTACGTGGTGCCCAGCCGTTTTCAGAGCTTCCGGTGACCAACTAAGGATGAGGGCGAAGTTGGCGGTGCGCCGGCAGAGTGAAGCGGCGACGGCGCTTCGGTGACGGCCGAGACCGCCGTCCTTCGGTCCGACAACCTTCCCACGCGCCACGCAGTACGGTCACCGGCGAAAATCCGTGCCCACCCCAGGCTCGCCTCAGCTCACTGCAAACCGCGAAGTCGGGGATCGAGCTGAAGGGCTCTTTCCCTGGCCGCACTTGCCTCCTGATCGCGCCCTTGGGCGGCAAGGATCCGAGCAAGTTGGAAGTAAGCGCCCGCATTGCCGGGTTGCAGCTCGGTAACTCGGCGGAAAGCCTCCTCCGCGCGGGTCCAATGCCCCTCGGCCAGAAGCAGATTGCCGAGATTCTGCCAAGCCGCCGCGTAATTAGGCCGAGCCGCTACTAGTGCTTCCAGCTCGCGCTTTGCCAAATCGTCGCGTTTCGTCAGATGGTAGAGTCCGGCCAGGGCGTGCCGAGCCTTGTAATCGTTCGGTGCCTGTTGCAGCACCCGCAGCAACAATCTTTCGGCCGAAGCATAGTCCCCTTCCCGTATCAGTAGGTTCGCCAAATTGACCCGCGCCAAGCGGTTCTCCGGGTCCACCGTCACGGCTTTCCAGTACGCTGCTACAGCATCGCTTGTCCTACCCAGCTGCTCGAAAGCCCACCCCAGGAGAAAATCGATCCCCAAAATTTCGGGCGCCGACGTTCGAAGGTCCTCAATTCGCTGCAAGACAGAGACATTCGACATGTGCCGAGCCAGTAGATTCAAAAGCTCGTGGTACGCCTCGAACGCCCTGATACGATCCTTGGGATCGATCCGCCTTGTCAGACTCGCCCGTCCGGAACCTCCGCTGACATACCCCAAAGACATCAGGTTGTCGATCACCTCAGGATCCGGCACGTTCCCCGAGTTGGGAGCACTGGGCCGCTCGAAGCGCTCAACGAACCGGCGCAACCGGCCGTCGAGCTGCTCGGCCACGACGCGGGAGTCGCGGAAAATGTTGCGCGTTTCCCCGGGATCCTCGGCCAAGTCGTACAACTCGGGACGCGGAGCCTCGATGTACTTGTAGTTGCCCACGCGAATCGAACGCAGGGGGCTCCAACCGAAGTGCAAGAACGGGATATAGCTCTCCGCGTAAAGGCTTCTCTGCTCAACCGGTCGCCCTGAAAGCAACGGAACGAGTGATCGGCCTTGCATGGTCTCGGGCACCGGTATTCCCGCGAGATCCAGAATTGTCGGAGCTATATCGACAAGGGACACAGGATCTTCCACGACGGCCGGCGGCCCCACTCGGCTCGAGGCGGGGCGGATGATCAAGGGTATGTGCAATGTCGCGTCGTACACGAAAAAGCCGTGTCCCGACTCGTTATGCTCCCCCAAAGACTCACCGTGGTCGCTGGTCAAGATCAACGTCGTTTCGTCCAGCAGATCGGCTCCCTCCAGAAACCGAAGGACTTTACCCAAGGCGTCGTCCACCTGTGAGACCTCCCAGTCATACCCTCGAGGCCGAGGGGTGTGGGGATCGAAGTAGTGGACGAAGGCAAAAAACCTTTGTCCTTTCACGCCTTCCAGCCAAGCCAGCAGGGCGTCAGTGACAGCGGACGCGGGACGCTGGAGTTGGGTGGAGGAGGTGACACCCTCTATGGTCCCCTCGAACCTTTCATCGAAGGTGTCGAACCCTTGACCAACGCCGAACTCACCGGCAAGCACGTACGCACCGATAAATCCCCCCGTAGCATATCCAGCCTCCCGGAAAAGTTCGGCCAGCGTCAGGTAGCTCTGATCCAGAACAAAACCGCCGTTATCTCGGATGCCATGGGCAAGGGGTAGGATTCCGGTCAAAAGGGTGGCATGCGCCGGAAGCGTCAAAGGCACTTCCGAATACGCGTTAGCAAACCGAAAGCCCTCCTCCGCCAAGCGATCAAAGTGGGGGGTCCGGTTTGCTTGGTAGCCGTAACATGAGAGACGGTCGGCACGAAGTGTATCGACACTTATAAGAACAAAATTCCCGGCTTCGAGGTTCGCCGCGAAAGCCACTATGGGCAGGCATGCAGCGACCGAGGAGCGTATCCGCCGTCCCACGACGGCGAGTATAGCAGACGCGGCCCCGCGGATTGCCTCGCATCTCGGAGATCGTCGGGGGATCATCCCGGGGCCGCATCGCCGAATAAATCCGTCCCTGGTGCCTCGTGCCGGGCCGCGACAGCAGCTCCCGAGGGGACGGACTAAGCCGGCCGCACCCAACCGACCGATAGACCTTTTCCGGGGGTATTCCAGCCGGCGGAGACTCTGCTACGATGATTCCAAACAAGCATAGAGCCCGAGGGATAAACGTGTGGCAAGGGGCTGAGCTGAGCGTTGGCGCCTCCAGCCGGCGATCGTTCTGGCGAGAGACCCTCTCCGCTGACGCGGAGTCCTCTGGTATCCAATTTCTTGTCAGCTTATTCCACGGAAGACCGCCCGGCGGATGCGGGGGAACAGCGGTACCTTCGTTGCTCTCGATCTTTGCCTCGGTCGCCCTGCTCTTCGCAGCTCCTGCGCCAAAGAGCGATCGGGCCCTCGAACTGTTCAACCGGGGCGAGTTTTCGGGGGCGGCCCGTCTGTTCGCGAAGCAACATCGCGAAGGCACCCTGGCGCCCGCTCACCTCCTCTGCTACGGCCAAGCGCTTGCTCGTCTTGGCCGCTTTCCCGAGGCATTGCCGATCTTGGATCGATATGCACGGCTGTTCCCGCAGGATGCCGTAGGATGGTATGAACTCGGCTATTGCCGATTCGCGGTAGGTGACTTTTCGGGCGCCGCCGGTTCTCTCATGAAAGCCATCGACATCAATCCGCAGCAACCGAAGGCGCTGAAACTTTTGGGGCGTATTCAGGTGGCGATGGGTTTGCTTTTCGAGGCGGAAGAGTCTTTCTCGACGGCGGTTCATGAACAGCCCGAGGACGCCGAAGCTCACTACCTACTGGGTCGTTTGTATCAGTCCACGGGTCAAGTGGGCGCCGCCGCCGAACATTTGCAGAAGAGCGTTCAACTGGATCCGCGAAATCCGCGAGCACGCGCTTACCTGGGTCACGCTCTCTCCGGCCTCGGGCAAACCGACGCGGCGGAACTGCAGCTGCGGGAGGCGACGCGGCTGGCGCGGAAAACGTCTCCTCCCGACTGGGCTCCTTTTCTCGAGCTCGGAATTTTCCTCCAACGGATGGGCCGGGTTGAGGAAGCAATAGAACCGCTGGAAACCGCCGTCCGATTGGCTCCGCAGGAGCCTGAGGCTCGGTTTGAACTGGGCCGTGCTCTGTACAGGTTAGGTAAGCCGGCGGAAAGCCGGCGCCGGCTGGAGGAGGCGCTCAGGCTCTCCCCCGGCGATGCTCGGTTCCACTACCTCCTGAGTCGCGTGTGCTTTGAAACGGGAGACTCGTCTTGCGGGGAAGAGCATGCGGAACTGGCCGAGGGCGGGGAGACGGCCCAAGGCGGCGGAGCCAAACTCGAGCCATGAACCGGAAACGAATCGGTTCGGTTTCCGTGGGGTTGGTGCTCGCGGCGCTCTGCAGCGTGGCAAGGAGTCGGTCCGGTCCCGACAACTTGACCGGCGGTACTATCCGGTTCGCTGATGTGGCCGGAACGGCGGGCGTTCGATTCGTAGTTGAAAACGCCGCGCAGGGTGAGAAATTTCAAATCGAGACTATGATCGCCGGCGTCGCCCTGTTGGATTACGATAACGACGGTCTCCTGGACGTCTTCTTCTGCAACGGCGCCTCAATCCCGGAGTTCGACAAACAAGCTCCGAAGTACTGGAACCGCCTTTACCGAAATCAGGGAGGGTTACGGTTCGAAGACGTTACCCTTTCCGCCGGCCTTGCAGGCGCCGGCTATTCCATGGGAGCTGCGGCGGCCGATTACGACAACGACGGGTGGACGGATCTTTACGTCACCGGAGTCGACCGAAACATTCTCTACCACAACCGGGGCGACGGGACTTTTGAGGATGTGACGGCGGAAGCCGGCGTGGAGGGAATTCTTTCAGGATACGGAAAGGCCTGGTCGGTGGGAGCCGCGTGGCTCGATTACGACCTGGACGGGTATCTTGACCTGTTCGTCATCAATTATTGCCGGTGGAGCTTCGATAGAGAGCCGCGATGCGGTGCGTCGGCGCCCGGATACCGAACCTATTGCCATCCCAGAATGTACGCTCCCTTACCCAATATCCTTTACCGAAACGAGGGCGGTAGCCGGTTTGTGGACGTATCGGCGCAGACGGGAATCAGTAGCTACGTTGGAAAAGGCATGGGCGTGTCGCCCTTTGACTTCGACCTGGACGGAGATGTAGATCTGTTCGTCTCCAACGACGCTTGGCGCAACTTCTTGTTCAAGAATCAGGGCGGGACTTTTGAGGAAATTGCCCTGGTGGCCGGGGTAGCCTACATCGACAGCGGTCGCGAAGTCTCGGGAATGGGAGCGGATTCGGGCGATTATGACGGGGACGGGCTACCCGACATCTTCATGACGGCGCTGTCGAACGAGACCTTCCCACTGTTTCGCAATCTGGGAGGCGGGCTGTTTCGTGACGAGCGTTTTTCCTCCGGATTGGGAGTCCTCTCGTTACCCTACGCCGGCTGGAGTCTGGGCATGGTGGACCTCGACAATGACGGTGACATTGACCTCTTTGTCGCGGGCGGTCATGTCCAGGACAATGAGGAACTCTACTCCGGGCGGGCGTCACGGCAGACCAACCGGGTGTTCGAGAACGTGGGCGAAGGTCGGTTCCGCGACGCTACGCCCGAATGCGGACCTGACTTTGCCCAGCTCGGCCTGCATCGGGGGGCGGCGTTTGGGGACTTAGACAACGACGGACGGGTGGACGCCGTCATCACACGTCTGGACGGACCCGCCGAGGTGTTCCACAACCGGACCCTCGACGCGGGATTCTCGCTAACCGTGCTTCTGGAAGGGCGCAAGGCGAACCGCGACGGGTTGGGCGCCCGGCTCACGTTGAACCTGCCGGACGGGCGCCGGCTGGTGCGGGAAGCCAAGACGGCGGTGGGATACGGCGGCTCCAGCGACAAGCGCGTCCATTTCGGACTAGGCCGCACACCCGTGGCCGAACAACTGGAAGTGCGGTGGCCCGGCGGACATGTGCAGACTGTTCCGACACCGGGTGCCGGCTTCATTCTCATCCGGGAGGAGACGTCGAACCGGGAAGCCGGAAACGTGGAGAGTCGGACGGATTGCTCGACTTCACCTCCCTTTCGACGTTCCTCCGGATAAGTGACTGAGAAAGAGTGGATTTCGGGTGAAGGCGTGGGGATGTCATTCCGCATAGGGAAGGATAGGAACACCCATTTCCCCCCGCATTGAAATCTTGCGGTATGCTGTCCGGCCGACTCTCACGGAGGAGCCGGGTTCGTCAGACGCAGCTGGAACACCTACAGAGGCAAACGCTGCGTCCCGTACCACCCGCCGAATCCTACTACCCCCCGTTCCGGCCGGTTTCGCCACCACCTGCCGCTGAACCCCTGCCCCTTACCCCAGCCCGCCGTCAACGCCCCGGCCGAGATCCTGCGCAGCGACCGCTCACCCCGGAAGGCCGCACACGCACACGACGACGAGTTCCGCTGCGGCGACGGCCTGCAGAAGGCGGGACGGCCGGCTTTGCGTCACCGGTGGGAACAAGACGCTTTCGGCCAGGTCTTGGCCCAGTTGACCTCGGCCGAGCGGGAAACGGTCTTCGCCATGGCGGTCCAACGGGTGCTGAAACCGGCCGGCAAACGCAGTCTCGGGCGGAGCTTCGCCGATACGATCCGAGCCCGCGCGGTGGCGGCCGAACGCGGCAACGAAGACGGATCATGCCGGGCGGCCACCGCCTCCAGCACGGGTCGCTTGCGAGGACCACTTTCCTGCCGGACCGACTCACTGACCTGCAGGTACTTGCGCACGGTGTTGCGAGAAACTCCCATCTCGCGGGCCACCCGTCGAATACTTTGCTCTTCCACCAGAACCTTGTGGCGGATACCATGCACTTGATCCATCCCCAGCATCCTTCCCTCCGGTCCGTTCTGTTTCGAGAAAAACCAAACAACCGGATTGTAAGGGCCGAGCGTGGGTCATTTTCCAAACGGTGGGTGGGTCAATTCCTGAGCGGTGCGTCCACGCGCTGCAGGTGCACCGGAAAGGAAACTGAGCGCGCTCCGTCCGGAGCCCTGTTTTGAGCTGTCGGTCTCGCGAGTGAGGCGAGGAATCGGCATGCGCGAGATGTCGGAAGGAACGCTCTGGGGGCCGGCATCGGGACGGTTGCCACAGGCTTTCAGTGGTTCGGGCCCTTCCCGGCCGGCTCGCATTTCAATAAGATCCGAAACGGGGACGCCTCCGCAGCCAATTTACTCGACATTAACGACGTAACCGGCCGGGACGTCCAGCTTGTAGTCGACGCCGCCGGGCTGCTTCCACCACTGGACATGGATGTAACCTTCGGGCACGGGGATTTTTCCTTCACACCATTCCAGATCGATCCGGCTTAATTGGAACAAGATCGATCTTTTCTGTAAGTCCACCTTGCGGAGGCCGAGGACATCTCTTTTCAGGAAATGCACCACGTGTGAAGCAAAACCGTGGTTGCAGCTGGCGGCGTCATCCACGTTTTCCCACAAAGTACCGGTCTTCTCAGCCATGTATAGAAAAAAGGCGACGGATTCATCCAGGGCCTTTTGGCCGAGTCCCATACGGGAGAGCAATTCAATTCGCAAGAAATTGCCGATGAAGGCGTTGGCAGGATAAACACCGTAAGGGCGAGCCCCTTTTCCGGCTGTCGGGCCGAAATCCTCCACGAGTTTTCTCCATAACTCCGGATGGCTTTTCGGAGTGGCGACATCGAAGAAAAAGGCGAAATACTGACACACCTCGGTCCGATTTCCAGTAGGTTGCAAGGAACCGCCGCTGCGAACAGCGTTATCGACAAAAAACTCGCCGTCGTAAGATTGTCGCCGGATGACGTCTCGCAGCACTTGAGCTTCCCTTCCCCAATCCCGCCGGCCATACAGATCAGCGGACGCTTCCAGCGCCGCCGCGTAGAGCATGTTGGTGGGGTAGTTGACGTCCTGCACCAGCCTATTCGCCTCTGACCATTCAATAAAAATCCAGCCTTCGAGCTTCTCCAGTAGACCGTCTTCATTTTTGAAGTGGGTAAAGTATTCGAAAAGCCTCTCGACCTTGGGCCGAAAACTTTCCACCATTTCACGGTCGTTGCTGCGCTGAAGGTATTCTTTCAGCTCCAAGACAAACCAGAGTGCCCAGTTGGGAATGAACCGCCCGTCGGGATGATCGGCCGGGTAACACATGGGAAGCATCCCTGCGGGGAGGTTCGGATATTGAGCAGGAAGAAGGAAATTTTCCAGAAAATTTCGCTCCACAGATGTGCTTCCAGTCAGATCGAGGGCTGCCCGCGAGGTAAAAAAACTGTCGCACAGCCACCCGGCTCTTTCGCGGGAGGGACAGTCCATGAAAATATCGAGGGCATTTTGGCGGAAGGTCTGCCGGCCCGCCTCAAAGATCTGCCCGATCCGCCTGTCGCTGGCCGCAAAATGAGCCTTTTCCGCCTCAGGATCAACCAGTTCCCGCAGGTAAATATGAGCCAGTTCGACATCTCCCTCGATTCCGATCACTTTCAGGTAGCGCAAGGTATAAGGTTCCAGTGACTCTAGCTCGTACAGGCCTTCCGGTAGCTCATAACTTAGGATGTTGACGCATCCGAGTCGTCTGAAGTTGACGTCGCCATCGGTGAGGATCTCATCAAATGTCAGAAAGATCCGGCTCTTCCGCCCGCATTCCACTGTCATACCGATAAAGCCGGTCAGATTGGTTCCGAAATCAAAGGTTTGAAAACTCGGCGCCTTCACTCGATAGCGGATCTGCGGGCTGTATCTTTCCGGTGGGGCTGAAACAGGCCGGCTCCGATAGCCCTGGATTTCTCTAGAGGGCACCGCTTCGAGCTCTTCCTCCGGAAAGCCTTTGAACGTTGGGCCCACACTGCTCATAGCTCGGCTCTTCCAGACCTCTGAAGGTGTGTGCACAAGCATCATTCCCGTCGACAGGCGCACCAACGGCTGTCTCTTCTCAAAAACGGGATAGGCCGTCCCCCGCGGGATCAAGTTCTTCGCTGGCTGAATCTCCAGTTCTTCGGTTTCCATAGGGGTCGATGGATCGACTCTCCACTTAGTGCTGTCGGAAGGAAGACGATAGACTTCAGTAAATGTTCGCTGAAAGCTGTAGCGTTCGACCCTTTGCAGCTTCTCACTGCGAATTTCCGCGTCGAAGCCGACACCTTTTCCCCCGGTGGAGGCCAAGACGTCTTCTCCCTTCACGACCTCGGCTTGAAGAAAAGCGGGCTGATCCAGAAGGTAATAACTGTTCACGTTGTAGCCGACTACCTCCAACGCCACAACGGTAATCCTGTCCCCGAGCAGCCTGACTGGGATTTCCCATTCGTCCACCCGATAAAACCCATGCGGACCCCGAGCCGGTCCGTGACCGAGAAAGGTTCCGTTGACGAAAATGCGGTAAAGACTCGAGCCGGTCGACCGCAGGATCCACGGCCTTCCTTCGGGAGCCCTCTCGATCACCGCTCGGAACCCGACCAGAAGATTCATTTCGCGGGACCGACCCTTGGGCCAGATCGGCTTTGCCGAAACAAACAGGGGACTGCCAATCGCTGGTGAGAAGGTCCTTTCTTGAGCCGAGGCTACCGTGGATGTCGGACAAGAAGCAACCAGACCGGCTCCGGCGGTGACTTCCAGAAAGCCTCTACGGGAGAGTCCGGCGGAACCGTCAGAGTTTCGAGGCAGTTTACCGCCGCATTCATTGACCATTTCGCGTCAACAGTTATGTTGGAGAGACCCTACAATACCATGCCAATGGGTGACGTCCTAGGATTGCTGTAAACATGCGAGCGGGTTGAGCCCGCCCGCGTTGTCAATCAGCCGGGGGCCCGAAGGCCGGATGCATTCCCGACACTCTCAGCTTCCTCCTTAACCGAATTCTTCGGCCAAGATTCGGGCCCGCATCAATCCACGTGAACGTTGATGGTTCGCGTGGCTCCACTAATGGCATCGGTTACCTCCACCGTCCAAACCCCCGTTTCATCGTTGAGGGCGGTCCGGAAGGAACCCGTCCCGCGGCTGTTCACGACATCGCGGTTGCCGCCGTAATACTGGACTTCTTCTCCACTCGGGTTGCGCACCACTACTTTGACTACAGAGCGAAGATTGTCGACACCCATCAAGGTGAATTCGAAGGAAACCTCGTCGCCTCTATTGACCCACTCCGGACCGCGCAGTTCGAGACTGTTGATGGGCTTCTCCACCATGGCGAAAAGCTCCGGGAGCGCCGGTTCCACCCTCACCTGGAAATGGTCGGCCGTCCCAAGAAGGCGCTTTCTTCTCACATCATAAATGGCGGCAGTCCCATCGAAGCCGACCCGAATGGTCTCAGCGGCAGGCTTCTCCCTGTCCGGCACCAATCCTAGCAAACGGGTCGTTCCGTTGTTGAAGAGGTACATCGAAACGTCATCCACGGAGCTTCCATCCTCGGTCAGCAGCCGGATTTTCCGCCGCACGCCCGCGGCTTCCAGCAGCTTGCTCATGCGGGCGAGAGCCTCCCGGTTGATGCCCTCCCGCTTCTGGCTCGGATATTCATCCAGGAAGTAATTGAGCAAGTATCCCTTCCCCATTCCGAACTGGTGCTCGAGCAAAATCGGCTTCCCTTCCGCGGTCATTAACGGTCTGGCTCCGGCAAGCTGCAAGTGCGGTTCGCCGCTCATAGCCACGATGTCTTCCCTGGTGGCCCGAACCGGCTCGATGCCGAAGACGTCCGCCAGAGCCCGCGGGCTTCGAAAGACATTTCGCTCGTCCATCACCCCGGGAAGAGCGTCGGCGACGACGGTCCCTCCTTCTTGCACAAACTGCCGGATAGCTTCGACCTCCTCGTCGCTGAGCGCCACGCTCATGGGCAGGATAAAGACCTTGTATCCTTTTTGGATATGGCCATTCCCTTCGACATCCCCATAAGAAATAAAGTCGAATTGCAGACCTTGATCTCTGAGGATCTTGACCCACCCGTCTCGATTTTCGCCAAAACGGTCAAAGGTCTTGCTGGTATGGTAGGAGACCTGCTCCAGGATCTTGCCGTCGACAATCCAAGCTCCATGGATGCTGGGATAGGAGTAGTGAATGGCGATCCCATGATTGTCGGGGGTTCCCAGACCGACGAGCTTGCCGATCCCCTCACCCCTCATTTCCTGAAAGCCTTCCGCCATATCCAGACCGCTCTGGCAAAGCGTCAGGTCGGGATCTAAGGTGGAGTACTCCCAGAAGATGTAAGCACCGGCGTTGGCTCCCTGGAACAGGTTGCTGTAAAAGTTGAACAAGACGTCCTTGCCCAAAACTCCGTAGCCGGCTCCCCCCGAGATTTTCAGATTAGGATTGAAATTGCGGTGGAAATCCAACTGGTTTCCACCTGAATACGCGTTGAGATGTTCAGTGTACCGGTTGAGTAGACTGTAATCGCTACCGTTATGGGACCCGGATATCTGGGTGCCGGAGTTGAGGATGATTCCACTTGGATCGTACTTGCGCAGCTCCTGCAAAACGTCTCTGAAAGAGTCGGCATAGGTCAGCTCCATAAACCGACGATGATCCGCCCACGAGGCGTAGTTTCCCCGCTCCTGAGCTTCCGCCGAATCATCTGGAATCACATCCTCCCAGGTCGAAAAGTTGGTCCCCCAGGTCCGGTTTAGTTGCTCCAGACTGCCATGCTCCGTCTTAAGCCATTCCCTCATTGCTTTCAGGGTGTGGTCGGAAAAACAGATATCGACCGCATCTCCGTAGCACGTAAGCGAGGGCTCTTCGTAAACATAGTAAGACGTCGGCGAAAAAGGCACCCAGGGCGGCACCATCCGCGCAAGTTCTTGTTTCCATAAGTTTTGGTAGTCCGGGTCATGGAAACAGTACTCACGTACCAGATGTCTTTTGTCCCTCGTCTCTAGATACTTCCTTTTCATACTGTTGTAGTAGTTTCGCTTCGGTCCGTCAGGAGACTCCACGCCGGTGATGCGGGTTTGAGCCTGAATGTTGTAATTGGCGTGCCGGCTGTGCTCCAGAGAGTAGGCTGCCAGGGTGGTCACATGAAGCCGTCGCATCTGCCGGTCGATCGCCTCCCAAGTCCCGGGCATCGGATCCGGGCCGAAACGGTACATCGTGATGTCGTAATCATCCCACTTTCGGGGCTTAAGGATGAAGACGTTGCTGATCTTCCGATCACTCTGGACACCATCAGCAAGAACCTGGACATCGATTTTCGCCAGGTGGGTCAAGACACTTTTTGAGTCCAGCCGAACCTCTTTGGAGACGGTGCCATCGCAGCTCTCCTCGCTGGAGGTTTGAGCCACTAACCGATCCCAGTTGTCGAACAACCGCACGGAAACCCGGCAGGGCACCGGCCGCGAGCTGCTGAGCGACACTTTTGCCGTAACCGGCTCCCCCAGTTTTACGCGGTCCTGCGCCGGCTTGACCGAGACGATTTCTACGGCACGAGGGGTATCAAAACTAGAGGCAGCCGAATCGTAGACAGCGTCGTTTCTCACGAGCTTTAGTTCGGCGATGTGCAGTCCTCCTTGTAGCTGAGACGGCAGCTCCACAACAGCCTGGCCGGAGTCGACAGGAACCTCCCATTCGCCTTCGGTGCCTCCAAACTCGTCTCTCAACCGCGCCTTGATTTTCGCGCCGGTCGGTGCCCCCTGGACAGTCACCACCAAGCGACCGCCGTCCCGTCGGACGCCGGAAATCGCGGCGCTCCCTTCGCGTCCCGCGGCCCAGGTCACGGAGCGCACCAGCATCGGCCACATGTATTCCCAGTAAGGATAGTTCAGCCCGGTCTCCCAGAGGTTGTCGACGGCGGGCAGCATCCCCCTATGCGGGAAGGAGAAGGCCACCACTCTTCCTTTTCCCAATTGTCCGGCGGCCAGGACGGGATTGCCCTGGTCGGTCCGAACCAAGACGTCGCCGTTGGGCTGCGCAGGAACGACACCGATGCGGCCCCAGGGGAAGAGGGAAAAGTCGATGCCCCGAGTGATGTAATGCTCGCCTGCCGCCCGCCACTCCGACCTGTCCATTTCCAGCATGCTTCCTCTGGCTTCGGGAATCGAGCCGGGGAAACCCTTGAGAGGACAGAACTGCCACAACTGACCCGCCGATTCGCTCTCCCTGCTCATGGGATAGATCAGCACGAGACCAGCCCCCGCCTGAACCCGGCGGATAATCTCGTTGCGGACCTCCTCCGGGAACTTCTCCCACGGGTGCAAACCCGGCCAGATGATGACATCATAGGGGGGGCCGGTCAGCAAATCATGAGCGATGTAATCGAATGCCAGGTTGAAGGCTTCATCCATGAACTCTCCGCCGGGACCACGCTGCTCGTAAAAGTCTCCGAACCCCCACGTGTTGATTCCAGAACTGCGCCCTAAGCTGGCTGCTCTAAAATCCAGATCGAGGCGCTGGGCCAGCTCGATCGTTCCGCGGCCGTCCTGGACGGGGGAGAGGATGAACGCCTTGATCGGACTGCCTGGAAGCGGCTTAGCCCACTTGACATGCGGTGTTTCCACTTCCATCGAGTACCTGGCGTCCCAACGTCCTCTTTCCGCCAGGACGGGATGGGCTCGGTCCAAGGCGAAGTAGTCGAAGTAGAACCGTCCCGGTCCGGGGCTACTAATGCTGATGGATTTCATTCGTCGTGGGTCGACGGAGCCGATGTCTTGCAGCGGTACCTGCAAGTGGTTGACCCCCTTGCGCAAGGAAAAGCGCCTGGAGAAATCGTGGCCCCGATCGTCGTGAAGAGTTACCGTAAGTTCGGCCGGCTGCTCACTCCAGACAAAGAGGAGCAGTTCCTGCTGCCATCCCCAGTCAGCCGGGACCCTCGCATACGTAAGCCGGCCGCCGCCGGAGGGGAAGCTCGCTTCCAGGGAACTTGAGCCCCAGGCTGGAAAGCGCGACGAACGCGAAAACTCAACGCCGCTAGAGCCCTCAAGCTGAGCCAGTTCCTCATCGCTCTCAAAGGATCCGAAGACGACCAGCCGAGCCTCAAGCGTCGAAGTGATGAGGAAAGACGATAACACAATGACAGGAAAGCTTTTCGAAGACTGCATAGTGTCGCCCCACTTCTGTCATAGGTCCCCCTCCTCCTTCGAGCAGCACTCTTAGCAGAAAAATCGGAAGAGTCAACCCCTATTGCAGAGAGCCTTGCGGTGTTCCATCTTTGACGGTACTCGGGTGCGCGTTGAAGCCGACCAGAGCCCGCTCCAAGGTGGTAGCAACCTGATGAGATACGTGATAAACAGAGAGATCTATTGGTAGCTGCTTAAGAAGGATTGTCTGTGGAAGATTTGGAACGATGGATTCTGGGTTGTTTATAAGCAAATATAGGAATCTCGGACTCAGGGTACAAGGTTCTTGATAGAACGGAAATAGGTTGGAGAGGAGAAGCTATGTCCAAGATGAGTCGACGTGATTTTGTCCGAGCAGCCGGGTCAGGAGCCACCGTTGCGGCTGCAGCCGGACCTTTTCTTCGAGCCGGAAGGGCTCAAGGCAGCCCTAACGACACCGTCCGGGTGGCGGTAATGGGAGTTCGGTCGCGGGGAACCGATCACGCCCGGGTGCTGGCCGGGCTCCCCAACGTAGAGGTGGCCGTTATCTGCGACATCGACGAGAGACTGTTCGAGAATCCGGTCAAGGTAGTCGAAGAGATCTCCGGGAAGCGTCCTCGAACCGAAATCGACATCCGCCGTGTCCTTGACGACCCTGAAATCGCCGCAATCTTTGTCGCCGCTCCCAATCATTGGCACGCCCTTGCTACCATCTGGGCTTGCCAGGCTGGGAAAGACGTCTACGTGGAAAAGCCTGTCTCGCATAATATTTCCGAAGGCAGAATGATGGTGGAGGCTTCCCGTAAGTACAACCGCATTGTTCAAACGGGGACGCAGCGCCGTAGTTTTCGACTGTTTCAGGAGGCTATGAACTTTATTCACTCCGGAAAGTTGGGGGAGCCCTACATGGCCAAATGCACAATTTTCCGGCCTCGTGAGAGCATCGGACGGACTCCCAACGGGCCGGTCCCTCCGGGAGTCCATTATGATTTGTGGGTGGGCCCGGCCGAGTGGCGCCCCTTCAACGAGACACGCTTCCACTATAACTGGCACTGGTTCTGGAATACCGGGAACGGGGAGACCGGGAACAACGGGCCCCACCATACGGATATTGCGCGCTGGGCGTTGCAGAAATATGAGCATCCGGTCCGCATTCAGAGCATGGGTGGATATGATGTATTCGATTCCATGCAGGAGACACCCAATACGCAAATATCCGTCTTGGAGTACCAGGACGGTAAAAGAGTCATCATAGATGTACGTGGTCTCTATACCAATTTGGAAGACCAGGTGGACATGGGTAACTTCATTTATACGTCGGAAGGCTACATGCGGCTGGCGGGTGACGAATGGCAAGCTTTCTACGGACGTAAGAATGAGCTTGGGCAGTCAATGTCGATGAAGGATTTCAGTGCAGGAGAAAACAGTGACGCCGCCCACTTCCAAAACTTTATCGACTGTGTCCGCTCGCGCCGGCGAGAAGACCTGAACGCCGACATCTTGGAAGGACATTACTCGACCACGATGTGCCACTTGGCAAACATTGCTTACCGGGTGGGCGATCAGCTGGAGTTCGACTCCGATAACGAGAATTTCCCCTCCAGCCCCGAAGCCAACCGCTACTTGAAGCGGAAGTACCGCTACCCGTTCGTCGTCGAGAAAGAGATCGCGTGAGTGCTGCAGGACGGTTACCTGAAATGGTGATACGCTCGCTCTTCCGTGTTGACTGAGATCAACGTGGGGAAAGGCGAGCCTGGCATCACGTCAATGGCTGGAACACGCCGGAACGGCGTTCGGCGTTCGTCGGGAATCGTTTCCCGGCCCGACGAGTCGGAGTGAGCGGGCAGGCCGAGGAGTCGCTTGAAGATCAGCGGATCTGTGAGGGTCGGCCCCTTCCCGATCCCGTGCCTGGCGTCCCCATTTTCGGAAAGGCCCGGGGCAAGAGCGTCTCGCGTGCTCGTGCCGCCGGGTTGGACTCTACACTTTCGAGACGTTGCCGGCTCACCCGGCTACGTGTGCTCAACGTGTAGCGGGTCGCCTGATCATGTCCGAACCTGCTCAAGCAGGTTGGAAAATGCGTTTTCGTGCTGAATGCTGTCGCCTTCTCGCTCGTCGTGGATTATAAAAGGGGAGATGAAGAGAACAACAATTTTTACCTTGGGTGCTGTTTTCGGCTTAGGGCTCCTTCTACTCGCGTTGTCGGCTTGTTCCGAGCCGGCTGCCCCGGTGGAGGAGACTGTGGATCAAGCCGCCGCTGAGACCGTGCAAGGGAGTTTCCACGGCAAATTGGGGCTACAGCTCTACAGTCTGCGAGCGGATTTTGCCAAAGATGTGCCCGGAACGTTGGCCAAAGTTCGCGACTACGGAATCGAACTGGTGGAGCTTGCCGGGACCTATCAGTACACGCCGGCGGAATTCAAGAACTTGCTCGATCAGTATGGACTGCGGGCGGTTGCAGGGCACTTTCCCTATGAACGCCTGAGAGACGATGTGGAAGGTCTGGCGCAGGATGCCATAACCTTAGGACTGCAGTATGTCGGCGTGGCTTCCATTCCCCACCGAGGGGGATTTGACGAGCAAACTGCGCGAGAAGCAGTCAAACTCTTCAACACGCAGGGGGAAGCGCTTGCCAAACACGGTCTGAAGTTTTACTACCACCAGCATGGTTTCGAGTTTGTACCTTATGAGAACGGGACTTTGATGGATCTTCTGATCCGGGAAACCAATCCTGAGCATGTCAGCTTTCAGATGGATTTACTCTGGACGGTCTTCCCCGGGCAAGATCCCGTGGTATGGCTGCAAAAGTATCCAGACCGATGGCGTTTGATGCATCTAAAGGATTTGAACAAGGGGGTCAAGGTGCCGTCCACTTTAGAGGAGTTCAAACCCGGCTACGACGTAGTCTTGGGCACGGGACAAGTGGATATGCCCGCAGTCCTGAGGGTCGCACAGGAAATCGGCATCGAATACTACTTTATTGAGGATGAAGCCCCCGAGGCCGCCGACCGGATTCCGCAAAGCCTCCGGTACCTGCAGCAGGTGCGCTTCTGAAGTCCGACCTGACGGCCGCAGCAGGCATGGAAGAGCGAACAGCAAACGGCCGGACCGAAAGAGGCTTGCACTACTACGGTACGCGAAGATAGGGGAACTCAGCAGGCGGCTACAGTCCTCCGCCCGATAAAGATCTTCTCCCAAGGCGAGCCCAATCGACCCAAGCGCGGGTCTGGGACTCAGAACGTCGCCGGCACGACAAACGGGTACCTGTAGTCTCTGGTCAGGTAACTGTCAGCCTGGCCGTCAGCGACAAATTTTTCCACGTGGGAGTCAAATTCGAGGCGACGCCCCAGTCGGTAGCTGATGTTCGCCAGATGGCACAGCGCCGAAGAAAGATGGCCCTCCGGGATGTCCGAATTCAGCGCGGCCGGGTTTCCGGCTCTGACGGCTTCAATGAAGTTGGCTCGGTGTAGTTCTCGTCCGGTCTTAGCGCTTTGCTCGCCACTGCTTGGCCCCGGCTCATTCCCGCGACCCAGGTACACTTTATAGCCGTCGTCGGCCACGTGCATCCACCCCTCAGTTCCATAAAAGAGGTTGCCGATCAAAATGTCGTCTTCGGCGTTGGTGAAGAGGCCCCTAACCTCGAACTGCAGGATTTTCCCATCGTCCCACTCAAACGTGGAGAGGAGCGTGTTGGGGGTCTCCTGATCCGACTTATAGGCGAAGTGGCCTCCGACCGAATGGATGTAGCGTGGATGGGTTCTCTTATTGAGGCCCCAGCGGGCGATATCCATTTGGTGGACTCCCTGGTTCCCGATATCACCGTTGCCGAAATCCCAGAACCAGTGCCAGTTATAGTGCACCAGATTTTCGCTGAAAGGGCGCCGCTTGGCAGGGCCCAGCCACAGATCGAAATGCAACCCTTCCGGAGGCTCCGTAGGAGGCTTGATACCAATGTCGTTGCGGGGCTTATAACACACCCCCTTGGCCATATAGACGTCGCCGATGACCCCTTCATGCAATAGCCTGACGGCTCCCTGGATACCGGGATCACTGCGGCTCTGAGTGCCCGTCTGGACGACCCTTCCGTAGCGATCCGCCGCCTCCACAACCCGCCTGCCTTCCCAAACGTTATGAGAGACTGGTTTTTCCACGTACACGTGCTTGCCCGCCTGGCAGGCCCAGATCGTCATCAGGGAATGCCAATGGTTCGGCGTAGCAATGGAAATCGCGTCGATTTCGGGATCCTCCAGCTCCCGGCGCACGTCCGGTTCCAACCGGATCGTCTTACCTGTCCTCTGTTCGGCCATTTTGGCCACTTCCGGATACAGACGTTCGTCCACGTCGCAAACGGTCTTGATGCGAACCCCGGGAATGCTGCAAAAATCCTGAAAATGGCTTCTCCCCTGGCCGTGGATGCCTATGACGGCCATCGTGATTTCATCGTTTTTCATCCTCTGTGCAGCGCCTTTGGAAGAAGCTGCGACCAACCCGGAGGCCGTGGCCCCCATTCCGTGGATAAAGCTTCTGCGGTTCATGCTCTCTTCTCCTTCGCAGCTGAAACCACCGTTAAAGTAGCAACATCTTCATGCACGTCTACAATCTGGTTGCATCCTCCTATTGGCTTCCAAGGTTCCTGAGTTTCGCCCGGCTACGATTTCAACGGGTCGTGATGGCTAACAGATTGAATCTTAACGCCTTGCGGAGCCACGTAACTGGGACCTCGGAGCCCCGGTGAATCTCTGTATCCTGCGCTTTACGGTAAGTTCCTTTTCCCGAATCTGATCTTGGCGACAGGCCCGATTGTTTCGTGTTTCTTGCAGACCTAGAATGAAACTTCGGTAAGTTCCGCAGCTTTCTGAGTGTCAGTGCCGTCATCAGGACCGGCGAACGGGGAGGAAGTTCGATGGCACACGAAATGACTCGTCGTAAATTCCTGGGCGAAGCCGCTATTTCCGGGGCCGGGTTGAGTGTTGTCCCGAGACACGTTTTAGGAGGACGCGGCTATATTGCTCCCAACGACAAACTCACCTTGGCGTTGATCGGGTGTGGGACGCAGGGACTGCGGGAAATCTTGCCCATACTGGCCATGCCGGAGGTCGAGGTGGTCGCCGTTTGTGATCCCAACAAGAAGAGTACCGATTATGTCGATTGGTCCAAGCACGGCCTCCGGAGGCAGCTGGCACGGGCTCTCGAAGCCCCGGACTGGGGG
>Ga0116188_1000317_pt1 | contig 52352 bp, 36 predicted proteins | sample AD_JPNTR2_MetaG_FD_89807 | JGI IMG/M metagenome (GOLD analysis project Ga0116188, IMG submission 89807) | Active sludge microbial communities of municipal wastewater-treating anaerobic digesters from Japan - AD_JPNTR2_MetaG | ecosystem: Engineered > Bioreactor > Anaerobic > Digestate | place...
AGAGCCGCTCCTGGTTTCATGGGGTGGACAAGCCCTTACTGGAGGCGGTTTCCCAATCTCTGCGGATTCCCCTCTTTTGCGGCGAGTGCGAGGGCAAAGACTACGCGGATGCGATGGAGGCGGTTCTGGCCAGGGCCAAAGAGGCGAGTAGCAGAGATACCAGTAGCACTGTAAGGACAAAACTCTTTTTCACCATAAGTCACCCTCTTAAATTTTGAGGTTTTCGATCTTCTCCAAGTAGAACAGTGCTTGCCACTGAAGTCGCTTAATTTCTTTCTTTATTTTTACTACTGCGTTAGCATCGTGGGTGAGTTCGACAAGAGCTTGGAGGGCATGTATTTTTCTACTTATTGTGAGGAGTTCTTTTTGTAGTTGTTGAAGATAACGCTCCACGATAATATCTTCGTTAAGGATAAAGGTTTTCCTGCATGTGGAAAGCACGCGAAAAACGTATTCTGCTTTTGTCTTATAATTCTCCCCTACATTCAAAATAGAGACATGCTTTGAAAGCAGCAAAACTTGACTGTTCCTAAAATGCCATAATATAATAAAGTAAATGATTCTTTGCATAGTTCCGTTAATTGTTTTAATAAAACTCTAAGATAGGACTATAAACAAATAAAGTTCAGCCTTTAAAATCTATATGAAAGGGGTGATAAAGGAATAATGGATTGGGATTGGGGAATATGGGAGAAAGAGAGACAAGAAGCTATATCTCAGATTCATGATAGGATTGCTGAAGTCGATAATGCAGCGGCGAACGGTGAAATCTCAACATTGGAAGCTAGCATTATGATTGATATATTGGAAGAAGAACTGTTGCTCTATCTAGAACCACCTACTCTTTAATCAATCAAGATACGAAATAGAATTAAAAGCGTTTCCATTACTGCGAATTATTTTTCTTGAGGATAGGACTATCCGGAGGCGCAAGTCTCCGGATAGCAATTTATAAGGGCATCCTAACCAGCACCTTTAATAGCCTTAAAAAGAAACAGGGAATTTTACTTTGCAACTTCAGGGAACCTTACTCTGCAATTCCCGGTAGATCTAGCTTACAACAAACAGTCGCCGCCTGCGGTTGTAGAAACCCTCGATATATTCAAAGATCGCAAACCGGAGACATTGACGAGTTGGCCAGGTATAGCGGTCAAGTAGATCAGTCTGCAACGTGGCGTAGAAACTTTCAGCGGCAGCATTGTCCAAGGCATCACCAACGGAGCCCATAGAGCCGAGTATGCCGGCATCCTGCAACCGCCGACTAAATACTAACGAAGTGTATTGTGCGCCATGGTCGGAATGATGAATCAGCCCTTTGCCGGGCCTACGGTTCCAGGTAGCCATATTCAAAGCATTTACAACCAAATCCGCTGTCGGGCGCTCACCCATGGACCAGCCTACAACCGCTCTGGGGAATACATCTAGAACTACCGACAGATAAAGCCACCCTTCCTCCCATAACCCAGGCCGCTTATAGGGTGACAATATCACAGGCCGACAACATATTTTTTCTGAAAGGCTTGAAATATTTAATAAGATATATTATTATATAGTCGTAGTAAGCTCATATGCGCCCCGCTGCAGGTCTTCAAGGTACTGCAGTGGCCGCTCTCGCGGGGGGCGGCTCGGGCACCTAGCCTGGAACCTATTCCGGGCAGGCATGGGGGTTTCCCCCAGGCTGGTAGTAAAAGCGCGTGGCGTTCGGCAGCCGCGTTCGTTAGCCCGCTTGGCCGGGACAAATTCCTGGCGGGGGGAGGCGGAAAGCTTCCCCGGCTCCGTACTATCCTTAAAGAGTCAGGCCTTGCCGTGTGAGCGAGGTAGGCGGGCGGAGCAAAAGCCCTGGCGAAGCTGTATGCTTTTTTTAAGGGTACGCGCGTACCACAACAAAACTATTTAAAACGTCTCTTAAAATGACCTGATAAACAGGTCATTTTTGTTTTTATTTTCGGCTTTATTTATCAAGACACTGGCACATAATGCCAGGAATTAAAATCGCTCTGAAAACATCAGGGCTTGAAGGAGGTGCGCCTTGCTAGTTAGCAAGAGGTCTTTAGAAGCAGTCCTGGATACCCGTTGCCGGCCTAGGAGCTGCCAAAATCAAAGGCAACAATTTATAGCGGCTAGCAATATAGAACGAATTGCTAGCTCGGGTGCAGCTGAGCATAACCATGCTCAAAGCCGTTTGAACGGCTCATGCTGCCGCCGCGGCTTTAAGCCACCTCGTTTTCCAGAAGAGGCATGCGGCATAGTGCTCAACGCAGGGTAACACCTTTTATTTTTGAAGATACTTCCCGCGATTAATGCGTTTCGGCCCTTTTGCCAAAAGTAATTTGGGGGAAACGCCTACTTTTTTACTTTTACCCCAGGGTAAGTGTGTACATTTTTCCCATTAGGTAAGTGAAAGGAGGTGAAAATCGAATGTCATCGCTCGAGAGCCAAGTCATTAAGATCTTTCGTCATGCACGACAAGGAAGCATCGAGACGCGTCGAGAGTACAGGAAATGCATGCTTCGGTTTGCCAGGTGGCTAGTTGTAACTTTTCACATGCAGAACTTAAGGAACTTAAGCAACAAGCATGTCGCAGCGTATGTGAAGCATTTATTGGCAGAAGGCTGTACGGCAGCCTATATAAAGAAAGTCTTAGCTGCAATCCGATATGTGCATGCCCAACTGCCGAACCCGCGTTATATAATCACGAGTGATAATGCAAAACTCGGCATCCCCGCGCGAATTCCGCCTGGGAACAGGGCTTGGGAAGATGATGAATTTGAATTGCTCTGCAGGATAGCCCGCATGACAGGCAAAGACTGGATTGTGGACGTTTTAACTCTGGAGAAGGTACTTGGCCTGCGGATCCACGAAGTAATGAGGCTTGATACTGCTGCTGTTGAGCGTGCATTACAAAACGGATGCCTCCATGTGAAAGGCAAAGGCGGGAAAGAGCGGAAGACAATTTCGCTCACCGAGGCATCCAAAGAAGCTTTGTTAAATGCCAAGGCACGCGTCAAGAGAGGGGCCAAGTTGTTTGTGCCAGAAGGCCGGACGACACATAAGGTAATAAATGACGTGCAGCGTTTCATAAAGGCAAATCGCCCTGCGCGTGAAGGTGAACAGCTAACTAGCCACGGCCTTAGATATAACTACGCGCAGAGCCGCATGTCGGAGTTAGTTATTAAAGGTATGCCCCAAGAAAAGGCAGAGGCAAAGGTTGCTCGAGAATTAGGTCATAACAGGCGGCGAGTCACGAAGGGATACCTTAAGTAATGCTACGCCAGTTATCAAAAGAAACGAAAGGGGGTGAGTATTTTGACGGAGGAACAAGAAAAGGTTTCCGGTTTTGTCTGCGCTTCTGGGCACTACTTTTGGATTGAATGGATTTGGCCTGCACCGCCGATTATTTGTCCGGTTTGCGGTAACCGGGAACTCAATCCCACGAATACAGGAGTAGTCATCCAGGACAAGCAATGATATGAGAGTGTGGCGTTGTAGTTTCCGTAGTTTCTTTGCATTACTTTAGGTAGTAAACCCTTGCCGCCAGGGGGTATTTTGGCTTCGCAGTTGTGTATAAAAAGCCCGAGATAAGGGCTTTTATGCTGTTTTAATGAATAGTTTGGGCGCTTGCCCTATTGTCAGGCAACGGTGCCAGGCAAAGCGCCCAAACCTTTTTAATAAATGGTGGTAGCCCTGGGAGATTTCAAAAACGCATGAATTAAAGTGTCCCACAAAAAGCGTTAAAAAGGTGTTAAAAACGGCGGAACCCAGATTAGAGGCTATTGGGCAAAAAAGGGTTCAAAAAAAGGCGGAAACCTTTGGGCCCCAGGGGGTTTGCTTTTGGCAATAGGATTAGTGGTTATTTGGCAAAAAGAGATGCAAAAAATGGCGGAAAGCCCTTGACTCGCAAGGGATTTGCTTTTGGCAACGGATCCTGGAGGCTGTAAGCAATAAAAGTCATATAAACGATAAGTGTTTTTGCATTACAAAGAAGGCATTGCGAATGGCGGAAAACCCTGGGGCCCAGGGGAAAGGGTTGTAATGCAGCTTGTCTGACAAAAAAGGGCAAAAAAATGCCGGAAAGCTTTGGGGCTCAAGGGAAAAGGTTGTCAGACACTCTTTGAAGGGTTTGTCTGACAAAAGGAGGCCAAAAATGCCGGAAAGCTTTGGGGCTCAAGGGGAAAGGTTGTCAGACACTCTTTGAAGGGTTTGTCTGACAAAAGGAGGCCAAAAATGCCGAAAAGCCTTGGGGCTCAAGGGAAAAGGTTGTCATACACGTTTGGAGGAGCCTGTATAATAAAAAGAGGCTAAAATGGCGGAAAGCCTTGGGCCCCAAAGGTTTTGGCGTGGACCACTGGTCCTGCAGGTTGTAAGTAATAAAAAGCATAGAAAATGACGAAAACCGTTGGGAGCCAGGCGTTTAGGCGTGTGTCACTTTTTTACGGTAGTGGTGTTCCTCTAAGGAAAGCATTCGTTCAGGAACGTTGACGTAATGGGAAGCGGGCGTTCGGGTAAAGTGTCCAGGATCATATACAACCAAGAAAATCCTTAGCCAAAAATACTTTTGAATTTTTTTTCTTGATGTTCTGTCCCATGTTGCTGGAAGGAAAAACATAGAAATATATAGAAAGCTAATTGAAAAGCATCTTTTAGATATAAATGTACCCCAATATCCTTTTTAGAATCAGTATGCGCCATGTAAAATAGTTCATTAAATGGTATTATAGCATATACCAGGTTTTTGCATGTTAGTGAACCCCTATAATAAATAAATGATGCTATAAAAAATGAACTTAATAGAAGGACAAAACTAATGCGTTAGTACATTGAAAAGAGATGATTTCAATGCAGGAAAAGATGGAAAGATGGAAAAATCTATGTAAGTCATTTACGCCTGATGGATTAGCTAATCTTTTACGGCTCACTGCACCTAATTTCAGGCCAATGAAAGACTATCTAGACAACTTTTTAAAGGAAGATGAAGCTTTCGATGAGGCATGCCAGATTGGTGTAATAGAGCTTCCAGACTCACAAACAGTCATTGTGGGTGTTATACACGTTAATAAGGAGCTTTCCACTCGTTCAAGTAAACGGGAACAGTATAACCTGGCCAAGCGGATCCTGAAGGCCAGCAGCCACAGTGCAGGCATATTTGCTTTTCATGACAATGAGGGTCGTTTTCGCTTCTCATTAGTTACGGTGACATATCATGGCTCGCGACGTCGTTTTAGCACTTTTAGGCGTTATACCTTCTTTATTGACCCGGAACTTCCGAACAAGACCTTTATACAGCAAATGCAGGAGGCCGATTTTTCAAGTTTCAATGGGATATTAGAGACTTTCTCGCTTGAAGCAGTATCAAATGAGTTCTATAAGGCTTTTGAGCCGAAGTTTAAAGCTCTTTCTAAAGCTGTGCAAGGCACTGATGATGAAAATCTTAAAAAAGACTTTGCATTGCTTTTTATCATTCGCATTATTTTTCTGGGTTTTGTGCAAAAGAAAGGCTGGCTGGGTAATAACCCTAAATTTTTACAACACTTTTTAGAAGAGTATCAACAGACAGGTGCTATAGATTCTTTTTATAAAGAATGGTCAAATCCTCTTTTCTTTGAAGCACTACGTTCACCGCCTGGGTGCAAGGTTGCATATGGGCATGCCCCTTTTTGCGAAGAAACTCAAACCGCGCTTCAGATGGCACCTTATTTGAATGGTGAGTTGTTCAAGCGCAAGCAGGGCGTAGATGATCAAGGATGCTGGATTCCCGATGATCTCATTGTCGATTTCTTTGATTTCATCTTCCAGTACAACTTCACTGTGGAAGAGAATGACCTGTACGATGAAGAGTTAGAACTCAATCCCGAATTTTTGGGTATTATTTTTGAACGTATTACTAACATGGATCAGGGGGCCGTTTATACGCCGCGGGTTGAAGTAGACTTGATGTGCCGCCTGGCCCTGGTTAAATGGCTCGAGCGGACAACCAGGATTGATACAAAAGACCTGTATCACTTATTTTTCCGAGAAGCCGGCATTGGTGAAGCCAATGATGAAGAGCACCAGAAACAGGGTGATTTCTCACCGGCTGAAATTCGATTATTGATTGAGCATTTGGAAAAGGTAGCGATCTGCGATCCGGCAGCGGGATCGGGGGCTTTCGAAGTGGGCATGTTGCAAGTCCTCGATCAGGTGCTTGAAAACTTGTATTCTCGAAACAACACACCCGAAGATTTAAAAGCCAACGCTGCTGATTCCTTCGAGCGTAAAAAAACCATTATTGCCAACTCTCTTTACGGTGTAGAAGTTAAACCTTGGGCCGTTTGGATCAACCAGCTACGCCTGTGGCTTACCCTTTTTGTAGATATGCCCGATGATTACCGGACTGAGCAAAAACCACTGCTCCCAAACTTGACTTTTAAAATCAGAACCGGCGATTCCCTGGTACAGCGCATAGGCGGAAAAATCTTTACTGTGCAGGATAGCGTAAACCTGCCGCCTCCAATAAAACGAAAGATTACCCTGCTTAAACAGAAAAAGGTTGACTTTTTTTATAATAAAAGTAATAATTACCAGCCAATCGAGCAGGAAGAGCTTGCTGTGTTCCGGGAGATCTTAGACTATGAAATTTTAGAACGTCAAAAAGAAATTCAAAGTATAACCGCTTCTAGGCCCAAGCAAGATATCCTGTTCCGAGTCGGACCGGAGCAGGCTGAATTGGATTTATCCAGGTCAGTTAAGGCGCAACGCGCTGAACTGGAGAAAGAAATTGCGGATTTACAGGAGCAAAAACGTATCCTAAGAGTTGCACGTCCTTTCATCTGGAACATCGAGTTTGCAGAGATATTCTTCGATCGCGGCGGTTTCGATATCATTATTGGCAATCCGCCATATGTTCGCCAGGAGGAAATTGGCGCTCCTAGTGGCGAGCTTGCTCCTGGCGAGTATAAAAATGCCCTGTTGGAAATGGTACGGTTTGATTTTCCGGATTATTTTAAATCGGGGGGGCGCAATCCCAGCAGACGTTCTGATCTTTACACTTACTTTTACATACGCTCTCTACGCTTGTTAAATCCGAAAGGCGTGCATGTCTTTATATGCTCCAATTCATGGCTGGATGTGGGATATGGTGCATGGCTGCAGGAATTCTTTTTGCGCAGGGCGCCGCTTTACTTTGTAATCGATAATCATGCCCGCCGTTCTTTTACCCGCGCTGATATTAATACAGTTATTACTGTGGCCGGTGCTCCTGAAATGGTGGACGAAAATCACATTATACGTTTCGTAGCCTTAAAAAAGCCTTTTGAAGACATGGTGCTTTCTGAAAACCTTTTGGAAATAGAGCAGGCCACGACCACTTTACGGGATGACCGTTTTCGCGTATTCCCGATTACAGCCGGCGAACTGTTGCAAGAAGGTGGAGAGGTAGCGCAAGAATTAGCCCAACAAACCAATTCGAGAACGGTGGAGGCAAGGATTGACCAGATTGGCCGTTATGTGGGCGATAAGTGGGGAGGCAAATACCTGCGTGCACCCGACATCTTCTTTACTGTCTTGGAGAAGGGTAAGGGCAAGCTGGTGCGACTTGGCGAAATAGCAGAAGTAAAATTTGGCATTAAAACAGGTGCTAACGATTTCTTTTATTTAGAGCCAATAGGCCCTGGCTCACGATCAGGATTGCTGCGCGTACGTAATGGTGCTGGCTGGGAGGGGGAAATCGAAGAAGAATTCCTTAAGAAAGTTATCAAAAGCCCTCGTGAATGCCATAGCATCGTGATTAATCCGGAAAATCTTAAATACAGGATTTTTATGTGCCATAAGAGCAAAAGGGAACTAAAAGGCACGAAGGCTTTGGAATATATCGAGTGGGGTGAAAAAAAGAAGTATCATAATCGATCTACGCTTCGCTCTCGCCGGAGATGGTGGGATTTGGGAAAACGTTATCCAGGATTATATCTATGGCCTATGATTCACAATGATCGTTTAGCTGTTTTTATAAATACACACAGAGTACAAGTAGATCACAATTTGTTTGAAATAATACCAAGAAAAAATAACACATATATTCCAACACTTTTTTCTGTTATTGCTGTACTGGTTAGAGAACTCTACGGGCGTTCAAATTTGGGAGAAGGAGCACTTAAAACTGAAGGGGTTGATATTGTTAAATTTCCTTCTATAGCAATACCGGTAGAGCACATTAAGCACTTGTATGATTTAAATATAGAAAACATATTCACAGAATGTGGTATCGATCCTGAATCCAAAATCCCCATCTCTAAACAAGAGCCAAACCCGCTGCCTTACCGCAAAGCGCTGGACGATATTGTTTTTGACATCTTAGGTTTAACCGAAGAGGAGCGCAAGGAAGTTTACCGTGCCGTTTGCCAGTTGGTTTGGGAGCGCCTCAGCAAAGCGAGGAGCGTGAGGGGTAATGGCTAGAAATTTTATTACCAATGCCCGGGAACATCGTTTGAAAGAACGTATACACACACTTATCCAGTATAGCCGGGAACTAAAATTCTTAGTAGGCTTCTTCTACTTTTCAGGCTGGCAGGAACTTTACGAGACGTTAAAGGGTCGCGAAAACATAAATCTCAAAATCCTGGTGGGGATGGATACCGATCTGCGCCTGGGCCAGGTGCTGGAGGTAGCTTACCCCGATACCGCAAATAGAACACAAAATGAACTTGTAGAGCGCTTTTTTATTTCTTTACGCACTGCATTACAAGACGAGGCTTTGGATACGAAAGAATTTCACGAACAGGTTTCTTTCTTTTTGCAGCTTCTCAATGAAGGGCGCCTGCAAATTCGTAAAACAATGGATCCTAACCATGCTAAGCTGTACCTTTTTAAATTGGATGAAGCCGGGCAATCAATTATCAATGCCCCTGGGCGTTTCATTACCGGCTCCAGCAACTTAACCCGCGCCGGCTTGTTGGGGCAGCATGAATTCAACGTAGAAATTGGCGACTACGGTTGGGAAGACGCTGAAGCATATTTCGACGATCTGTGGAACACGGCTATTCCGCTTAGCGAGTCGGATGACCGCAAAGAGAGGATCAATCTCGTTATCCGCCGTCATACCCAGGTAGCGGAAATTACCCCGTTTGAAGCTTACGCATTATTGCTAAAAACCTATCTAGATATGTCGGAGCAAAAAACGCTGCGTCCGCAAATCAAAAGCCTCATGGAAAATCGGGGTTACAAGGTTTACCGCTACCAGGAGGAAGCTGTACAACAAGCATTAACCGTGTTGAAAGAATACGGCGGCGTCATTCTGGCTGACGTAGTTGGACTAGGAAAATCGGTGATTGCCTCTTGGCTGGCACGGGAACTTGATGGCCGCGGTCTAGTTATATGTCCACCCGCCTTGATGGGCGACCAAAATACCAAATCCAGCGGTTGGTACAAGTACCTGAATGATTTTGAACTATTTCACTGGGATGTTTATTCTTTAGGCGCTTTGGATAAAGTGCAAGAGTATCTCGAGGTGTATGGCGAGGATGTTAAAACCATCGTGGTAGACGAGGCGCATCGCTTCCGCAACGAAGATACCGAGGCTTATGAACGTCTCAGCCAGATCTGTGCAAATCGACGTGTTATCTTGCTAACGGCAACTCCATTTAATAATGCGCCGGCAGATATTTTTGCACTGCTCAAACTTTTTATCCCCCCTGGCAAGTCTACCCTAACATTGGATGAAAGAATGGCTGCCCGTTTTGCCCGTTACAACAGCGAATTTCGAAGGCTTTCGTACATTCTTCGCTACCATAACGCTGGTGGTGAAAAACAGGCCAGGGCAGAAAGATACTATACAGATATCTTTGAGTTGCCGCCCCCTATAGATGTTGTTCGCACACAACGGCGAGTCAGGCAGTTGGCAGATGAAATCCGTGCCGTTATGGAGCCCATTATTATTAGGCGCAATCGTCTGGATTTAAAACATGACCCGATGTACTCTCAAGAAATTACTGAGCTTTCCGAAGTCGCCGACCCCATTGAACTTTTTTTTGAATTGACATCCGAGCAGTCAGTATTTTATGACCGGGTTATTCATGAGTATTTTGGAGAAGACGGTTTATCCCACGGTGCAATTTATCAGCCCTATGTTTATGGCCACCGCAGAAAGCTATCGCAGCTTGATGAAGAGGGCAATTTTATCTATCAACAGCAGCGCAACCTGTATGAATTTATGCGTCGCTTGATTGTAAAGCGTTTCGAGAGCTCTTTCGGCGCTTTTATGAAAACCGTGGACAACTTTATCCGCATTCATAAAATTATATTGGAATTCATCCAAAAAACAGGCAGATACATCCTAGACAGAAATCTAATTGAAAAGTATTGGGAAGAAGATGAAGAGACTATTGAGGAGATGTTTAGGCAATATGCTGAGCGCATGGCAGAAGATGAAAAGCCATATTCCTACAAAGATGTTGTTTATAAAATCGATGAATTTGATGAGCCGGAGCAGTTTCTAAGTGATATTCAGTCTGATTTGCAATTGCTTCAAAATATTGCTAAACAGGTAAACCTTCTAAGGTTGGCGGTGGATGATCCCAAAAGCGATCTTCTAGTCAAAGCTGTTGGGAATATTATTAATACACCGCCCTGTGCTGGTGAACCGCACCGCAAGGTAATTATTTTTAGCGAATATCTCGATACTGTGAAGCACATAGCTCCCGTTTTAGAAGCTGCTTTTCCGGGGCGTGTTTTGGTTTCTGATGGTTCTCTAAGCAAACATTTCTTAGATAATTTGCATGCTAATTTCGATGCCAGTTGTCCGACTAACAAGCAACGGGAAGATTTCGATATTCTTGTGACAACTGACAAACTATCTGAAGGGGTTAATTTAAACCGGGCTGGCGCAGTAATTAATTACGATATTCCTTGGAATCCTACGCGTGTAATTCAGCGGCTGGGACGTATCAACCGTATTGGGCGCAAAGTCTTTCAAACATTATATATCTACAACTTCTTCCCAACTGAGCAAGGAGCTGAAGTAGTTAAAAGCCGAGAAATTGCATCGCAAAAAATGTTCTTAATCCATAACACTCTTGGTGAAGATGTAAAGATCTTTGCTCCTGATGAAACGCCTTCCCCGGCTGAGCTTTTCAAGCGAATCAACCGCAATCCGGAGGAAGAAGAGGAAGAAAGTTTGCTTACAACGATTCGAAAAGAATTCTTCGCTATTAAAGAGAAATGCCCGGATTTAGTAAGCAAGCTGACTGATTTTCCAGCACGTGTAAAAACAGCGAAAAAAGCAAAACAAAACGAACTGCTGGTCTTTCGCCGGAAAGGCCTGCAGATGTTCATTCACGCTGTAACTGATACGAGTAGCGCAAAACCTGAAATACGCTCCTTGATGCTTGAAGAGGCACTACCGCACATCCGCTGCCAACTGGAAACACCGCGTGAGCCCTTGAGCTACCGGTTTTGGCCTGCTTATGAAGCAATTAAAAAATACCGTGAGCACGTGCCAATGCCCCTAAGTGAACAATCACTGCAAGTTAAGACCGAAAACAATCTGCGTAGTGCCTTGGAAAGGTATTCAGATGATTTGGCAGAGTACCTTCCTTTTATAAAAATGCTGCTGCGCGACTTAAAGGAGTATCAGACTTTGCCAAAGTATACCCTACGCAGGTTGACAGAAGTAGAAATGGATGAGAAGGTATCAAAAAGTGGGATTGCGCGCTTCCGCGCCGAGTTGGAAGTTCTTCGAAGGTTCCTGGGCACCGATTATCTAGACCGCATTGAGCAGCGCATCAAGGATTTTCGCAGCGAAATTATCATCGCGATGGAAAATATTATGGGCGATTCTTAGCATGCACATAAAGGGGATAAAATATTCCATGCATAGCAAATCTACAAATCACTGTGAAGAATGTGAAGATAGAACAAGACGTTTTCTGGATTCGTTTTGTAGGATCGAAAAGTATCTTAGAGAATCCACACACAAAGCAAAAAGAGTGAAAGGTATTACGAGTTAGTCGAAAAGGCAAGCAAGTCAAATCTGGCTGTCCGAGCAAGAGAAGATGATCTTAAGGAGTTGGCTAATCTCCGAAATGTTATTGTACACGAACGGAGAGAAGGTAAGCCTATTGCCGTTCCCAGCAAAGCAGCCGTCAATTTGATTGAAGAGTTAGAAGGTTATATTACTAAGCCGCCAGAGGTAATACCTACATTTCAGCGGGATGTTTTTGTATGTAGTCCGGAAGATCCAATTGCCATAGCCGTCGAGGCTATGTACAAATATAAATATTCGCAAATTCCTATCGTGCAAAATGGCAGATTCATAAAATTGCTAACAACAAACACTATAGCAAATTGGCTGGGTTCATGTATCACTGATGAGATATTTAACATAATGGAGACATCGATTGAGGAAGTGTGTGCTTATAATGAAAATGAAGATAATTGCTTCATTATCTCGAGACATGCAAGCTTATTCTATTTAATAGATAGGTTTCGCGAGTATGAGCGTAAGGGCAAAAGGTTAGAGGCCGTATTAATAACTTAATCCGGAAAAGATTCTGAGCAATTACTAGGTATTGTTACAATTTGGGACTTACCTAGAGCGTACGAAATGATTAAATGAAGATATGTGTATGCAAAAAGGAAGCAAGTCCTCCTTGCCAAATTGGTACAATCGAAAATTAAGGCCGTAGGAGCCCATTTATGCCGCAACAGGTATAAAACCATTAGACAGCCTGAAAAAATCGATTCTGGCGCATCCTGAAGGCTTACACATTTACCCTATTAACATTATTAGGTCAAAAAATGTAACTACAGCTAGGAAAAAGACGCATAAGTATAATTATGTGTCTTTTTTATGCTGAAAATGCCGTATAAAGAGCCTAAAATGTGCTTTTAACGGCCAAAAAAAACGACGCATAATAAAAAATGACAATGTCTGTAGCAAGGTAACCAGGGACACTAGTGCATAGTGTGCAGGGGGATGCATGTGGTGCACTAGTGCATGTCGTGCAGGGGGCTGCACCGTGTGCACTCCAGTGATACACCAAGGTAAATCCATACCTTGATCATTTTAGCGTTAATCGAAAAATAAGCCCTTAGGAGCCCGTTCATACCATAACAGGTATAAAACCATTAGACAGCCTAAAAAAACGATCCTGGCGCATCCTGGGCTTCCACAGATAGAAAATACATTATTAAAGAGCGATATTATGTTATAGCTTTATAGCTATTACATGGTAGCAAGGCGAGCAAGAAGCTGCCCCACTGGTGCATGGTGTGCAGGGGGCTGCACCAGGTGCACTAGTACATGTTGTGCAGGGGGCTGTACCGGGTGCACCAGTACAATAGAAGGTGCACGGTGTGCTGGGGGGCTGCACCCCTGGTCAATATCACGCGATGAAGTAAAAAGAAAGCTGGTTGTCTTAGAAACCGGCACACCTGGTTTGGTATTTCCGTTCTGCAATGCGGATGAGTGCGTTAATATCACCGTTAATTGAGATGATTTTCACATTAGGATTTGTTGTTAGAACAGAAAAACGAAGTATAAATTCGGGTTAGACCTTGCAGCTTCAAGGACAAAAGACGGTTATTGCTCCACAGTTCTTTTCTGATTAACGAAATTAAGTTAGCTTGGTTAATCATTTGTCTGCTGAGACGCCTGTAAACGTAGGCGTCCTTTTCATTTCTATTCCAATACGAGGGGGTGCTGTTTCGATGAAATTACTAAAACCAAGCGATGTGATGGCTAAGCTTAATGTGAGTCGGAGCAAAGTGTATCAGCTGATACGTGATGGAGTAATACCGTCTGTAAGAATTGGTGGGTGCTTGCGAGTGGCGGAGGAATTGCTAGATGCGATGATCCATCAGCAGCTCTCCAATCACCCTAGCTATAAGTATGCTTTGAAAGAAGGCATTTTTGATTCTTGTAGCTGTAAGACTTCGGTTGAGGATGAATTGTTGACACCTCAAGAGGTGATGGCCAAATTAAGCATGAGTCAGGGTAAGGTGTATCAAATGATACGGGATGGAAAAATTCCATCAGTATTTGACCAGGGCCGTATTATGATTCCAGAAGAAGAGTTAAACGAGATGTTATATCAGCAGTTAACGCAGTTTGAAGGAAATCCACCTGCCTCGAGAGAAAAAGTACTTGTCCTTTTTGGCGGCGGCGCGGAAAGGAGGAAAGATTGATTGGCCCGTAAGCCAAAGGACATTGCGACTGGATATTATGATCCAGTGAAAGATAAGAACGGTAGGCAGGTGAGGCATCCAAAGCGGGGTTTGAAGTGGAAGATAAGGGTGGAATTACCCAGGCGCCTAACTGGTGGAAAGCGATCCAAAAGGTACCGCACCGTTTATGGGACGGAGCGCAAGGCGATAGAAGAGACCAACAGGTTTGTTGCAGAAGTAAACCGTGAACTGTTAACGAATACAATTCCCGGCAAAATAGGGACGGCAGATGCAACCAAGATAACCTTCGGAGAATACGTGGCTATTTGGTTGGATGCCAATAAAAACAATGGTTGCATAAAGCGCCATACCTGGAGGACCTATAACGGTTACGCCAAGAACTACGTATTGCCTCTCCTGGGTCACGTTTTGTTGCAGGATATGTCGCCATATCACATCACAAAGTACAAGGAAATTCTGCAGATAGGCAAAACTGATCTTCTTGCCAAGGGAAGGCTTAGTCCTGCAACTATCAACAAGCAATTGTCTTTTATTAGCACGGTGCTTGATGATGCTTCCTCTCCGGGAAAGAGGCTTATATCCTACAATCCCGCCAAGCTGATAAAGCGAGCAAGGGGCGGCAGAAGCACAAATGCGGTCACCAACTGCTTGTCGAGCAAAGAGCTATATGAATTCCTGGACAGGCTGGCGTTGCTCTACTCGTTCCGTTTTGCCGATGAATCTGTTAAGGAGAAGCCTGAGACTGTTGAGACATTAAAGCAATTAGGTTTCACTGAAGAAGAGATTGAGTCGCCTAAAGCGCTGCATAAGCTCAAGGTGATCATGCTCTACCCCATCGTTTATCTTGCTGCGGTAACCGGAATGCGCCTTAGCGAGCTGCTTGCCTTAAAGTGGGACAACATTAACTTCGATGATGGGACCATTATGGTTTATGAGAGCTCACATTATTCGACGATAGATGATGATTGGGGTGAGCCGCATCATCTTAACAGCACCAAGGAGGGCAAGCCCAAGTCGTTTATCGAGTTATCGGACAAGGACATAGAGTTTTTGATACAGTATAGGCGAGAGCAAGACGAGAGAAGAAGACGCTATAAGGGCGAATACTTTGATAACAACTTGGTGTTTGCCAGGAATAACGGCATGTATCTTCGCAACGATACGGTCAGCAAGGAGTTTGCTAGGTTTGCCGAGAGCAACGGGTTTAATATTACATTTCATGGCTTGCGGCATACGCATTGCACCATGCTTCTGCAGGCGGGGGTGCCTACAGCGTATGTGGCTCGGCGTGTAGGGCACCAAAGAGTATCTACGACTAGTGATATTTATCAGCACGCCGAGAAAACGGGAAGAGTGAACTTGGGAGAGTTGTTCCACGGCATTTTGGACGAGCAGCAAGAGAAGGAGAAACAGCAGGGCGTTGTTTCATCAGCAAGGATGGTTGAGATGAAGCAAGCACCGTTAAAGCTTGTGCGTTCAACGGAATTTGAGAGATCCTCTAGGGGTTAAGCAGATTAAATATCGAGCGACCGATTGAAATGTGGGGTTGTTTTACAAGGGGCATTAAGAGACCAAAGGAGTTTTGATTGATTCGCTAGCGCCTGAGTTCTCAAAAGGTCTCCTAATGGTCTCCAGATGCATTTTAGAATGTTTGGCAATTTAAATGTTATTAATTGCCATTCAGGAAACCCCTGATGTTCAAGGCTTTTTCGGTGATTTAGAATTAAATGAGTGGTGCGCCTGGAGGGATTCGAACCCCCGACCTGCGGATTAGGAATCCGTCGCTCTATCCCCTGAGCTACAGGCGCACACTCATATTCTGTACCAAAACCCTTCCTTAGTCAAGGGTTTTCTCGTTTGAGGCATTTGCGTTGCCTCCGTTATTTGCAAGAAAATCGATGATTTCAAAGGGGCAAACAGCCTGGTTTAACGCAAACCGCCCTTAAGACTGCATTAAACGTTGTTCTATCCCAAAAACAAGCCCCATTTACTGAACAACAACCAACTTTGGACAGATCCCTCCCTTGATTGTCCTTTTGGGGGGAAATACTCGCTATACCGCTTTCACCAGACTGCGCATATGCTCCATTTGATTTTCTTTAATTCGCCCCAGCGCCATGGCTAACATCACGCAGAGCGCCAGGCCGACACGCACCGCCATTTTTTTATGTCCGCGAATGTAGTGATTTTCAAATCCATAGACACCATCAATCCTGCCATTAACTCTCTCGATTGCCGAACGCATATCATAAAGATCTTTCCATTTGTAGCTAGAGCGAGCTACAGGAGTAAATACCCGGCGGTCTTCCGACAGAGGAATTCGCACCGCTTTGCCTACCGGGCATGTCTCTTTACCTGCACAATCGATTCCGTAATGCTCTGCGGGACAACGATATTTTAACGTCTCCCTGCCCTGTTCAAAGCCGCCATAGGCCATCTCTTTTCTTACTCCAGTCCGTGGGCAGTAACAGTAAACATTTCCGCAATAGTCGTAAACCACATTTCCCCGGCCTTCTACCAGGTGCGTTTTTTCCCCGTCTTTCCACATGTTGCGAATATCAATGATCGGCTTTATGCTGTATTTATCCCAAAGCCTGCAGATCAATTCGCTGCCGTCATAGCCCCGGTCAGCGGTGAAATATTTACATCGCCTCAAAAGATCGGGATGCTTGTTTTCCATATTATCCAAAAGCGCATGCGCCTGCGGAGTCTCTCCCAAAGAGGCCTTGGTTACATTAAAAGCCACAGGCAGCTCATATTTGGAATCGACCACCAGATGCAGCCGGTAGCCAAACCAACTGACCACCTTTTCCCACATGGTACCGTCTTCACGCTTACCCCGGTAGACTTTCTTACCAAAATCCGCATCAGTGTCTCTGCGCCCGTCATCTGCTTTTTTCTCTTTATTGGGCCTGGCATGCGTAGGCAACTTTTTACCGTCTATGGCCAGATGTTTCCCAAAGTCAGGCAGAAGAGCCATGAGTTCGTTAACCATCTGATCAAAAATAGCTGTTATTTCGTTCTCCATTCTGAGAAGCTTCGTTAAAAAACGGCTTAAAGCCCAGGACGTTGGCGCTTTATCAAAGCCGCAGAGCAACCTTAGCTGACCGTTGCGCTTAAGCTCCCGAAGCAGGCTTTCCGCTGAGGGATGCTGAAAGACGATCCCCGCTAAAATGCCATTCCACATAGCTCTCACCGGATAATCATCGCGCCCAAAGCCGCGTTCCCGTTCCAGCCGCCGCATCAAGTCTTCATCCGACATGGATACCATAACCAGCCGGAGACGTTCTAAATCGCCCAATCCTTCAATTTCGTCCCACCCAAAAAGCCTGTGTTGTGGTAAAATAGCTATGGGAATCCTCTCCTTTGCTGTTTTGTTTAGCACATAAAACTTCGACAAAGTGAGAGGGTTTCCCTTTATATTCCTTCAATGTTGTTATATTCCAAACAGATCTTATCTAGGCAATTGTCAGATATTTACTGGGGTCAATTTTCTAATTCCCGCAGGGTTGACTTGCAGGAACCCTTATCCCACAGCATCCCCATGGGGTAAAAAATTTTTACCCCTTGCGCAAAGCCTTATCTATCAATTGTTTTCAAAGAACGCAAATGGCTCCGTTTTATTGTGATCGGACAGTGATATTATTCAAGCAAAGATTCTATAAACCTATCTCCATGGTCTGGCTCTTTCAAGCAAGTTGTTCTTTTGCCAGTAATGTTATTATTAGGGAATATTTTTGCCACTATTCTTTTTGGGCCAATAATATTGAATCAAAGGATTCATCCGCTCAACATATTCATAAATACAAGGTGCCAAGACCTTTGCCATTTCTTCAATGTTAGTCCAGTCACGATCCGGATATCTATAAAAAGTATAGATGCCCATCCGTCTATGCCTGGAAATCTTTGTCCATGCTTTTAATCCTTGACTATATAGTGTACTATTTCTGACCCGGTTCTCAATTGAAGTTTTTATTGTATCCCTAACCTCATCTATTGCCGCCAACATAGTATTTTGGAAAATCCGCCGGGCTTGAGAATTTTTTTTGTCCAGGTCAACAACGAATGCACACCTTATGCCGTCAGGCACCTCACTTGAGAAGTCAAAAAGAAAATAATCATTGCCTTTCCATGGCATTATAAGTCTATAATTTGATTCGGGGCTGCAATTGAATTTTATCACGGGCAGCTTATCCTTAAGTTTTTCTTCAAGAGACTTAAGTATTTTGATATCGGGCTCCTTGTTTCGTGGCATATTAGAGAAACCTCCCTTTCATCTAACCGCTCATCGCGTAGAGTAGTTGCCGGAAGCGGCCGCACGGGAAAACTTCGGGCTTAGCGGGCTTCGGCTAGGCCTGCCGCTTCGCCTTCCTGCTCCCTCTGCCTCCTCTGCTTGTTCAGTTCATTTAGCATATGCGCATGCTCCTTTTCGCTAAGGCTGTATTTCCATGTCGGTATTACCGCCAGAATGGAGCCGAGAGCCGGCAGAATGGTGACAATGGAAAACAGAGCTATCATAACCTCGGGGAAAGCCTCGCGGGCGATCCCACCTGCAGCCACGTAATTCTGCATGAGTTCGGGGTTATATCCAACAAAGGCCAGCAATAAAAGCGCCCCGTAGTAAGCCACCGCGGCCTGCAACTTGGCCAGGAAAGTCAGCCCTGCAAAGCACAGGCCATCCGCCTTTTCGCCGGTTTTCCATTCCAGGTAATCCACTGAATCGGCAATCATGGATACCTGTAACACATTGGGAAAACCGTGTAATGCTCCTGCAAAGAAGATCATAATACTGACCAGCAGGATTGTATCCAGGTGTAACATGAATAGAACAAAGACAATTATAAAAGGGATTACGCTAACAAGATGTGACCAGTTGTATAAATTTTTTTTCGAAAACTTCTTTAAGAGCGCGGGAGTAAAATACATGGACGCCAGTGTGCCGATAAAATAACCTCCGCCGATTACAGCGAAGTAAAACATGGTTTCAGCTTCATTGCCGTTGGCGTAATACCACAGAATCAGGTAGCTCGAGCAGCTGGCGATCATCGCCTTGGTGCTGCCCAAGATACCGGAAAACATGATTTGAAGGAAAGGCTTGTTTTGTTTTAACAGCGCAAAGTTTTTTAAGATGTTCGATTCCTTATAAGTTGGTTGTATTTTCTCTGTAACTTTAAAGCCCACCAGCTGAAACAAAGCGCTCCCGATGACGGTAAATACCAGGGTGGCCATGAAATAACCGTAGGCGCCGGCGTTGGGAAAGATGGCCGTAACCCCGGTATTTTTAAAAAGGCCCACTATGGTCACATAGGTCAAAACAGGGAAGGCGGAACCGACAGCGCCGCAGACCCTGGCCAGGGAGAGCAATTTGGTTCGATCTTTTTCGCTTTCGGTCATAAGCGCTGTAATACCCCAGAGGGGAATGTCCCCCATGGTATAAATCATGCCCCATAAGATGTAGGTGGCATAGATAAAAACCACAGTTAAGGCAGGATTTTGGTTGTAATTGAAAGTTGCCGAAAAAGCTCCGATGGTGCTTACCATGATCAACATGGGGGCCACAATAAGATAAGGCCTGCATTTACCCAGTTTTGAGCGGGTCCGATCAACAATGAACCCCATGATAAAGTCGTTAACTGCATCCCACAGCCTGGCTACCAGCATAAGCACGGCGACGATACCGGGAGGTACATAGAGAGCTTCCGTGTAATACAGGGCCAGACCGACGCCTATGACATTGTAGATAATGTTTTGGCCTGCCAGCCCAAAAAGGTAGTAATTCCTCTCTTTTTTGGTATATGTTTTTAAGGCAACATTTTCCATCGGACACCTCCTAGTAATATTCACAGGTATGACAGTTTATTTCGCCTGCTCCCCGCAGACAAAGTCCACGGCCTGCCGCAGCAGCGGGGAAAAATTCTCCGGAATGGCGTGGCCCATGCCGCTGACCACAATCAGCTTGCAGGCAAAATCATTTTTTAAGAAGGCTTCCGCCAGTTCCACCGCCCGGGCGTAGCCGTAATCCTTATCCCCGGTAATAATGCAGCCTCTGCGGCCCCGGGCCCTGCCATCGCGAACCTGCTCGACAAAGGTTTTCACTTCCCTGATGCCGGGAACAATGGCGATAAAACCGGCGCAACCAGCCGCATCCAGAGAGGCCCTGATGGCGAGGGCGCCGCCCTGTGAAAAACCGGCCATCAAAAGGGGGCCGGCATCACCATGTTGGCCCTGAAGCCGATCAAATGTTTGGTGGACTTCGTCCAGGGCCAAGTCAAATTTGTCCCAGCAGTACTGGTTCAAGCCGCACACCTGGGATGATTGCAGAAAAGCCAGGACAAAAGAGCTCCTGATATCCGGAATATCCCACCAGGGGGCATAGCTCTCTATGTTTCCCCCCTGGCCGTGAAGGAGAAGCAGAAGGGGATAGATGCTGCCGCCGCTCCGGCCCGGCGGTTCCATAACCACCAGCTCCGGGCGGGATTTTTCGGCCGCTTTTGCCTGGCGCAGGCGGCAAATTTCTTTAATCCGCGCAAACTCTTCGCGCTCCCGCAGGGGCAGCAGGTCTTCATCAAGCAAAACCGTTTCAGACCACCATGCGCCCTTTTTTAGCGCCTGTTCCAGCTCCAGAAGCGCCTTGCCGGGGCTGCCGGTGCGGCAGTATAGACAGGCAGCCCAGAAACCGGTCCGATGGAACTGATCCGGGAATCGCTCCTTTGCTTCAAGAGCCGACTTCAGGGCTTCATTGTACCTGCCCGCAAAATATTCGGAGAAAATTTTCTTCTGGAGATTAAAGAAATCCATAAAGCCACCCCCGGCACAATACTTCCAGATATATATTCGGCGGATCCGCACACATCCCTTTTCCGGCCGGCGCAAAGCCTGTCCAGTCCGGTATCAAGAAAAACCTGTACGGGACAGGTTATCCAAGAAACAATACCACATATTTACCTATTTTCTTGCAGGATATTTCATTAAAATGAATAACTGTACAATAATCGGTTCCCGGGGAAGCATTGGCAACACCATTATTTATTATTTAGAGGAGGGAAAAATTTGAGTGAAAACTTCAGGGTAAGCAACAGGACCAAATGGTCATACTCTGTAGGCGGCATCGGCCGGGACATGGCCTACACGCTGATAAGCATGTATATCATGGTCTTTTTTACCGATGCCATCGGGTTGGCCGATTGGGAAATCTGGGCCGTCGGCATTATAATCGCGGCAACCAGGGTCTGGGATGCTGTAAACGATCCCATGATGGGCGTTATTATCGATAATACCAGGTCCAGGTGGGGCAAGTTTAAACCCTGGGTCATCATTGGCGCCGTATCCAGCGCCGTCTTTACCTTCCTGCTCTTTCAAGACTTCGGCCTGCGGGGGGTGCCCTTTGCCGTTCTTTTCGCGGCTTTTTACCTGTCGTGGGAAATAACCTTTACCATGAATGATATTTCCTACTGGTCCATGTACCCTTCATTCACCACAAACCCCAAGGAAAGAGAAAGCATCTGCGCTTCCGCCCGCTTCTTCGCTTCACTGGGCGCCTTTCTGGCCGCCGGGTTAATACCCATCATCTACCAGAATTATAAAGGGGGGCCGGTAAAAGCCTTTTTCTGGATCGCCCTGGTAATCTCCACCGCCTTCATTTTATGCCAAACCCTGGTGGTGGTGGGCGTAAAAGAAAAACCGCTCTATGCGGAGGCCGAACAGCCTAAAACCAGGCTGAAAGACTTTGTAAAGATCATAACCAAAAACGACCAGTTGATAATAATCTTCCTGGCCTTCCTGCTGCTGGAAATAGCCTTCGCCCTCGTGGTGAACCTGGGACCCTACTTTTTCAACTACGATTTTGGCAGGTACGGCGGCGGCGAGTTCACCATGTTCCTGGGCATCCTGGCTGTGAGCCAGCTGCTGGCTACCGCCCTGGCTCCGGCAATAGCGCGGAAAATAACGAGAAAACAGATCTACAGCTACTCGACCATCGCCATTGTTGCCGGTTTCCTGCTGATGCTTAGCGCCGGCTATGTATTCCCCATGAACATGATTACCATAGGGGCTGCCGGGCTGCTGCTCTTCAGCGGCCAGGCTCTTATCCTCTTCTTGATGTATATCATGATCGCCGATACCATCGAGTACGGGCACTGGAAGCTGGGCACCAGGAATGAAAGCGTGGTCTTTGCCGTCAGGCCTTTCGCCACCAAGCTCGCCGCCTCCATCCAGGCGCTTATCGTGGCGGCCACGCTGACCTTGTCGGGGCTGAACGAGAAGGTGATCAATCCCCTGACCGAGGCGAAAAAGATGGACCCGGATCTGCCCACGGAAGCGGCCAGGGCCATGATTGAAAGCGGCATGACCGGCACCATGCGCCTCTCCTTGAGGATTACAATGATGATCATCCCCATATTGTTTATCATCGTCAGTTACTTGATCTACCGCTACCGTTACAAGTTGGACGATAAATTCTACCGGCAGATCATCAGCGACCTGGATGAAAGAAGCAAAAGCGCTGTATAGAACACTGTGGAAAAGTAACAGGGGATAATTAGTAGCGCCAATCATAAGGGGGCGGGTAATCCGCCCCCTTACATGTGAACAGCATTAAGAAGAGAGCCTATGAGATGTGAGGCTATTCCGCGTATTCGCCCATTATTTCCCTGAAGTTATCCGGCGTTACCATTTGCCCGGTGAACTTAACCAGGCCATATTTCTGACCGGGTTCTTTAGAATCGGCGAAAACATCCTCAAGCGCCTTTCCTTCCTTTACCTGTTCCATCAAGCCTCTCCAAGCATGGACGGCACAGTCATAAGCGCTGAAGAAAGAGGCGGCCTTCCAGCAGGTATCGCTGCCCTTGTCGGCCCATTCGTATCTCGCACTTTCCGCACCCATGCTGACGACGACAGAGTCGTCGGCCAGTCCGGCCTGCTCAAGTGCGCGGACGACGCCGCCCCCCTGGTCGTCTTGCGGGGCAATGACCACCCATTTTTTGATCTGGGGATTGCCCGATATGGTGGCCTGGGCAATATTAAATCCTGCTGCAGCTCCTCCCTCTTTTCCTGTTTCCACACGGAAGTAATTATCCTTCGGGAAGTCAGGCAGCAGACTGAAGAAGGTTTCTTCCGCGCCATCGGCCCGGTCCACAATATTTGAAACATCAGCTTCATGAAGGTTCATGAACCCTACACCCTCATAGGGCGCTGAAATGCCGTTATCCTCCATATACTGCACAAGCCATTCTGCGCAGATAACACCCATGCCGTAACCGTCAAGCTCCACGCAGGGGGCACAAATGTTGCCTTCTTCGTCGATCAAGCGGTTGGACTCGCCAACAATGGGTATGCCTGCTTCTAAGCACTTATCAACAACAGTCTGGCTTATCTTCTGGTTGGCAACGAATATGATGATCCCGTCAACACCCTGTGAAATCATAGTATCCAGCTGCTGCAGCTGCTCCGCCGGATCGAGGTGCGAATCCATAGTAATAATGGTGGCATCCTCTTCTTCAGCAAACTTCTTTAATTCTTTTTCCATATCCTGTTCCCATTGTATCTCATATATCCCGGAAAGAAAGCCGATCACCATCTTATCCTCTTCAGCCGGCTTGCACCCAACTACTGCCAGTGTCATTATAAGCAGGCAGGCTATGACAACGCTGATCCGAAAAATTTTTTTCATTTTTTAGGCCTCCTTTTTAAATTTGTTGATACAAAAGCCCCCACTTCCTTCTGCTGGACACCTTCGTAATGTCACAATTCCTTTGCTACAACCCTCCTTGTCTCTTGCCTTGAAATTATTGATCTTTACTTGCCTTCTTCCTTCGAATGCTTCTAAAGTAGTCAATGGAAAGAGCAATAACCAGCAATAAACCGCGCGCAACTTGCTGCCAGAAAACAGGTACATTTAAAACGAGAAGCCCATTTTTAAAGGACTCCAAGATTAAAAGAGCAATAAAACAACCCGTTAGCGTTCCACTTCCACCGCTGAACGAAACTCCACCCAGAATAACTACGGTTATGGCGTCAAACTCCAGACCGTTGTGTGCCACTGGCTGTCCCGAGTTCATGCGTCCGGCCAGGAGCATGCCTCCGATAGAAGCTAAAACAGAGGTAATGATGTAAAGCGCTACTTTGATCCGTTCCGGATTTAATCCAGCCAGGCGGGCGGCAGTTTCATTTCCACCAATCATATAAACATGGCGCCCAAATCGAGTTCGGTTCAGAATGATAAAAAAGATTACGGACACAACAATAAGAAAGATTATCGAGATGGGTATGCCGAATATTCTCCCGGCACCAAAATAGATAAACAACCTGTCCCTGATATGGACAGAGCTTCCGCCGCAGATTATATGAGCTAGGCCCCTAAATATGGACATGGTGGCCAGTGTGGCAATAAAAGGTTGGATCTTTAAAAAATTGACCAGTTGGGAGTTGATTAAACCTATTAAAACCGCCGCTGCTATCACTATCGCGACTACCGGAAGCACGGAAAGATCATACCTCTCGAACAGTATGGCAGCTAGCACGCCTGAAAAAGCAGCTACCGATCCGGGCGAAAGATCTATTTGACCACCGATGATAAGCATAGCTTCGCCGAGCATAACCATGCCCACGACTGAAGCGGCAAACAGGATATTAATGAAGTTTGGCACCGTGAAAAAACTTGATTGTAAAACAGAAAAAACTACTATGACGACAATTAATACAACCACCAGGCCTACATTTTCAGATCTCTTAAAGACATCAATAATGTGCCTCATCTCTTCCTCTCCCAGTTACTTTTTACTCCTTACTCTTCATGGCAAGGGTCAAAATATCTTCTTCAGTAGCTTCCTCTCTCGTTAAAAAGCCCGAAATCCTGCCCTCACGCATTACCACAATATTATCGCTTAAACCAATAATCTCAGGCAGCTCTGATGAAATAAAGATAATTCCCAGGCCACTGTTTGCCAGGTCGACGATCAGCCGGTATATTTCAGCTTTGGCTCCCACATCTATGCCCCTGGTAGGCTCATCAAGAATTAATATTTTGGGATTGGAAGTCAGCCAGCGAGCCAGGAGAACTTTTTGTTGATTCCCGCCGGACAACTCTATTATTTTTGTCATTACAGAGGGAGTTTTTATCTGCAAAGCGGTTACCTGATCTTTGGCTATTCTGGCCTCTCTCTTAAAATCGATAAAACCATTCCGAACCAACTGCTCTAAAATAACAACACTCATATTTTCCTTTACCGGCCTAACCCTGAAAATGCCTTCAGCAATTCTGTCTTCAGAGCAAAAACCTATCCCTTCCGCGATAGCATCGGCAGGGCTTTTAATATTGACACGCTTTCCTTCAACCCATATCTCACCGGAATGTACTGCATCGGCACCAAAGATGGCTTTCATGGTTTCAGTCCTGCCTGCTCCTACAAGTCCGGCGAATCCCAGTATTTCGCCCCGGTGCAATTTGAAACTAACATCGCTTATCCTGTCAGTGGTAAGCCCTTTAACATCAAGTATCACCTTGCCAATGCTTTTCTCTCTATTCAACGTGTTAAAGACGTCACCCAAATCACGCCCAATCATATGCTTGACCAGCTGCTGCTCATCGGTTTCCGCTGTTCTCAATTTCGTTACGAACCTGCCATCCTTTAGAACAACAACTGTTTCACTGATATGAAATATTTCCTTCAGGCGATGGGATACATAAAGGATTACTTTGCGCTCCTCTTTAAGTCTTTCAATCACTTTAAAAAGCATATCTATTTCAGCTTCTGAAAGGCTTGAAGTGGGCTCATCAAAAGCAATTATTTCAGAATTTCTCCGGTAGGCTTTCATTATTTCGACCATTTGCTGATATGCCACCGAAAGGTCTCTAACCCTATCCGTCGGTTTTATGGGCAAATTAAATTCATCCAGAATCTTCTGGGTGTTAGTGTATAATTTTTTAAAATCAATTAGCCGGTTCTTTTTAACCGGCAGGTCTTCCATAAAAATATTCTCCGCCACCGTTAAGTAGGGCATAACCTGCCGTTCCTGGTATATTACACTGATTCCGCTGGCGATCGCTTCCTGGGGCGATCTAAATTGTTTTTCCTCTCCATCGATAAAAAGGCTGCCCTTATCTGGCTGCAAATCCCCGCTGAGAATCTTTAGCAATGTGCTTTTACCCGCCCCGTTCTCGCCGACAACTGCACAAACCTCTCCCGCATTGGCAACAAAACTGACATCCCGAAGAGCTCTTACAGTCACAAATGTCTTGCTTATGTTCTTAAATTCAATATTTTGCACCATAAAAAGTTCATCCTTTGGTCAACTTTGTTTGCCCTCAAAGCTAGGGCAGATCGGTTACAAGGCTGGAAAGATTCAGCGCTTTAAGCTTCTTTTCCGACGGCCTCCCCGTTGCGACATCCCAACCGAGCTCTTTATAATAAGACTCTCGAACTGTCTCAATATCGATGGTGACTCCTGCCGTAGGCCCAGATGGGAACGGAGGCTGCCCCATCACCCGCCTGGGAAGATTAAAATCATTCGGCTCAAGGCCTTCTCTAAGATTAAAGCAATGCCTCAGGGTATTTATCCTTTCCCCCGTTGTAAGGGCTTCGTTCAGGTCAAAAGTATCCCAGCCGGTTACCTGCCGGAGAGCCTCCAGTAAAGGATAATCGTTATATAAAAACTTTGCAAAGAGACAGATGCCAGTTGAGGTAAACATATGAAACCAATTATTGAGATCCGCCAGCACTTTTCCTTTTGAATCGTAGTTATATCTAACCGCAGCCAGCTCATCCGGCTTGTATTGCTTAAGCTCCGTCTCAAACCATCCGTGTTCGATAAATCCCACCCCGCCCTGGGTGTGACGGCCCGGTGTGGGATCCAGCACATAGCCATATCCAAAACCCGGCCAGCAGCGGGGATCATGCATGGCCGGTTCCTGGCCCCCTACATGTATGGCGAATTCTCCGGCTTCTCCTCCTATTTTTTCTGCGGCTACTTTTACTCCGTCAGCCAGAAGAGAGCCGATCCCCTCCCTGCGGCACATCATTTCAAGCAACGGTAAGATGCATTCTTTGTTGCCCCAATTTAAATCCAGGCCGCCTGTATCTTTCTGCGTCAAAAGGCCTTTTTCATAGCACTCCATGGCAAAAGCAATAGTTGATCCTGCGGAGATGGTGTCAAAACCATAGCGATTGCATAACTCGTTGGCCTTGATAATTGTCTCGATGTCATCAATCAGGCAATTGCTTCCAAAGGCAGCGATGGTTTCATACTCAGGCCGATGAGTTACCAGGAGATTCCCTTCGGAATCTATATAGTTTAAAATTGCGCCGCATATCATTGAGCACTGAGCGCATCCGTATCTTCTCTTTAAATAGCGGTTATAGACATCGCCGCCTATTTTTGCCGCCCTTTCCAAGGGATATACTTCCTGGTATAAGCCCTTCCAGTTTTGGACCGGGGCGTCTCCGATAGATACATCCAGGTCATAGACCATCGGCGTCCCAATTTTAGTCCATTTTTTAACATCTCGAGGCAAGTTCTTAAAGTCTTCCCGCATTTTTTCGACGACTTGATCAAGGCCGGATTCATGGGCCACAGGGACCTTTTGCGCGCCCTCTACGGCAACAGCTTTTAAATTCTTTGAGCCCATCACCGCACCCAGGCCCGATCTCCCCGCAGCCCTTCCGTGGTCATGCATGATACCGGCTATCCTGGACAGGCTTTCCCCCGCCTGGCCTATTGAAGCTACCTTAAGATTGCTGCCCGCCTCTTCTTTGATTATATTTTCCGCCTCAACACTGTCCCGTCCCCATAAATGACCGGCATCCCTAACTTCAACCTTTTGGTCAGTTATCAGGAGGTATACAGGCCTTTCCGACCTGCCGGTTATAAAAATCCCGTCATAACCCGTTCTTTTAAGCGCAGGCCCAAACTTGCCGCCGCAATTGGCGTCGCCCCACCCACCGGTCAGCGGCGATTTGCTTACTACTGTAAACCTGCCGGCCCCGTGGCACTTTGTCCCCACCAGGGGCCCTGTTACGAAGCCGATAGTATTATCCGGGCCAAGCGGATCGAGGCCGGGTTTCACATTTTCATACAGAAACCTCACCCCCAACCCATAGCCGCCGATATACTCCCGATAATCATTTTCGGGCAACGCCAGCTCCTGGTAGGTATTATCAGTTAAATCTACAAAAAGTAATTTACCCATATAACCGTGAACAGTCATTTTTACCCTTCTTTAAAAGTAATTGGCAATCTATCCCGCTTTTTTTTGTTACAGCCATGATTCTGCTTCTTCTTGCTTGACTGTTTCAAAAAGAATCGCGCCCTGTTCAAGCAGCACAGCCTGCAATTCGGAAACATCTTTTACCAGTTCCCGCGGCGTAATGCCTCTCCTTGCGCATATCGCCGCAGCCACGCCGGCAGCCTGGCCCGTCACCATTGTCTGCTGCAAATAACGCAGGTAAGCTGGGCGATCAGTAGATACGCACTTGCCTGCCGCCAGCAGATTGTCTATCTTTACCGGTACAAGGCAGCGGTAGGGGATATCATAAGAGCCGTTCGGGAAACTCAGATTCTCTTCATCCTCATTTACAGCGAGAGTATCCGTGCTGGCCACATGGTAGCCTCCTGCCGGGAATGAAGACTTGCCGATGGTATCAGGAAATTGCCTGGTATTTGCTACATCCTCGCGGGTAAGAACGTAGTCTCCCACAATCCTGGGGCCCTCGCGGAGTCTTAGCTCGGTACACATTCTGACGATATATGCGTTCTCAAATCCCGGAACATATTTTTTAAAGAACCGCCAGGCAATCTCTAGCTGCTTTCTGCACTCAATGTTGCCCCTGGTCAGATCCCACGCATCGGTGGGGAGAATGCGAGGAACGTGGGTGGAATGCTGAAAATGAGCTTGTATATGCCCGCCCTCCCGCGGGATTATAAAGAAACCGACACCGCTATTGGGATGCCAGTCTCCGTTGGCAAGCGCCATGTCCCTCAGCTCGATAAAACCTAATATTTCACCCAGTTCTCTGATGTCGGTAACATTACGAACAAACTCATACACCTCTTCCAAAGAAGTGCCGGTATGTGGGTTCATTACATGACCGTAGGTAAACTGCTCCGGATGTCTGCGGACATAATCAAGCAGCCTGTCCCAATTTACACCGTCGGCAGTAAAAGCCAAAGTGTGCGGCTGAATCTCGTCTCTTGATACGCAGACCGTCTCTGCTCCGGCCCGGATAGCAACATAAGCTTCACCAGTGCAGTCAATCACTATCTTGCCCTTGATCTCATTGCGCCCGTTGGCGTTCTCAACAACGATCCCCTTGACGGTGTTCCCTTCCTTGATTACGTCAACCACAAGTGTATCCAGAAGGAGAATCACCCCCGCCTCTTCCATCATCTTATAAATTAAGATGGTCCACCATTCAGGATCCACATAAGAGAAGACAGCGGCAGATTTTGCCCGATACCTGTACCTTAAACTGGGAAGCGCATGCCCGGCCTTGTAAAGCCTTTTATATGTTTCGTAAAGAATACCACCCACATCTCTTTCATTGTGGCAATTAAAAATCCGCGCATAAGCAAACCCCGGAGGCCCTGAAACATTCATCTGGCCCCCAAGGGTTCCCAGCCGCTCTACCAGCAGGGTTTTTGCTCCCGCTCTGGCAGAAGCAATGGCCGCAGCAACACCGGATGTGCCTCCACCGCAAACGATTACGTCATATATTTCATCATACCCGCTCATTATTTATTAATCCTCCTTTAAGTCAATTCCCAGCTGAGTATCAATAAAATTGAAAAGGCGCTCTGTTATACAGAGCGCTTTCCCTATCTTTGGAAATCCTCTATTGTTTTGGCAATCTTTCCGCCGGGCAGGGTAACCGGCTCCACAATGGCTTCGCTGTGCAGCGCCCACGGCAAGATTACCCCTGAATGACCGCCGCGCCCTCCGACAACAACAACTTCAATATCTTTCGGAAAACGGGTCACCGGCATGGGGTGCCTGTTCTCAAATTCGGGCGGACGCACCGGGACGAGCCCCCTGTTGCGAACCATGGGCACTTCGTGATAGGCGTAGGTGTGAATATGCTCCCGGATCATATCTTTAGTGTAACCATCCTTCTTGAGCATTTTCCCATGGTCCGGGGTGAGGCAAACTACCAGTGGACCAGGTATGTATGCATTGTTAGATCCTAGAGTAGTGCAGCAAGCAGTGATGGTATCCAGGAGATCATGCCCGTTCAAACTGAGGAAATCGATTATATCATGCTGCGGCTCTGCTTTCAAGACATAGACGGTGGTAGTTTCTGCATCATAGCGCTCTTCGTTGATCATTTCCCATTGTGCAAGTTCGGGTTCTTCAGCAAAGCAGTAGGTGAACTCGGCCTGCGAGGCGATGCAATCGAGGTCGCATATACCGGGTACAGAACGGGCGACATTCATGATCACCAGGTTCACTGCACGCCCGATAGTGGCGTTCATCGGCCAGCCCGGCCCCATGCAGCCCTGCTTGCCGGAAATACCTATTTCCTGGGCAATAGGCCCGCTGACCAGCACCAGGTTGCCGCCGGGATGAGAGGTAGTGACCGACTGTATAAAATTGTACTTGGGGTTGTTTAAAGCCCTGAAAGCGGTAACCAGAATCGGCATGGCCTTGGGCGTGCATCCGGCCATAACCGCGGCAACGGCCACGTCGCGGACGGTAATATCCTTACCCGTCGGCCCCACTTTGTTACAAAGTACCATATCTTCATCAAAGGGGCAGTAGGCTAACATTTTATCATACCGTGAACGCGTGGGTGGAATAATGGGCAGGCCGTCGCTGATATGCTCCCGATTAAAATATTCATTAATCTCTTCCATGTAGCAACCAGGTTCCAGCAGCCTGCTTTCATCGATCTCGATTTGGTCTGTTATGGGAAGCAAACCGTTTTTCGCAGGGGGAATCTTGTCCATTTTAAAATCGATATAGGCAAGCTCAGCCAACTTATCCCCTGTGGCAGTAAGAGAACCGATGATGTAATCCCATTTAAGATCAATCTGCTCCCTTACCTCTTCCACCGTGCTGGCCTGATAAACGTCGATGGAGCAAAGGCACAAATTACCCGCGCGATACACGGCCACACCCTCGGTGATAGCCGAACCTGGAGGCGCTGTCATATAAACCGTCGGTATACCCAGCTTCTCCAAGGCAATGGCCACGATGGTAGTAGCAGCGGAAGTTCCCATATCGCCAAAAGCAACAATAGCAGCGGTAGGTTTTTCTTTGGCCAGCATCGCGGCATATTTCTCCAGTTCAGCGGTATCTTTACCGCGAACGGTTTCCACATAATCAACGAAGTTGGTGATTCCCAACTCAGCAAGCCGTTCCTTGATCCTTATAAAAACTTGATTGTAATTGCAAAATGAAAGCTTGGTATTATCGTAAAAAAGCACCTTTCCTTTTCTTAGGTCGTCCAGAGTAACTCTCGGAGCCAGCTTGATAACAGGCCTTTCTTGATATCCGCGGGGGTCTAGCAACGGTTCAAGTTTTCTCACAGTCATACAGCATTTTCTCCTTTGCTTTTCATCTTATCTGACAACATAATAAGTTCATGTAATTATAACTGTAATTACTAAAATCTGTGCGCGCGCTTCTTAAAAAAGTGCTTGCTCCCCTAAGTATTTTTTAGTATAGTGAAGATCTTAAGTCAATTCTGATTTGGAATCGATTCGATTCCATGGGGCAAAACAGCTGTTGGTTCGGTTGGGTCAACTGCCGGGATTAATATATTATCCCCCCGCCAGTAGAAAGCTGATGAAGAAACTGTCGCCGTCATGCAGAACGTTTTCAAGCCCTTCCAGGGTATCGATATCCCTCCCGTTTAAAAGAAACCTTAGCCCCTTGCGGAGCTCTCTCTTTTCATTCTGGTAAATCATATTTCTGAGATCCTCGCCAAAACTATCGGCGAGGATCTCCAGCAGCTCCCGAACCGTTGTGCCTTTGGGCACCGCAATCTCATTATCCCCATCTCTGTTCCTCAATTTGCCGGTGATAACGGCTCCACCTACTTTTACAGTTATCATAGCTTAACCTCCCTTTGTAGATGAATTAAAGCTGCCCGTTCTGAAGCTTTACTGTCAACTTATTTTATCATTTATGCAGCCGCTGACCGGTGAATTAAGTTATACTTCTTTGGAAAGTAATAAGGCTTTATATAAAGGGTGTCCTTTATTGCGTTAGCAGAATGGAAAAACAGCAGGAGTTGGTTGAGAATGGATAGAAGGAGATAAATGATTGAAATGTTGCACCGTCAAAGAAAAGAATGGAGGTTAAGCCAATGTCTCAGAAACTGCTCGATGCCATTTTAGAAAAGAAGGACCTGGAAGCAGTGGCAGCTGTTGAAAAGATGCTTGCAGAGGGCTACGATCCCAATAAAGTATTGGCAACCTGCCAGCAAGCCATGGAGATCGTGGGGAAACGGTTCGAGGAGAAAGAATTTTTTTTGCCTGATCTAATTATGAGCGGAGAAATCATGAAGAAAATCATGGAGGTAATCAAACCCTGGCTTAAAGATTCTTCAGATGATAAGAAGTCTGCTGGAAAAATCGTGTTTGGCACTGTAGAAGGTGATATTCACGATATCGGGAAAGATATCGTTATTTTTATGTTGGAGGTCAACGGCTTCCGCGTTTATGACATCGGAGTAGATGCCTCTCCCCAAAAGTTCGTGGACAAAATAAAAGAGGTGAATCCTGATATTGTTGGCTTAAGCGGTTTCCTGACCATCGCCTTCGATTCCATGAAAAAGACGGTGGAAGCCATTGAGCGGATCGGGTTGCGAGACAAGGTAAAGATTATGATCGGCGGGGGCACAGTTACAGAAGAGATAAATGATTATGTCCGGGCCGATGCCTATGGAGAAGATGCCATAACGGCGGTAGCCCTATCCAAAAAGTGGATGGAGGAGAAATAGTATGACGCAAACCAATGTGAAGTTAAAAAGGATAGCAGATGCTGTTGAATTGGAGGTTCCTGACAGGGTGCCCATCTTCCTGCAGCCTAATTATTTGCCGGCAAAAATAGCGGGCCTGACGTACAGAGATCTCTATTACAATCAAGACGAATATCTGGACGCCCTTCGCCGGCTCCTAATTGACCTTGACCCCGACCTTTTCCTGCCTGGAGATACGCCTGTCGTCGCCCCCGGACCAATTAATGACCTTTGGGGCACTGTACAGATTAAATGGCCTGGGCATGGCATCGGGGTAAATGTAAGCCATCAATTTGTTGAAGGCGAATATATGAAGCAGGAAGAGTACGACCATTTTCTTGATGATCCAACAGACTTTTTGATCCGGGTCTATACCCCCAGGATTTTCAAGAAGATGGCGGGGTTGAGCATGCTTCCACCTTTGATCAACTTATCCCTGGGCTGCTATTTCGGGGCAGCTATGGCCAACTTCTTCAGTACCCCTCCTATAGCGGCAGCTTTGGAGGCCATGCAGGCGTCCGCCAAGACGGGAGCCGAATGGACCATGAAATTTTCCAGGTTTCACCAGGAGATGGCTGAGTTGGGCATCTATGCATCCCATGCAGCTACGGCCATGGTCCCCTTTGATATAATTTCAGATATGCTCAGGGGCATGAAGGGCTCCATGATGGATATGTTCCAGGTTCCTGAAAAACTGCTGGCTGCCCAGGAAAAACTCTATCCCTCTGTCCTGGAAGGCGCTGTTCAGGTGGCAAAAGTGACAGGCAATCCCCGGGTCTTTATTCCTCTCCACCGGGGAGCGGACGGTTTCATGTCTCCCAAACAGTTTGAGCTATTCTACTGGCCCATGCTGAAGAAGCTTATCCTGGACCTGATCGATGAGGAATTAACCCCCCTGCCTTTCTTTGAAGGGGTTTATGAGCAGCGGCTTCAGTACCTGGCGGAGCTGCCCAAGGGAAAGGTTATCGGTTGGTTTGACCGTTCCGATCTTTCCCAGGTTAAAGCCGCCCTCAAAGATACCATGTGCATCGCCGCGGGCATGCCTGTGTCCCTCCTGCAGACCGGAACCCCTGAGACTGTCAAGGAGTATACCAGGAAGATCATCGATACGGCAGGCGGAGACGGCGGGCTGATTATGGCTACAAATACGGTGTTGGACGAAGCCAACCCGGAACTGATCAAAGTATGGGTTGATTATACGAAAGAATACGGAAGATACGTGTAAGCCCCGGCAAAAGCGGTCCAAGCGAATGAGACCTCCCACGGCACCTGGCCGTACTGCCAAAAAGAAAAGCCGTAGAAGGTCTCATTCATACATATAGCCATGGTATTTATGTTGATAGCTTTCGGCGAAAATCTTGTCATACCCGGTGCCTGCGTAAGCCCGTAGCCGGTATATTCGATTTGACCGGATCGGGTGGTGAAGGTATAATAATTACAGGTGTATTCTAACCATTATCGGCCACCTTCCCTCTAATAGCTTAAATGGGAGTTGAACGACGGTCTGGAATTCAGGTGCCTTTGTCAAATAAGATTTGCGTTACTTTTTTCCCAGGGAAAGTCTAATATTTTGGAATAGATGTCTATATTCTCTGTGTATACGTGCCCATTGATCACCTTCCACAAAGAGAATCAAGTAAAAATGATGTGTTCATGTTTATAACTTCCAAAGAAAGTCTAATTTAAAGGCAGATGATATTAAGATGATGCTGGATTACCTGCTATGCTTTGAAGCGGTCATAAAATATCGTAATTTTACCAAAGCCGCCGAGAGCTTGCATATGTCACAATCCGCTCTCTCCAAGAAGGTAAAAGCTATGGAAGACGAGTTGGGGGTAACTCTTTTTGTGCGCAAACACTCGACGATAGAGTTAACACCTGCAGGCGAACTTGTCTTCAAGCGGATAGAAAAAATTTTGAATGAATATCACCAATTGGTGCTGGATGTAAAGGACTATATCAACAGCTACGGAACCAAGTTGAGAATTGCTTCTTTTTATGGCATGGCTCATTATGGAATAACGGATTTGATTGTAAGCTTTGAAAAAGTCAGGGATAATTTTCATGTGGAATCAAGGGAGCGCAATCACGAGCAAATGGTGCATCTTCTTGATACCATGCAAGTCGACCTTGTTATCGGTTACCAGGAATTCTTTCCTAAAAATATGGATTATTACTCTGTGCCCCTTTTGAAAGACGATGTCGTTCTGGTTGTCAACAGCAGTCTGCCGCTGGCGCAGCACGATGCCATTTATTTAAAATATGTCGAAGACGAAAAATTTTGCTTCCCCAAAGAAGATGCTTCGCTATTCAATTTCTATTGTGACACCTGTCGTGCAGCCGGTTTTTTCCCTAAACTTACTCTTTCCGATGTCCGCCTGGACACTATCAAGTGCTATATTTCCGAAGGGCTAAGGCTTACTTTACAAACGCGCAGCTGTGCAACAAATTTTTTTAATGAAGAAATGTTTCACCTGATTAATCTAAAAGAGGCTCCCTCATTGACTTTGGCTATACTGATCAAGGCACTTCCCAAGAAGGGAGTCGTTAGAGAATTTATAGATTTTGCACAATCATTTTATGCTAATCATCTAGAAGTTCTCCTCTAAAGCTATCTGCTGTTTTGCCGCTCCTTGTTCCTCACAAAGGCTTAATTGTAATTGCAAATGAAAACTTGCTTCACTCAAAAAGTAACCGGTATGCTACAGAGATTGCGCTGTTGACGTTTAAAGTTTTAGCTCTTTTAACCTGACGGTAAAGGGAATTAGCATAAAATGTCGAATAATAGATAGCTACCAGGTGTGTCAATACAGTTTTTAAAAAGATCGGAGGACAGAGATACATGGAAGTAATAGTCAACGCCCACGGCAAAGGCTTACCGGCTACCAAAGTGTTTTTCAGCAGCGAGAGCGGATTTGCCGTTGCTTCGGTCATTGTCTTGGGAGAAAGTGAAGCGGCGCTTATAGACGCACAGTGGACGCTCTCCAACGCCCAGCGTGTTATTGCCGAGATTTTGGAGACGGGCAAGCGCTTAACCAAAATTTACATAACCCATGCCCACCCCGACCATTACTTCGGCCTCGGCCACATAGCAGAAGCTTTTCCGGAGGCCAGGATCCTGGCGCTGCCGGAGGTATGTGACACCATAAACCGTCAATTTTTCGGCAAGATGGAGCATTGGGAAAGCATTATCGGCGCCGGCAACATGCCCCGCAAAACAGCGGAGATCGAACCGCTCCGTGAGAACTGGTTCGAACTGGAGGGGCATCGCCTGGAGATCATACCCGAAATCATGGGCGACATGAAATATAATACGGTGGTGTGGATCCCCTCCATAAAAACCCTTTACGGCAGCGATGTTCTGTTCAACCAGGCCCATCCTTTCACCTGCGAAATAACCGCTGAAGAGCGGAAGCAGTGGCTCAAAGACCTGGATTACCTGGAGAGCCTGGACGCAGCGGTGATCATCCCCGGCCACCAGAAACCGGGCATGTCTTTCGACAAGAGTTCAATTATGTTTACCCGCGACTATTTGCTGGCCACAGAAGAGGCGCTGGCCACGACGCATGATGTGGCGGGATTTTTCTATGCCATGTTTAAATATTTCCCGGATGCCAACCTGCTGCAGTTAAGCAACGAAATGAACGCGCAGGTCTTCAAGGGAGGCAAAGACTGGAACTGGCGCGAGGCGTAACCCCCCCCCGCGCCGGAGTCCGCTGCTTTCACCCGTCATCCCCGCACCACAATCTGGAGGTTAATCATGGAGCTATCTGGTTATGCCGGAAAAATACTGGTAGTAAATCTTTCTGAGGGCAGAACTACCACCCTTCCCACTGCGGCATACGCGGAGAAATTTTTAGGCGGCCGGGGCATGGCTGCCAGAATTTACTGGGAAATGGCGCCGCCCAAGGTGAAGGCTTTTGACCCGGAAAACTGCCTCATCGCCATGACCGGGCCGGTTACGGGATTCCCCGGCATAGCCGGCGGGAGCAGGTGGCAGATATGCGGCACATCGCCGGTCAGGCAGCCGGAAACTTTCTCTTACGCCAACCTGGGAGAACGATGGGGCACCCGGCTAAAATTGGCCGGGTTCGACGGGCTGGTGGTGCAGGGGCGGGCAGAGAAACCGTGCTACCTCTATATTGACAATGATCGGGCAGAAATACGGGACGCCTCTTCGCTGTGGGGCAAATCCTCTTTCGAGACCGGCGATGCCCTGAAAGCCTCGCTGGGCAAAGCAGTAAGCGTGCTGACCATAGGTCCGGCCGCCGAAAACCTGGTCACCTTTGCCACGCTCATCACCGACGACGGCGCCTCCGGGGCAAGCGGCCTCGGCAGCGTTATGGGCTCCAAGCGGCTTAAGGCCATCGTCGTCGGCGGCAGCAAAAAACCCGCTGCCGCCGCCCCGGAGAAGCTGCGCGAACTGGCCAGGCGGATTCTTCTGCTAAGAAAAGACACCTGGAAAGGCTGGCATGAAAACATACCGGGCAAGACCAAGCCGCGCCCCTGCTACGGCTGCCCCGGCGGCTGTTTCCGCAAAGCGTACCAGGTAGGCGGCCGGAGCTACAAATTTTTCTGCCAGGCGGTGCACGTCTACTGGCAGGCCGCCCATGAATACGGAAAGGATGGAACTAACACCGCCCTGCTGGCGACGCGGCTGTGCGATCATTACGGGCTGGACACCTCCATCATGCAGCCCATGATCAACTGGCTGGCGCTGTGCTACCGCGAAGGCATCCTGAAAGAAAAGGAGACGGGGCTGCCCCTTTCCAAAATCGGCAGCGCCGAATTCATTGAAAAGCTGACCCGCATAGTATCGTTCAGAGAAGGCTTCGGCGATCTGCTGGCCGCCGGCACCCTCAAGGCTGCCGAGGCAATCGGCCCAAAAGCGGTGGAGCTAACCGCCCTGGAGGTGTCAACCCCCGCCGGTGAAACCCGCGACTACGACCCCCGGCTCATTCCGGCAAACGCCCTCCTTTACGCCACAGAGCAGCGGCGGCCCATCAACCAGCTGCACGAGATGGCTCACGCCCTCTGGTTGTGGCTCAAGTGGTGGCGCAAGGACGAGGATGCCTTCCTCTCCTACGACGACCTGGTAACAGTGGCCGTCAACTTCTGGGGAGGCGCCGCGGCGGCCGACTATACCACCGACGAAGGCAAGGCGCTGGCCGCCAAAATAATCCAGGACCGCTCCTATGCCAAGGAAAGCCTGATCCTGTGCGACTTCCTCTGGCCGGTGATCTGGGTCAGGTTTGCCGACAGCCACGCCGGAGACCCCACCCTGGAGAGCAAGCTTTATTCCGCCATCACGGGCAAGGAAACAGATGAAGCCGGCCTGAACAAAATCGGGGAAAGAATCTTCAACCTGCAGAGAGCCATCCTGCTCCGCCAGGGATGGGGCGGCAGAGAAGGGGACAGGCTCCTGGATTTCCATCATGACGAGCCGCTTCCGCCCGTCTTCTACAACCCCGACTGCCTGGTCCCGGGGAAGAACGGCCGGGTAGTTTCCAAGAAGGGCAACAAGGTAGATCGGGAGGCTTTCGAAAAACTTAAAGATGAATATTATACCCTGCGCGGCTGGGACGCTGCCGGTCTGCCTACAGAAACCAGGCTCAAGGAGCTGGACCTGGCCGACGTCGCCGCAGATTTAAAAGACCAGAACCTGCTGGGTAAATAATTTGGAGATGCTGTGCGAGATCTTTGAACAAGCCTGCGCTGCATGGATTTAACGCGAATCGGCTACCCGGGAGACTATCAGTCCGCTCCCGGCAAGAAGAGCTATAAAAATTAATAAAGAGATAACATAAGAGCCGGTGAGATCGTAGAAAAAACCGGGAATATAAGAACCAAGAGTGCCCCCCAGGTGATGGCCTATGGAAACGTAGCCGAAGACCATACCCACGGACAGATCCTTGAAATGATGGGCACATAGCGAGCTGGTGGGAGCTATCGTAGCCCTCTCGGTTAATCCATATATCACTGCAAATATAATCAAACCGGCCGGGTTGTCCAGGAAAGTGAACAGCAAGAGAAAAATAATAGCCCGCATCCAATAAATGAACATCAGCAGCCTGGCGCGATTAAACCTGTCTGAAAGCATGCCCGCGCCAATGGTACCCCCAATGTTAAAAGCGGCAATTAAACTAAAGGCGGCCGCAATGAGCGCAGCGCTGAATCCCCTCCCCTCCGCGTAAGGGATAAAGTGGGTGCCGATAAAGCCCACATCGGTTAAGCCGCAAACAAAGTAAGGTATGGCCAGATACCAAAACAATCGATTGCGGAAAACGGAAAAGTGAGATGCTGCTGATGCGCGCTGCATGGCCGGGCCCGGTTCCATTCCCGATTTTTTCCCCTCCGCCCCGTACGGCTGCAAACCCATATCTTCCGGCCTGGACCTTATGAAAAAAAAGCATAGCGGCAATAACAGCAGGGTGGCAATTCCCAAAACTCTCAGGGTAAAGCGCCAGTTATAATTTTCTATTAAAAATATGGAGAGCGGCCCCATGACCAGCTGCCCCACGGACATTCCTGACAGTACCAGCCCCAGGACCGCTCCCTGCTTTTTCTCAAACCAGCGCGCCACCACTGCCGTTGCCGTGACGGGTGACCCGCCGACCATGCCTATGGAGGCAATCAACCCATAGGTAATAATCAGCTGCCAAAACCCGGTAGCCAGGGATGAGAGCAAGAGCCCGCCCCCTGTTAACAGGATGCTTGCAGTGAGAACAAAGCGGGCTCCCAACTGGTCAGTGGCTCTTCCGATTACAGGTTGAAACAAAATAAAGGTGATGTAGCATAAAACCGAAACCAATGTCACCTGGGATCTTCCGGCCAAAAATTCTTCCTCCCAGGGCGCTATGAAAGCTCCAATGGCAGACCGGATGCCGAAAGAAATGCAGAGGCAGATAAAACTTAGGGCGATTACAATCCAGCCGTAAAAGAAGGTCCGATCTTTTTTAAAATGATTCAACGAAGCGGCAACTCCTTCCCCGGCCTGCACCTTCTGCCGGGTAGCATCCAGTAGTAAATGGCCCTTTTAACCTTGGGGTAAGATTGGAGTGCGACTACAGTTAAAAGGGCCAAATTTCATTATATTGTAAGATGTTATGGCTCTACTATTCCGGTATGGCCATGCCCTTGCTTCCTTGCGGGCTCTGCTTGGCTTCAGGGTAATAGCGGTCCATGAACTCGCGCATGATGCAAACCTGCATTGCCATGGCCTTGCCCTCGGCAGCCCGGGTAATCTCTCCGTGCCCGCCGATGGCGCTGTTGCCCGATTTCAGGTTGATGGGAGAGCCGACCCGCACCATTTCGGGAGCCTCGTAGAAGCGGATAAATCCACCCGACGCCGGCGGGTTGTCGGTGTGCACATCCAGCGGCACGTCAACCGCCGCCCGCAGGGCCGCCACCATCGGCAGGGTCATGTCGCGGACAGGGTTGATTGAGTTTGCCCCGAGCTTCTCCAGCAATTTAAAGCTGGCCGGGTTTCCATGACCGCAGTGCGCCGATACCTTGAAGTGCATGTTCTGGGGCAGTTTGCCCGCAGCGCGCATTTCATTTAACACCCAGAGCAAACCTTCGTCGTAAACCAACACGCCCCGCACACCCAGCTCGGCCACGCGCAGGACATCTTCCACTGCCCTGACTATCTGCTCCATGCCCCGCAGACGGTAGCCAATGCGAACACCCTGTGAGGAAAGCCTGGTCGCGCTGGTGTCATAAGTAGCTCTCGGGCCTACTGAAAGGTTCAGCTCCACGCCCTTGTCCTTGCAGATGGCCACATACTCTTTCAACTCCCGGCTAGTATGCCTGAAAGCGCCGTAAGTCTCATCTACGCGGTTAACAAAGACTCCCTCTTTTTCCGCCGTCTCCAGAAGCGTCTTCAGGGCCTCGGCAGAGTTGACCGTCGGTACCTCGAGGCGGTAATGGCAGCCGTCTGGGAAGGTCTTGCCGGACGTGGGCAGTTCATACCCATCCCCGGAGGGAAGGCCCAGACTGGCTAAAAATTCTCTTGTGCTTTTGAACAGCAATTGGAACACCTTCCTTTTATTAATATTGTGCGCTTCCATATTTAAGTATTGCAATTTATGTGCCAACCTTTAAAGCTAGAGCAAAGAACTCTCTCTCTTCTGTTCCAGGGAAGAGTATTTCAATTTGAAACGGGCACCTTTCATTTATAAAAGCCGGTTTGGAATACCTATTCCTCTTCCTCTTCGTGCTCTTCTATGGCCTCCTGGGGACAAAGGCTGGCGCAAATACCGCACCGGGCGCACTTTTCAGGATCGATGAATGCTACATCTTCTTCCGTTATCGAGATAGCTTCTTCAGAACAGCTATCCATGCAGGCTCCGCAGCCGATGCAAATATCTTTATTTACCTTGTAATAGGCCATGATCATACCTCCGGATTATTTTCGATGTGCCTTTAAGGGAGGCGCATAGGCCCAGACCAGCTTCAAGGGCACGTCTCCTGTATTGATAATGGTATGCTTCACGCCAGGCGGAGAATAAATAGCCGAACCGGCTTTTAAGGGGTATTCCTCGTCACCCATAATCAGCTTTCCTTCTCCCTGGATGATGAACATGGCTTCTTCTTCATCCTCATGGCAGTGAAGTGGGATGCAGCTGCCTACTTCAGTTGTATTCATACCCATGGAGATCCGGGTGGCGCCGGTGGTATGCTCGGAAATCAAAATCTTGGATACCCGGGGCGGATCTCTCCTTTCCCCTGCTATTTCGCTTTCATGAACGACTACTTTACGCATTTCACAAATGCCTCCCCATGTGATAATTGGATTTTAGCCTCCCTGTAAATAAGGAGCCAGCAAAACACGATCGCCGTCCTGGAGAACATGGGTAAGATCGCGGACCCTGCGGTTAACCACTACCAGGCCGATCTCCTCCGGATCAATCTTCATAATCTTCAGAAGCTCGCTCACCGGCAAAGGTTCCTCGCAAGACAGCTTTCTGAAGCGATCTTTTTCTCCAGCCAGCAATCCATGTAATTCAACCGAGATGTTTATAATGGCTGCCCCTCCATCAATCAAAGTCATAGACGCGAGCCATCTCCTGCGGCTCCATGTCAAAAACAGTGTTGTGGGGTGGGAGAGGCTCCTGGGTAAAGATCTCGGGTAAGCGATCATACTCGGGGCCAAAGCCCTCCCTGCGGTTGAAAGAGCACTCCAATTTCAGGAGATCCTCGCCTATTTTCCACAACCCGCTGCTGTCCATGTCCCAGCCGTACAGCGAATTGAGCAGGTCCACCATTATATCCGGATCGGCCAGCAGCGGCGGACGCGCAAAGATACAGAAGCCCAGGGTGTCGAGGACCGCCGCCCGCAGCTGCAATTTCCGGGAAAGCGCCACCTGGCCATCGGTTTTCAGGGGATCGGTGGTGGCACGGTCGCCAAAAGCATTGCCCGCGGTGTGGTCCGCTCCCATGGCTGAAGTGGAGTAGGTTACGCCGTTCCCTTTCAGGGCCCGGGGATCGTAACCCGGAAAAGCCTGCCCCTTGCTCACGGGAATACGCTTAACCCCCAGCACCTGTCCGGTGATCAGCGCTCCGTTGCCGATCACCCTGCCCAGCGGGGTGGCTTCACGCACCTCCTCCAGCAGCTTCAAGGTCCCTGCCAGGTCTCCGAAGGGAAGCACCCCCCCGTCCATGGCTACCCCCAGCGCGGCACCCATCTCGATAGTGTCGGCTCCAATATCGTTGCACACATAGTTCAGCCGGGCAATATCATCGAGGCTGGAGAAGCCGCAATTCGAACCCATCAACGCCAGGGTCTCGTATTGCAGGTTGGCCACGACGGCTTTCCCATCCGGGCCGGGTATAATGTTGCTGCAGCAGATTACGCAGCCGGGCATGCAGCGCTTGCCCGAGCAGCCTTCTCCGCCACGCTCCCGGATCAAGTCGCGCAGCGCTTCGCCGGATATGGATTCCACTTCTTCAAAACTGCCCTGGCTGAAGTTGCGGGTGGGCAGGCAGCCGATCTCGCTGACCACTTTCGTGATCGCCGTGGTGCCAAATTCGCGGAAAGTCTTGCCCGTTTTCGGGTTTTCCAGCAGCAGCCGGTTTAACTTGCGCGAAGTCTCGATAAACCTGCTCCTGTCAGCGGGGATACGCTGCATCCCCCTGGGGGACTCGATGACCACTGCCAGCAAGCCCTTTGAGCCCATGACCGCTCCCAGCCCTCCCCGGGCGGCGAAGCGAGGGTTAAACTCGGGATCGCTGACCACGACGGCAGCGGAACGCATTTTGTTCATGCCTGCAGGCCCGGCACAAATTACCGATATGGAATCGCCATACTTTTCCCGCAGCTGCGTCATCAGGGCATAGATGCCCTTTACCTCAAAATCAACTTTCACCAATTGATAATCTTGGTTTTTGCCCAAGTAGAGAATATAATGGCGCCCTGCAGCGGCCTCTCCTTCAATAACCAGCGCCCGGATGCCGCTCCGGGCCAGGTAGCCACCCGCGGTGCCGCCGGCGTTGGCTTCCTTGATGCCCCCGGTCAAGGGGCTTTTCGCACCTACCGAAAGCCGGCTTGAACTGGAAGCGCCGGTCCCGCCCAGCAATCCGGGCGCCATGACCAGCTTGTTGTTTTTCCCTAAGGGGTCGCTTCCTGCCGGCACTTCATGATATACCAGAGACGAAGTAAGCCCCCTCCCTCCCAGGCCGGCATATTGAAGGGGAACCTTCTCCCTGGTGACCGACTCTGTGCTCATGTTGACGCGGACTAAATAATCCAAGCTATCGCCTCCCTAAAAAGATCGCGCTAATAATCAAGAGATATGGCCACGCCGTATTCCGCGGCCATTTTTTCCAATAAATCCACCTGTTCCCCAGTTAGCGGTATCCCCTTTTCCAGCCGCTCCCTGGTTAGGTTTTGTTCAATTTCTCCCGGGGCATATATTTTTTGCACGGCACCGGCCCGCGGCGCTTCATGGAGCCTGGCAATGTAGTCGGATACACTTCCCTTAAAAGTCTCCGCCTCCATGAAGGCCTCGATTTTGATCGCCATGAGCAGATGGCCGGCATTAACGGGGCCGCTGTAATCATTAAGCTGCTTAACGGCAACGCTGTAGCCTCCTCCCGTAAGCATGCCCGCCATCAGGTCGATGAGCACGGCCAGGGCGTATCCCTTGGCCCCTCCCATGGGTAAAATGCTGCCCTGCAAGGCCTTGGCCGGATCTGTGGTGGGATTGCCCTCTTCATCCAGGGCCCAGCCTGCGGGCAGCTCAACGCCCTGCGCGGCGCAAAGCCTGATCTTCCCCCGGGCGGTGATCGAACTGGCCATGTCTACAACAATACTATCGTCCCCCTGCCCGGGAATAGCCACGGCCATGGGATTGGTGCCCAAAAAAGCTTTTCTGCCGCCAAAGGGGGCCATGGCCGGACTGGCATTTGTTAAAACGATGCCGATCATATCATGCGGCAGCGCCTGCATGGCATAATAGGCGGCTACGCCAAAGTGGTTGCTGTTGCGCACCCCCACCAGGCCGGCGCCGGTTTGTCCGGCAATATCAATGGCTTTTTCCATGGCTTTGCAGGCGGCAACCTGCCCCAATCCGTTGTCGGCGTCCATAACCGTCACGGAACCATATTTGGGATAATATTTAAACTCCGGGCGGGCATTGATCAATCCCGTGCGGATCCGCTTCAAGTAGGCCGGCAGCCGCGCAATGCCGTGAGAGCTTATGCCTCTCAACTCCGCGCAAACTGTTACGTCAGACGTTGTTTCCGCATCTTTCGGATTAATCGAAACAGCCTGCAGCAAACTATTGCAGATCTCCTTTAGCGCCTTGTGTTGAATTAATACTGCGGCTTCCTGCATCAAAGAACCTCCTCGTTCGCCGGGACAAGTTTAAAGGCGGAGGCCGGCTTCCGGTGATATATAACATATCGCAGCCTGCCGCTGCAAAGGCCGGTATATTCCGGAGAAAAAGTGTCAGGCTGCGGTCAGGGGGAGGGGGCATGGGCATCTGCGCCTCCCTCCGCCCGGCTTTACATTATATCTGTGATGCCAGTTTTTACACAATTTCTGAAGTGTAGATTTTTGCCATCCTGATGCGGCACCAGCCGTCTTCAAACTCAATGGGTATTATTTCAGGGGGCATGCTTCCGTTCTGCTCCATGGAATACATCACCGCATTGGCAATGGGGCAGCTGAGCGGCTGCTTGCCCCGGCTGGTAAAGCCCTCGGTAATGCTCTTGAGGCAGCAGCCCTTCACCCGTAAGGTCACCGATACATCGTCTTCTTCCATTTCTGCTTCCTCAACAAACCCATTGTCCTTCATCCACTTAACCAGCCCCGGCGTATCTTTGAGATCGCTTACCGCATCTTTGAAGAAAGAGACGCCGACAGTAGTCATCCGGTAACGGGCACCCCGGCCCCGCTCATCATAGAACTCTTTTTGGGATTCGTATATCAGCGTATCTTTAAATCTGTCCAACAGGCTCATAGTTATTTACCCTCCTGGTTATCCGGTGTAGAATAATAAGGCACCCCGTATTTCTCTTTGAATACCAGTTCATTTATGGGCAGCCGCGGCCTGGCCTTGGGGACCCTGGCCGGGTGTCCGATTGAGATGATGCTGACGGTCTTGAAATCGTCAGTGATCCCAAAACGCTCGTTTAATACCCTTTCATCGCGGACATCAATGCAAGGAGCAACCAGCCAGCAGGCGCCCAGGTTCAATGCGGTAATGGCAAGAAGCATGTTTTCAATTGCGGCGGAAACGTCGAAGGGGGTATCCCATACCTCTTTCTTGCCCAGGACGATGAGAATAACATCCGATTCATTAACAAAAGCCGAGACGTCACCCGAGGTTAACTTTTTAAAGACCGCTTCTCTCTTGGCCTCGTCTTTCAGGGCGGTAAACCTGGCATGCATTTGCTTGCTCAGAAACTCACCGGTAAATCTCCGCCCGCTGCCCCGGCGGCAAAGGTCGGACAGAAATTTCTTGTTTTTCTCATCCCTGACCACGATGAATCTCCAGGGCTGAGCATTCTCTCCGGAAGGCGCCTGGCGGGCGCTCTCCAGAATTATGTCCAGATCTTCATCGGAAACCCTGTCCTTCGTGTAATGCCTGATGCTTCTCCGGTCATTGATCACCTTTATAAAGATCTCCTTGACATCACTCATCGCGAACTCCTCCTTTTCTAGAAGTATTGTTCTTGGGAACCATCTTCTTCTCTTAAATATCCATTGCCTTTCGTGGATGAGGGAGGGACACGCCTCAGTTTAATCTTACTACAGCTTTGCCTATCCGGCAATGTTAAAGGCGTCCCACCGGTTATTGATCATTGTATATTTATTGCAAAATTGATGCCAACGAGCATCTTCATTGAATCGGCCCGGTTGAAAGCGCTACTAGAGAGAAAACATTTAAATATGAAACGGGCACATTGAAACTTGAAAAGTTTTCATGATATAATCGAAATGCATATGCTGTTATCCCACAACTGGCATACAGGTGATAAAATTATGAATCGTTTGGCCATTATTGCTCCCGATGAAGAACTTGCTCTGCTGTGTAAAGAAGTTGTCAAGCAAATGAATTGTAAAGCCGAGATCAGCATCAGGGTCGGCGCAACCAACCAGGGAGTGGCCCTGGCCAGGATAGAGAAAGAAAAAGGCGCTGAAGTAATTATTTCACGCGGCGGCACCGCAATGATGATCCGTGATGAGATCCCTGAACTACCCGTTATTGAAATTAAAGTAACCGCTTACGATCTCATCTACAGCTTGAACAGCGCCCGCAACCTGGGCCATAACGTAGTCGTAGTAGGTTTTGAAAATGTTATCGAGTCCATTAAAGGCATCGACCGGGTCCTTCAGGATATGAGCCGAATCAATATTATCACCTGTAAGGTTAAAACAGAAGAGGAAATTGCAGAAGTGGTTAAGAGCGTCGCCGGCAGTTTGGGAACAGAAGACCTGGTTTTCATTGGCGGCAACCTGGTAGCGGAGAAAGCCAGGGAAATTGGCTGTCCATCCATAGTCCTGCAATCGGCCGCTGAAAGTATTGTCCAGGCCATAAATGAGGCCATGCTGCTGGCCAGGTCCATCTATTCAGAAAAAAGAAGAACCAACGAATTCAAGACAATACTGGATCATATCTCAGACGGCGTCCTGGCGGTAAACAGCAAGGGAGAGGTTACCGTCTATAACAATGCCGCAGAAAAAATCATGGGACGGCCCAAAGATGAAGTCCTCCATTTTTCGGTTCAAGATGTAATTCAAAATACGCGCATGCATGATGTGCTTGAATCCGGCAATGAAGAAATGGGCGTTCTCCAGGAGATTAACAACACCACCATCGTCACGAATCGCATACCCATATTGGTGGACGGGAAAACCGTGGGAGCGGTGGCTACCTTTCAAGATGTGACGATGCTACAGCAGCTTGAGCAGCAGGTGAGACGGAAGCTTTCCCGCCGGGGCCTGGTGGCCAAGTGGACCTTTGCCGATATTATTGGAACAGGCCCGGCAATGACCAGGACTATCAAGCGCGCTCTAAAATATGCAGAAGTAGATAACACCATCCTGCTTCTTGCCGAAACCGGCAGCGGCAAGGAAATGTTTGCCCAAAGCATACACCAGAAAAGCAGGCGGAAAAACGGGCCCTTTGTGGCGATCAACTGCGCCGCCCTGCCGGAAACACTTCTTGAAGCCGAGCTCTTCGGTTACGTCGAAGGCGCTTTTACGGGAGCCGTAAAGGGCGGCAAGGCCGGTCTTTTTGAGCAGGCTCATGGAGGCACTATCTTTCTTGACGAAATTGGTGAGATATCCAAGCAGATGCAGACACTTTTTTTACGTGTCTTGCAGGAGAAAGAAGTGCGCAGGCTGGGAGACGATAAATTTATTCCCATCGACGTGCGAGTGATCGCGGCATCAAACCAGAACCTGGGCCGTCTTGTACAGGAGGGCCATTTCAGATCCGACCTCTATTACCGGATTAACGTGCTCAACCTGGAGATTCCCCCTCTCAGGGAGAGAAAGGAAGATATCCCCTTGCTGGCAGCCAATATCCTTAAAAGGTACAACCGCTCCAGCTCGCAGCACCTGGCCTTCACGACCGAAGCGCTCGAGCTCCTGCAGCTTTACGACTGGCCGGGAAATGTAAGGCAGCTGGAGAACGTTTTGGAGCGATTGATCGTTATCGCCGAGGACAATGTCATTACCGGGGCCAACGTGGAAGCCGCCCTGGCCGGAGAACTGCAGGTCGATGAGATCGATTACAGGCAAATGACTGTAACAAGCTCCATTAACGGCAGTGATACCACAAACCGGCATGCAACCTTCAATGATAAACAGCTGGAAGAGATCTCTCCCCAGAAAAACCAATACGATGAGGGGCTTCAGTCCAAAATTGAAAAGGAAACCATTATAAAGGTCCTTGAGCAGGTAAACGGAAGGAGACAGGAAGCGGCCAGAATCCTGGGCATCAGCAGTACCACGCTCTGGCGCCGGTTGAAAAAACTGGGGATCGATTAGCAAACCGAATCTTCCCCGGCTACCAGGTTCACTATCCCTCCAAAACGCGAATCCCCCCGGGTGGTGCTACACCCCGCAGCCGCAAGCGGAAAGGGGGTTAAATCCCGGGGGGACCCTTATATATAAACCCTATTGCAGGGACTTTGGCGGGAGCCAGGGCAGCCCGTGTCATGAAATGTTTTGACCATTCCCCGGCTCCCTTCCTCAAGAGCGCTTACGGTGCCGGTAAGATCAATCCTTCTTTCATCATCGTCTTGGTCAATTGCTGTGAACGGCGGATAGTCGCCTCCGCCTTTTTGTAGATCTCGTCACGGCTTAACTTTACCCTGGCCACGCCTTCCTCGATGGCCTTCATGGCCGTGGCTGTGGCCACGCGGGGGAAGACTTCCCACATATCCATGGTCGGCAGAATTTTTTCAGGATCCATTCCGCCGCCTGGCGCGCAGGCAGCCAGCTCTTCGGCGGCGGCAATGCACATGCCGTCGGTGATGGTTGTAGCATGGACATCCAGCACTCCCCGGAAAATTGCCGGAAATCCAAGGGAGTTGTTCACCTGGTTGGGAAAATCAGAGCGGCCGGTGGAGACAATCGCCGCCCCGGCTTCCTTGGCTTCCCAGGGCCAGATTTCCGGGTTGGGGTTGGCGCAGGCGAAAACGATGGCCTTGCCGGCCATGGAAGCCACCCATTCCTTCTTGATCGTGCCGGGACCCGGCTTGGAGAGAGCAATGAGCACGTCCGCTCCCTGCATGGCTTCTGCCGCTCCGCCCACCAGGCCGGCCGCATTAGTCTTGCGGCACATTTCCCACTTGAGCGGGTGGCCTTCCAGGTCGCTGCGCCCCTTATGGAGGGTGCCCTTGCTGTCTACCATGATCACCTTGCCCGGATCAACACCGGCGGCTATGAGCAGGCGGATGGTGCAGAGGTTGGCCGCCCCGGCTCCGTTCATTACTAACTTGACATCGCCAATCTTTTTCCCCACGATCTTTAACGCATTAATCAGCCCCGCCAGGGTAACCAGGGCCGTGCCCTGCTGGTCATCATGCCAGACCGGTATATGGCACTCTTCCCGCAGGCGGTCCAGGATATAAAAGCACTTGGGGCTGGCGATATCCTCCAGGTTTATCCCGCCGAAGCAGGGCTGCAGCATTTTGACAAACTTGATCAGCTCATCGGGGTCCTTGGTATCTACGCAAATGGGAAAGGCGTCCACGCCGCCAAGGTATTTAAATAATAGCGCCTTTCCTTCCATGACCGGCATGCTCGCTTCGGGACCGATGTCGCCCAAGCCCAGAACCCGCGTTCCGTCTGAAACAACGGCCACGAAATTGCTCTTATTGGTATACTTGTAAACATCATCCTTGTTTTCGGCAATAGCCCTGCAGGGCGCAGCCACACCGGGGGTATACCAGATTGAAAAATCGTCAACATCCCGCACAGGGCTCTTCAAGGCCACCTCAACCTTGCCCCGGTAAAAGGGGTGCAGCCGCATTGCCTCTTCAGCCGGCTTATTGGCCTTGGCCATAAGTTCATCTTTATTGGTCATTTTTATTACCACTCCTCTTTATTCCATTTTACCTGGCATATGCCTTGATTCCTTCCTCGTAAAGATCGTTCCCGTAAGCGTCATTGATCACCGTAGCAGGGAAATCCTTCACCTCCAGCCGGTGAATAGCTTCCGCCCCCAGCTCGGGGTAGGCCACCACTTCACTGCTGATGATCCGCTTGGAAAGAAGCGCCCCGGCGCCCCCGACAGCAGCCAGGTAGACCCCTTTATTTTTTTCCAGGGCCTCCTTAACGGCAGCGCTGCGCAACCCTTTTCCAATACAGGCTTTCATGCCCTGTTCCAGCATCAAAGGGGTGTAAGCATCCATCCGGCCGCTGGTGGTTGGACCGGCTGAGCCGATAGCCTGGCCCGGTTTTGCCGGGGCCGGTCCCACGTAGTAGATGACCTGCCCTTTCAGATCTATGGGCAGCGGCTCGCCCCTTTCGATCAGCTCCACCATTTTTTTATGAGCGGCATCCCGGGCGGTATAAATGACCCCGCTTATGAGGACATTGTCTCCCGCTTTCAGCCCGAGCACATCCTCATCGCTGAGAGGAGTATGCAAGTGTTTAACCTTCATGGAATAACCTCCTTATCCTTAGCAGTAATTCCCGGCTTACATTTTAATTTTAGATAACGCGCTCCACGTGGCGCGCAACGTGGCAGTTAATATTCACCGCCGCCGGCAGGCTGGCAATATGGGCGGGGAAAGTTTCGATATGCACCGCCAGGGCGGTAACATGGCCGCCAAAGCCCTGCGGCCCGATGCCCAGCTTGTTTACCTCTTTGAGTATTCTCTGCTCCAGGCTGGCATAGAAAGGCTTGGGATGGGGCCGCCCCAACGGTCTGACCAGCGCCTTTTTGGCCAGCAGCGCCACCTTGTCAAAAGTGCCGCCGATGCCTACGCCTACAACAATGGGCGGACAGGGATTGGAACCCGATTCCCGGACATGGTTGACTACGAAATTGACTACGCCCTCCACGCCGTCTGACGGCTTGAGCATTTTTACCGTGCTCATATTTTCACTGCCGCCGCCTTTGGGGGCAAAGGTAATTTTAACCCTGTCCCCGGGAACCAGGGAAGTATGGATTACAGCAGGGGTGTTGTCACCGGTGTTGATCCTCTCCAGGGGATCTCCCACGATTGATTTTCGCAGGTAGCCTTCACGGTAGCCCCGGCGAACCCCTTCGTTAATCGCATCTTCCAGGGAGCCGCCGGTTAAATGAACCTCTTGCCCCCACTCCACAAAAAAAACGGCAAACCCCGTGTCCTGGCAGATGGGAATTTTCTCGTTGCGAGCAATCTCCACATTTTCAATTAGCTGTTTTAGAACCTCTTTGCCGGCAGGTGACTCTTCATCCACCAGTGCCTTCTTTAAAGCATTAATCACGTCATCGCCAAGATATATGTTTGCTTCCTGGCACATCTCTGCAACCTGTTCGGTAATAGTTGAAGCTGTAATTTCCCGCAATGCTATCTCCCCCCAGTTAGTAATATAAGATAAGAAACTCAATAATCAAATATAACCTGCAACCGGCCCGCCTTTCTGTTCCTTTTAACCGGTATGAATAGATGTTATCCATAAATCTGCAATGATTGCAACACCATCCCTTAATTCCCTTATTTTATAGTCACTAAGTCAATTTATAAGCAAATACTATGCCAAGCCACACAGTCATTGATTATTATGCGCAACCGGCAGCCATAAAAAATAGCTCCATGATCACTCCTTATAATTATGGCAATAGTCCATTTTGAAAGTATCAATCTGAAAGCACCTTTCATCTTTTACCGTCTATTGAAACCGCGGACTTGCTATTTGGCATGAAGGCATAGTTTTTCCAGTTGAGCAAATGGCACAGATTTTGCAAGTGTGGTATTGTAGATCTAGTTCCTGCATCCCGGTGCGTCATTTAATCAACAGAAATAACCTGTTTTTTTATTACAATTTATACCGAAAACAACTTGCCCAAAGTAGTAACAGTAACAGTTGAGCATGTTTAAGTTAAAGCGGAAGAAAGGAGAAGAGACATGAGCGAAACGTACAAGATCGGCATTGTCGGGGCCGGCAACATGGGCAGCGGCATAGCTCAGAAGATGGCCCAGGAAGGTCTGCGGGTGGTCATGGTTGACCTCAACGAAGAGTCCCTGGAGCGCGGCTTTAACAACATCCGCCAGACCTTGAAAGAGGCGGTGGAG
>Ga0116188_1000320_pt1 | contig 52259 bp, 39 predicted proteins | sample AD_JPNTR2_MetaG_FD_89807 | JGI IMG/M metagenome (GOLD analysis project Ga0116188, IMG submission 89807) | Active sludge microbial communities of municipal wastewater-treating anaerobic digesters from Japan - AD_JPNTR2_MetaG | ecosystem: Engineered > Bioreactor > Anaerobic > Digestate | place...
ATTGTATCCCATAAATGCATTATACTGGCCGGTGGTATTTGACAAACCTGCCTGAAAACCGATAAAGGTATTATAGGATAAGGTAGTTGAATATCCTGCTTTATAGCCCATAAATACATTTGAGTTCCCTGTTTGATTCAGATAACCCGATTGGTATCCCAGTACCACATTTCCTGAACCTGTTGTAGTACTTACACCTGTTTCATATCCGATAAATGAATTATAAAGGCCGGTAGATATTGAAACACCCGAACGATGCCCGATGAAATAGTTTGACGGGGTGAGATTGAGAAAGTTGTCTATACCCTTTGAATCAAATCCTCCAATTGCAAAACCCCCCTTTGTTCCTTTTGCACTCTTATTTACATAAACCCTTGTACTGTCGCGGGTTACCCTGAAATATTCCTGACTCAGGGCTTTATCTCCAAAGCCTCCTATTGCAAAACCACCTTTGGTGCCTTTGGCTCCATCGTCAACATATATTCTTACTCCTTCATTATAGACTGCAAAAATGGTTTGACCGATGTTATTTTTAACTTCAAACAATGCTTCTTCGAGCGATGTTGTAGTTCCTTTTACGTCAAGCTTCCCTACCGGTCCAGAAAGATTACTGGCTACCATCGAATAAGGAACTGACCATAACCTCGATGAACCCATGTTTTTCCACTCGCTGTTGTAATAAACTTCTGTTTTTATAAACTTGGGTATCACTTTCCAATCAATATCTGAAAACGTCGGAACCGTTGATGAGGCCTGACGGGTACCTTTACCAACAATAACAGTAAATAATCCAAATGAATTGGTTGTTACTGATGAATGCAATTCCTGCCAGAATGTTGTTCCTCCAAGCGAATCGGATTGTATGGTCAGGCGCACTGGTAATGATTGGTTTGATATTGCATCTCCCGAAGCATTACGGGCAATAGCCTGATAGGTAAACCCCTGCGGGGTTTGGCTCAGAGCACAGAGCATTGAGCTCAAGATAAAAATGACAGACAGAATAAATCTTGTTTTCATATCTATGTATTTGTCAGGCTTTATGATTCGGGAAGTCGGAATAAAGATTTCCTTGGGCAACGAGCCTAGGGTTAGCTGGAAGAAAATTATTTTAAGCAATATATGATAAATTATATTTAAATTCAAATATTTTTGATGAACCTTGCTTTATTTGTGATAAATGGAAAAAATCAGTGGGCAAATGGATTTATTATGAATTCCTTTTCAAAAAATCAGTAATTCTGGGTGGAAAAATTGAAACAATTTAAAATATTTTACATAATCCCGTTGAAATTTGATTTTTATTGATAAATTTGCACCGCCGTTTTAACGGAATATTTTTCAAGGACAAACAAAATTTTCTAAGGCAATGGATTTAATGAAAGTTGTTGAAAAGGAGCTATCAGTAGAAAAGAACTTTCCTGATTTCGGACCCGGTGACACTATAACGGTTCATTACAAAATTATCGAAGGGAACAAAGAAAGAGTTCAGCAGTTTCGTGGCATTGTTATTCAAAGAAGAGGGAGCAAGCATACAGAGACTTTTACTGTAAGAAAAATGTCGGGGAACATCGGAGTTGAAAGGATCTTCCCTATTGCTTCACCTTTTATTGAAAAAATAGAAGTAAACAAAAAAGGCAAAGTCAGAAGAGCAAGGATATTTTATCTACGCAAACTGACAGGAAAAAAGGCAAAAATTAAAGAGAAAAACTATTAATCGCCAACTTTTTATAAAAAAAGACTGCCCGTAAAAAGCAGTCTTTTTTTTATTGAAATTGTATCTCCTATTGAATTTTGTTTATCATTTCTTCCTTTTTTGCTTTTGCTTCTTCAACCAGCTTAATGGCTTGTTTATCTGCTTCCTGCCTTAGCTGGTCGCCTTTTTTCTCCGCTTCTTTTATTATTGCATCAGCAGATTTTTGTGCAGCAGCTTTTGCAATGGCGCCTTTTGATTCAGCAGCTTTTAGAATTTTGGCTGCCTGAGCTTCAGCTTCCTCTTTCAGTTTAATGGCAGCTCTGTCTGCTTCAGCCCTTAGTTGTTGTCCTTTTTCCTCTGCTTCCCTGATAAGCCTGTCGCCCTGCTCTTCTGCCTCACGGCGAAGCTTCTCCTTTGCATCATCAACTTTCTGTTCAACAGTCTGTTTGACTGTTTCTTTAACCGTTTCTTTCAATCCAGGTGAACTTTCTGTAGCACCAGAACCAAAATCAGGCGTTAGAACAGGTTTTCCTACAACTCCTTTAACCTTCACATTCACTTTTATTGTCTCTGATGGCTTAAATGATGCACCAAAGGCTGCAGCCTGAGCTGAGAGATTATCTACCAGGGCATTTACAGAAGACCCCAGAACAGAGCGGGGCATTTCAGTTTTTATCAGATAATTAAGTGTCTGATCCAATCCCTGATCGCCCGAAATGTTCATCTTTATGCTGCCCATCTTTATGTCAAACGGGCTGACATATACTCTTCCATCGCTAATCCTGAAGCTGACATTGAGGTCTTTGAAAGTATTGGTGTAATTTTCACCCAGTTTCAAAAGTTCCTTCATTTTTTCAAAAGCGGCCATCTCGATTATCTGAACCTGGTCGCTTTGAAGTTTTCCGTAACCATTAATAGAATTTATCACCGGCATCATATCACTTCCAAGCAGGCTTTCGTATTTCATCTGTAGATCAATTTTGCCGTCGACACCTTTTGCTGCCGGTGCAAATTTCTGAACCATCACAAAAGTGTTAAATGCATCTTTAATTGCTATATCCTTTACTTCGAAGTCGGCTTTCAAAACTGGTTTCACAGTGTCGCGTGTATCATAATCGGCGTTCATCTTCACTGTGCCTCCAAGTACCTTCATCCCTGTTTCCCGCAATGAAAGTATTCCATCCTTAACAATGATATGACCTTTAAAATCCTGAGCAGTGATTTTATCATATATAAGAGTGCCTATTGAAGCATTAAAGTCGAATTCGATATTTTTCGGCACAGGTATAACTGCAAGAGAAGTTGTATCGACCTCTTCAACCTCAGTGGTATCAAAAACCATTTTACTAAGAATATTGGTGACATCTATTTTATTTGAGGAAAGTGTCAGTTTGCCTTTTACTGTTTCATTCCGGAAAACATATGGAATGTAATTCTCAAGATTTCCCGAAAGAGTTATATCGCTTGTTTCGGCCACAAGTAGCTCTGCTTTATCCATTCTCGTATAAGCAGGGGTAAAAGTGAATGAAGCCTCTTTGAGGCTGACCTCCGGGTAGCCTTTCATTGAAAGGAGCATATTTCTTATTCCCAGAGTTCCTTTTGCATTAAAGCTTTCATATTGTTCCTTTTCAATCATCGAGAGCCGTCCAGCCATGTTAATTGCCATTTCTATTATTCCTGTAAATTTTATGTCTTCAAGAGGCAAAGCTTTAGAAAGTGCATCAAGGTCGATTTTTCCATTGAATGAACCTCTGAAATCGGGGTCACTTATGGGGGTCTTAAGGAAGAAAGTCATGTCAAAGGGACTGCCTGCCAGTTCGAAATGAAATTTGTCGAGGTTGACTGTTGTCAGATCGAGGTTTTTGCCGTTGACAAAGACATCGGTGTTGATATTTATTGCACTGATCTTTTCCGGCAATGCAGGGTAGCTTATCACTCCGTCATTAACTGAAAGATTTAGCTTTATGTCGGGTAAAGTGCTGTCGGCATCGGAATAGACACCTTTTGCAGAGCCTGTGAGGGCAAAAGTGCCAGAAGTCCTGAGGTCTTCGAATCCTGTCATATAAACTGCCGGGACAAGTGACAGAAGAGTTTTAAATGAGGTCTGACTGGTGCCAAAAGTAACATCTGTTAAGATATCATCGCCCGGCATGGCTACAGTACCGGCGAAATTAAGCCGGAGGGCATTGATTGCAAAATAGTTTTCGTCAAAAGTAAATTTCATACTGTCGAGATCGGCAAGCATATTAATTTTTGAATCAATCACTGCCCTGTTCAGATATTTTACCCCATCCATTATAAAGGTTGCCTCACCTATATTGAGGGCCATTTTAAGTTTTGTCTCCTTCAGCGACATGCCTCCTGCAAGGGTGAAGTTTAGTTTTTTCAGTGAGGCAGTCATTTTTGAGCTTTTGTCGTTATACAGAATATCTGCATCCTTTATTTCAAATTTTCTGAGAAGAACTTTCAGGGAGCTCTCCCCTGCTTCTGTCTCTTCTGCTGGTTGGACAGGTTGTTCAGGGCTAACGGCAGCAAGAGTGTCGGCCGATGGTCTGGCAATGTCCCAGTTTGCACTGCCATCTTCCAGAACTATAGCATTAACGATCGCCCTGTCGAGTATTACCGATTTTACCTCATAGCCTGATTTTCCAAAAAGACTGGCAAGATTAAATACCAGCCTGAATGATTTGAAGCCAGCAAGAGTATCTCCCTCAAATTTTTCTATGCCTATCACATAAACGTCTTTAAGGGAAAAAGAGAGGTTGGGAAAATTTCTGAAAAAACTCAGGTTATAGTCGGCAAAAACAACTTTTGCATTTACCGATTCGTTTATTACCTGCTCAACTTTTGTTTTTATTTTCTCCTTGAATAATATCGGAACCGTAAATAATATGACTAAAACTAAAATAAACAGTCCCAGAATTATTTTCAGAATGGTTTTTACTATCTTTTTCATGTGCAAAAAATTTTATATATTTTTGATTATCAGAATTTCATCCTTAAATTTTTATACCTCATATACGCTTTTCTTACCTCCATCCCAACCCTGGGGTTGCCTAAAAAGTCTCTTTTTTATTTTCACCCCTGAATCCCTGCCTTTACTACTGCAAAGTCGGACAGGCCCAGAGAGGGAACTTATTGACATACAATATTTTATCTTTAATATTTTTATTACACCTATCAGGTAAAAATCTTTTTAGACAGCCTCAAGGGGCGTGGAATTTTTTATTTTTCAATTAACAATCACTATTTTACAACAATTAATTTATTGAATTGTTTTGGTTTTAAAATTAATGAATATTAGTGAAAATAAAAATTTGCTATATTTACAGCCGCAAAAAATCGGATGGTCCCGTAGCTTAACTGAATAGAGCATCTGACTACGGATCAGAAGGTTGGGGGTTTGAGTCCCTCCGGGATCACGTAGAAGCAGCCTCAAAGGCTGCTTTTTTTGTTTCATGGTGAAGGTGGAAGTAAAAAGTATTTCTGGAGACCCGGAGGGACGAAAACCGAAGGGCTGGTGGGGTTTGAACCGAGGAGTCCCGATTTTTATCGGGACGACTAGCTCGCGACCGGAGGGAGCAATCCCTCCGGGATCACTGAAGAGAGGATGTTTCAAAAGGACACCCTTTCTTTTTTAATTATTTTACTTTCTTTTGCTTCTCCAAAAGAAAGTAACCAAAGAAAAAGAGACCGGATCAGTTTGACAACTGTGAAGGTCGCCTTGCAAGAATACGATATAACAAAAGTGAAGGCAACAATACCTTTGAAATGAATCATCAATTTAACATGAATAAAAACACAGGAAACACTCTGCTTAATAGTGAAACCGGAATATCATTAAAGCAAAAATTCTGTAGATGTTGAACCTTTCTTCTCAAACATGAAACATAATGACAGATTTAAGTGACTTAATTTCAGAAATTAAGAAAATTTGCGATAGAAGCTGGATTTCTGGCTTCAGTACACAATATCAAGAAAAAGACCTTATTGGTTATTATGCTCAAAATAGAAAACATTCAAAACACCATTTAAAATAAAGAAACAAAAGAGGTTGATCTTCTTATTAGAAAATCTTATACCGCTACCTCGCCAGTGCCCGAAATAAAACTTAGTATACCTTGACTTGTAACCTGCTCAAAATCAACCTTGTACTGCGACACTCGTATAGTCCACAAAACTTGTGCCCGTCCCGATAGCTATCGGGAGGCAAAAACCGCGCCATACCCTGCCTGTCCGACTAGCGTAAGCCAGGTAGACTCGCACCCTCGCTGCCCTTTACCCTCGCGCAGGTCACGGCGTGGCAGCTTACTAACCCTGAGTACTCGGGAGCCGTAACAGTGCCCCTACCCGGATACTTCATCGGGCAAAGCACGCTAAATTATACCGCCGGGTCACTAGCGGTCAGGCTAAAAGACTAATAAAGAAAATTCAGGATTATATCAAATTAAATAGTTATGACACAAAGACGAACTTCGAGAACTGAAATAAACTATAATCTTATTATCTATTTCTTATTTATGTCAATCGCAGTTGCAGGTTTTTTTTTTACGGCAGCGCAATCAAAAGTAATCATTCATTTTTGCGAGTTTGGGATTTTCAAAACATTCTTATTCTACTTTTAGGTGTTCCTTTTTTATTTTTTCAATCCAAAGCTGATCTTCCCAACTTTTTGGAAGTAGGAATCTCCAACAAGCAAAGATTTCTAAAACCTATTTTATTAGGCGCAGTGTTTGGAATACTTGATATAATTGTAATCAAACTATTATTACACCCAGAACCATATACAGAATTACCGACATTTCTTCAACCATTTCCATATTCTATTTTCTTGTATTTTTCAGGAGCATTCGAAACAGAAGTTTTTTATAGATTTATACCTTTTTTAACTGTATTTTTATTATTTGGAAAATTGATTTTAAATGGTAAATATTTTAATGTTTTTTATGGAAAGCCATTGTCTTAACATCATTAAGAGAACCATTAGAACAACTACCTGATGGCGAATTATGGTTTGTAGTTTATTCTTTATTGACGGGTTACTTGATGAACTTTTTACAAGCAATCTATTTTAAAAAAGCAGGATTTCTGGCATCTCTGTCAGTAAAACTTGGGCACTACTTATTCTGGCATATATTATTAGGATTATATGTTCAATATTTTGAATTGCAATTAAGCCCGAAACCGTTAGCATCAATGATAAGAAACACATAAAATTGACAGAAATATGTTCGATGAATTAAGCAATTATAAAGAGAATGATCATTTCTACCTGAAACCTGAAGATGATTTGAAGACTTCATGCAATGCACCTTCTAAGAATGGTGTATTCCTGATATTTTCTTTAAATAAGGGAAGAATTGAATTGGTGTATATAGGTTGCACAGATAATTCATCTGAATTACATGGATTGAAAGATCATATTAATTCAAAGGGAAAATTCCTCAAAGCGAAAATTAAAGCTGAAGGAGCCGATGCTCTGGACATTTACTGGTACGCTACAAGCACTCCAGGGAAAGTTGATAATCCAAAAGAAATTGAGGCCAAAATATTGCAGAAATATATCGAGATTTACGGAAGAATACCAAGATGGAATAAATAAAACCGCCAATGATTATACCCGCTCATAAGCAATTAACAGGCCGTTAAATACAATCATCGGAAAATAGAATAAATAACAACATAACTGTATATAGATCATGAATGAGTTAGAATTACAGCTTCCAACTCTGGAGCATAAAATAGAAGCAGAAAATTTCAAAAGTGAGTTTTTTGAAAATCAAGAAACCGTTATAAATGGAAGTGCATTGTTTGACCAGATGGAATATGAGCAATGGCTGGTACATAATACGAATAATCGACAAGGAAACACCGTTAATAGTAATTGGGTACCAGCAACAACATTTTTTGCCGTCAGAAAAAATGACCTTAAAATTATAGGAATGATTGATATCCGGCACAATTTAAAAAATGAATTCCTGGCACAATACGGTGGTCATATAGGTTTGTCTGTCCGACCCAGTGAAAGAAAGAAGGGCTATGGAACAGAAATATTGAAAATGGGAATTGAGTATGCAAAATCGTTAGGTATCAAAAAGTTGATGTTGGGATGTTTTTCAGACAATTTACCATCTATTAAAACAATATTAAAATGCGGTGGTAAATTAAAAGAAACAAAAATATTTTCAGGCAGTCAGTTTTTTAAGATTCCTGAAAAACAAGAAAAACTCGTTAATATTTATTGGATTGATTTATAAACACTTCCCAAAAGATCATCTGCTAACAACAGCGCCTGTATTCTATTAAAACGGCACAAAGCTACAGACCACAGTTTAAAGCCTTACTAAGCGATAGACCAGCCTATCAATTAGAAAGTAAACGGGGTTTGAACCGGGGAGTCCCGATTTTTATCGGGGCGACTAGCTCGCGACTGTAAGGGGCAATCCCTTTGGGATCACAAAAAAGCAGCCTGGAAGGCTGCTTTTTTAATCTTTATCTTTTAGACATATTATGGTTTGATATCTTTTACACATCTTACCGATAGACCATTATTAACTCCTAAACCAACTTTCCTAAAATCAACAGCATTGTGATAAATAACTCTTGTGTAGTAATAATCATTAGAGGCCCATGCAGAAGACCAGAATAATGCACTATTACCTATATTAACGAATACACCTGCAAAAGTTCTGTATCCGGCAGGAACTGCCGTAAAGCCGGTAGCATTACGTTTGTCCGGATAATCAGTGTTACCGGGTGTACCTACAACACTGGAGACAGTCCATGAATCTGTTGAAGCAAGTGATTTTGCAATTTTGTTTCCAGAAGTTGAACCGTCATAATTATAGCCGTTTGAAATCAGGTAATTCTGCAATTCATTCCATTCCGAATCACCTGGAATATACCATCCCACAGGGCATAGTTTATGTTCATTAAATGCATAATAATTGTATAAAGCACCATAAGTGTCCTTATTAGCATTACTATTATTATAGTAACAATAAGCCGGATAATCTGCAATGCTCCATGCTGAAGCATCAGTTACATTGGTGATAATTGATGGCTTTAGATTTCCGACGAAAACATCAGTCTCACTGTTATAAATTTTCCCCGTCAGTAATTTAATGCCATTTACATCAAGAATCTCAAATCTAAGATTCTTCACGTCGTACCCTCCTGTTTTCAGCTTTATAAATTCAGAAGAAGGGTTAGGATAGAGAGATAATTCAAGAGAAATATCCTTTGCCTTCTCGATCTCAGTAACAACGGATATTTCCCAGGGTTGCTGTACACCCTGTGCGACAGAATTGTTTACCGAAGAAACTGTAGTATAAACAATCTGTCCGGTAGTATAACTCACTGAACCCCCGCTGCCGGAGGCATTGCCTCCTGCTGAAGTTACAGTAATCTGTGCTTTCAAAGGCTTAATAAAACCAAGAAAACAAAATGCGGTAAAAACAATAAAATATTTTGTAATTAAAAAGAAAATATAAAAACTGCTTTAAATATATCTTTCCAATGTATTTTCTCATAATTTATTTGACGAAAATTTCAAATTTTTTGATGAACAGTCATATTGCTGGAATTCGAAAATTAATAAACACTACTTTAAAATCTTGTATTTCAAGTTGAAGCGTATTTAAAATTTAAAAATAGTTTAAAACCTGTTTTAAAAGAAGTTAATTATGCACTATTCCATGGAATATTCTTTTTTATGTTTCGGCAGGAATGAAACGATTAAAGCACCGGTTAGAGCTATTAATATAAGCACTGAAAACCCGAGTATATATCCTTCGGTGAGTTTGTTATAAAGTGCTCCTACCATCATCGGGGAAAGTGATTCGGCTATACCATCGGCAACGAGTATTATTCCCATAACACGTCCGAGTACCTTTACACCAAATAGGTCGCCTGCCATAAGTGGTATAATCATGTAGTCACCGCCAAGTCCGATGCCAAAAACAACAGCAAATAAATATATTCTGCCGGGAAAGTCGGGTACAAGAAGCAAAGGAATTGCAGTTGCAACAATCATATAGACTATAATCATTACATATTTTCTGGGCAGTACATCGGCAAGCCAGCCAACAAATAGCCTCCCTGCTATGCTCGAAAAGAGAACCAATGAAGCAACATTTGCTGCCTGAACCTGGGTATAATGAAGATCACGAAGGTAAAGCTTGAGATGTTGATTAGTGCCTCCAACCGCTGCAATGGAGCACATGCTACCAAGGGCAAGAAGATAAAAATGGGGGTTTTTAAAGACCTCTTTAATCGGAACTGAAGATTTGTCCTTTACTTCCTGTACAGGCGTGTTTGGGGGTTCTTTAATAAAAAAGGCAAAAGGAAAAGAAATAAGAATCATCAACAATCCAATACATATAAGAGCCAATCTCCAGCCAAGGTTATTAGTAAGGTAAGCAGCTATCTGGAAAACAATAAATCCGCCTGTTCCTATTCCAATATAAGCTATCCCCATAGCTTTGCCTCTGTTTTTACCGAACCATCTTGAGATTAATACCTGGCAGGGCAAAGGCCCTCCGAAAATATATCCAAGAGCATTGAAAAAATAGAAAAAGTAAAACATCCAGAGTGCGTTCATAAGTCCTAGGCCTATCAGAGCACCTCCTGCCATAAGAATGCCAGCAAGCATAATTCGTCGCGGACCATATTTATCAATTATCCACCCGGCTATAAATCCGAATAACGGGGCAACAAGAAGTTTGCTGAATGCATTTCCAGAGGTTACTGTTACCCTCGACCATCCGAATGTGTCAATCCATTGATCGTAGAAAAAAGGTAATCCGTACAATGCAAAACCGACAATAGCCATCATGGCTAAAAATGCAGTTGTGACAATATACGGCTGTGAACTTATTCCTGAAGAATCTCTTAATCTGAGCATATAAAAGGAATGGTTGAATAATACTTTTGTGAAATAGTTAACAAAGTCGTATCACAAAAATAGAAATCTTTGCACACAAAAATCTGAAATGCCAAAAAACTTATTAATATTTGACACAGGACTGATTTTTGATAACTTTGGCTGTTTAATTTCCGGGTTTTATGAATGATAAAATAAGAAAGATATTTGAAGCTGAAGCAGAAGCAATACTTAACATTCCTGTAGATGACTCTTACTCAAAAGCTATTGAGCTTATTTATAAGCATGTTCATATCAAAAAGGGAAAGCTTGTAACGAGCGGAATGGGCAAGGCAGGGCAGATTGCCCACGATGTTGCCACCACATTCAGTTCGACGGGTACGCCTGCCATTTTTCTGCATCCAGCAGAAGCACAACATGGGGATCTGGGTATCTTGCAGGAGAATGATATTTTTCTGGCAATCTCAAACTCTGGTAAAACCAGAGAGTTACTCGAGGTTGTGGATTTGAAAGACAATTTATTTAAGGGCATACCCCTGATTGTTATAACAGGTAATCCTGATAGTCCGCTAGCAGAAAAAGCCGATTGTGTTATTCATACCGGAAGCCCGAAAGAAGTTTGTATTCTCGGTCTCACCCCAACAACTTCCACTACCGTTATGACAGTAATTGGAGATGCTCTTGTAGTGATGATGATGGAAAAGATAGGTTTTACAGTTGAAGATTATGCTAAACGGCATCATGGTGGTTACCTCGGGGATTTATCCCGGAAAAAAGCTAAACAGAGTTAAGCATTGACTATTCGACCAATTCATAAACTCCGTTCAGGATATAAGACGGGCGATATGGGAAGTTTTCGGTCATCTCAAGAGTAGTTATACCTGAAAGTACCAGCAATGTATCTATTTCTGATTCAATACCGGCTATTATATCTGTGTCCATTCTATCGCCTATTATTATTGTTTCCTCTCTGCTGCAGCCGAGTTTTTTAAGTGCTATACGCATCATCAGCGGGTTGGGTTTCCCTACATAATACGCTGACTTACCGGTTGCAAGTTCGATAGGAGCCACAAGTGCCCTTGTAGCAGGGACTATTCCGCCTTCTACCGGTCCGGTAACATCGGGATTTGTACCTATAAGTCTTGCTCCACGAAGTACAAGGTTAACAGCCTGTTCTATTTTTTCATAGTTGTAACTTCTGGTTTCTCCTACCACCACATAATCAGGATTTATGTTATTCATTGAATATCCTACGCTGTATAATGCGTGTATCAATCCGGCTTCGCCGATAATAAATGCCGACCCTCCAGGCTTTTGCCCTGCCAGAAAATTGGCAGTGGCAAGAGCACTAGTGTAGAAAACATCTTCATCAACATCAATTCCAAGCCGGTGCATCTTTGCCTTCAGCTCTTTTGGTGTTCTCTCACTTGAATTCGTAAGGAAAAGAAATTTCTTCCCTTCCCGCTTAAGCCAGTCAACAAACTCAGGCACACCGGGAAGCAATTTGTTTCCGTGATATAAAACACCGTCCATATCGGAAATAAACGCTTTCTTGCTTTTAATTTTTTCGATTATTTCGTTTTTGTCAGCCATAATATTCCTGTTTTCAAAAATCTTTAAGATTTACGGCAAAGATAGAGATATTATGATGTTATATAAAATGCTTGCAAAAAGAATCTTCATAATAATGTATTTGCACAAATAAGAAAAAAGATTAGTTTTGACAATCACAAAAATTATAAACATGGCAAACAATACAACTTCCAATTCAATAAGCCGTAAGGATTATATCTTTTCTATAACGGTAATTGGTCTGTTCTTCTTCATCTTCGGGTTTGTAACCTGGCTGAACGGCATTCTTATTCCTTTTTTGCGGACAGCCTGTGAACTAAATGATTTTCAGGCATATTTTGTTGCCACCGCATTCTATATTTCTTATTTCGTGATGGCACTGCCAATGACACCAATTCTTAAGATGACAGGATTCAAAAACGGTATGTCTGTCGGTTTGTGGATAATGGCTGCAGGATGTCTTGTTTTTATACCTGCCGCCCTTACAAGAACTTTTGGATTGTTTCTGACAGGTCTGTTCGTAATGGGTACAGGGCTTACCCTTCTGCAGACAGCTTCAAATCCGTATATCACTATTATCGGGCCAAGGGAGAGTGCTGCAAAAAGGATAAGTATCATGGGCATTGCCAACAAGTTTGCAGGAGCAATTGCTCCGATTATCCTTGCAAGTGTGATACTTCACGATGCCGATGAGCTTGACCGCCGGCTGCACGAAGCAGTAGATCAGGTGGCACGTACAGCAATTCTGGACGAAATGGCTCACAGAGTTATTGTGCCATATCTTATTATGGCTGCTATTCTGGCAGTGCTCGGACTTCTGATAAAACTTGTTCACCTGCCTGATGTTGATACAGAAGCTGAGGATGAACATGTTGGTGAAGGAGGAGTAAGATCCAGCATCTGGCAGTACCCACACCTGCTGCTGGGAGTAGTGGCATTGTTTTTCTATGTTGGCGTTGAAGTGATTGCTGGCGATACTATTATACGTTATGGACAATCACTGGGGATCTCTATGGAATCAGCAAAATACTATACCTCCCTTACCATGGTTGGAATGATCTTAGGATATACCATGGGAATAATTTTCATTCCGAAATATCTGAGTCAGGCAAATGCATTGAAAATATGCACAGTACTGGGAGTAATATTCTCATTATGCGCAATACTGATACCCAAGCACCATGTATTCACGATGCCTTTTATTGACCTTGTTACTTTTAAACCATTACAGCTTATTCTTCCGGTAACTGTTCTGTTTGTTGCCCTTCTTGGTTTTGCCAATGCTCTTGTCTGGCCTGCAGTTTGGCCACTGGCTCTTGCAGGTCTGGGAAGACATACAAAACTTGCATCTGCTATGCTAATTATGGCTATTGCAGGAGGTGCTTTACTTCCTCTGGCCTACGGAAAACTTGCCGTTACATTCGACACACAAACAGCTTACTGGATATGTGTACCTTCATACCTTGTAATTGTTTACTATGCATTTATCGGACACAAGGTGGGGCTCAAAAAATAACAACATCCTGAAGGATCTTTTCGATAAATTCCTTGTGAAAGGCACTTATCTGGAAGGAAAGCCTTTCGGTAGTGGTCATATTCATGATACTTTTCTGGTGCAAACAGCCGAACCTGAACTGGATGATTATATTTTCCAGAAATTTAACAATAATGTTTTCAAGGACATACAGAAGGTTCAGGAAAACATACTGAGGGTAACGACTCATCTCAGGAGAAAGCTTGAGAAAGTACCGGGGTCGGATGTAAAACGAGAAACTCTAACCCTTGTACCTGCAAAGGACGGCAAATTATGGGTATCAGATGATAATGGAAATTTATGGCGTGCTTTTATTTTCATCCCGCGCCACAGGTCATTTGATGTTGTCGGTTCACCGGAAAAAGCTTTTGAAGGCGGCAGAATGGTAGGCAGGTTTCAGGCGTTACTTTCAGATCTGGGAGAGCCACCACTGCATGAGACAATACCATTTTTCCATAACGCTGCAAAACGACTTGAAACCTTTTACAGGAAAGTTTCAGAAGACCCTGCGGGAAGGGTAAAAGTTACCGCTCCGGAATGCAGCTTTGTGGATGAAAGGGCTGAATCAATGAAAATTATTCATAACCTCGGTACTGAAGGGAAAATACCAGTTAGAATTACCCATAACGATACAAAATTCAATAATATACTCTTTGACGAGTCTTCCGGAAAAGCATTATGCATTATAGACCTTGATACTGTGATGCCGGGTCATGTTCATTACGATTTCGGCGATGCTATTAGAACTGCTGCAAACAAAGCAGCAGAGGATGAAAAAGATCTTTCCAGAGTAGAAATGGATATTGAACTCTTCAGAGCTTATGCAGCAGGTTATCTGTCTGAAATAAAGAATGTCCTGAATGAAACCGAAATTGAATATCTGGCGTTTGCACCGCTGGTTATTACATTTATTCAGGGAGTAAGATTTTTAACTGATTATTTAGATGGTGACACATATTACAAAATTCATCACGAACATCATAACCTTCAGAGAGCCCGGGCACAGTTTCAGCTTGTTCGAAGCATGGAAAGACAGTACGATGAGATGAAGAGAATTGTGAGGGAAATTGTGAGATGAAAACACAGGGATGAGATATGAGGAGTGAAGGATGAGGAATGAGGAGTGAGTCTAAAACGTGGAGAGCAGGGTGTAAAACGCAGAGAGGAGATAAAGGATGGGGTAATCGGTATAAGATAATAAAATTATAAACAATGGGATGGACTAATGATGAAATGGCGCTTCTAAGAACTCTTGACAGTCCGGGAAAGATACAGGATTTTCTTGACTCACTTTATTATAACCCTGATTATGAATGCCTTTCGCCACGTTGGGTAATCAGAAGAAGAAAAGCACACTGCTTCGAAGGTGCCCTATTTGCTGCTGCAGCCTTGAGGTTTATAGGATTTAAACCATTGCTTGTAGATATGAAGGCATACAATGATGATGATCATGTAATTGCTGTATTCAAAATAAATGGTCACTGGGGTGCAGTTGCAAAATCGAATTTTACCGTCTTAAGGTTCAGGGAACCTGTTTACCGCTCTGTAAGAGAGCTGATTATGTCATACTTTGATTTTTTCTATAACACAAAGGGTGAAAAAACACTCAGGTCATACTCAAGACCATTGGATCTCTCGATGTTTGACAACAGGCAATGGGAAACGACTGATGATGATCTTGAATTTATAGGCGATAAACTTGAAAAAATAAAACATTACCCTGTACTTACAGATGAGATGGTGACTAGCCTTAACAGAGTAAGTGAAGTTGTTCTAAAGGCAGGGCTTATAGGTTCGGTTGAGGAGGGGTTATTTAAACCCACCTGATATGGCTCAGGGCGCACAAAGCGAAGTTGAGTCCCGCATAGCGGGAGAGTTCAGGGCGCAGAACACACGAAGCGAAACGGAGTCCCGTGTAGCGGGAGGGCTAAGGTGCAGGGCATGGGATGATAAATTTTCCCCTTTTAAGGGGGTTAGGGGGATGTAATTAGCAGGAGAAATCAGGAATTACCTAAATTAAAAACAGACAATGAAAGAAGATATTAAGAAACATATTATAGATTCGATAAATACCAAGCAGGCAATGCTTGGTGATGAAGCCATTCTGGACTCTATAATTAAAGCCGCTGATATTTGTATCTATGCCCTTAAAAATGGAAGGAAGATAATGATTGCCGGGAATGGCGGTAGCGCAGCTGACGCTCAACATATTGCCGGTGAGCTTGTCAACAGGTTTATGTTCAACAGGTCTGGTCTGGCAGCTGTGGCATTAACAACCGACACCTCTGTAATAACAGCCATATCAAATGACTATAGCTTCGATATAGTTTTTTCACGACAGGTAGAAAGTATAGGGAATGAAGGCGATGTCCTGATTCTTTTATCTACTTCAGGGCGGTCAGTTAATATTCTTAAAGCAGCAGAGGCTGCACATAAAAAGAAGATAACTGTTATTGGCATAACAGGAAAAACCGGTGGACAAATGATGGATTACTGTGATTTGCTAATAAAAGCCCCTTCTGATATAACACCCAGAATTCAGGAGTGTCACATTCTAATTTTTCACATAATTTGCTCTATTATTGAAGAAAGACTTTTTAAACGCTAATTGATTAATGTTCGAAATTTTTTGCTCGTTAATTAACTGGTATTCATTTTAATACTATATTAATATTAACAGCGGTCGAAAATCTATTTGTAATTCATGGCAGATTCACTATTTTTGGCTCCGGTATAAACCGGGGTAGAGAGGGTTATTTGTATTTTTTTAATACTGTAAAACTCCGGCTTTAATAACTAAACAAAAAACCGGATATGGATATTTCAGGAAAGAATTTCAAAGCGTTCCTTGAAAGGCAGGAAGCACTTAAAAAACAATACGGTCCGAAGCAGGCCGAAAAGCAGCATTCAAAAGGTAAACTGACCGCATGGGAAAGGATTAATCTACTTTTTGACGAAGGCACCTTTGAAGAGATAGACGCATTTGTGACCCCAGCTGTGCAGAATGTGGAATTTGGGAAAGTAGAAAAGTTTTATGGCGACGGCGTTATTGTTGGTCATGGAAAAATCAATGGACGACTTGTTTTTGCCTATGCACAGGATTTCACCATCATGGGAGGTTCTCTTGGACTTGTTCATTCAAAAAAGATTGCCAAAATACAGGAGATGGCTCTCAAGATGGGCGCACCGATCATTGGACTGCTTGACTCGGGCGGTGCCAGGATACAGGAAGGCGTGGCAAGCCTCAGCGGATACGGTGCAATTTTCCATAATATCATACAATCATCCGGCATAATTCCTCAGATATCGGTTATTATGGGTCCATGTGCAGGAGGTGCGGTCTACTCACCTGCCCTGACAGATTTTGTATTTATGGTTAACCACACTAGTTTTATGTTCGTTACAGGACCAAACGTAGTTAAAGAAGTTCTCAATGAAGATGTTACATTTGAGGAGCTTGGTGGTCCAGAAGTACACGTAAGAAAAAGTGGGGTGGCACATATGATTTATGAAGACGAGGAAAACACAATAATGGCACTTAAGAAATTCCTCGCATACCTGCCTTCAAATAACATGGAGAACCCACCAGCTATTCCATACGACAATTCAACACCTGATATCAATGAAAAGCTTCGGGATATTGTTCCTGACGACCCCAATAAAGCCTACGATGTAAGAGATGTTATCAATCTGGTAGTTGACCGTAACAGTTTCTTTGAGACTGCAGAGCTCTTTGCACCGAGTCTGGTTACCGGCTTTGCAAGGTTACAGGGCAAAACAATCGGTATTGTAGCGAACCAGCCCAAAGTGCTAGCAGGAGTTCTTGATATCAACTCATCAGTTAAAGGAGCGCGATTTATAAGATTCTGCGACGCATTCAACATACCTATTCTGACTTTTGCCGATGTTCCGGGCTTTCTTCCCGGACTCGATCAGGAACACAACGGAATTATACGTCACGGTGCCAAGATGCTCTATGCCTACAGTGAAGCAACTGTTCCAAAAATAACTGTTATATTGAGAAAAGCTTATGGTGGGGCCTTCATTGTTATGAATAGCAAGACTCTCGGAGGTGATTTCAGTTTCGCATGGCCTACAGCAGAAATAGCAGTGATGGGCCCCGACGGTGCAGTTGCAATATTGTATCGCAAGGAGCTTGCTGAAGCAGAGAACCCGGCTGAACTGAAAAAGGAACTGGTTAAGAAATACCGCGACAGAGTGGCAAATCCTTTCATTGCCGATGAGCTTGGATATATTGATGAGGTAATTGACCCGGCTGTGACAAGAAAAAAGATAATATCAGCATTCGAAGCTCTAAGGAATAAATGGGTTAAGGTGCCCTCCAGAAAACATGGCAATATGCCATTATAAAGGCAAAAGGAGAAAGGCAAGAGACAAAGGTCAGATGGAATCAATGGCTGAAATATAAAATTGTTTTTTAAGTAATAAACAATAAATATATCGACGGCAAGCTATGCTCTCTGTATAACAAAAAGATTAAGTTAAAATATGAAGAAAATAAAGAGAATTCTCATAGCAAACAGGGGCGAGATAGCGGTCAGGATAATGAAGACTGCAAGGAAAATGGGCATCAAAACAATTGCAATTAAAACCGCTGTCGAACCTTCGGCTATGTACCTCTCATATGCAGATATTGTTTACGATAATACTGAAGATGAATCGGAGATACCTGTTTTTCTCAACATTGATAGAATAATTGAAATAGCAAAGAAGACAGATGCAGATGCCATTCATCCAGGTTACGGATTTCTTGCAGAGAATGCATACTTCGCAGATAAATGTCTGGATAACGGCATAATATTTATAGGTCCTTCTCCTGACTCTATATATAAAATTGGAAATAAGACAATTGCTCGTAAAATAGCTCTTGCCAATAAAATACCGATGGCTATGGGCAGCCAGGATAATATAGCCAATGAGGAAGAAGCTGTAAAAATTGCCGAAAAAATAGGTTATCCGGTTATTATTAAAGCAGCATCAGGAGGTGGTGGAAGGGGAATGAGAATTGTGAGGAACCCCGAGGACATGGAAAAATTGTTCATCATAGCGAGCCGGGAGGCTGAAAAAGCATTCAACGACCCTTCTGTCTTCATCGAAAAGTATATAGAAAATCCTAAACACATTGAATTTCAGATACTTGGTGATAAAAAAGGAAATATAATCCATCTTGGTGAAAGGGAGTGTTCTATTCAACGAAAGCATCAGAAGCTTCTTGAGGAAGCCCCATCATGTGCATTAGACGAAAAGCTCAGGGAAGAAATGGGGATGATGGCAGTAAAGCTTGCAAGTGCTGCCGGGTATTACTCGGCAGGCACAGTTGAATTTCTGCTCGATTCAGACAGGAATTTCTATTTCATGGAGATGAATACCAGAATACAGGTTGAACATCCGGTAACAGAAGAAATTACAGGAATTGACCTTATAGAGCAGCAGATAAGGATTGCGGCTGGCGAAGAGTTGAAAATTAAACAGAGCGACGTTAAAATCAATGGCTGGGCCATAGAATGCAGGATAAATGCTGAAGATGTTCAGGCAGGTTTTGCCCCGGATCCCGGTAAAATAGAAAAATTAAGTCTGCCCGACGAAGATTATATTAGAGTCGATACGGGAGTTACAGAAGGTTCGGTAATTGTACCGAGTTATGACTCAATGATTGCAAAGCTTATTGTTAAGGGGCATGACCGCAGGGATGCGCTCAAAAAATGTAAACTTGCTCTTGATAAAGTCTGGATAAAAGGGGTCAAGACAACACTTCCCTTCTTCAGAATGCTGGTAAGGCATCCGAAATTCATAGATGGCAGTTTCACAACCTCCTTTATAGATGAGCTGAACCAATATTACTATAATAGTGAATATGAGGAAATGATAGCAGCATGGCTTGCTACCAAATTGTTTATAGAAGAAAATCTGAGTGAAGACAGTATAAAACTTGATTTCAGTGAAAGCCGGGAAATAAATCCCTGGCTTCTTAATAAAAGGCTAAGTCAGTTCTAATTTTGAAGATTATGACAACCGGTAAACCGAAAATCAACAAACTTTACGCCATTTCATCACAGAACAGCAAGTATGTTTTTTCGCTTCCCCTAAAAAACGTCATAAAAATAGGCAAGCGTAAATATGAAATAAAACTGAAGCATGATGAAAAGTTCGGCACATACATATTATGGAAAAACAGAAAATATCCTGTAGAAGTTGTAAGGTCGAGGCAGAATAAATACGAGATTCTGTTTAATGATATCAGTTACACTTTTACAATTGAAACTCCATTTGGCTATAAACGACTTAAGGTACTGAGCAAGCAGAAGGGTAAGAAAGAAAAAGAGTTCATAAAGGCTCCAATGCCGGGCAAGATTGTTGATGTGCTGGTAAGGGAGGGTAGCCAGGTGCTCACCGGAGAGCCTGTAGCAGTTCTGGAGGCAATGAAGATGCAGAACGAAATCCAGTCACCAGTAAGTGGTACCGTAATCAAAGTAAGCGCCCGTCCAAATACCAATGTTGTTAAAGATGACATACTGGTTGAAATAAAAGTAGAAGCCTGAATTTTTCAGGCTTCTGCTTTAAAATTCTCAGATTTATTTTCTTTAAATTCTTATTTGGCAGGTATCTCCCTGAGTGTTTCGCACAGAAAATCAAAGAATTTCTGAACTGAAGGAATGTGCACTTTTTCATCGGGAGAATGAGGAAATTTTATTGTTGGTCCAAGTGAAATCATATCAAGGCCCGGATACACTCCACCTATAATTCCACATTCGAGTCCGGCATGAATTGCTTTTACTTCTGGTTCTTCATTGAATTTTGACTTATATAGATTAACCATTGTTTTCAGGATCGGTGATTTCATATTAGGTTTCCATCCCGGATATGAGCCCTCGAGTACTACACTGGCATCAATTAGCTGAAATGCAGCTGCCACACGCCATGCTGTTGATTCTTTGGCAGTATCAACAGAACTTCTTGTAAGGTTATATGCTTCGAACTTACCCTCCTTGCAACGGACTATTGCAAGGTTATTTGAGGTCTCGACAAGACCTTTCATCGACTGGCTCATACGTATTACGCCATTTGGGCATACATAAACAGCTCTGATTATTTTATATTGTTCATCTTTACTGATTACTCTTTCAGGAACTGCAACATTTTCACAGTTAAATGAGAGGTCTGGTTCAGTTTCTGCAAATTCAGCCCTGTAAACTGATTCGTAATTCCTTACGAAAGCTTCAAATTCATATTTCTTAAGTTCAGGAACGAGTACAATTGCCCATGCTTCGCGTGGTATAGCGTTTCTGAGGTCGCCTCCCTCTGCCATAGCAATTCTGATATTAAAATCTGCCTCGGCCTGCATAAGGAACCGGAAAAGAAGCTTAATTGAATTTGCGCGGCCAAGTGCAATATCAACTCCCGAATGCCCTCCCTTAAGGCCTTTAACCATCACCTTGTATGCTACCATTCCCGAAGGCGACTTTTCTTCGTTGTAATTCTTTTTAGCATTCACGTTTACGCCGCCAGCGCAGCCAACACAAAATTCACCTTCGATTTCCGAATCGAGATTAAGCAGAATTTCTCCTTTAAGCAAACCCGGTTCAAGTCCGTTAGCACCTGTCATTCCTGTTTCTTCGTCAACAGTAAAAAGTGCCTCAAGAGGTCCGTGAGCCAACGATTTTGATGCCAGGATTGCCAGAACAGAAGCAACTCCTATTCCATTGTCAGAGCCAAGTGTGGTTCCATTTGCCCTCACCCACTCTCCGTCAACAACAGTTTCAATCGGGTCCTTCAGAAAATCATGTACTTTATCGCTGTTTTTCTGAGGCACCATGTCGAGATGGGTCTGGAGTATTACTCCTTTCCTGTTCTCCATACCTGGTGTTGCAGGCTTACGGATTATGACATTACCGGCTCTGTCAATTATTGTTTCCAGGTTATGTTCCTTGCCAAATTTTACTATATATTCAACAAGTTTCTTTTCATTCTTTGAAGGATGTGGAATTTGTGTAATGTCATGAAAATATTTCCATACCTCCTTCGGATTTAGATCTTTAATGCTGGCCATAATATCAATTATTAGTTTTTTCAAAGATAAATATTAAGTGTGGTTAAATATATAAAAATTGCCCGAAAGACAAATTATCAAAAAATCATAATACTATAAAATTGTTTTATAAGGCTTTCCATTAGAGCCAGAATAATATTTAATATGAGTAAATTTTTTATCACTCTTTTTTGTAACAAAATCTTAACAATTTTAATGACTTGAGAATTTTAGAAATACTTTACTTTTGGAATTAATGAAAAACTATTTTCGTTTGCATGTAATATATTGTGATTCAATAATATTTTTATTAAGTACATTTGTTTTTTATTATTTTTACGGAAGTATTAATCTATTTTACAAGTGAATATATATCTTGTAATTGTTACAGTACTTTTAATTCTTGCCGTTTCCGATTTAATTGTCGGGATATCAAATGATGCTGCAAATTTCATAAATTCTGCGGTTGGTTCCAGGGTTGCTTCTCTTAGGGTAATACTTACTGTTGCGTGTCTGGGAGTACTTGTCGGAGCAACATTTTCGAGCGGAATGATGGAAATTGCAAGGTCGGGGATATTCCATCCGGCAAAGTTCAGCTTTTCAGAGGTAATGATAATATTTCTGGCAGTAATGATAACTGATGTTATACTGCTTGACACCTTCAACACCTTCGGTTTTCCAACATCCACAACAGTATCAGTTATTTTTGAATTGCTCGGGGCATCGGTTGCAATATGATGGAGTCCCTTTCTCAACCTGTGAGAACCCCAACATTATTTTTAATCATAGCCGGGACGATAATGGTTATAACTCTTTTTACCTCAAAAAAAGCTAGAACTGTATCCCAGACAGAGATCACTCTGGCAAGGCAAGGAGAAGGTTATGAGAGATTTTCTTCATCTTTTATATCAAGGTCGCTTGTAAGAGGTTCAGTTAATCTTACACGAACCATCAGACGTATTCTTCCAAAAAAATTAATCTTATTCGTAGAGAACAGGTTCGATTACAATACCGTAAAAAAGAAAAATAGATCACAGAAAGAAGCTTCATCATTTGACCTGTTAAGGGCTTCAGTAAACATGTTTGTTGCCAGCATATTAATTGCAACAGGAACATCACTTAAGCTTCCTCTTTCAACAACTTATGTTACTTTCATGGTAGCAATGGGCACCTCTCTTGCCGATAGAGCATGGGGAAGAGAAAGTGCTGTCTACCGTATTACTGGAGTTCTTTCTGTAATCAGTGGCTGGTTCTTCACAGCCGTTGCTGCTTTTACAGCATCCTTACTGATAGCTCTTTTCCTGCACTGGGGAGGAATTACCGCAATAATTTTAGCTCTTGCTGCAGCAGCTTACTTCCTTATAAGGACAAATTTGCTCCATAAGAAGATATTTGCCCAAGTTCATAAAAAAGATGATTTTGAGGAACAGGCAGAAATAAAAGGTGAAAGTATTATCAGAAAATGCAGTTCAACCATAAGTGAAATTACGGAGCATGTTGCAAAACTATATTTTTCGTCAATACTCAACCTTGCCAGGGAAGACAGGAAGAAAATGAAAAAAACTCTTAAAAGTATACAGGAACTCAATCATCAGGTAAAAAGCCTGAAGAACAATGCTTACCAGGTACTGCGAAAACTTGAAGAAAATTCCCTCGAAGCCGGACAATATTATGTACAAACGCTTGATTATCTCAGGGAAATTGCCCACTGCCTTACTTATATATCCCAGCCGATATATGAACATATTGACAACAATCACCCTCCTCTTATAAAAGAACAGGTAAAGGATCTTCACCTTTTGAACGAAGAAATTAATTCGCTTCTAAACGATATAGTTACAACTTTCAGAAAGCAGAATTTCAAGGATATTAATAAATTAATCCTGCATCAGAGGGCAATTCTGGATCTTATAGCAAAAATTAAAAAAAGACAGCTAAAACTTATAAAGGATGAAATTATAGGAACAAGAAATGCCATGTTATACCTGAATTTGCTCTCTGAAAGCAAAAATCTTGTGCTATATGCTATAAATCTTTTAAAGTCACATCGTGATTTCATTCTTGCAGAGGAAGAAAAAGTTCTTGATTTGAAAGTTATGTAATTCTGGATTTGATTTTCCAATTATATTTTTTACCCATTACCTGATAAAAATTCCCGATTTGTTATAGATTTTTTTCTATTTTTGCGGTCGCACCTGAAATCTTCTTTTTTATTGTGGGTTTCAGGATAGTGTAGTTATTTATTATTTTTTCAGATGCTTTTTCTATACATTGTCATTGCCCTTGTACTGTTATTCGATTTTATTAACGGGTTTCACGACTCTGCAAATTCCATTGCAACAGTTGTATCAACAAAGGTACTGTCTCCGTTTGCTGCGGTGGCTATGGCAGCTTTTTTCAATTTTATTGCATTCACCGTATTCCCTTTAAGGGTGGCAACTACAATAGGAAAAGGAGTTATTGATCCGGATATTATTAATCTTACTGTGATAGCTGCAGCACTGGTAGCTGCTATAACGTGGAATCTTATAACCTGGTGGTTGGGTTTACCGTCGAGTTCCTCGCATACCCTGGTAGGCGGACTGGTTGGCTCAGCCATTGTGAGTTCTGGTGTGAGGTCAGTGGTAATATCGGGAGTGATTAAGATTGTTGCTTTTATAGTTATAGCTCCTTTTCTGGGAATGGCAATATCATTCATTATTTCGGCCATTGTGATAAACATTGCAAAAAAACATACACCATTTACCGTTGATAAACATTTCAGGAGGCTTCAGTTGCTTTCGGCAGCAGCATTCAGTCTGGGTCATGGCGGTAATGATGCGCAGAAATCGATGGGTATAATATGGGCGGCATTGATTGTATCAGGTCTTGCAACTAAAGATGATAAAATTGCATTATGGATTGTGTTATCATGCCAGGCCGCTATTTCGCTCGGAACCCTTTTCGGAGGTTGGCGTATCGTAAAGACTATGGGACAGAGAATTACAAAGCTCAAACCATTTGAAGGTTTCTGCGCTGAAACAGCCGGTGCAATAACACTTTTCGGTGTAACTCATTTCGGTATTCCGGTAAGCACAACACACACAATTACAGGTTCAATAATTGGAGTTGGTGCCAGAAAAGGAGCCTCAGCAGTTAAATGGGGTGTCACAAGAAAGATATTCTGGGCATGGATTCTTACTATACCTGTTTCTGCGGTAATCGGAGGACTGATGTACTATTTCTTCAACTGGATACTTTAAATTTACATCAATTTAAATGAACCGATATGAATATTGACAAATTTCTCAAACTGTTCGTTCCAAAAGATCATTCCTTCTTCCCTCTTTTTGAAGAAGCATCTGACAATCTCGTCAAAGCAGCAGAACTATTGAAAAAAATGATGCAGACAACAGATTTTAATGAAATTGAGAAAATTAACAAAGAAATCAAGGATTACGAGCATATTGGTGATGAAATTACTAACCATACATATGACCAGCTTAATAAATCGTTCATAACTCCTTTCGACAGGGAAGATATTCATGAACTTACTACAAATCTTGACAATGTTCTGGATTCAATTAACGGAATAAGCCGGCGTATCTGCCTGTATAAGCCAAAGAGACTGATTTCGGTATATTCGGAAATTGCCAATCTGATTTATGATGCTGCAATTGAAATGCAGAAAGCCATTCATTGTTTAAAAAATGCCGGAGAGAACAGAAAAAAAATAATGGAAGCATGCAACAGGGTGAAGGACATTGAGCATGCCGCCGATGAATTCTATTTTGAAGGCGTACTGACACTTTTTGAAAAAGAAGAGGATCCTAAAGAATTGCTGAAAAATAATAAAATACTCGAGATGCTCGAAAGGTGTGTAGATGAAGAAGAGGATGTTACTGACATCCTGAAGGCAATACTTATAAAAATGGCTTAATAAGAAATAAAAACATTATGAAAGTTAAACCCCGGAAAATATTATCCGGGGGTTTAACTTTTTCTGTCCCGGAATTATTTATTTCTTAATGTTTGGCAATTCAAGTCCGTAACCTTTCTTTTTGTCTTCAATTCTGAGCAGAAATGCGAACAGTAGGGCAAGAATTCCAAGGGATGTAAAGATAAGCATGGGCAGGGTGTAATTGTAGCTGGAAACCTCCACCCCTTCAACTACTCTGGTTCCTGAAATACAGAATCTGTTAAGAACCCAGCCAATAAGGGCAGGCACTCCCATAAGCCCCCAGTTCTGAACCCAGAATATAAGAGCATATGCAGTTCCCAGCTGTTTTTCGGGAATAATCTTTGGTACTGAGGGCCACATGGCAGATGGTACCAGCGAAAATCCTATTCCAAGAATTATTATAAGTACTATTGCAACTGGTGTCATATTTAAAAAAGGTATTGAGAACATTGCATGCACAAATATCAGAAGTATTGCCCCCAGTATCATTATTGATGCTCCTTTGCCCTTACGGTCATAGAGATTTCCAAAAAACGGTGTGAGAATGATTGTTCCGAAAGGTAACAACATCGGGATAAGTCCTGCCACCTTTGCATCAACATTGAATTTATTTACCATAAGGTCGGTAGCATATTTAAGAAACGGAAAAACTGCAGAATAGAAAAGGACGCACAGAATTGCAATGTACCACCATCCCCTGTTTTTAAGTATGTAGAGGATATCCTTTATTCTGAATGCTTCTTCTTCTGAGGATATTCCCGATTCTGATGCTTCGGCAGCAATTTCTTCGTCGAGTTTTTTATCCATTATTGTATATAGAAAGAATGCTATCATGCCAATACACAACAGAATCAGGGCCAGAAGAACAGGTTTTGAGACTCCGTGAAGGGCAACGGCTATTGGTGCTGACGTTGCAATCGCCAGTCCAGTTCCTATTCTGGCAGTTGCCATTTCAAGTCCCATTGCCAGTGCCATTTCCTTACCTTTGAACCACTTGACAATAATTCTTGATACTGTTATTCCAGCCACTTCAACACCGACACCGAAAACGGCGTAACCGAAACCTGCAACCATTACCTGAAGCTTCATGCCGAACAATGTATGACCATCAAGTGAATGTGTAGAAATTGCCCAGTACTTTATTGCCGTACCAATAACCATAATCACTGTGGCGAGTCTACCGGTAAATCTTACACCTAACTTGTCAAGTATAATTCCACCAATAATCAGCATAAAAAGGAACACATTGAACCACCCGTATGCACTGGTAAATATGCCATATTCTGCACTGTTCCATAGGAGTTCCTTTTCAAGAAGCGGTTTCAGAGATGCCATAACATCAGTGAGATAATAACCGCATAGCATTGTAAATGAGATTACTGCAAGAGCTATCCATCTCGCAGTCTTTGATTCACGAAGAGATTTTCTCAGTTTTTCCATATTTTAAATTCTGCTTTAATTTCAGGAGGCTAAATGTATCAATATATTTTGTTTTCTGCTGTTTTTTTAATAACAATTTTCAACTTTTTAAGTTTACAGCTGTTTATATTACACCACATTAAAGGTTGAGGTTTATTAAAATTTTTAGTTAATTTGCATAAATTATGAGCATGAAAGGATTTAAGAACATGAGAAGAGTTATCGGTTTATCTTCTTTCTTTATTTTGTTATCAATATTTTCTTTTGGCCAGAACAAAACCGTTAAATGGTATTCTATTCAGGAAGCTGAAAAACTTGCCAGAGCTAATCCCCGTCCTTTAATTATCGATACTTATACTGACTGGTGCGGATGGTGCAAGAAGTTGGACCAGGAGACCTTTTCCAATCCTGTTATAGCAGAGATGCTGAATACAAAATTTTATCCCGTAAAGTTTAATGCAGAAGGCAAAGAACCGGTTACTTTTCTGGGCATGAATTTCATTAACGACGGCAAGTACGGGAAAGCACATCAGTTGGCAGTAGCACTCTTGAGAGGGGAACTATCGTATCCAAACATCGTTTTTTTCAATGAAAAACTTCAGTTGATTACAAATGTGCCCGGGTACAGAGATGCAAAACAGATGGAAATTCTTTTGAGTTTCATAGCCGAAAAGGCTTATGAAAAGACAAACTTTCAGGAATACGAGAAAAACTTCAAAGGAAAAGTAGAATAATTATTTACCAATTATATAATTAGCGGGAAGCTGGACAAGGTCTCCAAGCTGATAAACCAGTTGCCTTCCTTCATAGAGTGTTTCGTTTTGATACCGGATTCTCAGAGTTACCACTTCCGGGATCCGGTAATAGAGTCTGTCGAATGCTTTTAAGCCTTCAGTTTCTTTTGATGTTGGTCTTGTTATATATGTAATATCTTTAAATTTACCAACAGGTTCAGCTTCTGCTGTGACTGCGCTCCCTGTTCCTGACCCCGGAGCTGAAGGGCCTGATAGCACTGAAAATCTGAATAGTTCTTGTGGTTTGCCATTATTGTCTTTTTGGGGGATGTAAATATACTTCATTATCTTTTTTACAGTTGCCGTTTTGCCTGCGAAAAGTGCCATCAACTCTTTTTCCATCTTATTAATCTCATCAATCGCCGCATCGCTCTGCGGAAAAACATTGGCTTCACCGGTAAGAATAAGATGTTTTCCTTCTCTCAGTTCCAGAAGGGTTTTTGCGGCACGCTCTGCCAGTTGTTCCAGCGACAGTGGCTTCTTGCGTTCAACAAGATAAGGTATCCTGATGAATGCAGTATCAAGTTTGACAAGCCGGTATGCCGTGTCGCTCCGGCTGACGTAATATTCATTTGCTCCAAGGTCGGCATATGTCAGCAACCTGTTTACCTTTTCAGACGAATCAAGTGTACGTTTCTCACTTTCATATGCCTGAGGATTAAGGTCGAGAATTAATCCTGTTTTTTTCAATGAAAGAGCATTCAGCTGCATCAATGTGTTACTTTCAATTACATAATATTCCGAAGGATCAATTTCTTCTTTCTGCTCTACAATAATGGACTTTATCTGCCATGTTTCCCTTTCAGCTGAAATGACATCTTTTAATCCCAGAAGATCTGAAGCAAACTTTGCATAGGGACCGGGTTTTTCAATTGTCTGTTCAAATTCGACGGTGACATTAAAAACCGTCATCGGCAAAGCATAAACCAGGCTCCCATCGAAGACTGTTATTTTATCACCAAGTGGGGTTATTACTGTCTGAGGTTTGTCTGATACTGCTTTCTTAACAAAGCATGAAGTCATAAAAAACGGAAGAGAAATAATCGCAATTGCTGCTAAAATATTAATTTTCTTCATAATACATTTTATAGAAACATGAACAAAAACCTGTTCTGCAAAATTATTCAATCTTTTCAATTAGAACTCTTCCCTTATTTTCCTGTAAGCATCTCCAATACTATTGGCAATATCACCTGCCAGAAGGGCTTCCATTCCTTTCTTTTCTGCCGTGATATCTCCTGCCAGACCATGAAGATAAACACCTGTTATAGCTGCATCGCAAGGCTGATAGCCCTGAGCAAGCAATGAAAGGATAACTCCTGTCAATACATCACCGCTTCCTGCAGTGGCCATTCCCGGGTTACCTGTGCTGTTGAAAAAGACCCTTCCATCGGGCATTGAAATCGAAGTATATGCGCCTTTAAGTACAACAATGCAATTATTTTTTTCCGAAAATTTTATCTGCTTTTTCATGCGCTGATATCCGTTTTCTGACTTACCGGCAAGTCGTTCAAACTCACGCGGATGAGGTGTCAGGATTGAATTTTCAGGAATTCTCCATTTGTATTCATTAAAACCTGCAATAATATTTATAGCATCGGCATCGATAACTAATGGTCGTGTACATTTCTCAAGCAAGGCGTGTAACATAGCTGCTGTTTCAGGGCTGGTTCCAATTCCCGGCCCCACACCCACTGCAGTATAATCATTAAAATTACTGACTGATGTGATCATGACTTCATTTGTATCGCACTGAACCATAGCTTCTGGTAAAGCTGAAATCAATGCATTTACCCGTTTTGCAGGAATATGGCATGTTATTAGTCCAATGCCTGCCCTAAGTGCTCCCCTGGCTGCAAGAATTGCAGCCCCGGTTTTATCACCCGATCCGGCAATAAGCAATCCATGACCATAACAGCCCTTATGGTCAAATCTTTTTCTCTTTTTAAGCAACTCCGCAACATTGGATCCTTCAATATAATAATATGGTGTCTGAATATTTTTTATTGCGACGGGATGAAGTCCGATATCCAGTATCTGCCATTCGCCGGTATATCTATAATTATCAGCAAACATAAAAGCCAGTTTCGGATACTGGAAAGTAAGGGTATAATCAGCTCTTATTATTGATTCAGGGTCGTTACCGGTGTTATCTTCTGTAAAAAGACCAGAAGGCACATCTATTGAAATTTTTATCGAAGATGAGATATTTATCTTTTTAATTATTTCTGCAGGCAAACCACTAACCTTGCGGTTTAATCCGGAACCAAAAATTGCATCAATTATAATATCTTCCCTGTCAAAAAAAGGCAATTGTTCCTGTGAAGTAATTGTATGGAAAGGTACACTTTTTATGTCTTCTAGCCTTTTGCGGTTAATTTTCCAGTCGTCTGAAACATTTTCGGTAAAACTCACATAATAAACTTCTGCATTGTATCCCGCTGCTGAAAGCATCCGTGCAAGAGCAAGTCCATCCCCGCCATTGTTTCCTGGCCCGGCAACAATGACAAACCTGTAAGCTCTTCCAAAATGTTTTGTTATCCATGAAAATAGCTTGCCAGCCGCCCTTTCCATCAGGTCAATGGAGAGAATGGGCTCATTTTCAATGGTATAATTATCAATCTCCTTTACCTGTGCTCCTGTAAATATTTTCATACCTGATTTTATTCAATGATACTTCAAATTTAATCAATGCAAGCAAACCGGGCATAATTTTCTAAGACAATCTACCCTGTGTAAGTATAAGTAACTACACTACACGTTATGTATTTTCAGTAATCGTCATTATATAAATTTGATTAATTATTGTATATATTTGCCATTACAGGAAATCTCGATTGTTGAACCAATTAAATAAAGTTTATGCTTAAAAATCATCCGAAAGGTCTGCTTGTGGCATTTTTTGCCAATATGGGCGAAAGGTTTGGTTTCTATACCATGATGGCTATTCTGGTTTTGTTTCTTCAGGCCAAATTTGGTCTGGCAGCAGAAAAAGCAGGTGACATTTACAGTTGGTTTTATTTTAGCATATATGCTCTTGCCCTGGTTGGTGGTGTTCTGGCAGATGCTACCAAAAAGTACAAGACTGTTATCTTAATCGGTATCGTTATAATGTTTGCCGGTTATTTAATAATGGCTATACCCGGCATGACGCTTACAATTACGATAATCGGTTTGTTTACAATTGCTTTTGGTAATGGTCTCTTTAAGGGCAACCTTCAGGCAGTTGTCGGACAGATGTATGATAATCCGACCTATTCAAAATACCGTGACAACGCTTACATGATTTTTTACATGGGTATAAACATAGGTGCATTTTTTGCCCCGTTTGCAGCGACAGCTATGAGAAATTGGTGGCTGAGGCACAACGGTTTTGCCCATGACGGAAGTCTGCCATCATTGTGTCATCAATATCTTAACGGAACACTCACCGATACATCTGTTTTTCAGCAGCTTGCCAATAATGTAAATCTTACAGGGCCAGTCAATGACCTCGCAGCTTTTGCCAGACAATATCTTGATGTCTTCTCAAAAGGATACAATTATGCTTTCGGCATTGCTGCAGCAGCAATGATAATTTCGTTGCTTGTTTATGTGATTTTTAACAGGTACCTGCCGAAGAAAGAAAAGGTTTCAACAGCTCAGTCAGAAAAAATAGAATTCAGACTTATTCCTCTGTTAACTGCAATACTGGCAATGATAGGTGTTGCGTACGGGTTGCATTTTATCAAGCAGGTTGGCTGGACGGCAGGTTTTGCTTTTGGTCTTTTTGCTGCTTTTGTTACATGGATAATAATGAGTTCAAGGAAAGAGGAAATTGACAGGGTTGTTGCATTGATTCTGGTTTTTGCTGTAGTTATATTCTTCTGGATGTCTTTCCATCAGAACGGTCTCACCCTCACATTATTTGCACGTGATTATACAGTTAAACAGGTAGGGCCGTTCACAAACCTGTTCTTTACTCTTCTTTCGATACTGGCAGTGATAGCAGTTATTGCAGGCATTGTTATGCTTGTTTTAAAGAAACAGAGTAAAACAACCAGGATTGCGGGCTTGGTATTGCTGGCAGCAGGATTGATTCTCTCGGTTTACAAGTACAAAAGTTTTGGACCCAGCAATGCCATATCTCCGGAGATTTTCCAGTCGTTCAATCCTTTGTTTATTGTTGCTCTCACCTTCCCTGTGATGGGAATTTTTTCGTGGCTTAACAGAAAAGGCATTGAACCTTCCACTCCTAAAAAGATTGGTTTCGGGATGATTATTGCTGCTACAGGTTTTATGGTTGTTCTCATTGCATCGGTCAATCTTGCTTCACCCAAACTTCTTGCAGGCACTCCCCTTCCCGACAGTGACAGGGTATCGCCTTACTGGCTTATAAGTAGTTATCTTATTCTTACCATTGCTGAATTATTTCTGAGTCCGATGGGGCTTTCATTTGTATCAAAAGTTGCTCCCTCGAGATTTCAGGGTCTCATGCAGGGCGGATGGCTTCTTGCTACAGCTGTCGGAAACAAACTTCTCTTTGTTGGTACGCTTCTCTGGGACAGAGTTGAGCTATGGCAACTGTGGCTGGTATTTATAGTATGCTGTCTTGCTTCTGCCGCATTTATCTTTTCAATTCTAAAGCGCCTTGAGAGCGCATCAAAATGAAAACCTTTAAAAACAAAAACATGAAAGAGAAATTGCCTGCAGGGGGAACAAAGAGACGAAATATAATTAAAGGCATCTTTGCAGGCATTCCTTTTTTAACATTTTTCTCCGGTTCACCGTTCAGAATACCGGCAGAAAAAAAACCTGGCTCTACTGAAGGGGAGACGTCAAAGGAAGAACCATCCGGCCAGCAGAATATTTTACCTTCCGGAAAAATTGCAGGTTATAATGTTAGCCGACTTATTCTGGGGTGCAACTTAATAAGCGGTTACGCTCATGCAAGGGACCTCAGGTATGCCGATACACTTTTCAAAGTCTACCATTCGGAAGAGAAAGTTATTGAGACATACCGTCTTGCTGAAGCTGCAGGAATAAACGCCATTTTTGTTGTCAATCGCAATTTTCATCTCTTCAATAAATACAGAGAGAAATATGGCAGTAAAATGCTGACAATTAATCAAACATACCTGCGTGATGATAATTTCCTGGGCGACATAGATCTGGCGGTTTCAAACGGCGCTACCATGCTGTACATACAGGGTGCCGAGAGCGACAGATATGTAAGGGACGGAAAAACTGAAATGCTTGGCAGGGCAATTGAATATATAAAGAAACATGGCAAACCTGCTGGTATAGGAGCGCATTCGATAGAAGTAATCAAAGCATGTGAAAAAGAAGGTATTCCAGCTGATTTTTATGTGAAATCATTCCATCACGACAGGTACTGGTCTGCCCATCCGGTGGAAAACAGGACTGAATTCAGTATAATAGGATCACAGAGAAGCACTGACCATAACATGATCCATGACAACATTTTTGACTTGTTTCCGAATAAGACAGCTGAATTCATGAAAGAAGTAAGAAAGCCATGGATTGCTTTTAAAGTGCTTGCGGCAGGTGCCATATTACCTCAGGATGGATTCAGGTATGCATTCGAAAACGGTGCAGATTTCATCTGTGTGGGCATGTTCGACTTTCAGATAGCTGAAGACGCGAAAATTGCTGCTGAAATACTTAACAGCCTGAAAAATAGAACCAGGAACTGGTATTCATAACACAGTTCCCGGTTTTCATAATTTCCTGATTAATTTATTCAGTATATTATCTAAGAATTTCCCCTGTAATGCGGTCAGCAATATTTGTCTGGTCTTTTTCAAGGCCGGTAATGATTACAATTCTGTTTTCCTTCCTGGCAAGGAAAATATTGCCATTGTATCCATCTTTAAAAACATATTTTCCTTCGGCAGAATCATCAGGTTCAAGCCCGGCAAGTGCCAGGTACGATTTAACTGTTTGAAATGCATCCTCTGGTGAATTCTTATCAAAAATATATACCTGGTATGTTATTCCTTCCTGCTTATAGTCTGCCCTGTATGCTCCTTTAAGGAAATCATGGCCTAGGACACTTTCGTTAATGTATGTTTCGGTATTTTTCTCTTTGAAGTTTTGAGGGAACTCATTTAATGTCCGGGGCATCGACGGATCTCCTGGTAACATATCCGCAACTCTGTATGCCAGAGATTCGAGGTCTCTCAATACTTTTTCATTTTCGGTAAAGGTTCTCAGTTTAACGTAATAACAATCTTTGAAGAAGTTTATCACTCCTCCAGCCACATAACCCTGAGCTCCAAGGTTAATATATCTGTACGATGGAGAACGTTCCGACGCATAGATTCCGAAAGTGTTGTCACGGTCTTTATGCCGGTAAATCTCAACCTTTATAACATTTTTTCCTTTGACATATTCCCTGACGTGCACATTCTGAAAACCGTATGAAATATAACCATCTGCTGCACCGTCAATAAAATCCCAGAGGTTATCAGGTTCATACACCGGATATTTTGAGACGATTTTATATCCTTTCAGTGGTGGAAAATTATATGGCTGAGCCTTTGCCACCATGACTGAAATCGTACACAGGATAATCACCAGATATATATGCCTCATAATCAATATTTTACATTTCAGGCAATAAGATCTGCCGGCATACTTACAAGTCGTGAAACATCAGCAATTTTTGTTCTAATATCGAATCCTTTTGTACACTGAACTTTGCATTCGGTGCAGTTTATGCATGGTGATACGCCTGTACCCAGTTCACCCAGAAGGTCATAAGCCATTCGAAGATTTGCATAGCCGTATGCATACATATATGCTCTCATAAGGTCAGGAACTGGCAGGTTATATGGGCATGCATTAAGGCATTTATTGCAGTTTACACAGAATAGTCCGGGTTCACCTGCCATAGCAAGAAGTTCCTGTTTCTCCTGCTCGGTCATTACCGGGTCGGCAAGTACTTTAAGATTTGTTTCAAGATGGTCAAATGATGTCATACCAGGTATAATGGTATGGACATTGGGATTTGAAAGCACCCATTTTAGAGCAAGTGTAGCATTTACGGGTTTCTTCCTTTCTTTGTCCATAAACCCACCGGCCAGAGACTTCATTACAACAATTCCGATACCGGCATCAGCAGCTTTTTTAATTGCTTGATTCATTTCATCAATATTATTCAACATAAAATTAAAGGAAGTTAGAACGACATCCCAGAAATCGGAATTAGCTGCTTCCTGGAGCATAACAGCCATATTTGAATGGGTACTGAATCCTACAAACCTTGTTTTCTTTTCTTTTTTCAGTTGTGTCAATGCTGAAATCAAAGGTTTATGTTTGAGAAGTTCGGGATTGCTTACATCATGAATCAGGAGAATATCAACATAATCGAGTTGCAATCTTGATAAACTTTCCTTGAATTTCCCGAGGAAATCCTCTGCAGTTGTCTGAGCGGTTGGAAGTCCGTCTCTGCCCACTCCTGCAGGTTTTACTTTTGTTTCAACAATGAAGGATGAACGTGGCAGGTTCTTAAAAAAATTTCCAAGCATTGTTTCGTTATTACCACCCTGGTAACCATTGGCAGTATCAAAAAAATATATTCCGTTATCATAAGCAGCTTTGCATAGAGCAGGACTGTCGGCTCTCATCACACCGAAACTAATTGCCGGAACTTTAAGCCCTGTTTCGCCAAGTGTACGGTAAACAATCTTTTTTTCCTGCTCTGGGGTTTGCCCTGAAGCAAACGGGTTCGACAGGACCATTGCACCAGTTACACCTGTTATTCCTGCACTGAGGAATTTTCTTCTGTTAATATTGCTTTTCATTTTGCTAACAAATAATTAGTTTCCGGGCTCAAATATATAAGTTTTTGCATTAAATTCGAATGAAAGGAAAACAATGGAGGTCAAAATATAACATATTTTAACAACGTTATATTTGACGGTTAATGTTTCCTGAACAATTTTGATTCTTTTATTCGGTGATTTTCTAAAATATGACCGGTATGAACAGTTATTTAAAAAAATTAATTTCCGGCGGGGAAAATCAGAGAGTCGATTTCAAATATTGCATCAACGATTCAAAAAAAATTGCCAGGACACTTTCGGCTTTTGCCAATACCGAAGGTGGTATTTTATTGCTCGGAGTGAGGGATAATGGTTCAATTGCCGGAGTTGATTCTGAAGAAGAGTATTACATGATTGATGCTGCTGCAAAGCTCTATTGCAAGCCTGAGGTTCCGGTCAGGATAAAACAGCATAATATTAACGGCAAAACTGTTATTGAGGTTGAAGTTCAGAAAGGAGCGCATCGCCCATATCTGGCAAAGGGAGAAGACGGAAGGTGGAAAGCATATTTCAGGAACAACGACCAGAACCTTGTTGCAAACCGCATACTGCTTAAATTATGGAAGAAAGATGAAAGAAAGTCGGGAGTGCTTGTAAGATTCGGAAAGGCTGAGAATGAGCTGATGGAATATCTCAAAAAAAACGAATCCATCAGCTTATCTGCGTTCAAAAAGATGGCCAAAATATCGGTATACAGGGCTGAGAAAATTATTGTGAACATGCTCCTTTGCGGTGTACTGACAATGAAGGCCTCAGAAAAAGGTATAAAATATGCACTTAACCGTAACAGCCCTGGAGAAGAAGATTTATAAACAGATTAAACTAATATTTTAGTCGGTCCTTATACCCACAACCAGAATATCATCAATCTGAGGAGTCTGACCCATCCATTCTTTCAGTCTCTCTTCGAGTATTTCCTTCTGGTGTTTCATTGGGAAATCCTGTATCTCAAGAATAAGTTTTTTGAAATTCTTTTTCATGAATTTACGGCCGTGGGGGCCTCCGAACTGGTCGATATAACCATCTGAGAAAAGATAATAAGAAACTCCTTTTTCAAGCTCCCAGTCATAGAATACAAACTTCTCATCCATCTTTGATGAGATCCCGATGGGCATTTTGCTGGCAAATATTGTTTCAAGAATATACACACCATTAGTCATTGAGCCATCGGGCATTTCAATATTGTCTTCATGGTAATCTTTCTGCTCCTTTTCTGTAAGTCTTCTAACCCTGAAGCAGGGGTTATAAGCTCCTGAGAATTCCACCCTCGATCTGTTGAAATCAATTACAAGCAGTGCCATATCCATTCCGTCCTTGGCTTCATCTTCGCCACCCGACTGTTTTAGCGATTCAGTTACATGGAGCCTAAGTTCACTCAGAACCTCATCGGCACGAGGTGCTTTTCCCTCTCCTATTATCTCATCTAAAAACGACATACCCAGAAGACTCATGAATGCACCCGGTACTCCATGTCCCGTACAATCTGCTGCAACAATATATAATCTGTTGTCTTTCTTCGTCATCCAGTAAAAATCACCGCTGACGATATCACGCGGTTTGAAAAGTATGAAATAATTTTTCAGATTCTCTGCCAGTATTGACTCAGAAGGAAGTAAAGCCATCTGTATCCTTCTGGCATAATGAATACTTGATTCAAGTTCTTCCTTCTGCTTCACTACAACTGCTGTCCTTTCGGCAATGATACCTTCGAGCCTTATATTTTCATTTTTCAGTTTCCGTGTATAGGCTTTAATTATTCCGATAATCAGTAGCACAAAAGCTATTGCATACAGTATGATCATTACGGTGGTGAGGTACCAGGGCTTAAGAATAATAAATACAAAAGCCACCTCTTCCGTTTCTACGTCGGTGGTTGTTTTGCCCTTTACCCTGAAAGTGTATTTTCCGAAAGGTAAGTTTGTAAAATCTTTATAATGGATATTTTCCCATTTTGACCATGACCTGTCAAATCCGTCAAGCTTGTAGCTGTAAAGGTTTTTATCTTCCTCGACATAATATGGGACTGACCAGTAGAATGATACCGAATTAAAATTGTATTTTATTTCCGGAATCGGGTTGGCACTGTTATTTATTGCCGAGACGCGTTTACCTCCAGCAAGGGCTTTATAAAATGTGCCTGACATAAACAGTGAATCTTTTCCTATAACTATTCTTGTGAGAAGGGTGTTTATTTTAGGAACAGGAGCTTTAAGTTTTTCTTTATCAATAACGTAAATATTTTTTGACTTAGGTATCCAGATTTTGTTATCTATTTGTTTCAGATCCATTTTTTCAACTCCTGGCAATAAATTAAGAGCTCCGGTGAACATCTTAACTTTTGAAGAATCCCTGCTGAAATAAATTTCAAAAATTTTATCTTTTATTACTGATAACCAGAGGTCGCCATCACTATCCTGATAAAGATCCTTGCAATTAACATCCCTGGTGAAACCGTTAAGAAGGTCATCACAAGGTACCCAGCTGTTTAATTCTTCGTTAAAACGGAAAAGTCCTTTAACAGTTGCAATTACAATATCGTCGTCAACTTTAGTAATACTGTTAGGCATTATAAAATTCTCATCTGAAAATTTAACCGGAATTTTATCCTTTAATGAAAAATGGTAAAATCCGGCAGGATTCCCTGTGAGAATAAAAATATCACCATTTTTGTTTTCAATAATACTTGTTATATTTCCTTCAATATTTGTTTTTATCTGATCTATAAATTTCCATGACTTCCCATTGTACTCAATAATTATAAATCCTTTGGTACTCAAGCCAATATAAAATCTCTCAGGATTTACTTTTGATTGCAGAATTGATCTAACAGAGTAGGTGGTTTTTCTTGCTTCATCCCCATAAGATATAACATCGTCAACTTTTATGATTTTTCCCGACGGGAAAATCTGATAAAGTCCAAGTATCGTTCCGACAAGCAGAAATTCTTCGTTTCTGAGCTTACATAAATACAATGAAAATGACTGCTGGTTGATATCACTTACTCTGTTGAATTTTAAATATCCTTTATTATCAACATAACTTTTGAACAGCCCCAGGTCGGTTGCAAGAAAAATTGTATTATTAAAGCTTGCAATATTATTGACAATGCCTTCATATCCGGAACGTGGGGTCAATTCGTTAAAAGGAAGGTTAGTAAGTATTTTAGATACATAACCTGCAGTTGAAACCCAGATTTCTGAAGAATACTCTTTATCTGAGTAAAATGCAGTTATAGTATTGTCAGGCAGGTCGGATGTTTCAGTGTCCCATTTTCCAATAAATCTGAAATTTTTATCAAGGATAAAGATTCCCTCAGCCAGTGTGCCAAGTAATATTTCACCTGATGGGCAAACCTGTGATGTATAGAGTTGTGAATTTTTAAGTATCTCATTAAGCTCATTTGAGACTGGGGGAGTTTCGTAAACTTTTCCAGTAATATAGTCATATCTGAAAACTCCGTTGAAATGAGTACCAACAAACAGGCTTGTTTCATCGTACGGTAGCAGAACAAGAGATATTTTCCTTGAAAAAAAATCTCCTCCTGGCGGTTGGACCGGTTGCCTGTCTCTTAGTTCCAGAATTCCCCTTATATTATCAGCAATGAATATTCTACCGTTAATCAATGCCCCCTTTACAACCTGCTTCAGCCCCATATTTCTGAAATCTATAAAATCAATCCTGTCAGCAGCAGGGTAATATAAGAAACACGACTCAAAACCAATAAAATAAATTACGGTATCTGTAACAATCAGTGTATTGATTTCTCCGATCTGGGATTTTGTGTCAGAGGCAGTGCTTTCATTTTTTTCTCCGGCAGCCTTTTTATTAAGCCGGTTAGAAAGGGAAACATATTCCATTGACCCGTTGCGAGAAGGTTGCAGATAACCAAATTCATAAGAGCCTCCAACATAAATAACTCCCTCATCCGAAACTCCAAGAGCTCTAATAACGGGCTCTCCCGGTACAGGAATTGTTGACCACGTCTGACCATCATATCTTATTATACCCCTTGTATCACTGCCAAGGTATAGAACCCCGGTCTTATCCTTCGCAATACTCCAGTGATAATCAGAACTATGTGTAATCTGATTATCAAAGTTCCTTATCAAAGGAACCCCATACTTGTTCAGCTGTGCTTCTACACTGAAGTTCAAAAAAATTAAAACCAGTATGACAGAAAAGTATTTCATATACCGCTTCAAGGATACAACGCGAATTTAAACATAAAGGTATTAATCTTATTATTTTTTTCAAATTTTATACTCATTTTCATTAAATTTCGTTTTTTATTAATTTGGCTGAGTAATCAGAGGGTTAATAGGGTATATATTTTAATTGATGTATTTTTCAGTTTTAAGATATTCTATTTTGTTGATTCTCTTCCTCTTTCGTATATATGAGTTTTACGGACAACAGGTAAAGAGTTATAAATACCATTTTGCCGATTCTACCGAAAAAATGCAGGTTCTCAAATCTGATGACGAACTTGTTATTTATTACAAAATCAACGAATTCCATCTTCATTCAGTATCAACATCCGAAGGTGATTTTTATCGTCTGTCAATTCCCGGACATAATTTTACTTCCGAGACTGGCAAACCTGAACTCCCGGTTTTTAGCACACTGATATCCTTATCAGGCGATAAAATTCCTGAAATAAAAATTACTGATATCAAAACCCGCACTGTTTATCCTGCCAGAAACAGTTTCAAAGGAAAGGTTTTTCCACATCAGGCTGATCAACCCAAATCATCCGACAATCAGCAGAAAGCATTTCTTATCGACAAAGAAATCTACGGGAAAAAGGGTTTTATCGATTCCGATACGGCCATAATTGAATATTTAGGCAAAACCCGTAACACCAACCTTGCCAATCTGATGATATATCCAGTAAGGTATGACCCGTATAATAATAAGCTTGAAGTTATTACTTCTATGAAGATAATTATCAGCATTGGAAAGGGTGGCACAATTAATGCGGGCAGTGAACCTTTGCCTTTCATTCAATCGCTTTCAAAAGGAGTTTTAAATTACAGTTCAGAAGACCTGATTACTGGTTACTCAGAAGAGCCTGTAAAAATGATCATTTTAACCGACACAACATTCAGGAAAACTCTAAGTCCATACATAAAATGGAAAACACAGAAAGGTTTCAGGATAACAACACTTTACAGGGGGCAGGGTCTTGCAGGCAATTCATTTACAGAACTTAAGGATACTCTTCTTAAGATATACAGATACGAAGAATCAAACGGGACACCTCCTGAATATCTTCTTATTGTGGGTGACGTAAACCGTATACCCGTTTCGGAAGGAACCACTAATTATACAGACCTCTATTACTCAACCTTTGACGGAACCGGTGACTATCTGCCGGAAATGTTCACCGGAAGGCTTCCTGTTGCAGATACAGCTGAGCTTCACTCAGTTTTGAAGAAACTTATTCAATATGAAAAATTTGAATTTGCAGATACAAACAAATACTATATCAGGTCACTTCTGACAGCAGGAAATGATGCAGGATATGCCAATTACATGAACGGGCAATTGAAATATGCTGAAAAATATTATATCAATTCTTCAAACAATATTAATACACACATTTTCTATTATCCGCAATCTGTCAATGCCAGAGATTCCATAATAAAACTATTTAATTCAGGAATGGGTTTCGTTAATTATTCAGGGCATGGAAATGCTTACGGATGGCTCAGTCCAGAATTAAAATCAGATGATGTGGCAAATTTTACAAACAAAAACATGTATCCGTTTGTAATAAGCAATGCCTGTTTGACCGGACAATATACAATAGCAAATTCCTTTGGAAACACTCTTATTAAGTCAAATGAAAAAGGAGCTATCGGGTTCATAGGATGTTCCAATGATTCTTACTGGAATGAGGATTTTTACTGGTCGGTTGGTGTTGGGGCTATATCGGCCGACCCAAAATATGAAGAGACAGGTCTGGGAGCATACGATCGGCTCTTTCATAAATTCGGTGAAAAAGCTTCAAGCTGGTATATCACAATGGGCCAGATTAACTATGCAGGCAACCTGTCGGTTACCTCCAGCACATCCCAGAGAAAAAAATATTACTGGGAAATTTATAACCTGATGGGTGATCCTAGTATAATTCCATATATTGGGAGACCCGACACCTTTAAAATCAACCTCCCGGATACATTGCCAGATGGTCTGAAATCTTTATCTCTCACTATAGATCCATATTCATACATATCAATTTCCCATTTCGATACATTATGGGATGCATCATTTGCTAGTCCTTCCGGGTCAGTAACCCTTGACCTCCCGGGAAGCAGCAATGATTCATGTCTGATAGTTGTGACAGGCCAGAATAAGATACCATTAATTAAAAAAGTGTACATCAGAAACATTGACAGGGAATATATTAACTTAGCCAGGTTCGAACTTAATGATAATCAGGGTAATAATAATGGCAAGGCTGATTACGACGAAAAAATATATATTAAATTGACTGTAAGTAATTTAGGACTTTCACCTGCTAAAAAATTATTTGTTAAAATATCGTCGCCTTCACAGGAATGGCTCACAATTGAGAATGACTCGGTCTATATTGGTACAATAGATGGAAGATCCGAAATAATTACAGATAACCAGCTGCTCATAAAGACTGCCGCATATATTCCCGACCGCAGTTATGTTACATTGAATATCAAAATCGGGGATTCATTAACTGTAAAAGAGTACAATAAAGATATAAGGCTGTATGCTCCTGTTCCTGAAATATTAAACTGTGTTATTGATGACTCTGGAAGTGGTAACGGAGATTTTATTGCGGACCCGGGTGAATCAATGGACCTTATAATCAAAGTTCGGAACAGGGGAAGCAGTCCGGTTTCAGGAGTCTTAAAGATAACAGATTCACCTCCTGAAATGAATATTCACATAAATTCTGTTCCGACTGGCCTGTTGAACCCCGGAGATACCAATAATATTATTATTCCCGTAACACTATCCCCTACTATTAAAAAAGGAAGTCTTATTAATGTTAGTTATCTAGCCGATTGTGATCCATATTTTTATTCTAAAACCATTCCTATCCCTGTAGGTAAAATTCTTGAAAGTTTTGAATATCTATCCTTTAATATTTTTCCATGGATTAATGATAATACTTATCCCTGGACAATCACTTCCGGACAATCTTACGATGGAAATTTCTCCGCTCGTTCAGGGGCAATTCCGAACAACAGTGAATCAGTGCTTAAACTAAATGTTAACATACCACACTCCGACACAATAAGTTTCATGTACAAAGTGTCATCAGAAAAGAATTACGACCTGCTAATCCTGAGGAATAATGGGAAGCAGATTTTTTCTGCTTCGGGAGAGACGGAATGGCTCGAGAAGAAAATAGAGATTCAGGAAGGATTCAATATACTTGAGTGGGTTTACAAAAAAGATAAATCGGTTTATTCGGGTTCAGACTGTGCATGGATTGATTTTATACGCTTTCCGCCCGATGCCTTTAACAAAATTGATCTGAAAACAGGAAAAATTATTTCACCTGTCGCAGACAAAAAACTTGACAAAGAGGTTGTATCAGCTGAAATAATCAATCTTGGTCTTGATACCATAAAACAATTCAACCTAGCATATACAGTTAATAACAAGCCGCCGGTTACAGAAATATTTAAAAGAACAATTAACCCCGGTGATACTGTAACAGTTTCATTTTCAACACTTGTTGATATGTGGCAGAGTGGTACATATATAATCAATGTTTATTCATTCAACAACAACGATTCGTATCTGAATAATGATACGGCTTCCGTTACCATCATTAACACTCCTGTTGAAAAGATATTTGATCCGCTAAATTATGCGAAAGTAATGCCCAATCCTTTCAGCGACCGGTTTGATATTTCTATCGGTTCAAAATTTTATGAATACGTTAATGCGGAATTAATTGACATAACAGGCAATACATTATGGAAAGGAAGGTTTGAACTAATTCCGGGCGATAACGTAATAACAATAACTCCAGGAGATATAACTTCAGGTTATTATACGTTAAGAATAAAAGGCAAAACTATTTCCGTGGCAGTCAGATTGATTAAAACTGATTAGTCATATTATTTTTAACCGGATTTTCAATATTTTCGTTAAAAACTGATTGATATGAATATACCTGACAGAAAACAAGCTCTTGAACTTTTTAAAAAGTACAACACATCGGAGAGTCTTTACAAGCATGCTCTTGCTGTTGAAGGTGTGATGCGTTATATGGCCAGGAAAGCAGGCGAAGATGAAGAAAAATGGGGAGTAATTGGTCTTGTGCATGACCTTGATTATGAGATGTATCCGGATCAGCATTGCAAAATGACTGAAAAGATTCTAAGGGAGAATGGTTGGCCCGAAGAATATATAAGGGCAATATTGAGTCATGCCTGGGGTTTTTGTACTGATGTTGAACCTGTTACACGGTTGGAAAAAACCCTGTTTGCCGTAGACGAGTTAACAGGGCTGGTAGTTACCAGTGCTCTGGTAAGGCCGTCGAGAAGTGTTCTCGACATGGAAGCAAAATCTGTAAAGAAAAAATGGAATGATAAAAGGTTTGCAGCAGGTGTGAACAGGCAGGTGATAGAGAAAGGTGCGGAGATGCTTGGAGTAAGTCTGGATGAGTTAATAACTGACTGCATTATGGGTATGCGGGAGGTTGCTGAAGAGATAGGTCTTAAGGGAAATCCGGTGTCGTAATCCTGATATTAAGACACACAAAAATAAAAGCAGGTGCATGAAATTTCAGCACCTGCTTTATTTTTATGCCATAATAAATTATGCAGGCATATCAGGCAATGACCATCCTTTGCGGTAGGTATGTTTAATCATTTCGGCTGCAAACTGTTTTGCAGACATCGGTTCGGTGTATTTTCTGTTGAATGTTGGATGGCCGTCTGTTACAGTGAAGTTATCCTCAAGGCATATTCTGAGGGTATCATTGTCAGAGATGTTTGTGAATTCCATCTTTTCGCCATCCCATTCAAGTTCCTTATTGAGACCCTGCAGTCTAACAGCCAGTACACCCATTACCACCATTTCGTTGAATGGGCCTGCTTCTGCAAAGTCGGACTTGGTAGGAACTCTGCTTTCCGGGCTTTCTTTGCAGGCTCTTACCCAGTCCATTTCGTGGCCACCGCTTGTGGCTTTTTCAATTCTTCTCTCAGTCTTAGGAGCATTAGGTACGCGACCCGAGAGCAGCCATGGATTTCTGCCGTAGCAACCGCATATCAATTTATCTTTTGTCCCGTGGAAGATAACTCCTCCTCCTCCGTCGTTCATATTTTTTCCAGCTGGCCAGCCGGCAGGTTTCATCGGCTGAAGACCACCATCGTACCATGTAACCTCTACCTGAGGATATTTTATCTTGGAACCTTTTGGAGCGGGTCTTTCAGGGTAGATCAAGCGTACCATCTCTGCGTTAGGTGCGCAATCGGAAAGCAGCAATGTTGAACTTGCCTGAACTTTAGTGGGGTATTTAAGTTTCAGGGCTTTAAAAACAGGATGGAGTATATGGCAAGCCATATCGCCGAGTGCACCTGTGCCAAAATCCCACCAGCCCCTCCAGTTCCATGGATGGTAAATACTATGGTATGGGCGCATGGGAGCCGGACCAATAAACAGGTCCCAGTTAAGTGTGTCGGGCACCCATTCACCTTTTGCAGGCCTGTTCAGACCTTGCGGCCAGATAGGACGGTCAGTGAAAGCTTCAACCTTTGTCACTTCGCCTATCTCACCATTCTGAATCCACTCTATAATAAGGTTTACACCTTCATCTGAAGCTCCCTGGTTACCCATCTGTGTTGCCACCTTATATTTGGCAGCAAGTTTGGTAAGGAGCCTCGATTCGTAAACTGTGTGAGTAAGTGGTTTCTGAACGTACACATGCTTACCCAGTGTAATAGCGTGGGCAGCAATTATTGCATGGGTATGATCGGCTGTTGCAACTATAACGGCATCGATCGATTTACCCATTTCATCGAACATCTTACGCCAATCCCAGTACCTTTTGGCATTGGGGTAAGTTTCAAAGACCTTCTTCGAATATTCCCAGTCAACATCGCACAGTGCAACGATGTTTTCTGTGGGGGCTACATTCCTCAGGTTTGAATTACCCATACCCCCTATACCCACACAGGCAATGTTAAGCTTATCGCTGGGAGGCCTGTGTCCCAGTCCACTAATAACTGAACTTGGCAGAATAGTAAACCCGGCTGCTACAGCACCGGTTGTTCCAATAAAAGACCGTCTTGAAATCTTGTTTGTTTCTTTCATAACAGGTTTATTTTTGGGTTTCAGAATTAAAACTTATTTCAACGATAAAAGTAATAATTTCACTATAAATAAAAAATTTTCACAATAAAGAATATCATAAAGGATAGTTAATTTTGCATAAAATCTTGTTAACCGGAAGAATCAGATCTGCCATGGAGAAAAAGTCTTTTTCCCTCGAAATGAATGAAAGCAACTTACTTACAAAAGTCTTTAAATTTATTCTGGGAGTTCTTTGTATAGCAATAGCTATTTATTGGATTATATTTAATTTAAAAATGTCAGCAATTGACTGGTCATCGTGGGTCTCGTCAGCGTTTCTTGGTCTTTTCGGATTGTTCATGATCTGGACATCATTTGGTTACGGATATAACTTTATTGAATTTGAAAGGGACATCATAAGATTAAAAAACAACTCATTTCTTCCCGTTAAGGAAATAAAAAGCACTGAAATTGAGAAAATCATTATTTATCCTCTTAAATTCATCATAAGGCTTAAGTCTGCTAAAAGTATACTTACACGGTTCGGGATTTCAGATATTGAGAGAAATGAAAATATCAAAGATGAATTAATGAAATATGCGGAGAGCAACAAAATATTGCTAGAAATAAAAAATGAAATGTAAATATTAATGCACTAATTCAATTTAATACCAAAATCAGAGATTTAAAATAGTATCCCATATCTGTTTATTTACAGGGATTCCATTTATTAGATTTTCTTTTCTGGTTTTCAGAGCTTTTTCTCCAGGGTAACGAACATGTTGATTATTTACTTCAGGTATGGATTTTTTAAAGTCTTCAATTATTAATCTTACAGAGTTTTCCATTGAAGGATAATTGAAAAGGTTCTCCGGGTTTACTGCAATAAACACCTGTGATAGTCCGTATTCAGCATTTTGTTTTGTTATTTCTAAAGTTGGCTTACCACCGGAAATTACTGTTGCGAGGATATCCAGCAGGAGGGCAAGTCCTGAGCCTTTCCAGTATCCAGCAGGCAGTACCCTTCCAGTCATGATTATTTCTGATGGGTCATCCGTCAGTCTACCCTGTCTGTCATAGCCTCCGGGAAAAGGCAGTTTTTCACCGTTAAGTCTGCATGTTTCTATTTTCCCCCAGGAATATAACGACATGGCAAAATCGAGTACAATAGCTTCATTACCATATGGAACAGCTATAACAAGCGGATTATTACCGAGTCGGGGGTCTTTTGCACCCCATGCCGGCATATTGGCTATAGTATTTGTCCATCCAATGAATAGAAAACCTTTTTTTGCAGCATTCCAGCCATAGGTACCACCCCTCATCCAGTGGTTAGTATTTGCCATGGCAACAAGGGCTATTCCGTTTTTCTCTGCCAGTTTCATTGCCCTTTCGGTTGCAAATAATGCATTCAAGGGGCCAGGTCCAAGGTTTCCGTCCCATTGTTCAGTGGCACCTGAAGATGATATCAGTGTTGGTTCTGCATCTGGTTTTACATATCCATCTCTTATATATTGAATGAAACGGGGGAACCGATTTACTCCATGTGAGATGACTCCGTCGAGGCTGTTTTGAACGAATATATCGGCGCATGTTTCAGCTTTTCTGTTCTGAAAACCGTTTTTTAACAGAATTTCTGCAAAAACGGATTTCATTTCATCAGCAGGAATAAATATTATTTCCATACCCTGTCGGCAAAATCCATAAACATGTTCCAGTCGTAAAGTTTAAGATTATGTTCTCCTTCGCGTATATGAAAACCGACATTCCCGCTTATTACCTGTTTATTAAGAGGAGGTACATCTTTTTCGAGGGTTATTTTCTTGTTATAAAGCCGGTATACAGGCAAGGAGTGATAAAGTGAGAGGTAGGAGCCTTTTGGGTCGCCCCAGAGGTCTTCGTCGGCAGCAGCTACATAGAGTGCCCTCGGTGCAATTAATGCCATTAACATATGCATATCAACGGGCATTGAATTCTCATTATTATTGAACTTTCTGTAGTTGAGGCAAAACCAGTGTGGAAATCCTTTATTGATTATATCAATGGTTTCTCCATATCGTCTTCTTGCAAGTGCTGAGCCTCCGCATCCTGATTCATTTGCGATAACCATAGAGAATCTCCTGTCGGTTGCGCCGGCCCAGAGGGCAGTCTTTCCACCACGTGAATGTCCTACAACAGCAATCCGGTTTTTGTCAATCTGTTTATCTGTAACAAGGTAATCGAGACATCTGCTGGCTCCCCATGCCCAGGCAGCAAGGGTTCCCCACGAATCATCTTTGCGGGGTTCAACATCGAGGATTGAGTGTATGCCGTCCTTGAATCCATCGTATTTATCAGGGTCAACGTCGGCATTATAAAAGGCTGCCATGCCGTAACCTCTTGCTATGGCCTCTTCAACGGGCCAGAACTCGCTCTTATTTTTGCGTGTGGGGTCAATATTTTCGGGTGCCCGGTTACATATCAGCAGAAAAACAGGTGCCGGCTTTTTGAGGCTATTCGGAACGAACAGATATAGATGTATCACAAGGGATTTATCATGAGCAGTTACGGTTATATCTACCTGTTTGGCAGTTGCCAGTCCTCCTATTGCTCTGGGGTCTTCGTTTACAACCTTGAAATCAAGGTTGTAAGGTGTTCGAGGGACCCTGCCGTAGACATGTATTGTAAAAAGTTCGAGTATTTCCGGTCGCCTGTATCTCTCCCACTCCGAACTTTTGAGAATTTCTTTTCCTGTCAGGGTAACAAGCAGTTCGGGCAGAATATAGGTTGGAACTTTTTCTTCATAATAATTAACGTCTGTTCTGCTTTTTGAGAGTTTTTCAACCAGCTCCGGGTTTGCTTTCCATCCCTGTCCGCCCAATTCGGGTAGTATTGCGAAAAAAATGACAATACCCGCAATTGCTTCATTAATGCTTTTTATTTTCAAGGTCATTATAATCTTTATAATTTCAGGTGAAAATACAAATTCTTCAGAATTTTCTTAAACCGAATTTAACTTTAAAAATATAGTGTTCTCCATAAAAATGCTGAAAATCTTATTTTAATCACAAATGAAAAATTGTATCTCTTTATCTTTGTAATAAATTTATTCATTTCATGAATTTTTACAAAAAGGCAGATGACCGCCTTATATGCACACTTTGCCCCCACAACTGTAAAATTGCAGAGGGCAAAACAGGCATATGCGGAGTAAGGAAAAATACCGGAGGTAAAATTGAACTCCTTACATACGGGGTTATTTCAGGTTTTGCACTCGACCCTGTTGAAAAGAAGCCGTTGTATCACTTTTTCCCCGGAATGTATATTCTTTCTATAGGCTCGTATGGATGCAACATGCGATGTGATTTCTGTCAGAATTACCATATATCCCAGAATATTATTACGGGAATATCAAAGAAAATTAGTCCCGACGAAATTCTTAGTTATTCACTCAGAGAAAAAAATAATATAGGTGTTGCGTTCACATATAATGAACCTGTGATATGGTTCGAATATGTTAAAGATGTTGCTGTTAAGGTTAAAGAAGCAGGACAGAGCACGGTGATGGTCACCAACGGTTATGTGACACATGAAGCATTGAAAGAGTATCTGCAATTTATTGATGCATTTAATGTTGATCTCAAAGCTTTCGACAACAATTTTTACAAATCACTTACAGGCGCTTCATTTGAACCGGTTAAAGAGTCGATCAGGATGATTGCAAAAGCAGGCAAGCACCTGGAGTTAACCACTCTGGTCATTCCGGGAAGGAATGACAACCCGGGTGATATGGAAAAAGAGGCTAAATGGATTGCCACAGAACTGGGAAGGGATGTTCCTCTTCACCTTAGCCGGTACTTTCCAATGTACAAAAGAAATGACCCCCCAACACCTTCGGAAGTACTTATACAGTTATATGAAATTGCCTCACAATATCTGAATTATGTGTATATAGGTAATGCAGTTCAACTGACCGGTCAGAATACATACTGTCCTCAATGCGGTAACCTGATTACCAAAAGAGATGGTTACCACATAAGGCATGTTGGCTTACTGGGGAAAAATTGTTTAAAATGCGGCAGAGAAATTTACAGATATGTTACTTCTTTTTCTTCTTAGAACTGAGACTGCTGAGCTTCATGCATAACTGATCAACACCATGGGAAAGGTCTGATTTTATTTCTTTGAAATGGTTTTTAACTGCCCTGGCATCTTCCTTATTATCAAAATGATATATTCTGTATATAAGGTTGTTTCTAAGCTGATATGCCTCCTGGACAATTGCATTCACCTCATTTTCATCGTGATCTGGATGCCGGCTCATAAACAACATGCAATCAGAAATAACACCAAATATCTGATTGTCAATCTCCTTTTTTAACTCTCGTATGCTTGCCATAGCAATTATTTTTTACAACGTTGAAGAATCAAAGATAAAGAAATTTATTTATGTCTGTGAGACTAAAAATTCCCCTGAGGATTATTTCCCAATTAATTAAGTTCCACGGTCGCTAATATTTTCAAAATATCTGAGGCTCTTCTCCATCCTTTCAAGAAGCAGATTTCGGAGAAAACCAATATATGGGTGTTTAACATTAAAGAAAAAATTCTCTATTGTCCTGAAAGGTAAAACCACAGGAGAAGTACCTGTCATAAACACACTATCATATTCTTTTATTTTATCAGCATTCACACATACAAATTCTACATTAATGTCATTTTCGCCACATATTTCGATAATATGTTTGCGTGTTATCCCTCCAAGAACATACCTGTCAGGGGCTGTATACAGGACATTATTTTTTATGAAAAAAATGTTCGAACGGCTTCCCTCGGTTATGCAGTTTTCACGGTTTACAAGAATAGCCTCATAAGCTCCGCAGATAATAAGTTTATGATAAATTTCAGAACGAAGTTTATGATTAATTACCTTGGATTCAGGATCTTTTCTTTCAGCATAGAAAAGTACTCCTTTTACCCCTTTTGTATACTGCTCGGCTGTAGGATAAACAGGTTCGATGAAATAAACCAGATAATTGCCTATAACTCCATTATAATTGAATACAATCTTAAGATTGACATCTTTAATTTTTTCTGCTTCAGCCAGTTTCAGAATGTCTTTTCTGAGCTGCTCCCTGTTTGCCAGCATCAACTTTTTCTGATGTCTGGTGCTTGTTTCAAGACGCTTAAAATGATCTTCAAAGAACACAGGCAGCCCTCTGATCATTCTTAGAACCTCATATATTGACTCTCCTTCATACATAAAAGAATTGTCAAATAATTCAACAGGTTGAAGTGTTCCGTTATGAATAAAATAATTACCAAAACATTCACTCATGTTGTAAAATGTTAAACGTACAAATTTATAAAACTAATATTATTAATTGAAAATTACTGAATTATAGAATACTTTTAAAAATCGGCCCTTCTTATGAGGTTAAAGTTTCAGTTACTTTTCATATTTTTCAGATTCATAAAAACTTTTTAATTTAACTTCTCTGACTTTCCTTTATTCAGTTAATGTATGCCATAATCGACATAGAAACAACAGGAGGCAGTGCCAGACTCGAAAAAATAACCGAGATTGCTATTTACCAGCACGACGGTAAAAAAATCACAGGTGAGTATTGTACTCTGGTAAATCCTGAAAGAACAATACCGTACTATATTACGAACCTGACCGGCATAACAAATGAGATGGTTGAGGATGCACCTAAGTTTTATGAAATAGCAAGAAATATTGTCGAGCTAACTGAAGGAAGGATAATTGTTGCACATAATGCAAGGTTTGATTATTCATTTCTTCGCGAGGAGTTTAAATCGCTTGGTTACAATTACAGAAGAAAAGTGATAGACACCCACTCATTATCGCGTAAGATGTTTCCCGGTTACAGATCCTACAGCCTTGGAAATATATGTTCTGCACTTGGAATCAAAATTGAAAACAGGCACAGGGCTGCAGGAGATGCGCTTGCAACAGTTCGCCTGTTTGAATTATGCCTTGAAAAAGACAGAGAACTTAATGGAATATCATCTGAACTTCTCAAAAATACAAGACTTGCAAAACTGAATCCTCTGCTTGATATCAGAAAACTGGAGCAGATTCCGGAAGAACCCGGCATCTATTATTTTTATGATGAAACAGGAAATGTCATATACGTAGGTAAGAGTAATAATATTTTTGAAAGAGTTTCGTCTCATCTTTCAAACAATACTTCGGGAAGGGCAATGAAGATGCGTGATGAGATTGCCGATATCAGCTGGGAGCTTACCGG
>Ga0116188_1000324_pt1 | contig 51901 bp, 83 predicted proteins | sample AD_JPNTR2_MetaG_FD_89807 | JGI IMG/M metagenome (GOLD analysis project Ga0116188, IMG submission 89807) | Active sludge microbial communities of municipal wastewater-treating anaerobic digesters from Japan - AD_JPNTR2_MetaG | ecosystem: Engineered > Bioreactor > Anaerobic > Digestate | place...
GGACTTTACGTCCCAAGCTGGCTACATCGACGATCTGATCTGCTACACGGAGTAATCGTGCCAGTTTATCGCACTCCCAAGCGCGGCGTCACTTACTCGGAGGCACTCGCTTCCGCGTACGCCTCTGCACCTGAAGACGAAGTAGTACTGGACACGCTCGAGTTCCGCCACCCATCTTTCGTTGACGCCGGTCAACCGTTCGCGATCCGTGTTGTGAACGATCACTCTGACCTCGTCGCCACTTTGGAGGACGACGCGCCGCTGAACGACGGTGAAACTGTGACGTTCAAGTCCGTGTACTTCACGTTCACGCGCCCTCCGGAGTCAGATAGTGGTAGTACGCCCGAGGTCGAGATCAGTGTCAACAACGTCGCGCGCCACCTCATGCCGTATTTGGACGTGGCGAAGGAGAGCCGGGTGCCCATCGAGGTCACATGGAGGCCGTACCTCGCCAGCGATCTGTCGGCGCCTCACATGAACCCCCCGCTCACGCTTACACTGCGCAGTATTTCGTGTGACATGATGAACGTGACGGCGCGCGCGGGATTCAGTGACCTGACGAATCGGAGGTTCCCTGCCATCGAGTACACTTCGCTCAAATTTCCAGGGTTGGCCGCGCGATGAGTCACTGGGCCGCAGACTACATCGGACTCCCTTGGGAGTACGGCAAAGAGGGCCCGGAGGCCTTCGACTGCTGGGGCTTCGTGCGCGCCGTGCAGCGCGATCGCTTCGGCGTCGACATGCCGGCGGTGCCCGCGCCGGAGTCCTGGGCGCACGCTCATGCACTGATCGAGCAGCACGATGAGCGGCGCAACTGGGAGAGGGTGCGAGAGCCTCGCGAGGGCGACCTCGTGCTGATGGCGCGCAACCGATTGCCGGTCCACATTGGCGTCCTGATTGAGGCGAACGGCAAGCTGGGCGTCCTCCACTGCGTCCAGCCGAGCGGCGTCGTGTTCAACACGGTGCAGAGCCTAGCCTCGTGCGGTTGGGGCGCGCTGACGTACTACCGGAGAGTGGCGTGACTGAGCTGATTGCCCAGACTGTGCGCAAGCGCCGTCCGACCCAACGGTGGCAGCCTGGAGCACCGAGTAAAGAGATAATGGGCGTCGGCGCGGTCGTAGTGCACGCCTACAACCCGCTCGACGCGTCGCAGCGCATCACGTTCCGTGCGCGACAAGGGCTGTCTCTGGACCAGCTCAAGCCCGTCACAACGCTCCCGACCGTCTGTCAACTGAACGGCGAATACGTGCTGGCGGAGGACTGGCCGTTCATCGAACCAGAGGTCGACGATGTTGCGGTGTTCTTGACATTGCCAAAGGGCGGTGGGAACGGCTCGCTGCAGACGGTCCTCGGCATCGTACTGATCATCGTCGGCGTGGTCGTGCCGGGCGCGCAAGCCCTGATCTACGTGGGAGCGGCGCTCCTCCTGTCTGGACTGTTGCCTGCGCCGAGCTTCGCGCCGCTTGTCAACAACCAGGGCGAGTCACCGTCCCCCACCTACAACGTCCAGCTACAGGGCAATTCGGCTCGTCTCGGTCAGGCGATGCCGGTGCTGTACGGGCGACACTTCCTGACACCGGACTTCGCTGCTCCTCCGTACAACATCTTCACCGACGGCGACGATCAGCTCTACCACGCACTGCTGTGCATCGGCGTGATGGACCGGTTCACCCTTGAATCCGTCATGATCGACGACACCGCGCTGGACCACTTCATCGGGGTGTCTACGCAGCTGATCGGTCCGCAGTACGGGGGCGCGACGCTCTCGCTGGCGGACCCCGCTGTGATCAACGCGCCGGAGGTCGCCGGTCAGGAGTTGTTGCAGGGTGTGATCGTCGGGCCGTTCGCAGCCAACGGCCCTGGACTGCGCGCGGTGAAAATCGGCATCGACGTCGTGTGGCCGAAGGGGCTCTACTTCGCCAACGATTCCGGCACGCTCACCGCGAAAAGCTGTCAATGGATGTTCGAGGCGCGGAAGATTGCGAACTCCGGCGCGGCCGCAGGGTCATGGTTCCTGCTCGGCGTTGAGACGATCTCGCTTGCTCAGAACAGCCCGGTCCGCCGCAGCTACCACTACAACGTGCCGGCTGGCAGGTACGAGGTGCGCGGACAGCGCCTGGACGCGCGCGACGACAATGCGCGCGCCGGGCATGATATGACGTGGGCCGGTCTACGGACGTACCTCGACACGGCGACGCCGCTCGAGCCGCACGCGAACTTCCTCGCTATCCGCATGCAGGCGAACGCGCAGCTGAGCGGCCTCTCACAGCGGCGCGTCGGCGTGATCCTTCGTCGGTGGCTGCCCACGTGGCACCCTGACACCGGGTGGAGCGCGCCGGTGGAGACGCGAAGCATCGCGTGGGCGTTGGCCGACGTGCTGCGCAACCCGGTGTACGGTCCGACTGTACCGGACAGTCGCATCGACCTGCAAACGCTCTACGAATTGGACCAGGAGTGGTCGGCGAGGGGTGATACCTTCAACGGAGTATTCGACAAGCGCATCACCGTGTGGTCGGCCCTGACTACGATTGCCCGCTGCGGACGCGCTCGCCCTGTGATGCGGGGGAGCGTGTTTACATTCGTTCGGGACAGCCAACAGACACTGCCTGTTGCGATGTTCAACACTCGAAACATCAAGCGCGGGTCGTTTCAGATCGACTACGACACCGTCACCGAGGACACCCCCGACGGTCTCGAACTGGAGTTCTTCGACGAGGCCACGTGGTCGTCCAACTACGTGCTCCTGCCGATGCCCGGCGTGGTGGGCGAGCCGGTGTCCCCGGCGCGCGCATCCATCCAGGGCGTCACTGTGTTGAAGCAGGCTCAGCGCGAGTGCGCGTACATGGTGGCGGACGCGGGCTACCGGCGCAGCAGGGTCAACTTCAGCACCGAGATGGAGGGCTTCCTTCCCGCGCTCGGTGACCTGATTGCTGTGGCACACGACGTCGCCGGTTGGGGCAGTGGTGGCGAGGTCACTGCGTGGAATGGCACGACCGCGCAGTGCAGCGAGCGGCTGGACTGGAGCGTCGGCGCGAACTACGCGATCCTCACCGACGAGGAGGGCGACGTGCACGGTCCGTATCTCGTCACGCCCGGTACGAGACAGAACTCGATGAGGTTCGTGGAGTCGCCCCCGTCGGGGTTGATGTACGTTGGCACGGAGCGCGAGCGCACCCGCTACGCCATGGGGCCTGCCAGCAGCTACGCCAAGTTCTGCCGAGTGACCTCGCTGACGCCGTCGAGCGACGACACGGTGCAGATCAGGGCCGTCGTCGAGGACGCCCGCGTACACACCGCGGACCTCCCGTACGCGGGTGGGGGCGGGCCTGGCGGAGGTTCGGGCGGCTCGAGGATCGCGCGCTACGCCCCGACGGGCATCCCCAAGTACGACGCCGCCAGTGACGCGCAGCGGAACGCGTACGGCTTTTTCAGCGACCCCGACCGCACTGTCGGCTCGACGGACGATCCCGGCTACGTCTACGCCGACGGTTTGTGAGGAACGAGTATGACGATTTCATCTGTTGCGGTCGACGACCCTGTCGAGGCACCCACGGTCAACCAGTTGATCGACAACGTCAACGCGTCGCCGGGGCGCGCGATTCTCACGTCGAACGGAAATTGGAGTGTCCCGAGCGGCGTGCACAAGTTCAAGGTGACTCTCTGTGGCGGTGGGAGCGGCGCACAACCCGACCAAGTCGGGGGCGGCGGCGAGGACAGCTACATCATTCCGGGCCTGCCTGGCACCAGTTCGCACATGATCAGTGCGTGCTTCGCCGGAATCGACGTCGGCACGACCTACGTCGTCACGGTCGGAGCCGCCGGTGCAGCGAGTCAGGGCACGGGCGGCACGACGTCGTTCGGCACCTCGCTGGTGAGTCCGGGCGCGGCCTATGGCAATAAGGGCAGTGTGTCGAGCGGGGGCGGCGCGGCCCAGCTCCTGTACTACGACCACGTCTACCTCAGCAGCGCAGGGTGGCGGTACGGTGACGGCGGCGCCGGTTCGGGCGCCGCGGGACGCGCTGGCATCTGTGTAATCGAGTGGTGAACAAAGGAGAACGGCTATGCCGGGCATGACCAATTACCTTCGCAACAAGGTCGTCGACTGGATGCATCGCGGGCAGAGTTTCAGCCCGCCTGCGAACACGTACGTGCGACTGTGTAGCACGGCGCCGAGCGCGGCCGCGGCCGGCACCGAGCTGACCGGTACGGGCTACGCGGCCGTCGCGATCGCGAGCACGACGACGGCGTGGGCGGCGACCAACGCCGACGGCAGCACGACGAACCCGAGCTCTGGTACGAACGGCACGACGTCCAACAACGCCGTCGTCGACTTTGGCACGGCCGGCAGTTCGTGGGGCACAGCCTCTCACTGGGAACTGTGGGACGCGGCGACGAGCGGCAACCGCCTGTTCTACGGCGAGATCGTCGACGGCGGCGGCACGCCCGCTCCGCGGAGCATCGCGAGCGGCGACCCTGTGTCGTTCCCGATCAGCGCACTGCGCATCATCTGGGCGTGAGGGGGCAACATGAGCGGCGACACCCTCTTCATCAAGCGCAACCGACCTGTTACGGCGCTCATCGAAGCGTCTTACACTCGACCTGCGGACACCGCAACTTACGCGGCCGGCGACGTCATCGCAAACAGCACCAGCGCCGCGACCATCCTCACCTTTACTGGTGTTGCACGTGAGCCCGGCCTCGGTGGCATTATTCAGAGCGCCGTGCTGGTGGATAGCGCCGCGCAGACGCTGAAGGGTGACTTCGAGCTGTACCTGTTCGACACGGCGCCCGCCATGCAGAACGACAACGCTGCGTGGAACCCGAGCGACAGTGAAGTGACCAAGAGCCTCGGTCGCGTGAGGTTCCCGCCCGGCCTGTTCAACGTCTGCGGCGCGAACGGTGTCGTGGACGTCGACTCGCTCGGCAAGCCGTTCAAGTGCGCGAGCGGCACGCGCAACATCTTTGGCATCCTGGTCGTGCGCAATGCTTACGTGCCCATCAGCGGCGAGGTTTTCACGATCCGGCTGTTCGTGATCCAGGACTGACGGCATGAGGCACTCTCGTCGCATGATGGCAGTCAGCCGGCAGCAGCCGCTGACGCTCAAACATGCGTGGTGGAGCATGGAGGAGCTCGAGAACGGCGTGCACGTGAGAAACCGTGCGGGCGGCGAGCCGATGATCGTCGTCAACCCGAGCAGTGTTTGGAGCTTCATCTCGAGCGGCATCGTCGGCAATCGAATCAGTAAGTCGGCGCAGACCGTCGGCAACTTCGTGTACACCGAGGACCGCCTCACGAATCTGGACTTTCTCGAACACGTCTGCGTGTTCGCGTTTATCTGGCCAGAGAGCACCGATCTCAACAGCGACAGCTACACGCAGTCCATAATCGGACAGCCTGCGTGGCTGGTAGGCGAGGCCGGGTTCAATCTGTCCGTCTACAACGCGAACAGTTCCGCCTCATGCCAGAACGGTCGCGGCGGCAACAGCAGTTTATCGAACTTCGCCGTCATGGGCGCGATCGGCGCGCTCAAGCTCTACGTGTGGCAGTTCAACGCGGCCGACGGCAAGGTGTCCGCCTCGCTGAACGGGGCCTCGCAGTCGGTCGCGAGCACGGGCATGCCATTCGGTCCCGTGACGAACCTCGGCGCGCGGTTCAACCTCGGCAACTACGTCCGTCGAACCGTCACGAACCCAGACGTCACGAACCCCGCCAACCGCAACCTTCGCGGTAAGTGGGACGAGGTCTGTTATATGAAGGGGAAACTGCTCACGAACGCAGACATCACGTGGTTGTACAACAGTGCAGCGGGGCGGTCGTACGAGGACGCCGTTGATTACGGCCTCTTTCGCGGTGGTACTGCGTGAGGCCCTTCGTTCGACTGTCCGGCGAGTTCCTCCCGTCGGAGGCGCGGCGCACTCTCCTGAACCGTGTTCGGAGTCGTCACTTCGTCGACGTGGTCGACCATATATCAACGAGCGGCGCGCCGGACGGCCTGTCGTTCCTGCCGACGGCCACCGTCGAGCGACTGATCCCTGAAGCACTGAACAAGCTGCGCCGCACGTGCCCGCTGCCGTTCACTCCGCACGTCTTCGTCTTCCGCCCGGGCGCGTCCATCGCGCCTCACGTCGACGGTCGAAGCGTGCGACAGTGCGCGATCGCGGTTCCGCTCTGGCCACACGACCACGAGTACACGCCCACTCTGTTCTGGCGAGACGGTTTCGTCACTGATCAACTGCGCTACGGCGATCTGCCTGCGCTGATGAACCTGCAAGCGCTTCACAGTGTCGGCGCCAGTCAGTGTCACCGCGTGAACTTCCAACTGTCGTTCGCGACGCCGTACGACGAGGCGAGGGTCGCGCTCGAACCGTGGCACCCAACTTTCGGAGAAGACTTGTGCGAGTGATGTTCATGTGGAGCGGCGGCGTCGAGAGCACCGCGACGATCAAGCACCGCCTCGAAACGACGGACGACGAGATCTTCGTGCACTACATCCGCCACAACAGCCGTGAGGGGCGGCTCATGCACGAGAACCGGGCCGTCGCTGACTTGCTGCCGCGCCTCAACGCAATCCGTCCGGTTCGCTACAGTGAGAGCGCGCTCGAACTGATCGGAGGTCAAGGGCTCGCTTGGGACTTCCAGGTGATGTACCCGATCGCGCTCGTCGCCATGCGGCACTTCAAGTGCGAGCAGGTCAATCGCGGTCTCTGCCTTGAGGACAACTGGCACCGGCAGCAAGGCATGCCGCCCCTGCGCAACCCGTTCGGCGGCGGGTTGCACCGTCACCACACGCTCCGCAAAGCTCTCGCGCACATGCTCCAAGGAAGCGAGACGCTCGACTCGATCGCGCCGATGATTCCGGAGTATGAGTGGCCCAAGGCGCAGCACTGGCAAGTGCTCGGCGACCTGGCACCGCTCACGTGGAGCTGCAGACGGCCTCTGCCGGGAGGTCAGGAGTGCGGGAGGTGCCACTCCTGCACCGACCGGGCGGCAGCGAAGCGCGGGACGAGCGACATCGCCGAGGTGCGCGAGCTCTTGGAGCGATGTGGCGCGCGTCCGGACCTCCCGGCAACTTCGTCAATGTAAGTACATAGTAGCGGCTCCCGGACGGTCCGGACCCCCTTCGTCCGGCGTGGACTCTTATCAAAGTGGTGTACGAGATGTGTAGTTCGTAGTACAATAGTATTTCGGTCGCTCGACCGAGTGCGCGATCAGGGCCTAAGAACCCTCGACGATGGAGTCTGCGATATGTCGATAGAGATCGTCACCGGTTTGGTGACGGAGTACTTTTCCGGCGGGTGGCGAATGGCGCCATTTCGCAAGAGCCCGGACGGGTACATTGGGGTGAAGGCGTGGCCGAAGCGCGCCGCGAAGTCCCCTCTCGAGCTGCAGGCCCTGATCGAGGAGCTGCAGATGAAGTTCAAGACGGACCCGATTCTCGGCGTCGTTCCGCCGATGGGTCGGTACGTCGTGGACATCGACGTCAAGAAGAATCTTTCTGCGCTCCAGTTGTGGAAGGACCACGTCATAGGGGCGCTTGGTCAGTACATCGAGCCGAACCTGATCGTCAAGACTAAGTCGGGCGGCTACCACCTGTACTACTCTGACGGGTCCGACCGGCAGCTCCACAGCCCTACGTCGGTGTTCAACAAGGACTCCGGCATCGACATCCGTGGTTACACCGGCATGGTGATCGCGCCGACTTCGGTCGGCACGGAGATGGACTGGCAGCCCGGCGAGTACGTCGTGATAAGGGGTCGCCCGACTGACCCGCTCTCAGTGCTGCCACTGAGCAAGGTCATAGGCGAAGGCTTCGACGAGGTCGACGTCTTCCTGAGGGACCTCCTGTCACAGGTCAACGAGGCGCTCCGCAACCCGAACGTCCCCGACAACAAGCGTCACCTGCTCCTGGGCGACGCGCTCGTCATACCGAACTCCTCCAGAGACAGCACTCTCTACCGGTGCGCCAAGCTATGTCGGAGCGCGGGGATCAGTCAGGAGTCGGCGCTGAGGTTCATGCAGGCCCTGGCGACGAGGTGCGAGGCCACTCCAGAGGAACCGCTCGAGCACTGGATCAAGCTTGCGTCCGACAAGGTCGTGAGGGTGTACGGCAACGACGCCGAGGGGCGCATCGTCTCGATCAGTCAGTTGTTCGAGGAGCTCGACAACTCCGGCTGTGTGATGCTCAACGGCGTCAGCAAGTCCTACTTCTACTTCCGCCTTGGATCGCATGTGCTGCGCATCCGACCACGGTCCAAGTTTGCCACGGACAACGTGGCGAACGTCCTCCAGGGCCAGTACATCAAGACGGACGAGGGCGACGTACCGATCAAGAAGGCCTTTCCGGCCTACAGGCCCAGGGAGGTCGCCTACTCCGACGCGATGTACCCCAGGGACCTCCAGTTCTTCGAGTTCGAGGGTCACCGCTATGTCAACAGCTACATCGATCCGTTTGCGGGTTTTGAGCCGGACGACGGCATGCTGCGAAGGGCGAACGAGTTCGTTGAGCGGTTCCAGCAGTTCGCTCGCCACATCACTGGCTACGATGATGGCGACGAGAAGAGGTTGCTTGATAAACTTGCTTGGATTGTACAGCGACCCTACCGAAAAATGCCGACTGGCACTATCATTTTCTCGCACACTAGAGGCTCTGGTAAGGACGTGTTCATGTCCATCGTCCGCGAGATTGTCGGTCGTCCGTACTACATGCCGATCACGCTACAGAGCATCGAGGACCCTCACACGGTCATGCATGATAAATTGGTTTGTACTGCGTCCGAAGTGCAGCTACAGACTAACGCTCGAGGCAACGTCGCGGCCGCTTCGTTCATGGGAATTCTCAAGGACAAGATTAGTCAGCAGCGGACGTACGTCAACGAGAAGTTCATCCAGCCGTACAGTGCGCCGTGGTTCGTCAACTTCTTCGTGCTCTCAAATTTCGAGCTCTCCAGCCTAATCGAGACGGACGACCGGCGGTGGGACGTGTTTCACGCCACTGAGGAGAAGCTGGACCAGAGTTTGTTCGGCGAACTCGCCGACTTAGGCAACGACGGCGTGTGGGTCGAGCGCGACGCGTCGGCCAACCTGTTCCGCAAACACATCATCTGGGCGCTCCGTCGCCACTTGCAAGAGCGGGCTGTCGATCCGTACTTCGATCGCCAGGAGGCTCTGCAGAACCTCGTCAAATCTAAGATGATGGAGAACCGGAACCCTCCGGCCATCGAGTGGATGATAGAGAACCTGCCGACGTACTTCACGGAGGAGGTGCTGATGATCGCTTGCCACTTCTGTCCGTACCATATCAGGCCGGAGTACGCGCTCCGCGCCGTGAAGGACCACTTAGGCCCAGGCGTCATGACACTCGCCAGGCCTGGCCAGTCGTACGGGTACAAGATGCGGAACGCCCCACTGTACGAGGTCGTCAGTGACGGGTCGTCGAAGGTGCCCAGACTGAGGTTCGAGGGTGCCGCGCTGAACCGGATCGTGTACGCGCTGAAGGGCCGACCGCAAGCCACTGAGTTCACTGAGGGCAAGCTCAAGGGCATGATGCAGCGATGGTATTTGCAGAAGGTGAGCGAGTTCCATGGTCGCCAGGGCAACGCGGCGGCCTTGCCTGGCGCGAAGGTTGAGTAGAGCGGTGTACATTTTGACCAACGCAACGTACAATACATAGTATGCACGCACTTGACCTCGAAACGAGTTCGATCTCCGGCGACCTGTCCGACTACATGGCCTTGGAGCCATGGCGAGCGCGCCAGGGCAAGGGCTTCATCAGCTCACTGCACGTGCACGGTGACGTGCACGACATCCATATCAAACGACCGACGCGCGAACAGTTGATTGAAGTGCTGGAGAAATTGAGGGGCGAGGAGGTGTACGCGCACTTCGCGCTCTTTGACGTGGCGTGGCTCATCGCGTCGATCGAACCGAACCGACTCGCTCCACTGCACTCCGCGATCAAGGGCGTGCGCTGGCGAGACACGGCGCTCCTTACCAAGTGGTGCATCAACGGTCGCAAGAGCGAGTACTTCAGCTACTCTCTGCTGAACATCATCTACACGTTCAAGGACAAGCTCGGTCACGACGGCGCCGAGGAGTTCGTGCGCATGAAGCAAGCGCAGACCCTCGTCGCGGACGATCCGTACTGGGAAGAGCGGGGTCGCCAGGACGTGCTGTGGACCTACCGCCTTGCGAAGTTCATGGAGACGCAGTTGCCGCCCCCCTGCAAGCGCGGCTACGTGATCGAGGCGCGCGCCATCGCGCAGACCGCTAACAGCTGGATGATAGGGATATACGTCAATGAAGCGAACCTCAAGATCGCGGAGTCCCAAATCGAGTCCGACATCGTCGCCGGATGCGCAGCTCTTGGACTTACAGAATCGGTTGTTTCAAGTCCAGCGCAACTTGGCCGAGTTGTCTTTGGCAGTTGGGGATTTGAGCCAATTGCTCGTACTCCTACTGGACAGCCAAAGGCGGACGCTGATACTTGGATCGTCCTTGCTCATGCGACTGGAGACCAACGACTCCGAACTCTCCTCAAAACCCGTCAAGCACTGACGCTCAGGAGCAAGTACATCCGCACGGTGTACGACGCACTGGCCCGCACGGGCGACGGCTTCATGTACGGCAAGCCGCTGCTCTTCGGCACGTCCTCCGGTCGACTGACGTACAGCTCTGAGACTGTGTCCGGCGTCAAGGTGAGCATGGCTCAGCACCAGATTCCTCGCAAGGACAAGATCATTCGGGCCTTTCTCTGCCCACCGCCTGGCACCAAGCTGTTCGAGACCGACGCCATGGCGCAGGAGTCCCGCATCATGGGTATCTGGTCCGGCGACGAGGAGATCATCCGCATCTTCAACGAGGGGATCAACTTCCACGCGAGCATGGCCGCTGAGATATACGGAATGGCCTACGAAACGTTCATGGAGGGCTACAAGCAGGAGTCGACCGAAGGGCTCGAGGGCGTGTTCACCGAGCGCAGGCAGTACGGCAAGCTTACGAACCTCTCCTGCAACTTCCGCATCGGTGGCAAGAAGCTCGCGCACAAGGCTCTCGTCGACTACGACACATACACGTCCGAGGCGGACGGTCGGAAACTCGTGAACACCTTCAAGCAGAAGTACCGGCGCGTGCCTGAGTACTGGGACAACATCGTCGCCTTCGCCAAGCAGTATGGGTACTCGTACACCCTTGCTCAGCGCCGTTGGAAGGCGCCGAAAGAGATGCTCAACAGCTCCGACGCGTGGAAGGTCGAGGGCACGGTGATCAGTCACCCGATCCAGGGGACAGGCGGCGAGATGGCTCTGGCGGCGATGTCGTCCGTGCCGGACGAACTGCTGCAGATGAGTCTGCACGACGGCCTCTTCTGGCTCCTGCCCGAAGACGGTCGCGAGAAGGAGCACGCCGCGTCGATTCTCGAGCGGATGAATGCCACGAACTACCAAGCACTGTGGGACCTGCCGAATCCGCTGCCGATCCCACTGCTGTACGAAGCTTCAAAGATCGGAACCTCTTACGCAGATGTCAAGTGACGAAAGGAGTGATGTGATGAGATTGCAAGTCAAGTTGATCGCCAACCTCGAGGTGGATTTGGCTGAGTACCTCGGGGAAGACGAAGTGTTGGACGGCACGCCGCAAGCGGCGGGCTCGGACAACGACTGTGACATCTTCACCGAGACGGACCTCATCGAGCGCGTGCGCGATCAGATCGATGACGGAACGTTCAGCATGGACGACGTGATGGAGCAGGCGCAGGACTACACTGTGACCGTCGAGCCGAGCGCCGTCGCCGAACTGGCCAAGGACTGGACCGCGCACGTCATTCCGTCCGAAGCGGCGTTCGTCAAGAGCATTGTCGGTCAGATCCCGGAGGTCTTCGGCGCTCGCGAGCGGTTCTACGAAGTTCTGCAGAAGTTGGCGGGGGCGCAATGATCGCCCTCAGCTGGTCACGCCTCTCGACTTACCTGCAGTGCCCTCGGCAGTTTCACCTGAAATTCATTAGCAAGACGTTCCGCGAGGAGGAGAAGAGCGTCCACCTGATCAAGGGCGAGGAGCTGCACAAGCAGTTGGAGAACTACGTGCTCGCCCGCAACGGCCAAGCCACGATGCCCGTCGGGTTCACCCCGTCCGTGCGCGAGACTCTGCCGTACGTGGACAAACTGTTCAGCCTGTACGACGCGCTCTACCCAGAGGCGCAGCTCGCGGCCGACGTCAGCTGGAAGCCCACCGACTGGTTTGGCAAGGACACTGCGTGGCGCGCCATCTGGGACCTCACTGCGGTGAAGCCTCAGACGTGCTTCATCGGCGACTACAAGTCGGGGAAGATCTACCCGTACGGCGACACGTTCGGGCAGCTTCACCTGTCAGCGGTGATGGGTCTGAACCGGTTCCAGGACGTGCCGGAGGTCACCGCCGCGTACGTGTACATCGAGCACAAGAAGGTCGAGCCGATCCGCGTCACCCGCAAGGAGACCGACGAGGTCGACTCCAAGGGTCGGAGGGTTCCGCACTTGTCCGTAGTGCAGGAGTACTTCGACAAGCAGTTCGAGCGCGTGCAGTTCGAGAAGAACTGGGACCCGGTCGCCAACGACAACTGTCGTTGGTGCCAAGCCACGCGCGCTCAGTGCCAGTACTCGAGAAAACTGTGACGCCGGAGGGGAAGGTCAAGCAGTGGTGCCGCCGGAAGGGCGGCGCCTTCGACTTCTACTTCCCCGGTCACGTGAGGGTGTCGCCGCGCGGCGGACCGTTCGGTCAGAGCGGGGTCGCGGACGACATCCTCTGTTGGCACGGCGTGTTCGTCGCGATCGAGGTGAAGCCCGCCGACGGCAGCCCGACCACGCTGCAGACCGCGTTCCTTAAGGACGTCATCGCCGCCGGAGGCGTGGGCGCCGTTCTTAGGGGTCGAGACGAAGCCAAGTTATCAGCTATCAGAGATAGGGTGTTGCAGAGATGTCGTTCGACGTAGAGACTTACGACTGGCCAGCGTTTCAGGGGCGCAAGCCCTTCGCGCACCAGAAGCACACTGTCAAGTTCGTGCTCGAGCACAAGAACTGCTTCGTGCTCAACGACCTGGGTACAGGCAAGACGCTGAGCGTACTCTGGGCCCTCGACATCCTGTTCAAGGCCAAGCGAGTGCGGAAGGTGCTCGTAATCGGCCCGCTCTCCACGCTGAAGATCGTGTGGCTGAATGAGATGTTCCTGAACATGCCGCACAGACGAGGGGCCGTGGCGCACGGCAACGCGCAGATTCGTCGGCAGGTCCTCACCGACCCACTCGTCGAAATTGCCATCATGAACCACGACGGCATCAAGTACGAGGAAGACGCAATCGTGCGGGAGCGGCCTGACCTCATCGTCATCGACGAGGTGACCGCCTTCAAGTCGAACTCCGATCGCACGAAGTGCATGCGCCGCATCGTGAAGGAGGGGCGCAGAGCAGGCTGGCTCAAGGGCGTGTGGAGCCTCACCGGCGACCTGACGCCCGAATCGCCGGTGGACGCGTTCTTCCCCTGCCACATCACCGTACCTCAGAACAAGTGGCTGCCGGCGTACCTCGGACAGTTTCGCGACGCATGCCTGTACCAGGTAAGCGAGTTCACTTGGATCACGAAACCTGAGGCCCCGCAGATCGTCGCCATGTGCACGCAGCCTGCGATCCGCTACGAGCGCAATCAGTGCCTCGACTTGCCTGAAACGACGTACCAGATGATGGAGGCCCCGCTCTCCGAGTCACAGAAGAAGTGGTACGAGGAGATGCGGAAGCAGGCCTACATCGAGCTCGAGGCCGGCGAAGTCAAGGCGGTCAACGCGGCCGTGAAACTGAACAAGCTTCTGCAGATAAGTGCCGGCGCGGTGAAGGACTCGAACGGCGACGTCGTCGAGCTCGACTGCGAGGAGCGCCTGAAGCTGCTCATGGAAATCTTCGAGTCCACGCCACAGCGTAAGCTCGTCGTCTTCGCCACGTACAGAGCTTCCATCAAGCAGATCGAGGAGTACCTGACCAAGAAGGGTGTGCGCGTGGCGTGCATCCACGGCGACGTCAACCAAAATCAGCGCGCGGCGAACATCGAGCGGTTCCAATCCGGCGACCTGCAGGTCCTCGTGTTGCAGCCGCAGTCCGCCGCGCACGGCATCACGCTGACCGCGGCGTCCACCATGGTGTGGTACTCGCTCATCGCATCGAACGAACTGTATCAGCAGGGGTGCGCTCGCATCATCCGCGCCGGCCAGACGAGGAAGACCCTCATCATCGTGTTCGCCTCGACGAAGGCCGAGAAGCACGTGGCGAGCATCGTGCAGCGGAAGGGTGACGTGTCGAAGGACATCCTTAAGCTGTTTGTCGACCGCGATTTGTGATCGGAGCGGTGTACATTTTGATCGAAGCGCGGTAAAATGTAATTACGGTTGAGAATTGGTCTTGGCCGATGGAGGTATCAGGAATGAGCTATCAGGACGAAGATTTCGAGGAAGAGGGCTACTTCGCGGAGGTCGACCAGGGCGATCCCACCGGCAAGGACCCGAAGTTCTACCGACTGGACGGCCTCAATTTGCCGCCGGCCGAGTTGCAGGTGATGAAGGTGGACGACTTGTTCGCGGAGTACATCTCGCTTCGCAACCAGTTGACGTCCGACCGTCAGGGTTGGAAGTCGCGCGAGGCGAGGGTCAAACAGCAGATGGCGACGATCGGCGCCGTGCTTCTGAACAAATCGCAGGAGCTGGGCGTGACGTCTCTGTCGAGTGACAAGGGCACTGGTTACCAGCAGACCAAGGAGCGCCTCGTCGTCGCGCCGGACGGCTGGAAGGACCTCACTGCGTGGGTCAGGGAGACCGGCAACTTTCAAGTTCTGCAGAAGAGGGTGTCGCCCGACGCCGCCAAGGAGGTGCGCGAGGAGACGGGCGATCTCCCGCCCGGAGTCGAGTCGACCAGGGAGCTCACCTTCGTGGTGCGGTCCCCGATCAAGAGCGGCCGCAAGGCCTGATTTCCACTATCAGGAGTAAGTATGACGATCGAACTTCCGGAGCATTTGCGAACCGGCCCGCTCGCTGAGCAGGCGGCGAAGTCACTGCGCGACGCGCAGTCCATGGCGCAGGCCTCCAACTCCGTCCCCCGCATCTCGCTGAAGGGGCGCGAGTTCCAGCTGATGGTCGACGGCGAGTCGGAGGCCAAATTCCGCGACTACCTCGACGTGGTCGTGGTCGGCGTGGAACCCGACGGTGGTCGCATGATCAAGGCCTGGTACGAGAAGGGCTACCAGGCCGGTTCGAAGGAGCCGCCGACCTGTGCGTCGGACGACGGGATCGCTCCGAGCGGCTACGTGCAGAAGCCGCAGTCGCAGACGTGCCAGGGCTGTCCCAAAAACCAGTTCGGGTCGGCGACGTCGCCGAGCGGCAAGCCCACTAAGGCGTGTCGTGACAGCAAGCGGGCGTGGGTGAAGATCGCTCCGGGCAATATGATGGTGATGCCGCCCGGTCAGCCGCCGAAGGCTTACCCCGGCGCCGAAAAGCCCTTCGTGGACCGGACGCTCTTCGGCCTCAACATCACCGTCGCCAGTCTGAAGAACTGGTCCGACCACGGCAAGCGGCTGCTGGCTCTGGGTCAGGGCCCGGCGGTGTGCGTCACCCGCATCGTGATGCAGGAAGGTGATTTCCCGTGGATGGATTTTCAGATCGCGGCGTGGCTCTCCGCTGACGACGCGCCACAGAGCCTCAAGCTCGCCGAACAGCGACCGTGGAAGATTCAGTACGCCAACGCAGGTCTGGCGCTGAACGGGCCCGACGCCGGCGGCACGAGGCAGGGCGTGCCGACTGCACTGCCCGGCGCGATTCCGCCGCACCTCCAGCAACAGACGACCGTCGGTGGTCAGCCCGCCGAGGTGGTCGACGCGGCGAAGCCTCCGCCCAACGCCGCCGAGATCAACAAGGCCGTCGAGAATTGGTGACGCGAGGAGGCCTTCGGGCATGGGAAATGTCAAAGAGATCGAACTCGCTGTGCGGGTCCGCACCGTGACCGAGAAGGCGATGCTCGTCAGCAACGACGGTGAGACCTACGTGTGGGTACCGAAGTCGCAGATCACTGACTGGTCCGGCTCTGAGGAGTTGGACATGAGGGTCGAGACGATCTTCCTGCCCGAGTGGCTCGCCACCGAGAAGGGGCTCGTGTGACGCGCGAACTCCTCGTGACCACGGGTCACAACAGCTCAGCGATACTGCTCGAGGACGGGATCGTCCAATGGGGCTACGAGACTGAGCGTCTGACCGGCGTGAAGTCCGACAGCAGGTGGCCGCTCGAGCACCTCGAACGATGGGGTCAGTCCGTCGGCAAGGTCGACGTGGCCTACGTCACGCACTGGGCGCCGGACGGGCAGTTGTCCAGCATGTCGGCGAAGCACTACGACCCACTCCCTCACCTCGAGGGCGTGCCCATCGTGTCGCTCAGCGCCGACCCGGCCGATGGTCGCACCCACCACGACACGCACGCTCACGCAGCGCTCGCCTACGCGGGGCAGAACTTTCCGCGAGAGGGCGCCTACTGCCTCGTCGTGGACGGATTCGGCGTGTGCGGCGAGCACTTCAGCGCGTACTCACTGTCGTCCGGTCAGCCGGAACTGGTGAAGCGCGTGCACGGCTACGACACCAGTCTCGGTCTGTGGTATCAGTACGCGACGGCGTTCCTCGGGCTCAAGATGCACGAGGACGAGTACAAGCTATTAGGCTACGAGGCCTACGTGGCGCCTGAGCTGTGGCCGAGGGTGCAGAAACTGGCGCTCCACACCTCGTTCGAATGGCTGGACGCGATGAGCAAGAGCGTCTTCGGGAGCGCCTACGACCCTCTGTATTCGACGGAGGCCCTGCCCAAGACGAAGGAGCTCGTCTTCAAGCGACTCCTCTGGGCCGCTCGAGAGCTCGGCGTCGAGGACAGCACGTCGTTCGAGGGCCGCGCGATTCTGGCGTGCTACGTGCAGGCCGTCCTCGAGAAGGTCGTGCTGAGCGTGGTGGGCGATCTGAAGCCGAAACACCTGCTCGTGAGCGGCGGCGTCTTCTACAACGTCAAGCTGAACCTCAAACTGCTGAAGTCGATCGAAGGCAAGTTCTGCGCCTACCCGCTCGCGGGCGATCAGGGCAACGCGCTCGGTCTGTACGCCAAACTGCACCCTCAGTGGAGGTTCCCGAACAACCTCTTCTGGGGCAAGCGAGTACTGCGCGACGTGCAGGGCGTGCCTAACCTCTTCGTCGGCGACGAGGTGGAGGTCCTCAGCGCCGTCAAGCGACAGCTGCGGTCGGTCGGATTCGTCAACCTCGTGCGCGGCGACATGGAGTTCGGCCCGAGGGCCCTGTGCAACACCAGTACGCTCGCATTGCCGACCAAAGCCAATGTCGAGCGAATCAACGCGATGAACGACCGCAACACGGTCATGCCGATGGCGCCTGTCATGACGTCGTCGCGCTACCTCGAGTTGTTCGAGGACACGAAGCGCGTGTGGCGGTCACAGCAGCACATGATCGTGGCCATGGAGTACGCCGAGCACCCTCTGCCTGAGATGATGGGCGTCGCGCACGGGTACGAGCGGCCGAACCGCCACCACACGGGGCGACCGCAAGTCGTCGGCGACGACCCGTTCATGACGTCACTGCTGGACGAGTTCGGCGGCGTGCTGATCAACACAAGTTTCAACTATCATGGGAGGCCGATCGCCCTCGGAACCGACTCTATCGTGAGCAACCACATGGCGATGCTGGACCGTGAGCCCAGCGTCGTCACCACCGTCGTAAGGAGTGACAATTGACTGACATCATCGACCAAATTTTTGACTTCAACGAGCAAGTCATCGGCACGGGCGACGTGCCGTTGAACGCCTTGACCGAGAAGCAGCACAATTGGACGCAGGCCTTCTGTGCCGAGGAGCTGATCGAGCTGCGCGAGGCCTTCGAGGCGCAGGACATCGTCAAGATGGTGGACGCTGTGGGCGACCTCATCTACGGCGCGATGGGCACGTTCAAGAAAATGGGCCTCACGCGCGAACAGGTCGGCGCGGCCTTCACCGCGATCCACACGGCCAACATGACCAAAAAGCGCGGTGACAAGGGACGTGGCTCCGACGAGGACGCCACTAAGCCGGCGGACTTCGTGCCGCCCGAGGAGGCGATCGGTCACATCCTGTTCGGCGAGGTCGACGCATGAGCCGGATCGTGCTGGAGGGGCCAGACCACGCCGGCAAGACCACGCTCGCGAAGCGGCTGTGCACGATCACCGGTGCCAAGTACCACCACCCGGGCGGCGCACCCGCCGACGAGACGGCGGAGCGGGCGTGCCTCATGGAACAGCAGCTCCTGATCGAGCGCGCGGGCCCGCTCGTCCTCGACCGCGTCACGTGCGTATCGCAGCAGGTGTACAACCCGAACGAGGCCCTCGACCCCGTGCGGACCCGCTGCCTGGACACCATGTGCACGTCGCCGTTCGTCTTTGTGGTGTACTGCCGCCCGCCGAACGAGCACCTCGTGGACGTGGGCAATTACACCTGGCGCCCCGAAGAGACTGAGGAGCACCGCCAGAAAATCGTGACGAGGGCCTTCGAGTGGGTGGAGCGGTACGACCGCGTCATGGAGAAGGTGCCGCACCTGTCGTACGACTTCAAGGACGTCGCGGCGGCCGAGACGCTCGAGACCGCGCTCATCGGCGCGCTCACCGAGGACGGCCTCTGGATGCAGTGGCTGAGCGCAACGGTCCTATCGGGGGGTCGGAGATGAGGCTGGTCAGGACCCCGTTCAACCGCGACACGTTCTACGAGGCCTATCAAGCGGTCATGCTCGCGCACGAGTCGAGGCCTCGGGGCCAGCTCGTGCGCGACCTCCGCGGGGTGTGCCTCGTGTTCGACCTCGACCAGCCTCTGCTGACGTCGTTCGAGGACCGCAAGCTGAACCTGAACTACTGCAAGCGGGAGTGGCTGTGGTACCTCGGCGCTGACCCTTACGACGACAGCATCGTCGAGCACGCCAAGATGTGGGCCAAGTTGAAGCAGCCGGACGGCCGCTACCTCAGCAACTACGGCCAGTACGTCTTCGGCGGGCGCTCGAGTCAGTTCGCGTACGCGGTGCACCAGCTGCGGGTCGACCCTGACAGTCGCAGGGCGAGCATCGTGCTGCTGGACCGCGACCACCTGTTCTTCGAGAACGTCGACACGGTCTGCACGTACGCCATCAACTTCGCGATCGTGCGGGGCCGCTTCAACATGACGGTGCACATGCGCAGCAACGACGTCGTGTTCGGCCTCACCAACGACGCGTTCTGCTTCTCGCAGATCGCGGAGTTCGCGTACCAGAAGCTGTTGCAGTGGCACCCGAACCTGCTGCGCGGCGAGTACGTCCACATCGCCGACTCGTTGCATGTGTACGAGCGGCACTTCGAGATGCTCGAGCGAATCCTGGAGAGCCCGAAATGGTCGCCGATCGACGTGCCTCGCCCCACGTTGGCAGAGGTGCGGAAGCTGATCAGTTCGCGCGGTCAAGAGGGTGAGGGAGTGTACTGTGACTGGCTCAAGACCGTCGATTGACGAGTACTTCCTGCAAATGGCGGAGTTGGCCTCGAGCCGGGCCACCTGCCGCCGCAGGGCCGTCGGCTGCGTGCTCGTCGACGGGGCGAACCACGTGCTCAGCACCGGCCACAACGGCGTTGCCAAGGGGCTCCCTCATTGCAACGAAGTCACGGAAACGCTCTCGTTCGAGTCCGTCAACGGTCGACGCCCCGAACACTGGGAGGAGCGGTCGATCAAGGTCTACGGCCACTCGTGCCCAGGCGCTGCGTGCAAGCCGGGCGAGGGCCTCCACCTGTGCGAGGCCATCCACGCGGAGCAGAACGCGCTCGTGCAGTGTCGTGACACCTCCGCCGTTTTCACAGTTTACTGCACCGCCAGTCCGTGTGTGCAGTGCATGCGCCTGATCCTCGGGACAGGGGCCAAGCGCATCGTCTTCCGCCAGGAGTATCCACATGCCCAATCGAAAGAACTCGCGGAGCGCGCCGGAATCGAGTGGCTACGTCTTGGCTGACTTCGAGGCGTTCTTCGCCGAAGTCAACCAGGGCGCCCACCACTCAGCCCAGACCAAGCGTTCGTGGCAATTGATCTACTTCAGCGCGTACCTCGCCTGCTACAACCGACTCATGTCCACACTCCGCGCGGACAATGACCCTCGCGTGGCCGCTGAGGTGACCGCCGCCGTGAGACAGGAGTTGATCGATTTTCACCATCTTGAATAGGGATGCAGTACAATGGTAACTGAAAGGAGAGTCGGTCAATGCTTTACGAAGTGAAAATGTGGCGCAGGAACGCGCTGGGCCTTGGCACATGGAGGGTGTACGGCCTGCCGCCCGACAACCGGTCGAGGGGCCGCGTGGTGATCATGCACGCATCCACCGAGGGCGGCTCCGAGATCTCGCACGTGGACGACGTGTTCGTCAACAAATCAGGTCGCACCATCGAAGAGCAAATGAAGCTCGAGATAGACTCTCGCTGCTCCCGCATGCGGGACAAGGGCTACAAGCTGTCCCGCGAAGAGGCCTTGCAGGGCGCGACCAATCAGCTCGGACTAATCAACCCGATGCTCGCGCAGAAGGTGCAGGACGTGAGGCTCACGGCCGCCGACTTCGCCGCGAACGGTGCGTTCGTACAGCCCAAGTACGACGGGCACCGCTGCCTCGTGACCAAGCGGGACGGTGACATGCTGGCGTACAGCCGCAAGGGCAAGCCCATCGAGACGATCGGCCACGTGCTCGAGCAGCTGTACCCGATCATGCAGGACGGTGACACGTTCGACGGAGAGCTGTACGTGCACGGCCAGCCGCTGCAGGCCATCTCGAGCCTTATCAAGCGCGATCAGGCCGGGAGCCGTGCCCTGACCTTCAGGTGGTACGACCTGTGCGACCTGAAGCGCGTCTTCCGCGACCGCTACAACCTCATGGTGGATCTGCACGCGAGCGTGGTCGACAAGTCGGCCGTGCAGCTGACGCCCACCGGGCGCGTCGACAGCATGTCCAAGGTCTACGACTTCTTCCGCAAGTGTCGCCAGAAGGGGTACGAGGGCGCGATGCTCAGACTCAGCAGAGCCGGTTACGAGACCGCCAGACGAGCCAGTCAACTGCTCAAAGTCAAGGAGCGGGAGGACTGCGAGGTCACGACGATCGGCTGTAAGCCATCGGCGCGCGGGTGGGCCGTGCTCAGGGTGCGCGCCGATTGGGGAGCGGAGTTCGACGTGTCGGCCCCCGGCAGTGTAGACGAGAAGGTCGAGGTGTTGAAGAACTACGAGGAGCGGTACCACAACCGGCGGCTCACCGTCGAGTACGCTTGTCTGACGACCGAGCGGGTACCGTTTCACTGTGTAGCGGTGCGCTGGCACGAGGAGGTGTGATGAAGACGAACGAGTTGTGGTGCGCGAGCTGCCTCAGGGCGGACGTGCCGCTGTTCAGGGCCAATGAGAAGGGCGCGCCCGGGATATGGAAGTGCGGTCGCTGCTGCGATCGGCCGATCGACCCGGCGGTCAAGGAGATCGTGGACGTCGTTCACAGGAAGGAATCGTGATGGATCAGTTGAGCTTGCCGTTCGATTCCTACACCGTCAACGAGCGCACGATCTCAGTGCTGTACACCGACGAAGCCGGTTTGAGGCGGTGGCGCGACGTGCTGCCCAAACAGATCGCGTTCGGCCGCGGCGCTTGGTGGCTCGAAGCGATCGCTGACGATCAGTTCGTGCGCCTGCGCCTCACCTCCATCGAGGGCGTCCGAAAGGTGCCGTCGTGAGGTGCCACCAGCACTCCACCAACAACATGCTGCTCGGCGCGAACGGCATACCCAACTGCGAGACCGTGCCGGCCACCATGGTGGTCGAAGAGGACGGGTCCGGGCGGATTCTGACGTTCTGGCGACCGAGCCCTGAGGAGCTCGCCGGCCTCAACGCAGGTCACTCAGTGTGTCTGCACGTGGTGGGCAAGTTCCACCCGCCCGTCTGCCTCACCGTGGAGGCGCCGTGATCGAAGAGGTGTACCGCGACGGGTTCAACCTCCTCTGCGGCAACGAGGTGGCGACCGGCATGACGAGGACGGTCTTCGAGTGCAACGTGGACAAGAGCCTCGTGGTCAAGGTCGAGAAGGCCGAGGTGCGCACGCACTTTCAGAACCTCGTCGAGTGGATGGCGTGGAAGCGGGTCGCCGGCACCGAGTTCGAGAAATGGTTCGCGCCGGTGGTCGAGATCAGCCCGGACGGCCGCCTCTTGCTGATGAAGAGGGTCGAGCACGCCCCGTCGCACATGCTGCCGGACAGGCTGCCGGCGTTCTTCACGGACTTCAAGCCGTCGAATTACGGATTTTACGAGGGTCGGGTCGTCTGCTGCGACTACGGCAGCCATCTGTTGCACGAGGTGGGCATGACGAAGCGCGTCAGGCGAGTTGATTGGAGGGAGCGATGACGATTACGAGGATACCAGAGGACGCCGTGCACCTGTGGCCGGACGGCACATGGTGCTGGCACTACGAGCTCGGCGAGTACGTCCACATGTCCGACGATTACAAGGTGCTCCTGCCCGACAGCAGTGAGTACGAGGAGTTCTTCGAATGATCAAGTACGTGCTCGGTTTCGCCTTCGACGACCTTGGTCGCGTAGCGCTCGTGCAGAAGGAGCGGCCTGCTTGGCAGAGCGGCAAGCTCAACGGCCTCGGTGGCCACATCGAGCCGCGAGAGACAGCCCTCGACGCGATGGTGCGGGAGTTCCACGAGGAGGCCGGCGTCGTCGTGCCCGACTGGACCGTCGTCGGCGTCATGCGCGGACCGGACTGGCATGTCACCGTACTGACGGCGGTCTCGCCAGAGGTCCGCAACGTGACGACCGTCACAGACGAGCTCGTGATGCTGTACGTGCCGGGCAGCCTATCGCCGAGGGACTGTCTCGCGAACGTCATCCCGCTCGTGCAGCTGTGCAGCCTGCTGCCAGAGCCGCCGTCGAACAAGCGACCGACCTTCGTTCTTTACTACTGACGCGCGTCCGGGAGTCCGTAACGTATGTCCGGGACTCCCGGCACCTTGGTCAGTATGAATACACGTTAGTGGCTCCCGGACGTACGTCGCACAAGGAGGTCAGATGAACCCAGTATACGCAGTCGGCGGTCTCGCTGCCGCCGGAGCGCTAGCTTACTGCGGCTACGCGCTCTACGGGGCAGGCCAAGCGTCGGTGCGCGCCGAGTGGGACCGCTCGAAGTTGGTGTGGGCGGAGCAGAGGTCGGCGCTCGAGGAGCGCGTTCGTGGCTTCGAAAGGGGCCTTCCACTGATACAGAAGGAGTTGGACGATGCAAGGTCGCTCGCGGAAACCAAAGCAGCTGAACTGCTGGCTCTTCAGCGCGCTCGCGCTGACACTGCTGTCGCAGGGCTGCGCGACGCCAACCGCTCCCTCGCCGAGCGGATCGCTCCCAAGTCCGACGATTCCGCCGCTCTCCTCGAGTGCAAGGCAGCTGCCGCTGCCTACAGAGACGTATTCGGAGCGTGTGTCGACCGATATCGAGAGTTGGGCGAACGAGCTCAAGCGGACCAGTCGAGGCGCTTCCTCGCCGGTCAACAGTGCGAGCGCTCCTACGACGCCGTCGAGGCCGGACTGAGAGAGCTGTCCGAGCGTTGATCATTCAGTACGACGATCAAAGCGGTGTACACCTCGATCGTGTCGTCGTACAATATAACAGTCGGCGGACGTCTCCAAGCGCTCTGGCATAGGCGCTGCAGAAAGTCCGAAGCTGGGTCCGCCGACGTGCGTCTCGCGGTGCACCGACACGACCAGCTTCGGACAATGCCCTATGCCGGGAGCCGGGGCCCTAACCCGTTAAAGGAGAAACTGTGAGCAAGAGAAACTTCGAGAACCGCTACTACACAAAACTCAACGACCGCCCTCACCGCCCCTACAAGGTCGGGCGGGCCGTCACGCTCAGCGGCGCGGTCAAGGCCGCGTTCAAGCGCGTGCTGGACCGTGAGTACGACAAGGCGATGATCTACGACCCGATCGGGTCCGTCCAGTTCGTCATCCGCCGCGCCGGCAGCAAGCTCGTAACCGTGACGAAGGGGCTCTGACATGACACACGCTCAGCTGCGAGAGGCTATGCGCCTTTGGGCGCGCCTCGAGGACGCGCGCAACCTCGTCGCTGAGGCCCGCTCCTCGATCTATCTCCACAGTGGTCGCGTCGACCACGTCACTCTCATGATCGTGGATTTGCAGAAGGACGTCCTGGACACGATCAAGTCCGGCGAACTGCCCGCGCCGCCGAAGCTGGGGCCACTCTGACATGGACTCGTACCTCAGAGCGTTCGTGCAGCTGCACGTCCACATCGACGCCGGCAACCGCGCCTTCGTCAAGGGCGAGGAGGTGCCGGTCCACGTCATCGGCGGCAAGCGCAAGATCCAGCTCCCTGGCAGCAAGATACTCTACACCTTCGACGACCTGAAGCGCGCGGGCGCCGTCGTCGACGTGGTGACCCTCTTCAGCTTGGCCAAGGCCGGCGCGGAGGGTCGCTGGCGGGACGAGATCCAGGAGCGCAAGGAATCGGGACTGCCGTCCAACGTCTACGTCGCCAACGCCCGCACGATCAACCGCGCCATCGAGCGGGGCGCCTCGCCGCCACCCGCGACGTACATCGGGCGCGCCGGTCGTGAGATGACCGAGGTGCGCGACACCGTGGACGAGGTGGTGGCCGACCTGCGCGACCGCAACTTCCGCAAGACGTTTCGCCGCGGCTCACGAAAGGAGAGAAAGTGATCCTCTACAACCACATCCCTTGGTACAAGTCCATCTTCGGCGCCAAGCCGGACGCCAAGCGGCTCGCGGAGCTCGAGGCCGAGCAGCTCGCGCTCGAGATCCTCCAGCGCGAGCTCCAGCTCATCGACGACCGCTCGAGGATCGACGCCCGTAAGCAGAAGATCGCCTTCATCAACGAGTGGCTGTCCCAGTGAGAGCCCTCGTCTGTCAAGCGCGGGGAGCGCTGTCAGCGATACGGGTCTACACGGACCCGGAGGCCCTCGTCGAGGGCGACTTCGAGGCCTGGACCCTTCTCACCGGCAAGCAGATCATCTGCGTCGAGCGGCGCCTGCACAAGCTCCTCGAGCGCCACCACATGGGAGGCTCGTACGACAAGGGCGCCCTCTACGCCTTCGAGTACGCCGAACTCTGCGCGGTGCTCCGTGACCAACTGGGCCCGTCCGACCGGGACCGCTACCTGAAACTGCAGGAGGACGTGAGGCTCCTCGAACACGGCGCACCGCACGAGCGGCTGCGAGTGGCGGGGCACATCGCGTGGAGGTTCGCCGGCGTCGTGGCGTTCATCGCGTACAAGGCCCTCACGACCGTGGTCTTCTTCGGCGTCGTGGGGATGCTCCTCGCACTGTTCAGGAAGCATCGTTGATCAAAGCGGTGTACACCTCGACCGAGCCGTCGTACAATAGTAGCACGTTGTTGATGTGGCGTCGCCCCTAAGCCGCTTCAGCAATTCTTCAACCAAGGGGGCGTGTGAGAGAACTGATATGACCGAAACCGTGCAAGACGAAGTGACCGGCGACGTCGGCGAAGCCGTCGAAACCCAGCGCAAGCGCGCCGAAGCGACCAACTTCCTCGCCATCGTGCGGGGCCGCTTCCCCCTGCTGCTCGTCCACGCCGTGCGCTTCGACGAAGTGCTGGGCAAGATGGGCAACAAGGACGTGGCCGCCAAGCTGGCGACGTCGGTCGGCAAGGTGTTCGACATCCGCAAGGGTCGCAACTTCGCCTACCTGACGAAGGAGTGGAAGCCGACCGGCTCGGACGTCACCGACGCGAAGGCCTGGGCCGAGCAGATCGGCGGCACCAACGCCAAGGGCCTGACCGCCACCGGCGACAAGGCGCTGGTGACGAAGATCGTCGAGCAGTACGAGGCGGCCGGCCTGGCCACCGCCGCGGAGGCCGAGGCGTTCGCCGCCAGCAAGCCGAAGAGCAACTTCGGCGGCGCGACCAAGGCGGGCCCGAAGCCGGAGGCGCTGCCGGCGTCCACCGAGTCCAAGGCCGCTGAGGCCGACGACCTGTTGGCGTAAGCCGTTCGGAGCGGCCCTCGCCCTCCCCGAAGGCTGCTCCTGCGCCTGAGCACGCAAAGAAACTGCTCACCTTGAGGGAGTGGCGCGGTTCGATTCCCGCCTGGTCGGCTGAACGGTGCAGCGCCACTCCCTCAAGGTCTTCCACAGGAGGTATCACGATGTCCGAACCCGCACAACCCACCAAGGCCCAACAGGCCTCTGCACTGATCGAGCAGCTCGAGCAGGCTCTGCGCACCGCCGCGGGCGGCGTCGACCCCAATGTGCAGGCGATCGCCGACAAGCTGAAGGCGCTCCTGCAACCGACGAAGGCCTGACATGCTCTGCGAAGACGTCTGGGTCAAGTACACCTCGAAGGACGGCGCCTCGTACGTCTCCTACCACCGCGTGTGGGACAAGTCGAGATTCCTCGAGGCGCGCAAGTGAAGCACATCATGATCGACCTCGAGACGATGGGTCTGCGCCCCGACGCGGCCATCGTCTCGATCGGCGCCGTCCACTTCGAGGGCTTCACCGACCAGTCCCTCGACCACGGCACCGTGCTGGGCCACAACGACCTGCGGGTGGTCGACACCCTGCACGTCGCCGTGTCGCTCAAGTCATGTCTCGACGCCGGCCTCACGACCGATCAGTCGACCGTTGACTGGTGGGCCAAGCAGTCCGCTCAGGCGCGGTCGTCCTGGCAGCAAGAGGGCGCGCCGACGCTCCTGGAGGCGCTGACCCAGCTCTCCAGGTGGGCGCTGAGGGACTCGTCCGACCGTCAGGTCTGCCCCTGGGGCAACGGCGCCGACTTCGACCTCGTGCTGCTCAAGAGCGCCTACGGCGCGATCGGGGCCGATCCACCGTGGCGCTACTACAACCATCGCTGCTACCGCACGGTCAAGGGACTATTCCCTGTGGCCGAGGTGCCTCGGCAGGGGACGCACCACAACGCACTGGACGACGCGATGCACCAGGTCTCGACGCTCAGGCAAATCGTCCGCAGCCACAGGCTGCGCATCGTCTAAGGAGGCTGCATGGCGACCAAGAAACAAGAGCTCGTGCACGGCTGCTTCGCAGACGCGCACGACGGCGAGCCGCTGTTCGTGCTGCGCAGCACGGACCCCCGCGCGCCGGCCGTGGTGCGAGAGTGGGCCCGGCTGTACCTCGCGAACCGCGTGAGAGCGCTGAGGGACCCCGGCGAAGGCGCCCCCGAGGAGGCCCGCGCCGCCTACGAGGCGGAGCTGGCGCGGCGCGAGGCGAAGTACGTCGAGGCCAACGAGCTCGCCGACCGCATGGACGCGTACCGCCAAGCGCTCGAGGGCGCCGAGGCGAGCGGAATGGACCCGCAGGGCTGTCGCGAGGTCGCGGCGCGCGCGGTCGCGCCATGATGACCGCCCACCTCGACGACTACACCGTCAAGGTCCACGAGCACGGCTTCGTGCGGCTGCGCAACTGCGCCGGCCCCACGCGGCGCGACGAAATCGTGACGGTCTTCGAGGACTCACAGGTCCCGTCCATCGTCAGGCACTTCGACGCGGACGACGTCGACCCCGCGCAGGCGGCCCGCATGTCGTTCGGCGGCATGGGCAAGGAGCGCTCGCGCGACGCGGACCTCAAGCTCGCCGCCTACCTCATGCGGAACGCACACACGAGTCCGTTCGAGATGGTGCAGGTGTGGCTCGAGATGAAGCTCCCCATCTTCGTTGCGAGGCAGCTCGTCAGACACCGCACGGCCCGCCTCAACGAGGTCAGCGGCCGCTACGTGACGCTCCCCGCGGAGTGGTACGTGCCTGCGCTGGAGGACGTCGTCCTACAGAGCGCCGACCGGAAGCAGGGAGGGCGCGCCGTCGACTTCGACGACCCAGAACAGGTCGCGTCGGCCATCGAGTACCGCACCCGGTTGCAGGAGTCGTGCGCCCGAGGGTACGAGGCCTACGAGAGGTCCGTCGGCGACGGCGTGGCCATGGAGCAGGCGAGGCTCAGCCTGAGCCTCAACCACTACACCCACTGGCTGTGGAACCAGGACCTGCACAACCTCTTCCACATGCTGAGCCTCCGCGACCACTCGCACGCGCAGCCCGAAGCGAGGGCCTACGCACAAGCCATCGACCAGCTCGTGCGGCAGGTGCTCCCCGAGTGCTTCCGCCTGTACGACGAGTTCCGGAGGCGCGCGTGAAGGCCGAAGACCTCCGACCGGGCCTGGTTGTCAGTCACGCCAAGGGCGGCGTGTACCAGATCATCGGCCCTGTGCAGGTCAAGATCGACGGAATCTGGCACGATTTCTGGTCATACTGCACGACAGAATCGAGGCTCAAGCGATACGCTCGGCGCCCCGACGACTTCGGCAAATTCAGCGTGGAGTCGGTATGGCCTCGCTCGACCTAAAGCCCATCCCCTGGCGGCCGTTCTTGCCGGTCCCGGAGGTGCACGAGCTCCACGGCGACGAGGCCCTGGCGCAGTGGCTGGCGGCCCACGCCTCGATGTACGGGTCGCAGTAGGAGAGGGCTTACGCGTTCACCGCGCCGACGCCCCTCGCCGAATGAACGTCGCCATCGCGCTCGCCGACCGCACCAAGCGGTGGCTCTTCGTCTACGGGCGAACCGAGCGGGCCCGCGCCGGCCTGAGAGCGCTCGCCGACCTCGCTGGACCGGGAGCCGTGGTGCGTCAGCAAAGCATGCGAATCGACTTCGCAGAGGGCGGCTGCGTCCGGTTCGTCTCGGTGAACGGCCCCGACGACCTGCACCGGTTCCAGGGCCTCAAGGTCGACGATTTCTGGTGCGAGGAGGCCGTTGCGCAGCGCCTCGCCCCGCACCCATTGCTCGCGCTCCTGGCACTGAGGCGACGACCGTGACGCGATCGAAGTCGCTCACGCCGTCATCGGGCGCGGTACAATGGTACTAGCGTCGAACAGTCGGCGCGCAACCGGAGATCCACCGTGAAGCACATTTCCAGAAACTCAGAGTACGGCAAGAACCGCCACGTCCTGCAATTCGAGACGCCCGAGGACGAGGCTCTGACAAACGCCCGGCTCCTGAACGTGGCCGACGGGACCGACCCGAACGGTCGCCCGAGCCACTTCGGCGGCACCGTCGCCCGCTACGAGCGGGACGGCAAGAAGTTCGCCGAAGTCGTCGTGTACATCGACTGAGGGGCGGCCGTGATCGACGAGGAGTTCCTCAAGCTCGCGCCCACCTGCAAGGGCTGCGGGCGCATCATCGGCCCCTGGAGGCCCGGCGGTGAGCGGTCCGTCACGATCGTCCACCGCCTGACCACGTGGTCGGACGGTCTCAAGCGCTACGGGCCGGCCGAGCAGTACCACAGCGCGTGCGCCCCGAAGAGGCCCAACGGCGAGCCCTACCCACCGAACCTCGTGATCCTCCTCGAGGAAGGCCCATGACCAAAGACCAACTCAACCAACTGTACCGCGACCAAGGCTGGGGCCGCCTCGCTGAGGCCGCGCTGGGCATCGAGCCGTACGACGTCGAGTCACAAGCGAGGCGCGTGGCCCAGTACGCCGTGGCGAAACACAGCGCGCCCCTGCTCGACACCACGGCACAGCGCCTCTTCGCGGCGCTCCTCTTCACCGTCATCAACCCGGACGTGCGGCTCTGCAGAGAGACCTACGACGAGCTCGCCAAGGTCGCCTTCGACGCGGCAGAGGCGTTCGTCGACGAGTCCAGAAGGAGGCTGCGGTGATCGTCGTGACCGGAGGGGCGACCGAGCGCCGCGGGCTCCTCGTACAGTTCCACGAGGAGGACCTCCGCGAGCTGAAGGAGGCCCTCGACGCGCTCGAACAGGGGATACACCTCGACAACGCCCACGACCTCAACCGTGGCGCCCCGATCTCCAAGCGCTTCCCCGAGTGGGCGCGCCGACTCGAAGCCGCGATCGTCGCCAAACTCAACGACAACCGGAGGTTCCCGTGATCGACCTCCCGACGGGTCGCTCGCCGCACGACCTCCTCCAGGAGCAGCAGGTGGGGCGGCCCAACGGCGTCTGGAGGGTCCTCGTCGTGTGCCAGCTCCTCAACCGCACGCACGGGCGCCAAGTGAGGCCCCTCGCGGACGAGCGCTACGGGGCGCCGCTCTTCGTCCGATGGCCGACGCCCCACGCGATGTCGCTCGCGCGACTCCCCGAGCTCCAGCTGCTGCTGAGGCCGCTAGGCTTCGCGGAACAGCGCTCGCGCAGCCTCAAAGCGATGAGCGCCCAGTACAACGCCATGCTCTTCGCCGACCCGGAATTCTGGCGCGGCTCCGAAGACGGTGAGTGGTGCAAGGGCCTCCAGGGCTGCGGACAGTACGCCAAGGAGTCGCTCGACTTGGTGGTTTACGGGCGACTGAGCGCACCGACCACCGACCACTGGCTCACGAAGTACCAGCAGTGGCGGCTGAGCCAGGCCGCGGGCACCGCCGAACTTGACGACATGGAGGCCTCGTGACACCAGAATACGTCGAAGAACTCGCCGACATGTGCGACCCGGACCAGCTCTGGCGACTGCCGGCGCTCGAGCAACTCGACCTCCCCGAGGGGCGGAGGCGCCAGTTGGACGCGGGGATCGCGCTGCGCAGGCACGCCTCTCACGTCCGCGAGCTCCGCGCCCTCCTCGGCCGCGAGAAGGCCCTGCTCATAACCCCGACGTCGGTCAGCAGCACGATCGTCGCGATCGTGACCCCGCCGCGCAGCCACCTCCGCAAACTCAGAGGACAGGACCTATGACCACAGCGCACCGCCCCATGACGCCCGCCGAGGCGTGGCTCGACCGCGCCGTCCGCAGCGAGCCCCGGCCCGGACTGTGGGTCGCCCTCTGCGCGCTCGCCCTCGGCGGACTGGGACTGTTCGCAGGGCCAGTCACAGCGATACTCGGCCTCCTCTTCGGAGCAGTGATCGGCCTGCTGCTGGGCACCGCCCTCGACGCGCTCGTCAAGGTTCCGCTGTCGCTCGCGTACTGCACCCTGAGGGTCGTCGGCTGGGCGCGATCGAGGAACGAAGGACCTCGATCAAAGTAACGTCGGCCCTGATCGAGGGCGCTCGCCCCGAGCTCGGGCGCAGTACAATGGTATCAGAGTCAGAGAGTCGCTCTGCTCAGTGACCGCGGCCGGGAGCCGCACGCAACCTAGGAGAATCGCATGACGAAGACCGACCGCAAGGTCGCCAACAAGGCGGCCAAGACCTCGCGCAGCCCCAAGCGCGCCAACCAGAACCCGAGCTTCACCAAGAAGGGCCCGGGCCGCTACCACGCGCAGGGAGGCTCCAAGTGAGCGTCGGCGCGGGAATCCGCGTCCTCCGTGAGTGCGACCAGGCCGAGGTCGCCGCCATGCCCACCTTCCTCAGCGGCCGCCTGTCCCAAGGAGGGCCCGTGACGGGCGGAGGCCTCCCAGGCAAGAGACAGCCCGCCACCGAGATCGTCCGCCGCGCGAAGCTGATGAGCGCGCCGCAGTGGGGCAAGGGGCCGGACGGAGAGCCGGCGCAGGTCCTCTTCCGCTACCCCGACGGCGAGTGCGCCTACAGACAGGGCGATCGGATCATGGTCGGGAGGGTCGAGGAGCAGTGACAGTGCCGTGAAGAGCGGTCGATTCGGGCCCCGCAGCACGTCGCACATCGGCGTTCGCGGGGCCCGAGTTACTTTGCGGGAGGGGGCGCTAATGTGTTCCGGAGCGAACTTACGGTACGAACTAAAGTACGTAGTCGGAGGGTACGTCCGGGAGTTTAGTTTGCGCTGCCGGGTGTCCCGGCACCCCTCCTTGTAGTTATATACGTTACCGGCTCCCGGACGTTCCGGAGTCATAAAACTTGGAGAGTGCGATGAAGAGGTGGACCGAAGAGGAGCGCGGTGGCTCCGGAATTGATTCGCAGGGGAGGGTCCGCTGCCGTGACAGGTACGCGTACCAGAGACTGAGGGCCTTTGGCTTCTCGAAGCAGTTCATGATCGACCACTGGTACGTGCTGGAGCGCGACCGGGCACCGCCGATGACCATGCTGCAGAGGAAGGCCTGCAAGGTCTGCGGGGTCGTGAAGCGAAACGACTTCAAAGAGTTCCCGAAGGAGCAGTGGGGAGGCGCCGGGAAGCACACGACCGCCGACACGTGTCGGCTGTGCATGAGCAAGGCGATCTCGGACGGGCGCTTGCGAGAGATGGCGAAGGAGTGGGAGCAGCAAGTTGCGTACGAACAGTACGGCAGTGAAATGTGGGAGCCTAAGTGAGCGCGGCCGGGAGACCTTCGCACAATGGGGCATAGAACGTTGTCCGGCTTGGTGAATTTACTTTGGGGGGACAACGTTGTGCGATGGTGTCCCCCTGGGCCGATCGATCAAATAAAACAGTCCGCGTTTTGGTGGACATCGTACATCGTGCGGTGCGATGTCGGTTGCACATAAGGTGTTGTCGCCGTTCGTTAGGGCCGGCAATCCGGTTGTATGTACCTAATTATAAAGTTAGATAGAATAAAAAATAGCAGGGCCTAATAGTCCATGGTATGTATTGCCTGGAGGTGGATTATCGTATGTATTTTTTATTTTATATATATTGGTTCGTTAAATATGGTACACAAAAGCGGTAACGAAGTTTTTACGTTCCGTGATAATAACTTATGTAAACGGACCTCGACACCTGTCATGGGACATTTATGGGACATGGGGTTTAGGTCCCTGAATTGTATCCAGGTTGGGCCCTCGAGGATCGGCCACGGTGTCCGATGGACGTCGTCCTACGAACGCCCAGCTCAAAAAGTAAAATGTTTGATCAAAAAACAGCGCCCCTGGATCACGAAACCCGCTACAGATCAGTTCCTGGCATGGGCGGCTCCCGGACGATCCTCCGAAAGTACTTTGATCATGAATTATCAAAACCAACGCTCTTCCCGACGTCGGGCGCGGTACAATTGTACTTGAGCGTTGATGCTCGAGCAACTAGGAGAATTCGATGACGAAGGTTTTTGATCCCGTGAAAGAGTGTTCCGCGCTGACGGCGCGACTGGAGGCCCTCACTGCTACCGTGGACGAGCTCCGGAGGGCGTTGGACGCGGGCCGCGTGGAGGCGGCCGAGCTGAAGGGCGTGCTCGAGGAGCTGGCCGCCTCGAACAACGCCCTCGTGGAGGGCCAGGAGCAGCTGGAGGCGTCGTGCGCTGAGCTGACCAACGAGGTCCGGGGGGCGCTGAACGGGTTCGAGGAGCCGGAGGGCGGTGTTCCGGAGGACGAGTCCGACGAGCAGCGCGCGACGCGCGTGGGGCTGCTCGCGAGGGTGACCGATTTGGAGGCCCGCGTGCGCGGCCGCAACCGGAGCGCGCCCACGAAGCGCAACATGACGGACGCCGACGCGGTCCGGGTGCTGACCGGGGACGTGACGGCGCTCGGGCACAAGGAGGCGGGCGAGGCCGTCGGCCTCACGTACGCCCAGGTGTACTCCTGCCGCATGGAGTACACCTTCAAGCACGTCCACAAGAAGCTCCGCGACGACGGCTGGAAGAACCCGTTCACGAGGTAGGTTTCGGGGGCCGCCGTTGCGAGCGGCCCGATTTTGGGCTCCGAAGCCCGCTGGGGCTGACGGGCGCGGGCGGACCCGCTGGGGCTGACGGGCGCGGGCGGACCCGCTGGGGCGGGGACCCGAAGACCGAGGCCCGCTGGGGACCGGGCGCGCGGAAAAGGCCGCCCGCGGGCGGCCTCGGTCAGCGGTTGCGCTTGTGGAGGACGAGGAGGTAGGCGATCAGGAGGGCGGTCACTTGCGGCTCCATACCGCCAGGACCGCGCCGGCGGCCAAGGTGACGACCCCGGTGTAGAGGCCGCCGAAGTGGGTCACGGCGGGCGACGCCACGACGAGGGCGAGGGCGAGGGCTGCGCGGACGTTCATCGAATGGCTCCGGACGGTAGGAGGATTTTCCAGCGGCGTTCGACGTCGCACCAGTAGAAGAAGATCGAGGAGCGCGGGGCGTCAGGCATACAGGCCTCCCTGAGGAATTCGCACGTCGGTCACGTAGTCCGTGGTGCTGCAGTAGAAGTAGTCCCCGGGCGGCAAACCGTTCTGTGCGACGAGCTCCGGAGCGAGGCGCACGTTGGGGTCGGGGCTCTTGCCCAGCTGAAACCAGTGAAATGCTACGCGCTTGGTCTTGTAGACGCAGCCTTCGCGCATTTCAGTGATCTTGAACACGTCCATCTTGACGTACATCATGATCACAGTCCCAGCAAGCGGCGGAGCCAGTGCTTCGGGCGGGGCCGGACGCACGTCGACGGCACGGTCCAGGTTGGGAGGCTCTTCGCCAGTTCGAGGTTCGCGGTGTATTCGGACATGGTGTTCTCCAAGGTAACTGGGTCAGGGAGTTGGCCCAGTTTATTGGAGGGAGGCCGAAGCCTCCCGGGGTATCACTTCGTCCAGGCGTTCTTGAAGCCGTCGTTCTTCAGCTCCTTGTGGACGTCCTTGAAGGTGAACTCCAGCCGGCAGCTGTAGATCTGGCCGTAGGTCAGCCCGAGCGCCTCGGCCGCGGCCTTGTGCTTGGCGTCCTTCAGGTCGCCGGTCAGGATCCGACGCGCGTCGTCCTTGGTCATCTCCTTCGCTTCGGCCTTCGTCGGCTTGGCTTCGAGGACTTCGATCCGAGCTTGGAGTTGATTCACGAGTTCGACGAGTTCGTTGATCGTGATTTGCTTGGTTGCGTTCGACATGAGTTTCTCCGGTTATGTGTGTCGGAAGTGACACACAAGATACTTATCGATTCCAATGAGTATCTTGTGTATCAGTTGTAAGATTCTGTAATTTGCCTTTCAAGTGATATTTGGTGTGCGATGAATTCATTATACTGATGCCGGAGTCGGGTGCTGACCGAGTGTGTAATGATTTGTATCAGCTTTCGTATGCATCATTTGGTGTGCGATGAATTCATTATACTGATGCCGGAGTCGGGTGCTGACCGAGTGTGTAATGATTTGTATCTGAGATTGTAACGGAAAATGTAATAAGATTGTAACGATCATCGTTGACCGAATTAGTCAACGATCATTACGCACAGTTACATCGGTTACAGATTATTACGCGAGGGGCCCCCTTCGCCCGGCCACGCCCGCGGGCCAGGCTTCCAGGCATTTTGAAGAATGTGGCCAGAAACAGTGTTCCGGGCGGTCGATGTGCGATGTGCGATGAAGCATGATCGGAAGCATGATCGGAAGATCGATGAGGCATGATCGGAAGATCGATGTGGCACGATTGCAGAGATTTGGTGCGTGCTGCGCGAATAAGGTCGATGTGCGATGAGGCATGATTGGAGGATCGATGTGCGATGTTTACAAGGGTTCGCCTGCACAAGTCGATGTGCGATGTTTCACGAATTTGAGTCAGGGTCCTAAGAACTTTGATCATTCAGTTCCACGATCAAAGTCCTCCAGGGCGACCTCCACCGCGGTATAATACCGTCCAAGGAACGTCGCGCGATGCCGAACCAACTCACCGTGATGCAGGCCCGGCACTCAGGAGTGCTGGCCGTCGTCAACGCCCGCTACCCCAACTACCACCCGGTGTTGGCGATGGTGGACCTTGCGCACCGGGCCGACGTCATGGGTCAGGACCCGAAGCTGGAGTTCGAGATCCACAAGGCGGTTGCGCCATACTGCGAAGCGCGGCTCAGCTCCGTGGAGGTGAAGCCCCCGCAGGACCCCGCCCGCGTCATCGTGTCGCTCTTCGAGGACGTGCAGCTCGAGAGCGGTGAAACTGTTTCGGTCGAGGTTCCGCTGGTGCGGGAGCTCGAGGAACTTGTGCCACTGGACTGAAAGGAGCCCTAAAATGGCAGTCGAAGTCGTCTCCACCATCAACAAATCACAGACGGTCAACTCCGTCGCGATTGGCGCCTACGCGCGGCAGAAGCGTGACACTGTCACGCCCGAGCTGACCGCTGCCTCGGTCGCCCGGACCCTCTACTTGCTGGACCTGAAGGGCGACGTCGGCGCGCGTCGCACCGAGTACGCGTACACGCCCGCCACCACGAACGTGATCACGCTGCCGGCCGACGCCGAGCTGGTGCTGCTGAAGCATGAGTCGACGATCGCCGCGCTGGAGCTCGTGCTGCCGAGCGCGACCGCCCGTGACGGCCAGGTGATCACGGTGAGCAGTCTGTCGATCGTGACCGCGCTGACCTTCACGGTGGGCAGCGGGTTCACGGCCGTCGGGGCGCTCACGGCGCTGACTGCCGGCGGCTTCGCGAGTTACATCTTCGACAAGCCCGGCAAGGTGTGGCGCCGAATCGCGTAGTGCAGCAGTCGCCGGCCCAGTGGCCGACGGACCTCGTGACGTTGGTCATCGCCCTGCTGAGCGGGTGGTTGGCCGAGGACGTCGCCAGGACGGTCGGCCCGTACCTCGTCATCGTGGCCGCGGCTCTGCTGAGCGCGGCCGTCGCCACGAGCGGAGAATCGCACGGGTCGGTCTGGGCAGTCGCGCGGACGATGGTTTCCAGGGTGGGGCTCGCTGTGATCGGCACGGTGCCGCTCGCGATCGGGCTCACGAAGCTGGTGGGGTTGGAGGTGCAGTGGCTGCTGGCGCCGGTCGCGGTGCTGATAGCGGCGAACCCTAGGCTCGTGTGGGCGGAGCTTAGGGCGAGGTTCGGCGCCCGCAAGGAGCGCGGAGATGATTCGCAGGGTTGAGATGTGGCACTGGGTCGGCGGCGGGGCGACGGTGCTGGCCTGGGCGATGTGGCGCGACCGACAGGTCGAGCTGCTGTGGCTGCTGAACACAGTGGTGTGCCTCACGGTCATGTGGTCGTGCTTGTGCAGGTTCGCCGTGATGGACCGAGAGAGCACGGCCTGGGACTGGCGCGAGCGGTACGTGCTGATATTCGTGACCGCTGCGTGCGGGGTGATGGCGCCCTGGCTGCTGGGCGAGCGGCCGGGGTTCATGCAGGTCATGACGTGGCTGGCGCTGCTGAGGCTCATCGAGGTGAACGGCGGTGGGTGGCGCGAGGCGGTCCCGGAGTACGCCAGGACCGACCATGGCGAGTTGGAGGACGTGAGATGATCGAGGGACTTGCGTTCGTCGCGGGCGCGGCGGTCGGGGCCTGGGGCTACCGCTACTGGCTGAAGCGTGACCCGGAGCGCCTCGAGGCGTGGGCCAAGCGACTCAAGGCGTTGGCTGAGCAGGTTCAGCTCGACAGGATGGACAAGTGAGCGTCGAGGCGAACGTCAAGGCCTTTCTGCGGGCGATTGTGTTCGCGGAGGGTACGGCGCGCCACCCGCGCACGGGGGCGGCGCTCGACCCCTACCGCGTCTGCTACGGCTACTCGCACACGGTGCAGGACCTGCGCGACCACCCGGCGCTGACCGGCGAGTGGAAGGGGGAGCGCTTGCCGGCGGAGATGTGCCGGCGGGCGGGGTTTCCGAGCGGCGTGTGCTACAGCTCGGCGGCCGGGGCGTACCAAATCATCAAACCGACGTGGGTCCGCGTCAAGGGGCGACTCGGGCTGCCTGACTTCGGGCCGGAGTCGCAGGACTTGGCGGCGGTCGAGCTGATCAGGGCCCGAGGGGCGTTGGCCGACGTGCGGGCGGGGAGGTTTGACGTCGCGGTGCGCAGGTGCGCGGCCGAGTGGGCCTCTCTGCCGGGCAACGCGGCCGGTCAGCCTCAGCGCCGGCGGGACGACTTGGTGGCGGCCTACATGGCCGCCGGTGGAGAAGTGGCGTGATCGGGTGGCTCAAGCGGCTGCTCGGTTGCGATAAGCTGGCGCAGCTTCGCGCCGATATTCGTGAACTGAAGGAGTTTCTCATGGCAACGCAATCCGAGGTCGCTCAGACCCTGACCGACCTGACCGCCCAGGTGGCGAAGATCGGCGAAGAGACCCGCGCCCTGCTGGACCGCATCGCGGACCTGCAGGAGGCGGTCGACAACGCCGGCTCGGTCGACCCTGCCGTACTGGACGCGCTCGCCGCGCTGCAGGCCCAGGTGACGGTCGTCGACGACTTGGTCCCGGACCCCGCGCCGGAAGAGCCGCAGGAGTAACGGCGTGGCGAACGCGGCGCCGGTCGGGTCCGGCTGGGACGTCACCAACCCGAAGAAGCCGGTCGTCGAGCAGGACCCGGACGCCAGCCTCATCTGGCAATGGGACTGGTCGACGTGGTGCACCGAGCGAGGCACCACGATCGCGAGTGTCGCCGCCACGGCGGAGCTCCCGCTGCTGGCGGCCGACGAGGCCGTCACCGACGACGACAAGGGCGCGCTGATCACGGTCTCGATCGACCCCGACGAGTACGACGCGACCGCTCACCTGCGGAAGAAGTTCGGCGTCACGTGCCGCGTGACGTCGGCGGACGGACAGGTGGACGACATGACCTTCTGGTTCCGCCTCGTGGAGAAGTGATTGGCCGTCGAGTTCAAGCTCTACCCCAAGCAGAGACGGGCCCTCATGTCGAGGGCCCAAGAAATCCTGTACGGGGGCGCCGCTGGTAGTGGCAAGAGCTACATGATGCGCGTTCTCGCCATCGTACTGTGCATGGAGATACCGAACATCAAGGTGTTCCTCTTCAGGCGCATGTACAAGGAGCTGTACATCAACCACGTGTACAGCCCTGACGGCTTTCTGGTGATGCTGAAGGAGTTCGTCGACCGGGGCGAGGTCGTCTTCAACAAGTCCGACGGCGTCATCAACTTTCCCTTCAACGGGGCTCAGATCTACCTCTGTCACGCGCAGCACGAGTCGGACATCAACACGTACCTCGGCGCGGAGATCCACGTGCTCCTGATCGACGAGGCGACGCAGTTCACTGAGAAGATGATTCGATTCATCCGTACCCGCGTGCGGCTCGGCGGGTTGACCGTCCCGGATCAATGGAAGAGCCTTCTGCCGAAGATCATCTACGGGTCGAACCCGGGCGGCCCGGCTCACTCGTACTTCAAGCGCGGATTCGTGAGTCACGGCGAGGGTCACGTGTTCAACGCGCCGGTGCAGGACGGTGGCATGTCGCGGGAGTATGTGCCGGCGAAGTCCAAAGAGAACGTCATCATGACCCGCAACGACCCGAACTACGGTCAGCGGATCATGGGCCTGGGCGACGACCGACTCGCCCTGGCGTACCTCGAGGGAAACTGGGACCTCGAGGAGGGCGCGGCGTTCTCCGACCTGTGGGACGCCAACGTCCACGTTGTGCAGAACATCGAGATCCCGCGGACTTGGTCGATCGACCGGTCGCACGACTACGGCTACTCCGCGCCGGCGGCCACTCTGTGGTGGGCCGAGTCGGACGGGACCGCGTGTGTGATGAACGACCGGCGCGTGGTGCTGCCGAGGCGGAGCATCGTGCTGATCGGTGAGAAGTACTTCGCCGACAAGGAGGACAAGGGGCTGCGCCTCATGCCGGCGGAGCTCGGCCAGCAGATGCATGACTACGAGTCGATGAACGGGTTCCGGGCGCGCACGCAGGCCGGCCCGGCGGACTCGAGCATCTTCGACAAGGACCGTGGGTCGACGAGCGTGCACGACGAGTACGTGCGGCGCGGGATGAGGTTCACGAGGGCGGACAAGCGCCCGGGGACGCGCGAGAGAGGCTTCGTGCTGGTCCGGCAGGGACTCAAGGCCGCGACGACGCGAAACTTCGAGGCCCCGTGGCTCCTGGTGCACAGGAACTGCGTTCACACTGTTTCGCAGATCGCTGAACTGCCGATGAGTTCGAGCAACCCGCAGGACGTGGACACTGCAGCGAACGACCACATCTACGACGCGGTGAGGTACAGGGTGCTCAAGGGCATGATGCTCGGGGCTCAGGCGCAAGTCTACGGGACCTGATATGGCAAAGAAGATACAGGACTTCTCGCACCCGGAGTACTCCGCATCGCTCCCGGACTGGACGAAGATCCGCGACTGTTTCAAGGGCGAGCGCGCGATCAAGGCCGCCGGCAACGCCTACCTGCCACGCTTGAAGGCGCAGAGCCAGGAGGACTACGACAACTATCTGTACCGCGCGCTCTTCTTTCCCATCACCGGGAAGACCGTCGCCAGTCTGGTTGGACTGGCGACGTCCAAGAAGCCGAGGATCGAGTACCCGGAGACGATGTCCAAGTACTTCAGCGACACGGCGAGTGCGCTGTACCAGTTCACGGAGTTCTTCGTCGGCGTTTTCAACGAGGTCGTGCTGCAGGGTCGGCTCGGCGTGCTGATCGACGCCCCTGCGGGCGGCGGCGACCCGTACCCAGTGCCGTACGTCGCCGAAAATGTGATAAACTGGCAAGAGGACAAGCAAGGCAAGCTCCTGATGGTGCTGCTGCGAGAGTACGTGAGCGTGCCCGGCGACGAGCGGTTCAGCACTCAAATCGTGTGCCGGTACCGTCACTGTTACCTGTCAGGCGGCGTGTACTGGCAGGAGTTGTTGGACGATGAGCTGAAGCCGACGAGCGCGGTGTTCGCGCCGACGTTCTCCGGGTCGACGATCGACTACGTGCCGTTCACTTGCATCGGCGCGAGCGGCTGTCACCTGTGGGTCGACAAGCCGCCGATGCTCGACATCTCGACGATCAACATTAGCCACTACCTGACGTCGGCGGACCTCGAGTGGGGTCGGCACATTGTCGGACTCCCGACCCCGGTCGTGTCCGGCGTCGACGCTGGGACGAAGCTCAGCATCGGCGGCACCGCGGCGTGGATTCTGCCGACGACCGACGCCAAAGCGTACTACATGGAGTTCCTCGGTCAAGGGCTCCTATCACTTGAGAAGGCGATGACCGAGAAGGTCGGCCTGATGTCGACGCTGTCCGCGAGGCTCGTGGACAGCTCGGCGAAGGGCTCTGAGGCGGCCGAAGCGGTGCGCCTGCGCTACGTCAACGAAGCCGCCAGCCTCATCCACATCATCGGATCGATCGAGAACGGCCTGATAATCGTGTTCAACCAACTGGCGAAGTTGCAGCGCGACGTCGGCGATGTGAAGATTGCTCTGCAGCGCGACGTCATGGGCAACGCCATCACCTTCAGTGACATGAAGGTGCTGTTCGAAGCGTACCTGAACGGCTCCATCAGCGGGGAGACGCTCATCTACAACCTCCGGAGGCTCGACGCGCTCGATCCGAACCGTGAGGACTCGTTGGAGCTGGCCGACATCAAGAAGCCAGCGCCTGTCAATCAACCTGGCGGCGGTGCCGCGTAAGGAGAAGAGCAAGTGGCTCTGAAGTATCGAATCAAGAAGTTGGAGGACGCGCCGGAGGCCGTCCGTAATCTGTACAAGCCGGACGGCGAGGAGTTCGTGCTGGACACGGAGGGCGCGGTCGCGAAGGAGCGCCTGGACGAGTTTCGCGAGAACAACGTCGCGCTCCAGAGGCAGTTGGACAAGCTGAAGGACATCGACCCGGTCAAGTACAAGGAACTCACCGATCTGCAGCGCGAGGTCGAAGAGGGCAAGCTTCTGAAGGCGGGCAAGATCGACGAGGTGGTCAATTCGCGTGTTACCGCGATGAAGACCGCCCTCGAAACCGAGCGCGACGGGTTTAAGGCCCGTGCGGAGACCTCCGAGGGACAGTTGGCGGTGCTGCTGATCGATTCCGCAGTGCGCGCCGAAGCGCTGAAGCTCGGCGTCGTCAACACCGCTCTGGACGACGTGGTTTTGCGCGCCAGAACGGTGTACAGGATGAAGGACGGCGCGGCGGTGCCTCACAACGACAAGGGCGAGGTCGTCTTCGGCAAGGATGGCAAGACGCCGATGCCGATGGGCGACTGGCTGACCGCGCTGAAGAAGACCGCACCACACTTGTTCGCGACGAGTCAGGGCGGCGGCGCTGGCGGCGGGTCACGCACTGGTTCGGGCGATCTCTCGAAGGCCTCCGCCGTCGACAAGATCGCGGCGGGGTTGGAGGCCGGCGGTCTGATGGGCCGCTTGCCAGCGGAGACGTCCTAAAAATCTCGATCAAAGGGCGTGTACAAAGGACTTCGGTTGCATTACAATAATACATGATCGAGGTCTTTAGGGTCTAAGGACATTGCTAGAGATATTCGACGGAATTTGGCAAATTCCGTCGAATGTGCGAGGCCACTCCGGTGGAGTGCTGACACAGAGTCATCAACATCATCGGAGCACCAAATGGCTTCTCTCACCCTCACCGAGGCCGCGAAGATTCAGCAGAACCCCCTCATCCAAGGGGTGATCGAGTCGATCGTCACGGTCAATCAGTTCTACAACTTCCTGCCGTTCGACCAGATCGTCGGCAACGCGCTCCTGTACACGCGGGAGAATTCGATCGGTGGCGTCGCCCCGATCGGCATCGGCGGCGGGGCCAACGTGATTCCGGCCGGCGCCAAGTCGCCCGCGACCTTCACGCCGGTCACGACTCCGTTGAAGGCCCTGATCGGCGACGCGCTCGTCGATCACTTCGTCGAAACGACCATGGGCACGCAGAACAGTCAGCGCGCCGTGCAGGTGTCGTCCAAGGCGAAGGGCCTGGGTCGCGAATACCAGCGACAGTTCATCGCCGGCAACAGCGGTACCGATCCGCTGGAGTTCGACGGTCTGGCGACGCTCGTGCCCGGTGCACAGACCGTGGCTGCGGCCAACGCGGTGCTGAGCTTCGAACTGCTGGACGATCTGATCAGCAAGATCAAGGCGAAGGACGGTCAGGTCGACTTCATCATGGGCCCGGACTCGGCGCTGCGCCGGTACCGCGCTCTGTTGCGGGCCTTGGGCGGTGCGGGCATCGGCGAGGTGAAGACCATGCCGGACGGCAGTCAGGTGGACAGCTACCGCGGCATCCCGTTCTTCCGCAACGACTGGATTCCGGAAGCGGCGGGCTCCGGCACGTCGACGATCACGGATCTGTACGCCGGCACCTTCGACGACGGCAGTCGCAAAGTCGGCGTGGCGGGTTTGACGAGCGCGGTGCAGTCCGGCATCTTCGTCAGCTTCGTCGGCGAAGCGGAGCAGTCGAACGACACCATCACCCGCCTGCGGTTCTACAGCTCGCTCGCCGTGTTCAGCGAACTCGGCATCGGCAAGCTGGGTTCGGTGGCGATCGCCGGCACGCCGTAATCGGCCATGACCCTCGTCGTCAACAGTACTCCGATGAGTCCCGCCAACAACTCGTACGCGAGTTTGGCGGACTCGGACGAGTATGTGTCGACGAGGGTCGCTGACGTAACGGTCAGAACTGCCTGGGACGGCCTCGATCCGGAGCTGAAGGGCGCGTACCTCGTCAACGCGAGTCGCACTCTCGACAGCCTCTGCAACTGGATCGGTGACAAGTACTCCAGGGATCAGGGACTGAAGTGGCCGAGGGTCAATGCGTACGTCGACGGTTACATCGTCGATCAGATCACATTTCCGCGCCCGGTCGTGGAAGCGACGATCGAGATGGCGGCGTGGTCGATGACCAACTCCGGCGACGTCGCCGTGAGCAGCAACGCGCAGTTCGATTCGATCAAGGTCGGGCCGATCGCAATCGATTTCAACGAAGGCTCTGGCATCGCAGCCAATGCCTATTTCCCCGACATCGTGGCGATCCTGCTGCGTGATTACGGAGGTATCCAAGCTCCTGAGCTCCCGTCCAACACGATGCTGAAGCAGGCCCGCCTTGTGCGCGCTTAGGGCCACCGTACTGTCGGCCGTCCGGACGGCCGAAACTGCGGTCGAGGACCTGAAGATCCCTGCGAAGCACGTCAAGCGAGGTGCGCCAATCCATGTTCCCGGTTCGTCCCCGAACTACCCTGAAACATTGACTGACGTATTCGTTGTGATGACGCGGTTCGAGTCCAAAGAGGTGGACGAAGACCGCGTGATGGCGTCCGATTGGAAGGGGCTCGTCTTCTACAAACCGGAACTGCCAACGTTTCAGGTGAACGACTTCATCAGGTTCGTGGACGATTTCGGCGACGTGAGGGCTGGCGACTACCGAATCACTTACGACGATCAAGTTACCGCTGGAGGCCGAACGGCACTGCATCAACTGTATCTGAGAAAGACGTGATTTACACAACTTCGATTGCGAAAGGCTGGCCCACCAAGAAGCAGCTTTTCGCAATCGGTGAAGAGGGCTGCAAGAAGTTTGCGGGGGACGTTTTTCGTGCCGCCGTGAAACTCTCTCCTGTCTACACCGGAGCGTTTCGAGCTAGTTGGCGAATTTCATTCAACGAACCGAGGTACGATGTGACGCAGGGTCGCACTCCTGAATCGCCCATTCGCGGCGCCAGCTTTCGCTGGCCTGCGGGCTTTCAGTTGGGCGACATGATCGTCATCTCGAACAATCAGCCGTACGCGGAGTTGATCGAGTACGCAGGCTGGTCAAATCAGGCGCCGTACGGTGTTCTGCGACTGGCGATCGCCCAGGCGAGGATGATGCCGTGAAGTACGACGTCGTCAAGCAAAGTCTCGAAGAGTTCGTGATCGCGAACTGGACATTGACTCCGACGAGTTCGATCCAGTTCGACAACGTCGCGTTCAACTCTGATCTGTTCAGCGAATACGTACAGTTCACGGTCCGCTTCGGCGACGCGCTCAAGCGCTCACTGTCCGCGAAGTGCTACCGCCAACTGGGACTAGCAATCCTCACTGTCAAGACGCGGCCCAATCAGGGCTCCGATCGAAAGCTCAAACTCGCTCGGGCGGCGTCCGAGATGCTCTTGAACGCGAAGGTGCTGGCGGCGCCGCCCCTGATCGCGCCGGTCGTGAACATGCGCGAACCGGACCTCTTCGACGACACCCGCGACCGTGACGGATTCGTTATGGCGCAGGTGAGCTGCCCCTTCTACTACGATTTGGAGTACTGAAATGGCCTCCGCCGACCTCACCGCAATTTCCTACATCGCCGAAGCCACCCCCGGCGTCACGCCAAACGACGGTGTGGCCGCGAGTGCGACGCTGACCTTTGCCGGTCAGCCTTCGAACAACGACACCGTCACCATCAACGGTGTCGTCTACACGTTTCAGACGACGCTGACCAACGTTGCGGGCAACGTCAAGATCAGCACCGTCAACGTCGCTGACACGATCGTGAATCTGCGCAACGCGGTCAATCGCGGTGCCGGTGCCGGCTCGCGGTACGCTGCAGCGACAGTACATCATCCGAACGTCACTGCGACGAGCACGTCCACTACCCTCGTTGCGACGGCGATCTTTCCCGGCACGTCCGGAAACGCGTTCACGAAGGCGGAGTCCGGCTCGAACACCGCGTGGGACGCTGGCGGTGGTGGTACGACCTTCTCGGCCGGCACGAATTCGTCCACGACCGTTTGGAAACAACTGCGCTACACGGGCGAATCGCTGAACTTCAGCATCGAGAACACGTCTTCCGCAGAAATCCGTCCTGATCGCGTGCAGGCTGACCTCGTACAGACTTCGGCCTCCGGCGCGGGCGACACCAACGTCGAGCTCTCGTTCGGTTCGTACGACGACTGGCTGGAGGCTGCGCTGTGCGGTACGTGGGCGGCCGATGAATTGAAGAACGGCGCGGCGCGGCGCTTCTTCACCGTTCGGAAGCACTTCCAGGACATGACGCCGCAGCAGTATCATCTGTACCGCGGTACCGCGATCGAGGGGTTCAACTTCACGATGGAGCTCGGCGCGATCGTCAGCGGCGCGTTCAGCCTCGTGTCGTTCGGCATCGACCCCCTCACCGGCATCATGGTCGCGGGCTACGACGGTGAGTCCACCACCGCCGCGCCGGCGACCGTGCCGCTGAACGCGGTGACGAACTTTCAAGATTTCATGATCGACGGCGTGCCGTACTCCGGCTGCATCAGTCGACTCACCCTGGCGCTCAAGAACAACATTCGCACGATCCAGTGTCTGGGCTCGCTCACTGCGAAGGACATGCGACTGGGTCGCATCGAGATCACTGGCGAAGCGGAGTTCTACTTCAACGACGCGTCGGTGTACGACAAGTTCGTCAAGGGCACGGAACTCGATTTGAACTTCGCGCTCGAGGACGCGATCGGCAACCGACTCACGTTCGATCTGCCGCGGGTGAAATTCGAGACCGGCGAGGTCGTCGCTGGTGGACAGAACACCGACGTCATGGTGTCGACGAGCTACCGAGCGCTCTACAGTCCGTCCGACACGTATGTGGCGAAGCTCACCCGCTCTGCGGCGTAACGTCCGGGCGCTCCGGCAAATTCGTCAATACGAATACACGTCGACGGCTCCCGGACAAAGTTCAATCAACGAAGGATTCAGATGATTTTCGACGCAGATCTCAGTTCGGTGGACGACGGCGTGTGGAAGCAGTACGAGGGCGCGGAGTTCCTCGTCGCGCACATTTCCAACATGAAGTTTCAGCGCGCCCTCTCGCGTCTGCAACAGCCGCACCGTCGCAAGCTGCAGGAGGGCACGCTCGATCCCAAGACGAACCAGGGTATCGTGTGCGAAGCGATGTCCGAAGGGGTTCTGCTCGGTTGGAAGGGCGTGAAGACGCGCAAGGGCGACGAGGTTGCGTACTCCAAGGAGAGCGCGCTCCAGCTGCTCAAGCGTGACCCAGGCTTTCGTGACTGGGTGACCGAGGTGTCGACCCAGATTGCCAACTACCGTGACGAGGAGGTGGAAGCGCTGGGGGAAGACTAAAGGCCTGGGTTCGATGGACGTCGGAGTGGGGTCCGAAGATTCGCAAGCTCATCGAGATTGAGCAGGCGAGCGGAAAGACCCCTCAGGCGCTCTTCGACGCTCCGGTCGCGTACGGATTCGAGAAAGAGCTGGTGCTGGCGTACAATTTTCTGGCTTCAAGGCGATCGATCGGATTTGCAGCTAACCCGATACCGTTGTCCGAGATTCAGACGTACGTACAGATTTTTGGCCCTCCGCAGATGCCGATGAACATGTTCGTCGACCTGTTGGGGATGATGGATATAGAGTACCTGTCAAAGGTTCACGCGAAAAACCATGGCCACAAGCCTTCAGGTAAACGCTAGTACCCAGCAGGCGGTGGGCGCGTTCAACGCGCTCGCTCAATCCATCGCGTCCGCGACTGCCCAGTTCAACAATCTGAACCGTGCGATGGCCAGTGGCAATACCATGGCCAGGAATTATTCTGGTCAGGTCACGGCGATCAACACCGCGTTCAACTCGCTCACGAGCATTCTGAGCGGAGTGTTCGGCGCGATTCAGAAGATCGGCGCTGGTATCCAATTCGTGTTCAGCTCGATCGTGAAAGAGTTGGACAAGCTGCAGGGCTTCAACGCCATTATGTCGGTCACGACGAAGTCGGCCGACGGCGTTTCCCAGAGTTACGACTTCTTGCGCAAGACCGCCGACAAGCTCGGCGTGCAGTTCGACGCGCTCACAGGTAACTACGCGAAACTTTTGGCGTCGATGCCCGCGACCAACGAGGGGCTGCGAGCGACGCAGAACGTCTTCACTGGCATCGCGCTCGCGGCGCGCACGTTGCACGCCAGCAACCAGGACACTCAACTCATGTTCTACGCCATCACGCAGATGGCGAGCAAGGGCGCGGTGTCCATGGAGGAGCTGCGCAGACAGTTGGGCGAGAAGCTCCCTGGTGTCATGCAAATCGCGGCGAGGGCACTGAGTACGACGCCCGAACTGCTCGAGAAGGCGATTCGTACTGGCACCGTCAATTCCGCGAAGTTTCTCGAATACTTCGGCGACGAGATGATTCGCACGTTTCAGGAGCCAGCAGAAAAGGCTTCGACGAGCGTGTCGGCGAGCATCAATCGTCTTACGAACGTGTGGGTGGACTTCGTCAAGGAGATCCTCGATTCCGGCGCCGGCACGTCGATCGCGAATATCTTCGACGCGATCCGTGAAAAGCTGAGCGATCCGTACGTCATTGAGCAGTTCGCCGAATTGGTCAAGCGACTCGCGGACCGATTCACGGAGTTCGTCAAAAATCTGACGCAGGAGGACGTGCGCAACGGGTTCGACACGCTCGCCAACGGCGTCACGATGGTCGTCAACGTCATCGAAAAGCTCGTTTCATTGCTTCAGTGGGTCGTCAACAACGGCAAAACCGCCGGCGCGATCATCGGGGCACTTGCAGGCGGCGCTGCTGGCGCAGTGGCAGGTCCATGGGGCATCGCTGTTGGGGCTGTTGCCGGAGCTGCGGGCGGCGCGTACGCGGGTTCCCAGCTGCAGTCGTCGCCGGAGCAGTTGGCTGCGCAGGGTCAAGCTCACGTCAACGCCGTCGAAGCGGCGCGCCAAAAGCGCCTCGATCAGCAGAATTTGCTGATGACGCAGATGATTCCACTCCTCGGCGAGTTCAAGGGACTGAAAACCTTGAGCGGTCTCGAAAATCTGTGGAAAGCGGAGAACCTCAACACGAGAACGCTCGAGCAGTTGAACGCGATTTTGAAGAATCCCGCGTTCAAGACCGACGCGCAGAAGGCTGACGCGGTCAAAAGTCTTGCGCAGTACGGAACGGTGTTGACCGCGCCCGGCAAGCTCTCTGACGTGATGGGTCCAGGTAAAGCAAAGGGTTCGAACAAGCGCGATCCGGTCGCGGACGATATGATGCGTGCCGTGGGCCTTGATCCGAAGTTCTACGAACACTTGGGCAATTACAAGAAATTGCTGGACGCTGGCAAACTTGACGCTCAGCAGTACGAGGACGCGGTCACGAAGCTCATTCAAAAACAGCCATTCGCCATTGAATTGGCGAAGGAGGAGCGCAAGGAGCGGGAGCGTATCTCCAAGGAGACTACTGACTACATCACCTTCGTGCTGCGCGGCGTTCAGGCCAAGGAGCGCCTCAACGCGGCGTTGGACGAGGAGTTGCAGAAGACGCAGCTCCTAGGCCCGTACGCCGAGACAGAGGCTAAATTGATTCAGCAGGTGAACGACCTCAAAGAGGCCGGGGCGAGGGTCACTGGCGAAGAGGTTGATCTTCTGCGCGAGAAGCTCCGTTACCTTGACGAGGCACGACGGATTCAGTCTGCTGCACAAAACGTTCTTGACTCGACGGTGTACCGCAACCGTGGCACTGAAACTATGCTGCAGGGCATGGACCGTGCCGGCGAGTTCGGTGCTTCGAAACAGGACCTTTCGAATTACGCGGTTCAGCAGAGTCCGCAGCTGTTCTCTGGCACGGAAGAGTACTACGCGCTTCAGAGGCAGCAGGCCGACGATTTGATTGCGTACTTCGACGCGCTCCGTCAGCGTAACCTAATTTCCGAACAGACTTACAGCTCTCTCGTGATGCAGCAGGAGGTGGCGCTTCACGCCGAGCGGCTCAAGAGCACCTCTGACTTTTTCGGCGGACTGGCCTCGCTCTCGAAGTCCGGTAACAGCAAAATCGCGGCGATCGGTAAGGCCGCGGCGGTGGCTCAGGCGACAATCGACGGCGTGTTAGCTGTACAGAAGGCGTTGGCGGCGCCGCCCGGGTGGCCGTACAACGCTGCGAACGTGATCGCGGTGGGCATCAGTGCTGCGGCGAACGTTGCACAGATCGCCGGCATCGGCGGGTTCCGCTCCGGCGGCTACACGGGCGACGTCGGGCGCGACCAGGTCGCGGGCGTAGTACACGGTCAGGAGTACGTGGTGAACGCATCCGCCACGGCCCGCAACCGTGCTGCGCTCGAAGCGATGAACGCGGGCTCCACGGTCGGCAGCGGATCACAGTACGTGGAAGTGGTCGTCAACAACAATGCTGCTGGCACTCAAGCGACGGCGGCGCAGCAGGACACGCCGGACGGCAAGCGCATCGAGATCACGATCGAGGAGGTCGTGGTGAAGAGCGTGCGGCGCGGCGGTCGCATCGCCGACGCGATGGAGGGTCAGTACGGGCTGAACCGTGCGGCCGGAGCGGTGCGCTGATGACGACGGGCATCCGTTTTCCGCCAGGGCTCAGGCCTCCGGACCGTGACGGATACGCCGACGCGCTCGAAGAGGGCCGCACTGAGTTTCAGCCCGACGTGGGCGCGGCGCGTCGGCGGAACAAGTTTCGGACGACTCCTCGGCTGTTCGACGTCACCTGGACCTTTACCCAGGGCGAATACTACGCGTTCGACTGGTGGGTACAGAACACCGTCGACGGCGGAGCACGCGAGTTCGACGTCCAACTGTTGGACGACGATGCGACCCTCGTGTGGTACACTGTTCAGGGCGTCGGGCCGTTCAGCTACGACATCGCCGACCCTGAGGGGGAGTTGCGGTATGTTGTGAAGTGGAAGTTCCGCGCCAAGGACGAGTCCTTCGGCGAGTTCAGGCCGGCCGGCACCAACGAGCTGTACGGGAGGTGCGCGCCTGGCGTCACGGCGCGCGGTCGCCTGCTCGTGTACACGCCGTTCAGGGGCCGCACGTCCGTCGGCGTCGTGAGCGCGCGGACGAGGTTCAGTCTGCCGGCGATGCGTGGAATCGCCAACGTCGGCATGTACTGGCTGCCGCGGGCTCAGTTCGCGCCGTTCCCGCTCTACGGCCTCACTGCCGTCGGCGTGGTGTCTGCGACCGGCGCGATTCACATCGACACGATTCACTACTATCCGGAACTGTCCAGGCAGTGGCAGGACTATGACTGGTTCGGCATAGGCGCTTCGCAGGACATCAACGACGAGCCTGACGTGGTTCAGCGCGAATGGATTGGAGTCTGATATGGCATTCTTGGAAAAGGGCAACGAGGGCGCGCTGAACGGTACGACGGGGGTCAGTGTGGTCCCGACGCCTGGCAGCGGAGTTCGGCGACTCGTGCGCAACGTCGGCGTCACCAATCGCGACACGGTCGCGCACGTGGTGACACTGTTCAAGGACAAGAACGGTACCGCCTACGAGTTGGCGCGCGAGTCTTTGCAGCCAGCGGATTACTGGACGTTCGACAAGTTGATGGTGCTCGACGCGGACGACGAGTCGATCGTGGCGAAGTCCGACGCCACGGCGACGACGACCGAGCCGTCCTTCGACGCGGCCTTCGCGGACGCATCCTGAGCGATGGCCACTCCCGCGTACCCCAGCGCGCTCCCGCTGCCATACAGTTTCCGACTGACAGCGGCGGACCAGGTGTTGGCCGGTGACAGCGACGGTCCGAAGGACCTTCGTCGATTTACGCTCGTGCCGGGCGCGACGGTCGACGTCAGCTTTCGTTTTCTGCGGGACCAGTATTCGGCGTTCGTCAAGTGGCTCAAGGTCGACCTCAAGCGCGGTCTGAGGTGGTTCATGCTCCCGCTGCCGTCGGCCGCCGGCATCACTCCGCACGTAGTGAGGTTCAAGGGTCGCCCGCAAGGATCGATGGGCGGCCACCGCTACTGGGAGGTGACGGCGGAGATCGAGATTCGTGAGCGGAGGTACGCGCCACTGACCAACGTCGTCTTTTCTGAGGACTTCGAGAACGGTATCAGTGACTGGCAGACGAACGTTGGCGGCGCGAACTCCACCGCGTTCTTCAGCATACAGCCGTCGCCCTACGGCTCGCAGGCACTGTTCGGCGCGAAAGTCACCGCGTTCAGCGCCGCGTCAGACAGGCGACGCAAGTTCTACTTCGCCGACGAAGAGCCGTTCAACCGATTCCAATGCAAAGGCATGATGCCCACTGGCGGCAACGCGAATGACGACAGTCCGTCCATCGCCGTGATCAACGCGGCCGGTACTGGTGTTTTCGCGATGCAGATTTCGCGCGAAGTCAGCTACGACGCGCAACAGCGGCCGGTCTTCAATCTTGGCGGCGAGTCGCTCTTTCCTGGCACCGTGCGCATTCCGTACGATGTATGGATGGAGTTCAATATCGCAGTTAACCCTGGAGCTGGTCAAAGCACGTACTTCATTCGACGACTGGATACGGGCGATCTGTGGGCGTCCGGGACTTTTGCCAACGATCATGGTTCGTACAAACTGTGCGCCGGCTTGCAGATTTACAGTGAAGCGAGCGCGGACTTTACGTCCCAAGCTGGCTACATCGACGATCTGATCTGCTACACGGAGTAATCGTGCCAGTTTATCGCACTCCCAAGCGCGGCGTCACTTACTCGGAGGCACTCGCTTCCGCGTACGCC
>Ga0116188_1000329_pt1 | contig 51561 bp, 37 predicted proteins | sample AD_JPNTR2_MetaG_FD_89807 | JGI IMG/M metagenome (GOLD analysis project Ga0116188, IMG submission 89807) | Active sludge microbial communities of municipal wastewater-treating anaerobic digesters from Japan - AD_JPNTR2_MetaG | ecosystem: Engineered > Bioreactor > Anaerobic > Digestate | place...
AATCCCTCGCGGCACAGCCGCGAGCAACGGGATCGGGAGAAACGTTCGATGCCGGGAGACGGTCTCCCGGACAGGTGTAACTCAGGAAGGCTGGTTCTCCATTTCAGGCTGAACCAGGACATGGCTCTCTATTTGGAAAGCCTACCCGAGGTCGCTGATGACAGCACACTGCGAGAACAGGTTGAGCAATTGAGGAGCAAGGCAGATGCGCTCGCCGAAGAATTGAGCGACGAGGCGATAGAGGAACGTATGCAGTCCTTCATCGGTCGTATGACCCAAGACATGTCGGAATGGGCACGACTCCTCAATCTGGAATTCGCAGACTCACCTCTTCGGTTAGACCCTAAACGGCTAACCGTCGTGGCTGACACAGATGAAGGCCCCGTGCCGATGGAGCGCATGGGTAGCGGGGCAAACTGGGTTGGCTATCACCTGATAGCGCATTTGGCGCTGCATCGGTGGTTCGTCACGAAGCGACGCCCTGTTCCACGATTCCTCTTTGTTGACCAGCCATCACAGGTTTACTTTCCCCAGGACCCTGATGTGGAGACTGGACCCGGACAGGCTGAAGATGATGACCGCCAAGCCGTTGCCCAGATGTACCGCATCTCGAGAGAAGTTGTCAATACGCTCAACGGCGGACTGCAAATCATCATGACGGATCACGCGGATATTGCCGAGCCGTGGTTCCAGGAATCTGTTGTGGAACGTTGGCGTGGTGGGCTGAAGCTGGTTCCAGAGGAGTGGCTGCAGCAATAGGGAGCACTCATGCGCAAGGTCGATACGAACGTCAATGAACTGGTCGGAATGATCGAACGCGGCGAGCTTCGCCTCCCTGAGATGCAACGGCGGTATGTCTGGCGTGCCTCTCGCGTGCGCGATCTTCTGGACTCTCTCTATCGTGGTTATCCCAGCGGATCAATCCTTGTTTGGGAAACAGATCAGGAACAGCCCACACGAGATCTGGCGGTTGACCAGCAAGACAGTCCATTCGCCGGGCACAAGCTGTTGCTCGACGGCCAGCAGCGATTGACATCATTGTCGGCTGTGCTGCGCGGCAAGACCGTGAAGGTCCGGGGCCGCAAGCGGGAGATCGACATCCTCTTCAATCTTGAGCATCCCGACGGCCCCGGGGATTTCACCGAGGTCGTCTCCGACGAGGAGCCACAGTTCTTGGACGATGACGAAGTCGAGGAGAACGGCGATCTGTTTGAGGACGACCGCGACGAGGCAGGACTGCAGGAACGACTGAATCGGATGACGTTTGTTGTTGCTAACAAGACCCTGGCTCAGAAGCCCAACTGGGTATCTGTGACCAAGGTCTTCAAGTCGAGTGACACGGAGATTTTGAAGGCTGCAGGCGTAACCGGCTTCGACGATCCGCGTTATGCCAAGTATGCCGAACGGCTCAAGCGGCTGCGTGGCATCTGCGAATATCCCTATACCATGCATGTTTTGCCGCGTGATCTGAGTTACGAGGAAGTCGCGGAGATATTTGTCCGCGTCAATTCCTTGGGCGTGAAGCTTCGCGGCTCAGACCTCGCACTGGCCCAGATTACGGCACGCTGGCCGAACTCGCTGAAGCTGCTGGAAGCATTTCAGGAGGAGTGTGAAGAGTATTGGATGACGCTGGATCTCGGCCTGCTGGTTCGCGCTATGGTTGTATTCGCTTCGGGCCAGTCACGGTTCGAGGTGGTGCGAAACCTGTCGGTCAAGGCGCTACAGGAGGGGTGGGAGAAAGCTAAGAAGGGGTTGCGTTTTGCCATCAACTTCCTGAAGACCAATGCAGACATCGAGGACGAATCATTGCTGTCATCTCCGTTGTTCTTCATCGCCATAGCCTACTTCAGCCAAGCCAAGAATGAACATCTGTCGAACGAGGATGAACGTGGCCTGCTGTACTGGCTCTACGTCGCCAACGCGAGAGGCCGCTATTCCCGTGGTTCAACGGAGTCGTTGCTCGACGCTGATTTGGCGACAATCAGACGCGGCGGTGGTCCCAGGGAGTTGATCGAGACACTCCGGCAGCAGTTTGGCCGTTTGACCATCGAACCGGTGGACCTTGTCGGACGCGGTGCAGGCAGTCCCCTGTTCTCACTGGTGTTCCTGGCGATGAAACAAAACGGTGCCAAGGACTGGTCCACCGGACTTGGGCTTTCACTGACGCATCAAGGCCGGGCTCACTACATTCAGTACCATCACGTTTTTCCGAAATCGCTACTGAAGTCATTGTACGAGACGCGCGAAATCAACGAGATCGCCAATATGGCCTTCGTCGCGGGACGGACGAATCGGTCGATCAGCAACAAGGAGCCGGCGGCGTATCTGCCAAGAGTTATTGAGGAACGCGGCACGGAGGCCCTGGCCTTGCAGTGCGTGCCAACTGATCCCGGCCTTTGGACAGTCTCTAACTACCGTGCGTTCCTTGAGAAGCGTCGATCCATGATTGCATCGCTAGTGAATAGTTTTCTTCAATCGGTGCAACCAGCCGGATGGGCTGACAGCGCGATGTCAGCGGAGCTTACGGCAAGTTGAAGTGGCCTCTTGATGGCCACACTGATACTGAACATATTCCGCGGCTGGCCAAGGATACTGAGGCTGAGGGACCGCAGGATGGTTGGGACGTTCCGGGGGCGTAAACGGCTTCCTGGGAAGGAGGTTTGCATGACGCGTTTGACAACGACATCGGGGAGCGCGGCTAGTCGGCCCACCCCAGCATCTTTCGGTTCCCAGCGACTTCGCTCGATTCACATCACCGGCGGCTTCCTCGACGGGGCCGCGTTCGACCTGGCCGACGGGCTGAACTGCCTGATCGGGGCGAGGGGCACCGGCAAGACCAGCGTGCTGGAACTCGTGCGCTACGCCTTGGATGCGCTGCCAGCCGCTAACGATCCCGAACGGCAACGGATTGAGAACCTGGTCAAGGCGAATCTCGGCGATGGAACAGTGGAACTGCTGGTCGAGACCCGTGACGGGCTGACCTATAAGGTCATTCGATCCTGGCAGGATGATCCGGTGGTTGTCACGGCCGACGGTTCGCCCACGGAGATTTCTCTCCGTGCCGGCGGCGTCTTTAGAGCTGACATTTATAGTCAGAACGAAATCGAGAGGATCGCCGACCAGGCGCTGTCGCAGTTGTCGCTGATCGACAACTTTGAGGCGAACCAGATCGCCCAGATCACCGCCGAGTTGCGGACGTTGACCTCCAAGCTAGCGACAAATGCCACAACGCTACTGCCGTTACAGGATCAAATCGACGGCCTCAATAGCGAGATTGCTGGCAAGGACGCGATCCAACAGAAGATCGACGCCCTCGGGCCAATCACCGGCCAGAATGCCGAGGCGGTAACCAAGGGACAGCAGGCCAAGTCGCTTCGGCAGCGCGAAACCCAGGCAATGGAGGGCTTGTGGCAGTTCCTTCAGGAGTACGACCAGCAGATTGCCGACCTGAGCGGTCAGGTCGCACACCGCACCAGTCAATGGCTGACACGCGAGATGCTCTCTGGTCCCAATGGCGCGGCGATCACCGGCGTCCGGCAGAAGCTACTCGACCGTGGCGCTGAGATCGACGAACTGCTACGGCAGGCCCGTGCGTGCCTATCGAAGCTGCAAGACGAACTTGGCGACGCGGGCACGTCCCTGACGAGCGCGCATGCCCAACAGGAGGCAGCGTATCAGGAACTCATCAAGCATGATGCGGCGTTGCGCGGACAGGCGGCCGAACGCTCACGCCTGGAAAAGATGAAGAACGACCTGCTGGCCAAGCAACGCCAGCGCGACGCCATCATCGAGAAACAGGCGGGGCTGCAAAAAGAGCGAACGCAGTTGCTGCAAAAGCTCTCGGAATTACGCGACAGCCGCTACAACGTTCGCAAGGCTATTGCCCAGCGGATCAACACGGCACTGATGCCTGACATCCGCGTGACCATCGAGCAGTCGGGGCATCTCGGCCAATATCGGGCGATGCTCGAACAGGCACTGGCGGGCGCTCGCGTACAGCGTGGCGTGGTTGCCCAGCGGATCGTCGAGCGGGTGATGCCCGCCGACCTGGTCGTGCTTGTCCGCCGCGGCGACACCGAGGGACTGGCTCAGCGGGCCAACCTCAACGAGGAACAGGCCCGCAAGGTGGTCGACGCCCTGAAGAACACCGAAGCCTTGTATGGGTTGGAGACGGTCGAGCTGGCCGATCGGCCGCGCATCGAACTCAAAGACGGCGATGGCTACAAGGACTCAAGCACGCTTTCCACCGGCCAAAAATGCACCACCATCTTGCCCATTCTGTTGCTGGATAGCGACACGCCGCTGATGGTGGACCAGCCCGAGGACAACTTGGACAACCGATTTGTCTGCGAGTCGGTGGTCAAGAGCATCCGCAAGGTAAAGACCACGCGGCAGCTCGTATTTGTGACGCACAATCCCAACATTCCCGTACTGGCCGACGCCGAACGTGTCTTCGTGCTGGAGTCCGACGGCGCTCACGCTCGCAAGGCAACCGAGGGCGATGTGGACGAGTGTCGCGATGCCATCGTGAACCTGCTCGAAGGCGGCGAACAGGCGTTCAAGCGCCGCCAGGAAAGGTACGCCTACTGATGAAGGCCGCTGGCGATCCATCATCCATCGACCTGACCGAGGCGCTGGCTCGGTTGCGAAACAACCGCGAGGCAATGGACTGGCCGCAGCGCCGTCAGATCGTCGCGCGGATCGTCGGTCCGCTTTCGGAGGGACAGGCCCAAGAGCCGTTCCGAGGACTACTGCTTCTGCTCGCTGATGATCCCAAGTGGGAGGTGCGTAAGGATGTGGCCGACGCATTGGCCACGATCCCCGATAACGAACTGGCCGCGCTGGCCCAGAAATTCCTCTCCGACAGCCATGCCTACGTCCGACGTGCCGCCAAGCAGACCATCGAGCGCCGTCGGAAGATTGCGCGTGAAGCTCAGAAGCGCAAGTCCGGTGTAGACTTGGTGTTGGCGCTGTATCAAGAACTCGAAGATCAATATGGCCAGGAGGCTGCCGACAAGGCTCGGCGTTTGGCTGAGCAGCTCTACGACACACTGATCGGCGCGACCGTTCACGAGATGCGTAGCGTGCTGACTGCCTTGAAGGAAGACAATGCCCGGATCATTGAGCGGCAGGCAGCCGACCAGCTCGATCCCAGCTTCCTTCGCCGCAAGTCGCTGAAGATCGCCGAGCGCCTGGCCTTCATGGAGCGGCTGGTCGAAGACATGCGCAACTATGCCCAGCCGGTGTCGGACGAGCGAACAGCCGTCGCCGTGGCCGACCTGTTGACCGAAGCTCGCAGCATCGTCTCGGAAAATCTCAAGGCGCGGAACATCAGCTCGCGGAACGTGAATCTAACTGTGACCGTGTCGCCTGACCTGGCGGTCAAGGTGTCGCGCGTTCACGTCGTCACGGCCATCGTTAACGTGCTGAAGAATGCATACGACTTTCTGCCCAGCGATGGCGAAGGACCTCGTGGCGATATTCAGGTTCGCGCTGTCGCGAAGGGTAAGCAGGTGCATGTCACAATTCAGGACTCCGGCCAGGGCATTCCTACGGCCAGCCTCGACGAGGTTCGGCAGTGTCTGCCTGGCCGCACCAGCCGCCGCCATGTGGGTACAGGATTCGGCCTGTGCAATGCCAGGCGATTCATCGAGGCCCACGGCGGTAGCCTGCGGATCGACAGCAAAGAGAACGAAGGCACGACGGTGACGCTGGTCTTGCCGACTGCGTGATGAGGGCAATGAATGAAGCACCGTGCTTTGATCATTGAGGATGACGCCGACATCGCCGAGTCGGTGATAGAGCGGGTGGAATCCCTCGGCCATGACCACGTGTGGGTCAAGTCGCAGGAGGAAGCCAGGCAACACCTTGCGGATGGCGGGTTTACCTATGTCCTGCTGGACCTGCAGATACCCATGCACTTTGGCCGAGGGCTGCCCTCCATCGAGTACGGCGAGCATCTGGCAGCCGAGATTCACCAGAGTCCGTCCATGCAGGGCATTCCGATCATTGCCATGACCTCCTACGGGGCCGAAGGCTTCAATATCGCCGGAAGACTCTTCGAACACGGCGTCGTGGACTGCATCAACAAGCCGTTTCCGACAACAGGCCGGACCCTGGCATCGGTCATCCAATCAGTGCTGGAGCGAACTTATCGCAAGCGGGAGCTGGCTACGAGGAACCTCAAACCGGAGAAACCGTTTTCCGGCGGCGAACTGGTCTTCTACGAGGATCGGATCGAGCTGTGCGGCGTCACCGTAGTCACCGGCAAATCATGCCAGATGTGGGGCATCCTCGACAGGCTCAAGCAGCGGTTGGACGAGAAGCGGTACAAAGCCTTTCCAGGCAGCGCCCTGGCAGGCAATGGACAAAACAGTGTCGCGGGCAGCATTCGGGACTTCCGGCGGAACGTATCTGAGCAGCTTGGGCGCGAGCTTGGACTGAAGGTCGAGGCCCACGATGTGATTGAGACATCAAAGGCAGGCTACCGACTGAACGCCCAAATCGCTGTGAAGGACCTGCGGAATACTGGGTCACGGCTGCGGGTAGATAGTCGCGCAATTGGCAACCATGACCCAGTAAATGCTGGTTCAGAAGACCCAGCAATCGTGCGACAGAACCAGATCATGGCGTTGATCCGTAGCGGTGAACGCCTCCGAGTGCCCGGATTCGCCGAGAAGCTCGGTTGCTCGTACACCACGGCCAAACGCGAGATCGACGCCCTGAAGGCCGACGGCCGCATTGAGTTCGTCGGCCCGTCGAAAACAGGCCACTACACGCTGACCAAAGCGGGCAAATCCTGATCGTTGAACGCCGCTGAGGCGAGGAAGCGACGCATGATTTGTTCTATACCAGGTGTGGAGCTTCGATTCGTAACCAGAAACGGTCCGCCCCGAGCCCCCTCGTCGAAGCCGTTTTTTATTCCGGGGCTACATCCGACACCTCTCAAATACCGTAGGGACTGATTTCAACCAAGCCTGTCGGGTGTGCTTCGCTTTCAGCAGCATCTCGCGATCAGGAGTGACACCGCTTAGCGTGGCTTGTAATCCATAAGGTTATCTCGCACCCACTGCTCAACATTCTTGACCTTGATTCCGTGTTGGGCGTTGAACGTCTGCTCCATATCCCAAGCGACCCCTCGGCCTTCGGCAAATACGACCCGGTACTTCTTAAAACTGTTCTCCGGATCTGCCGCCAGTTCGTCTTTCAGCCGGGAGACGCTCCATTCCACACGCTGGACTTTCCGATCCAGCACGGAATCGACAATGTCCGCCAATCGCCGGTAAGTGATCGTATCGCCTGCCGTATACACGACGCGATTAACGATCCGCGGTTCCGCATAGAGGATCTCCGCGGTCAGTTCGCCGATATCCTCCGGCGTCGTCACTGTCACCGCCGTATCCCAACTGCCCAGGGCATGCACGATATTGTTCGCCAGATCGACCACCCCAAACTCCGGCACGAAAAGGAAGCTGGTGAACATGCCGGTCGAAACGATGATCCATTCCATGCGGTCCTGGGATCGCAACAGGTCTCGCACATCGAGTTGCTCGTCGAACAAATCCTGAGCACCCCCACGGCCGATGATGTCGTAGTCGACGCCAAACTGCCAAGGGATGAAGCGTTGAACGCCCGCATCGAGCGCCGCCTGGGCTTGTTTCAGTAAGATGCGGCGTCCCGTGACGAAGCCAGTGCAGCCAATGACGGTGTGAAAGTGCTTGAACAAGCCGGCAAGCTCGGCCGCGGAATTCTTCACGAGATCGCCAGCGAGAAATCTCACGCCAAGCGATCGGAGTTCGGCGATGTCCCGTTGCTTGGCAGGATCATTGCTCGCGATGGTTGATGGCCGAAGGAGAACGGTCAGATCGCTGTCCGACCGCTGACTGGCCCGCTTGGATAGACTTCGAAGAATGGCCATGCCAAGTTCGCCCGCGCCGAGCACGAGAATGGACTTTTTGTCAGACATGAAGGTATCTCCACGAATAGTCGAAGGATCTTTGGGACGTCGCTCTGGAAGTGTTTATTGCCTATAAACGTCCTCGCCTCGTGTTCAGGCGTCATCCATCGTATCCGGGTAATCCCGTAAAGACAATCGCCCGTATACAATCAGTGAAGACGAAGTCAAGGAACGCCGGGAGGAGGACAAATCCTATGATTGTTGGGTTTTCCAAGAAATGCGGCTCACTGCGATAGCTTTGGCCATCGCGCATTGCTCGATCATCCGTGCCCGTCAGTGTTGTCCATGGTCTCAACTCCGGAACCGTACTCAGCGACACCTTGGTTCCAAACGGCAGGTGCCCCACACGTTGGATGACCTGTAATCTTGTAATCCTGCAATCCGTGGATCATACTCTTCGGCGACGGGGGTTTCGAACCGGTTGCCGTGGCAGCTTGCGGAGCCGAGGCTTGAGCAAGATCGAGTGGACAGGCCGGACCTGGAATCCTGCGACCGGATGCACCAAGATCAGTCCGGGCTGCAAGCACTGCTACGCCGAGACCATGGCCATGCGGCTTCAAGCCATGGGCCAGGCCAAGTACCGCAAACGGTTTCGCCTGACGACCCATCCCGACACGCTGCCGTGCCCCTGCGGACGCGCACGCCCACGACCTGGTTCGTCAACAGCATGAGCGATCTGTTCCACGTGGACATGCCGCTCGCGGTGAGCTATCAGCTGTGAGCTATGAGCTGTGAGCCAAACAACAAGCATCTCGCGCAAGGGTTGGTGCACGATCATTGCCACCGTGAACTGTACGACCTTAGAGCGTGCGTCTGTTCGCATCGACGCCCGAGCCCCGTCGGACTGAGTCCGCGGGGGCAAGCCCGGCGGCTCGCGCTCGTCAACACTTGACCAACGTTCTACAGAGAAGACGTCGTGCGTCAGCCTTGGCTGCCTTTCAGGCCGGCGGACTCGGGGTAAAGCTGCGCGACCGCGTCCGGTTCGCGGCTCAGCGACCAGCCCGTCTTGACGCCGAGCACAAACCAGCCCAAAGCAATGGCGCCAACGGCGAAGATGGTGTCGCCGATAACGCGCAGCCAGCGCAGCGTGTCCATAAGGTCGGACTGCAGAAACGCGGCCGAGCGGGCGTACCACAGGCCGTGCTCGACGCTGGCCCAGGTTTGGAGCAAGCCGACGGGCAACACGCTGATCATGACCATGAGGAACAGGCCGATATTAATCGCCCAGAAGGAAAACGATAACACGCCGGTCCGCCATACGTGGCGAGTGGTCAGGCCCTTCAGGCAGAACAGCATGAGCCCGATGCCGAGCATGCCGTACACGCCGAACAGCGCGGTGTGGCCGTGCACCGGCGTCGTGTTCAGCCCCTGCATGTAATACAGCGCGATCGGCGGGTTGATGAGAAACCCGAACAGCCCCGCGCCGACCAGATTCCAGAACGCCACCGCAACGAAGCAGTAGATGGGCCATCGGTACGCCTGCACCCACGGCGTCGCTCGGCTCATAGTGAGGTTCTCGTAAGCCTCGAAGCCGATGAGTACGAGCGGCACCACCTCCAGCGCGCTGAACACGGCGCCCAAGGCGAGGACCGCCGTCGGCGTGCCGGTGAAATACAAGTGATGGAACGTGCCGATGATCCCGCCGGACAGGAAGATGGTCGTCGAAAACAACACGGCGGCCGTCGCGGTGCCTTCACGCAGCAGCCCCATCCGCGTGAACAGGAACGCGATCACCACCGTGGCGAAAACCTCGAAGAAGCCTTCCACCCACAGGTGCACGACCCACCAGCGCCAGTATTCGGCGATGGCCAGGTTCGTCTGCCGCCCCCACATCAGGCCGGCCGCATAGAACAGCGCGATGGCCGCCGAGGCGATCATGAACATGCCCAGGAGATGCTTGTGCGGCCCGGGCTGTTTGAACGCCGGCCACAGCGCCCGCCCCATCAAACCCAACCACAGGAACAGCCCCACGAGCAGGAAAATCTGCCAGAATCGCCCCAAGTCGACGTATTCGTAGCCCTGGTGACCGAACCAGAAGTTCATCTCCAGGCCCATGCGTTGTCGCGTCGCGTACCACGTGCCGAACATCGATCCGATCACGATCACCAGGAGCGCGACGAACAGAAAGTTCACGCCGGCCCGCTGGAACCTCGGCTCGTAGCCCGACACCGCGGGCGCCATGAACAGCCCTGTCGCCAGCCAAGCGGTCGCGATCCAGAAGATCCCGAGCTGCGTGTGCCACGTTCGCGTGACGGCATACGGCAGGTAGTCGGCCAGTGGAAATCCATAGAAGCCGGTCCCCTCCACGCCATAGTGCGCAGTCACGCCGCCGAGGCCGACCTGAACCACGATTAAAGCCGCGACCACCCAGAAGTATTTGAGCGTGGCCTGCATGGACTGCGTCGGCGTCAGCGCGAGCAGCGGATCGCGCTCGGGCAACTGATGCGGCTCTTCCTCACGATGTTTGAGCACGGCATAGTACCACGCCAACGCGGCGATGCCCGCCAGGAGCAGCACGAAGCTCACCACCGACCAGACGACGACAGCGCCGCTCGGCCGGTTGTCGATCAGGCTCTCGCTAGGCCAGTTGTTGGTGTACGTGATAGGCGGACGTGAATCGCTCGGCCCTGCTCCGGCCGTCTGCGGCGTCGCAGGGATTGGCCGCTCCGTGCCGCACGCCCAGGCCGCCCAGAAGAAGAACGCCGCCATCTTCTGTTGCCGCTCCGGATCGGACACCGTGTTGGCGGGTATGGCATACGCGTCGCGCAACGCGACGGGATCCATCCCGCCGTCGGCCAGAAAGCGAACATCCTCGGGGAACTCCGTCGCGTCACCGAACAGCGCCGCGTAGTAGCGACTCATGGCCTCGGCGGCCGCGGCGCGTTCGGCGGAAATGGTGATCGTACGGGTCTGCGGATCGTAGGTGTTGGTGCGGATCTGCTCGCGAAGATAGGCCTTGACGACGTCCTGTTCGGCCGGCTCGAGCTCCTGATAGCCCCGGCCGAACTCCGCCCGGGCGCGGTGCTCGGCCAGCCACATCGCCTCCCGGTGCAGCCAGTCCGCCGACCAGTCCGGGGCGACATAGGCGCCGTGGCCCCAGATGCTGCCCACCTCCTGGCCGCCCATCGACTGCCAGACGTTCTGTCCGTCCTTGATCTGTTGGGCGGTGAAAACGACGCGCCCTTGCGGTGTGACCACCTGCTCAGGAATGGGCGGCGCCTGCCGATACAGCTCCACCCCGTAGTAGCCCAGGACGGCAAAAGACACCAGAACGACGCTGCCGAAGGCCAGCCAAAGCTTCGTGTAACTCATGCTCGGGTTCCTCGTGGCTTGGGTCGCCCGGTCCGGTCCGCGATACATCAGCGGCAGGCTGGGCTGGAGAACTGTAGGTAGGCTCAAACCCGGATGTCAAAGCGGAGCGTTCACCGGCGTCATGACCAGGATCACACCGGGTCACAGACCACACACCGGCCGGGCAACTCAGTTAGACCACGGATAACACCGATGGGCACGGATGAGGAAGAAGAAACCGGCTTCTATCGTTCTCCTTGCAAACGCCAAGAGCACAGAGGAGGACGGAAGTCCGCATCTCAGGCCTCCTCTGTGACCCTCTGTGACCTCTGCGGTTAGCCAATTCGAAGCAGTGGTTCACATCATCGACGACTCCAACCGTTTTTCTTCACATCTGTGCAATCTTGTAATGTGTGGATACTCACTCCACTCAGCGCATCGAGCATTATCCACCGTGCAATATCCGCCCCGGTGGTTGAAAGGTCCACAGATTACAAGATTAGCAGACTGAGGCGGGCGGAACGCCGGCCACCACCAAGGCCCCGATAGAGTGATATTGAGTGCAGTAACCACGGAGCTAGCCGGTTGTGCGCGTCACGTGGACTGAGTCGCCCACGCGGATGGGGCCGCCGACGAGGACGCGGGCGAAGATCCCTTCGCGAGGCATGACGCAATCGCCGGCAGCCTGGAAGATGGCACAACGGGCGTGGCACTTCTTGCCGATTTGCGTGATCTCCAATTCGGCTGCGCCGATGCGCACCCGGTCGCCGACGCTCAAATGCGGGATGTCGATGAACTCGGTGGTGATGTTCTCCGCGAAAGCACCGGGGCCGACGTCCAGGCCCTTGGCTCGCATCTTCTCGATGCTCTCGACGGCCAGCAGACTGATCTGCCGATGCCACTTGCCGGCATGCGCGTCGCCCTCGATCCCCCACTCTGGCCGGAGGACCGCCGAATCGATGTTGGACTTGGGAACGCCTTTGCGTTCGCTGACGGATATGGCCACCACCCGGCCGGTGGCCGTGCGTGCTTCGATCAAGCTCTGCATGACAAGAACTCCACGTATTCCAATCGCAGCCGGGTCACTTGGCCGCGGGCGCGATTCGGATGGACCGATTGACCACAGTCGCGAGTAACGCCAGTCCAGCCGCGGCTGACACCACGCCGAGAGCCACACCGAGGATCGAATTGCCCGTGAACGGCGGCAGAATCATGAAGGACAGATCGAGGGCCCGCCCGATCATCAGCACGATACAGACGGCGGCCAGCGTGGCAGGGTTGCGCTTGGACGTGCTCGACAGCAGCACGATGAACGGCACAACCCAGTTGCATATGACGTTCAGGAACGAAACCGTCTGCCAGACACCGCTGTGCCGCAGGGCGTAATAACCGGTCTCTTCCGGCAGGTTGGAGTACCAAATGAGCATGTACTGGCTGTACCAGATGTACGCCCAAAAGCAACTGAATCCGAAGATCAGCCGGCCGAGGTCGTGGAGTTGCTCCGGCCGGATCGCATTCGTGCCGCCGGTCGCCCGTGCGTGCAAGATCAGAATAAGCGTCGTCGCCGCCAAAGCGCTGACGAACATGCCCGCGAAGTTGTACACGCCGAAGATGGTGCTGAACCAATGCGAGTCGATGGACATGATCCAATCGAAGCTCGAAGCAACCCAGGTCACGGCGAAGACGACCACGAACAGAGCCGCCCATCGCATCGAACGGCTCGGCGTGGAGGACGACTCGCGCGCGATTCTCCTGGAAAGCAGCCACCACGCGCCGATATAGATGGCAGTGCGTACCCAGAAGAACGCGGGCTCGAGCCAGACGGCCTTGAATCCGTGCAGCGGCCCGTGACCTGCGTGCGATGAATCGCCGGCATGACTCCACTCATACAACGTGGGCAGCCCCAGCGTCAGCACCGGAAGCAGAATGACCAGCGTCCACGGCGTCATCGCCGCCAGCAGGCGCGGGACGAACTCGATGGATCGGCTCCACCGGGCCTGACAGAGGTTCTGCAGAGCCAGAAACAACGTGCTGCCCAGCATGATGCCCAGGAGGTACAACCCGACGACAAGCAGCGCCGGCCAGATCACCCGCGGCACCACGAAGGCCGCGAGGACCACGCCGGCCGCCGCGCCCCCCAGGAGGTACGCTCGGGCCGTTCGCTTGCTCGGCTGGGTGAGAAGTGCCGTTTGCATCATGGCTGAACCTCGGACGTTTCGGGGCTGGTCGCACCGAACGGAGTGGACGGCTGGCTGGTCGCCAACTTACCCTGCAATGAACGCACGTGCAGGATGACGCGCCAGCGATCGTCGCGCGAAATCTGGGCCGCGTAAGACGCCATGTTGTTCTGGCCATAGGTCAGAATGTGAAACATCTGCCCATCCGAAAGCTGCAGTGCATTCTCGGCCAACAGCGAGGGCGGTGGTGGCACGCCGCGGCGCGTGACCGGTCCATCGCCCAGCCCTCCGGCACCGTGGCATACCACGCAAAACGACTGATAGATGGCCGCGCCACGCTCAAGCTGAACGACCGGATCGGCGGCGAACGGATTGCTCAACTCCTTGCCCGCTCGCTCCGCTTCCTCCGGACCGGCCTGGTAATGCAACGGCAGGTAGCCCCGCGCGATGGAACCGGCCGGAGGCGTCTGCAAGGTTTTGCCGTCCGCGAACACCGGGTTGGGAGCAAAACTGTCATAAGCGACCGAGTCGGCCATGTTGGTCGGCACGCGACGATTCGGCTGAGCAGGATCGCCGCGCAGCATCAGCGACACGCCGAGGCTCCCGGCGATCACCGCCACCAGCAGAACATGAAACACCGTGCGACGCATCGGGCTCACTCCTTCCAGAGCCGTTCCTTCTCCACAATGGTGGAACGCCCGCTTCGGGCGGAACCACAGCCTCTTGCCCCAACCCCCAGGCCCCCACTATTCTCCAGCTACGGGCACGCTCGATCGCTTACGGAGCCGCGAGCCTCGGCGGCTGATCGGGGGCTCGGGTTCGCTCCGTAGCTCATCGATGTCAGCCGGCGACACATCCCGCACCACGTGTCGCCGCTCGAACCGGTGCACATGTCCGTCGATCCATTCGCCGCACCACACGGCGTGATGCGCGTCGCACAAGCCGGCCGCCCGATCGCTATCGAACGATGCGTCCTGCTCGGCGATCACCATTAGAAACAGGTCATCCGTCACGCGCGACTCCGGCAAAATCACCTTCTTGCCCGGAAACAACCGGGCACGCACGAACAGTGCCGCCACGCTCCCCAAGCCCGCCAGCAAAACGGCCAGCTCGAACGTGACCGGTACAAAGGCAGGCAGCGAATTGAACGGTTTGCCGCCCACGTTCAACGGCCAGTCGGTCGTGGACGACCAGTGCTGGAACCAAAGACCGATGGAAGCACCGAGCATCGCGAAGGCCAGACACGCCCACGACAACCGTGACGGTCGCAGCCCCATGGCTTCGTCCAGCCCGTGCACGGCGTACGGCGTGTGGACGTCGTGCACGACGTGGCCTTCGCGGCGCGCCGCCCGCACGGCCGCCTTGACATCTTCTTCCGCTTCGAACACCGCTACGAAATAGCGTTCACTCATGGTGCGTCTCCGATTGATGGCGATCGTGAGCCACCGCACCTTTCACTTCGGCTATGGCGATCACCGGAACGAATCGGCAGAACAGCAGGAAGCAGGTGAAGAACAGCCCGAAGCTGCCGATGAACGTGGCGATCTCCATGGAGGTCGGCACGTAATGCGTCCAACTGGCCGGCAGATAGTCGCGATGCAGCGACGTCACGATGATGACGAATCGCTCGAACCACATGCCGATGTTCACCAGGATGGAAATGGCGAACACCGCGGCCAACGACGTGCGGATCCGCTTGAACCACAGCAACTGGGGCGCGAGCACGTTGCAGCCGACCATGATCCAATACGCCCAGGCGAATGGCCCCATCGCCCGGTTGAGGAACACGAAATACTCCCACTTGGATCCGGAATACAGGGCGATGAAGAACTCGGTGGCGTAGGTCAACCCCACGATCCCGCCGGTGGCAATGACGATCTTGCACATGGCCTCGATGTGCCGGATGGTGATGTACTCTTCGAGGCCCATCACCTTGCGGGCGATGATCATGAGCGTGAGCACCATGCCGAAGCCGGAGAACACCGCTCCCGCCACGAAATAAGGTGGAAAGATGGTGGTATGCCAGCCGGGCAGTATCGACGTCGCGAAATCGAAGCTGACGATGCTGTGCACGGAGATGACCAGCGGCGTGGCCAGGCCGGCCAACAGAAGATACACGAGCTCGTAACGCACCCAGGTGCGAGCCGAGCCGTTCCAGCCCAGGCTCAACAGTCCGCACACCAGCCGCCGAACCTTGGTGGTGGCACGGTCCCGCAGCGTGGCCAGGTCGGGAATCAGTCCCACATACCAGAACACCAGCGAGATGGTGAAGTACGTGCTGATGGCGAACACGTCCCACAGCAGCGGCGAACGGAAGTTCACCCACAACGATCCACGATAGTTGGGATACGGGAACACCCAGAACGCCAGCCACGGCCGGCCCATGTGAATCAGCGGGAAGATGGCAGCGCACATGACGGCGAAGATCGTCATGGCCTCCGCCGCTCGGTTGACCGACGTCCGCCAATGCTGGCGAAACAGGAATAGCACGGCGGAGATGAGCGTGCCCGCGTGGCCGATGCCCACCCAGAACACGAAGTTGGTGATGTCGAAGCCCCAGCCCACGGTGCGATTCAACCCCCAGGTACCGATGCCGGTAGCGATCTGGTAGGTGACCGCGACTAGGCCGAGCAGCAACGCGGCCAGCGACGCGCCGAACGCCGTCCACCACATCGCCGTCGGCCGGCGCTCCATGGGCCGGCTCACGTCGCGCGTGATGTCGGCGAGGCTCTTGTTGCCCTCGATCAGCGGCGGGCGAAACACAATGGGAACGTCAGCCATGATGAGTGCCTTTCGGATCGTTTTCGTCGTTGACCACCATCAAATAGCCCACGGCCGGCCGCACGTTCAGTTCCTCCAGTGCCCGGTAGTAGCGCGGGCTGCGCATCAGGCGGGAAATCTTGCTGTCGGGATCGTTCATGTCTCCGAACACGATCGCCCGGGCCGGACAGGACTGCTGGCAGGCCGGCTGTACTTCCCCGTCGCGGATCGGCCGATTCTCCCCCCGCGACTCGATCTTGGCTGCCTCGATCCGCTGCACGCAGAACGAGCATTTCTCCATCACACCCCGCGAACGTACGGTCACGTCCGGATTGAGGATCATGTTCTCGAGCGCATCCTGGTGGGCATAGTCGAACCAGTTGAACCGCCGCATCTTGTACGGACAGTTGTTGGCGCAATACCGCGTGCCCACACACCGGTTGTAGACCTGCTGGTTAAGACCTTCAGTGCTGTGCACGGTGGCCAACACCGGGCAGACCGTTTCGCAAGGGGCGTTCTCGCAGTGATGGCAAAGCATGGGCTGGAAGGTCACGTCTGTCCGGCCTTCGTGCTCCGCGAAATACCGGTCGATCCGCAACCAGTGCATTTCGCGGCTGCGGGCCATCTCGTCCTTGCCCACTACGGGGATGTTGTTTTCGATCTGGCAAGCCAGCACGCAGCCGCCGCAACCCGTGCAGGCGTCGAGGTCGATCACCATCCCCCACCGATGCCCGTCGTAACGATGCTCGGGCCAGAGCGAAGGCGGCGCGGGCCGAGTGGCGGGGCTCCTGCCGGCGGAATCCGTCAAGGCTGCCAGCGATATCTCGCGAACGATTTCATGGCGTTTTTCCTGGCCGTGCGGGGCCATGCCCGCCGGCACGGTCAGCGAGTCATACGACTGAATGGCGGCCAGCGCATGACGCCGGCCGGTCTTGACCGCCCGAGTGATCGTGTTGGTGTAGCACAAGTGATCGCCCCTGTACCGGAGCAATGGTGCTGCATGCACGCCCACGCGTCCGGTCGGGCCGACGGATGGCCGGGCTTCCAGCCATTGTGGCCCGATCTCCGCGAAACGCTCGGTTCCCATGCGACCGTAGCCAAGAGCGACGGCGACGATCCGGTCGTGCTGGCCGGGCTGGATGTGCACCGGCAATTCGATCTCTCGCTCGCCCCCTTCCGTGTGAGACACGGTCAGCTTCAGCACATCCCCTTCGCGCACGCCCATACGGGCTGCTGCCGCGGGCGCCAAACTCGCGTAATTGTCCCAGGCGATGCGGCTGATGGGATCCGGCAGTTCCTGCAACCACGGGTTGTGCGCATGCGTGCCCTCGCGCAGCGTCACTTTGGGATACAGCACCAACTGCAGATCGTTCGCGCTGACCGTCTCCGAAGGCGCAGGCGGTCCGGCCGGCAAAGCGGCAGTCTGAAACGGGCTCAAGGCCGTGGCGGACGCATGGATATTCGCGTAGCCGTCGTGAACCGTCTGATCCCAAAACCGTTGCGGCTCGTCGCCACTCTGCCGGCGGGCATAGATCGCGTCCATCCAAAACGCTTGCACGATCTCTCGGTCGCTGCGCGGACGGCCCATCCACGCGCTGAGGCATTCGGCTAACGTACGTGTGCGGCCCAGACGCTGAATCACCGGCTGCGTCACGGCAGCGACGCCGGCGGCGGGTTCGCTGTCATCCCATCGTTCGAGGAAATGAGGCTCCGGGCACACGTAATGAGCCAAGGCACTCGTTTCGTTGTGCGTTTCCGTCACATTGACGACGCACGGCACTCGGGACAGCGCCTTCGACCAGTCGCCCAAAGCCGCCAGATCGTAGGCCGGATTGACGCCGCGCACGATGAGCGCCGCCACCTGGCCGGTCAGAATCTCGTCGAAGAGCGCTTTAACCGCCCGATCGTCGCCGGCCATCTGATACGACGGCTGTTCCACGTCCAGCGTCCGGCCATAGTTGCCCAACAGGTGGTTGCAGAAGCTGATCCAGACCTGCGTATCGACGTCGTTCACGCCGCAAACGATCAAGCTGTGACCGTGAGCCTGCCAAAGACGTTCAGCGACGTCCTGGATAGCAGGCTCGACGGTCACACGAAGGGGAAGCTCGACACCAACCTTTTCCGCCAGCGAGGCAGCCAGTGATACCGCCACTCTCGTGTATTCATCCGGGGCAACGACGATGCGCCGATCGGCATTAGCACCGGTCAACGACATGCGGGCTTCGATCTGCACGTGATACGATCGCCGGATAGGATCGCTTTCCAACCGTCGCAGGGCTCGATACGCCGCCGTGTACTCGACCGGCGAGATCCACGTGCCCAGGAAATCGGCGTCCAGACCGACAATCACGTCGGCTCGATCGAACCGGAACCGCGGCAGCACGCGCTGCCCGTGCGTACGCTGGTGCGCGTCCAGGATGGCCGAGCAGGAGACCGCGTCGTACGTCACATGCCGTGCGTCGGCGAAGCCGGCGAGGAATTGCTGGATCATCGATCGGCTCGTCGGGCTGGTGATCGTTCCCGTCAACAGGCGCACTGCCCCGCCGTTTTGCCGGATGTGCTCGAGCCGCTCCATCAGCTTGCCGTCGAGTTCGGTCCAGGTCACCTTTTGCCCGCCGATGGACGGATCGGCCGGACGATGCGAATCGTAGAGCTCCAGGATGCAAGCCTGGCCGATGGCACACAGCCCCCCCTGGGACAATGGATGATCCGGGTTTCCCTCCAGCTTGATCGGCCGGCCGTCGCGGTTCTTCACCAGCACACCGCAACCGGCATTGCAGCCGCCGCATGTGGATGCATACCAGATCGCCCGGCCCGGCACGGTCGCTTCCGGCTGAACCAGGAAGGGGATGGCCTTCTCCACCGGCCGCCGGCAACCGCTCACGGCCGTGCCCGCCAACGTGAACCCGGCAAGCTTCAGAAAGCTTCGGCGCCCCACACCCGCCGGACCGACCGGGAAGGTGGCGACAACCGTCTCAGTGCCCTCAGGATTCCGCACTGGTTCCGAATGACTCATCTTGGACGGTTCCTCTTTCTGGCTCATGGCTCAAAGCTCACAGCTGAGAGCCACTCAGTAATGACAGACCGCACAATCCGTCGAAGACGCTACAGGCTTGCCGTTCACACCGTACTTGGCCGTGTCCCGGTGACAGTTGACGCACCAGCCCATAGACAGATCCGCCACCTGCCGCACACGCTCCATCGTTTCCACCGGCCCGTGACACTCCTGACACGTGACGCCGGCATTCACGTGCGCGGCATGGTTGAAGTAGACGAAGTCCGGGAGTTTGTGGATTTGAATCCACTCGATGGGCGTGGGCTTTTGGGCCGGATCCGATTCAAAGGTTTCGGGATCGAGCCCCAAAGCGGTGTACAGCTTTGCGATTTCCGGCGACACGATCCGCCGCGGGGCACGGTTTTCCTGTTGAGCCATTTCATCCTCGGCCCGAATCGCTCCGAACGTCGCCCGCACCGATTTGTGGCAGTTCATGCACGTACCGGCCGCCGGAATCCCCGCATGCCGGCTCTTGTCGGCGCCGCTATGGCAATAAAGACAGTCGATCTGCAGCTCGCCCGCATGCAACTGGTGCGAAAAGGCGATGGGTTGGGCCGGCTCGTAGCCTTGATCGTTGCCCGGCAGATGCACGGTGGTGCCGGCCGACGAGACCAGGCCGGCCAATCCGATCAGCACCAGGAGGAGCAGCAGTGTCGTGGTGATGGGTGATCTCAACATTAGCACTTCACCTCGGCGTGCTTGCGAACGTAGTAGTGCCAGCAGATGACCACATTCGCGGTGTAGAAGACGGCCATCCCCAGAAATGCCGCATCAGGCGAGCCGTAGCGTGCGAACGAGCAGTTCAACAGCATGGGCACCAGGAATGCCCCGTAAGCCGCCACCGCCGACGTCCAGCCCAGCACGGGCCCCGCCTCCTTGGGCGGGAAGATGATCGGGATCATGCGGAACGTCGATCCGTTGCCGATCCCCGAAGCCAGAAACAGCACCAGCATCACGGCGAGGAACGAACCGAACTGAGCCGCCGACGTGGGTTTCGTGGTGAACGTGATCGCCACCGAACCGGCCAGGAGGAGGAGTGCACAGACCAGTGTGACTTTTGCTCCGCCCAGTCGATCGGAGATGTACCCGCCCAACGGCCGAGCCAGCGAACCGATGAGCGCGCCCAGAAAGACGTAGCGCAACGGATCGGGCGCGTCGTCGAACCTTCCGAACACCTGCCCGATGAGCAATCCGAATGCCGCGGCCAGCCCCGAGAAGGATCCGAACGTCATGAAGTAGAGCACGGTCATGATCCAGGTGTGCTTGCGGCGGAAAATCGTGCTCTGCTCGCCGAGCGTGCCGCGCACCGGAATGGTGCGAAGCCCCCAAGCGGCCGCGAGCGTAAACAGCATTACAGGCACGACCCACAGAAACGCTGCATTCTGGATGTAGACAGCCTCTCCGCCGCTCCCGCCGGATACACTGAGCGGTTCACCGCCGAGCGAGCCGAACAGGGGCACCGCGATGACCAGCGGCGTGAGAAATTGCACCAGGCTCACGCCCAGGTTTCCGATGCCCGCCTGCAATCCCAGTGCCGTGCCCTGACGCGCCTTGGGGAAGAAATAGCTCGTGCTCGACATGAAGGCGGAGAAGTTTCCCCCGCCAAAGCCCGCGGTGGCGGCCAGCACGACCAGCACCCAGAACGGCGTGGAGGGATTCTGCACGGCCAACCCGACGCCGACACTCGGGATGAGCAGCGTGGCTGTCCCCAGCGTGACTACCGCCCGTGTGCCGAATATCTGAACGAGGAAGGAGTAGGGAATGCGCAACGTCGCGCCGGTCAGCCCGGGAATGGCCGCCAACCAGAACAACTGCGAGACCGACAGATCGAATCCCAGTCCGGGCAGTCGTACGACAATGACACTCCACATGAACCACGTGGCGAAAGAGAGGGTCAGGCCCCCCGTGGTGATCCACAGCGTGCGACGCGCGACCCTTTCGCCCACCGCACTCCAGAAGCCGGTGTCCTCGGGCATCCACTCGGCCAGACACCACGTCGGTTTGGCGGCCAGTGAATCAGCCATGGAGCCCTCCCTGCGTCGCTGGTGCCAAATGCTCGACGGGATCCGACCGCACAGGTTCGCCGGCCGGCTGCAGACGACCGTGCTCGTCGATCTGCTGGAACAAGGTCGGCATCTGCTCGCGGAACATCCGCCGAACCACGGCGTGCATCCACACCAGACACCCCACCGAGACCACGAGCAGGAACATCCAGCACGTCGTCCATAGCCCCGTGCCGCGCAAGAGGTATCCGAACACGATGGGGCAGAAGAAACCGCCGAGTCCGCCCAACACGCCGACCATTCCGCCGACCACGCCCACGTCGTGCGGGAAGTAGTCCGGGATGAACTTGTACACCGCGGCCTTGCCGATCCCCATCGCGATTCCGACCACGAACACCAGGAAAGTGAAGATCCACACGTTGGCCTGGAAGAAGATGTGCGTGACGCCGCGAGCCAGCAGTTGCTTGCGCACCACCTCGTCGCCCACGCGCACCACCGGCTCCTGCCAGCTAGCGAACGTGGGGAAGACGAGTATGCCCGGTTCGGCGTTCACCTCCGCCCCGGGCTGCCGGGCCTTGAGCGGGTAGATCTGATCCCCCACGGTGATACTCTCGCTGGACACGGCGGTTATCGTGCCGCTGCGGGCGGCCATCACACCCTGCCCGGGCGAGCGAATCTCCATCCGCGGCACACACAACAGCAAACAGCCCACGATGCAGACTGCGAAGACCCAGTACATGACCGCCCGAGCCCCCCACCGGTCCGACATCCAGCCGCCCAGCGCACGCACGACGCCCGAAGGCAAGCTGAAAATCGCCGCCATCAGACCGGCCGTCGCCACCGTCATCGAATAGGCGTTGACGTAGTACGGGATCAGCCACTGCGCGAGAGCCACGAACCCGCCGAACACCAGGAAGTAGTACAGACCGAACCGCCAGACGCGCATGTGCGCCAACGGAGCCAGCCGTTGCCGCATGCTGAGTCCCCGGTTGTGCTGCGTTCGGCGTTCCTCGGTGAGCAGGAAGAAGACCACCGCCATGATCACCAGCGCCGCGGCGTAGATTCGCGGAAGGTGACGCCACGCTTCCAGGTTCTCGCCCTGTTGGGTCAGGACGCGAAGCAGGAGCGGCGCCGCCATGCTCGTCAGCGCCGAACCGGCGTTGCCGATCCCGAAGATGCCGAGCGCCGTGCCCTGGTGCTCCTTGGCGAACCAGACGGAGGTGTAGGCGATGCCGACTGCGAACGCCGCCCCGCTGAACCCGAACCCCAGGCTTGCGGCCAGAAACCCGCCGTAAGAGTCGGCGTAGCTCAGCAAGTACATCGGTATCGCCGACAGCAGCATGAGCAGCCCATAGACGATGCGGCCGCCATACCGATCGGTCAGCACGCCGATGGGCAGTCGGGACACCGAGCCGGTCAGAACGGGAATGCCCAGCAGCCAGCCCACCTGGGCGTTGTCCCAGCGAAAGACGCGATTCTCGACCAGGAACGTGACCAGCACGCCGTTCATGGTCCAGCAGGCAAAGCAGATGGTGAACGCGACGGTATTGAGCGTCAGAATGCGAATCGCTTTGGCGTTTTCACTCATGACCTTGCTCCACGCCTGGCGTTCAAGAGTTCAGTCCGCGATCAGTCCAACGATGCCGTCGTTCCGCGGCGATACCACCGGACCACTTGCGGCTTGCGCCACAGATAGGGAATCGGTGCCACCAATACGTGCACCAGCCGCGTGAATGGAAAGAAACCCACGAGGAGGATCGCGCCGGTAATGTGCAGCTTCACCGGCCAAGGCAGCGGCAAGACGTAGCTGACGTCGGGTTGGAGCTTGATCAGCGACCACAGATACGGCGTCAGCGCCGCGGCGAACCAGGAAGATCCCCACCGGTAAAACACGGCCACGTAGATGCCGGCCACGACCTGGATCAGCAGCAGGACCACCAGAATCCAATCGGTGACACTGGTCACCACTCGCACCTTGCGCACCGAGACCCGGCGGTACAAGGCCGATCCCAAGCCTGCCAGCGTCAGCAACGCGAAGCCCAGCGCAGCCGCTTCCAGGACGTACAGACGCAGCGGACGGCTGTTCCACCACAGGAGTTGATCGGGCATCAGGAACGCGACGACGTGACCCGTCAACACCACCACGATCCCGTAATGAAACGGCACCAGACCCCAGAAGTGCTCTTGGTTCTCCAGGAATTGCGACGACAGTGACGAATACGTGAAGGGCCGGCCCACGTAGCGACGCACCGTGCCGATGAAGAACAACGCCAACGCCACATACGGCAGCACGGAAAAGAGAAAGATGTCCAGAATGACGGGATTCATCGGCGCACCTCCTGTCGAGCGGTATCCGCCAGCGCCGCCATCACGACGCGGATCGCACGCAGCAGTTCGCGATACGGATTGTCGCAAGCCTCCTGCAGACTGGCGTACATCTTCTCGACCGCCGGCATGACAAAATCGGCCGCAAACGTGGCGGCCTGCGGTTCGGGCATGCGGCCCAGCAGTTGCAGAATGTGAGACAAGTGATCGGGGAGTTCCGTCGATTCGGCGACGCCACATTGCCGTAACGCGCTTCGCATGTCGGCCAGGAAACGCCCACGATCGTAATGATCGCCGAAAAGCTGCCACCCCACTTCCAGACAGCACACCGGGTTCAGATCAAACGTCCGTACGAACAGTTCCTGCAGCTGTTCCGTGGTGAGGTCGGCCAAGGCGTCGGCCAAGCCACTGAGTGCCTCCGCCGCCTCAGGCCAGTCGCGCGCCAGGTCAGCAGCGAGATCCCGGAGCGTGCCGGTCTGCGCCTCCCGAGGGTACGCCAACAAGCCCGCCAATCGGTCGAATATCGCGGCGTACATGCCTTACGCTCCTCTCTTCGGCCCGTAGACGAAGCCAAACCCCACCGCCTGCTTGTGTGCCAACGGATCGTGTAGAGCCTCGATGGCCAGCTCGCGATGCGACGGCGGTATGACGAAGCGATCCTCGAACGTGCACAGCGAAGTCAGCCGGTAGATCTCCTCCGCCTGCTCGGCGGTGCAATCCGCCTCTTCGAGCACTCTCTGGAGGAAGGCCGGATCCACATCCCCCACCGTCGTCGCCCGACGATAGATCCGCACGGCCTTCTGCTTGCGAAGGGCGTACCGCACCTGGCCTTCGTAACCGGCACCGAAGAGCCGGGCCAAAAAGGCCATCGGCACCCGCGACTCGTCGATGTCGTGAAAGAAATCCTTGGACACGTGTGTGACCGTCGATGCCTCCTGCGCGGCCATCACCGGCGAGAGCGGCGGCACGTAGAACAGCATGGGCAACGTGCGGAACTCGATATGCGGCGGCAGGGCCAGCTTCCAGACCTTCACGAAGGCATACACGGGCGATTGCCGAGCGGCTTCGATCACCGACTCGTGAATGCCGTTCTGCCGGGCGGCCCGGGCCACCTGTGGGTCAAACGGATCGAGAATCATCGACCGCTGAGCTTCGATCAGCTCCGCGTCGCTGCTCCGGGCGACCGACTCGATGCGTGATGCGTCATACAGCAGCACGCCCAGGTAGCGGATGCGTCCCACGCAGGAATGGAAACACGCGGGTGCCTGGCCGGTCTCCACCCGCGGGTAGCACAGGATGCACTTTTCCGATTTGCCCGTCTGCCAGTTGTAGAAAGACTTCTTGTACGGACATGCCGCCACGCAGGCTCGCCAGCCGCGACAGCGCTTCTGGTCGATCAGCACGATGCCGTCTTCGCCCCGCTTGTACAACGCCCCCGACGGGCACGCGGCCACGCAGGCAGGATTGGTGCAGTGGTTGCAGATCCGCGGGAAGTAGAAGAACACCAGCCGTTCGATGGCGAACAGTTGCTGGCGCTGTTCGGGCGTCAGTGCGTCGAGGTTGGGATCGTTTTGTGCATACATCGGCGAGCCGCCCAGATCGTCGTCCCAGTTGGGCCCGGCCTTGATGTCGAGGTACTCGCCGGTGACCATCGAGATCGGCTTGGCCGTCGGTTGATCGGTGCCCTCCGGGGCGTTGAACAGATCGCCGTACCGGTACGTCCACGGCTCGTAGTAGTCATCCATGCTTGGCTGACGTGGATGATGGAAGATGTTGGGCAACGCCCGAGCCTTGTCGGTGGACTTCAGCCGGACGCTTCCGTTGTGCTTTTCCCATCCGCCCGCGTATTTGCTTTGATCCTCCCAGCAAGTCGGATAGCCGGTCCCCGGCTTGGTCTCCACGTTGTTCCACCACATGTACTCAGCGCCCTTGCGGTCGGTCCACACGTTCTTGCAGGCGATGCTGCACGTGTGACAGCCGATGCACTTGTCCAGGTGAAACACCATCGCAATCTGTGAGCGTACGTCCACGGTCACGACTCCTTGCCGACGGCGCTGGGGCGGTCAGCGGGTTTTATTGTCTTGCAGCTCGAGGCATACCGCCTGAAACCGGCGGCTTTTTCATCACCAGACGAGTTCCGGCAACTTCCGCACCAGAATGTGCGTGTCGCGGTTGCAGCCGATGGGTCCCCAATAGTTGAAATGGAACGTGAACTGCCCGTAGCCCCCCACCATCAGGTTGGGCTTGAGGCGCACCCGGGTGAGACTGTTGTGTCCGCCCGCCCGGCGGTATCCCCGCAAGGGCGACTTGGGCACCGAATACGTCCGCTCCGGCGAGTGGTACTGAATGCAGATCCCGCGCGGCAACCGAGCGCTCACCGCCGCCCGCGTGACCACCACGCCGTTGTCGTTGTGCACTTCGACCCAGTCGTTGTCCACGATCCCCAGCTCGGCTGCATCGCGGTCGTTGATCCACAACGGCTCCACGCCTCGCGACAACGTGGTCATCCGCTGATTGTCGCCGTACGTCGAATGGATATGCCACTTGCCATGCGGCGTCAGGTAGTTGAGCATGAGCGTTCGGCCGGCGGCGCGCCCGTCGTTCGACCGCTGCGTGAACTTCAGGTCCGCGTACTGCACGGGCGACGGTTTGGGCTTGTACGTCGGCAGATGCTCGCCGTATTGGATGTAACCCGGGTGATCCAGATAGAAGTGCTGCCGGCCGGTCAACGTCCGCCAGGGAACCAGACACTCGACGTTATACGTGAACGGTGAGTAAGGCCGGCCTTCGGCGATCAGGCCCGACCACATGGGGCTGTTGATGAATCGCTGCGGCCGCGTCTGCAACGTGGCAAAATCCACGCGAACACTGCGCGATTTCTCGGCCAGACGCGCCAGCGGCAGTCCGACCTTCTCCTCCATGTTCTTATATGACCGGTAGGCCAGCTCGCCGTTGGTGACCGTGGCCAGGTGGAGAATGAGATCGCATACGTGACGGTCTTGGTCGAGCGACGGGTACACTCGCCCGCCCCAACGCACCGTCGGATGCGTCTGAAGCATCCCGTCGTACACGTCCGCAATCTCGTAATGCGTGCCGTGGGCGCCCAGCCCCTTGTCCCGAGCGAGCGGACCGAACGAAATGTACTGGTTGTACAGGTTCTTGTAGTCCCGCGTGACGATCTTCAGCGCCGGCATGGTTTTGCCGGGGATCGGCTCCACCTCGCCCTTGCGCCAATCCGCCATCGTGGGCTGCGCGATCTCGGCCGCCGAATCGTGGGCCAGCGGCGTGGCCACGATCTCACGCACCGGCTCGGGCAGATGCCGGGCGGCCAGTTCCGAAAACTTGCGGGCGATGGTGCGGAAGATGCCCCAGTCGCTCTTGGCCTCCCAGCACGGCGGTACCGCCGCCGACAGCGGATGGATGAAGCTGTGCATGTCCGTGGAGTTCAGATCATCCTTCTCGTACCACGTAGCCGCCGGCAGCACGATGTCCGAATACAACGCCGAGGTGTCCATCCGGAAGTTGAGATCCACCACCAGATCCATTTTGCCCTGCGGCGCCGGCTCGCGCCACTTCACGTCGCGAACCGAATCGGCGGCGATCTCCTCGGCAATCTCGTTGTGATGCGTCCCCAGATAATGCTTGAGGAAGTACTCGTGCCCTTTGGCGCTGGCCATCAAGGCGTTGCCTCGCCAGATGAACCACACGCGCGGCCAGTTCTCCGGCGCATCCGGATCCTCCACCGCGAAGCCCAGCTTCCGCTCGCGCAGTTGCTCCACGACGTGCCGGATGATCTCGCTTTCGTCGCGGGCCCCGGCCGCTTCGGCGTCGGCCACCACGTCGATGGGGTTGCGGTTGAACTGCGGATAGAACGGCAGCCACCCCGAACGAACCGCCCGGGCCTGGATGTCGATATTATGCCCCTCGGCGAGCGATCCAGCCGGTTGATGGGCTGGCAGCGTGTGATAGTCGGTGAACGACTTTTCGTAGCGCCACTGATCGGTGTGCACGTAGTGCCAACTCGGTGCGTTCTGCAGCCGTGTCGCCGGGAACCAGTCCTTCGCCAACGCCACCGCCGACCACGACTCGCCCGGGGCCAACTTCTCCTGCCCCACGTAGTGAGCCAGCCCGCCGCCGTTCACGCCCACGCAGCCGCAGAACATCAGGGCGTGAATGCCCGCACGGTACATGAGATTGGCGTGATACCAGTGATTGATGCCCGCCCCGATGATGATCGTGCACTTGCCGCCGGTCAGTTCGGCCGTCCGCCCCCACTCGCGGGCAAACTTGATCAGCACGTCGCGTCCCAGGCCCGTGTAACGTTCGGACCAGGCCGGCGTGTACGGCGCGTTTTCGTCGTCGTAATTGGCCGGATAATCTCCCTTCAGCCCGCGACTCACGCCGTACTGGGCCATGAGCAGGTCGTATACCGTCGCCACCGCCACGTGCCGGCCGTCGGCCGTCCCCACGAAGCGCACCGGCACCTCGCGAAGCAGATCCCGCGCCTCGGAGAAGTCATCGAAACGAACCGACACCACCGAGTCGTGCTTTTCCAAGAACGTCAGCGTCGGATGGATATCCTTGCCGTCGAGGCCGTCGCGCAGGAGCAGGTTCCACTTGCCCTTCTCGCTGCCCCAGCGGAACCCCACGCTGCCCATGGGCATCTTCGGCGCATTGTGGGCCTCATCCCACATCAGGAACTTCCAGTCGCCGTTCTCCACGTCCGCATAGGCCTGGAGTCGATTGGCCCGCAGCAACTGGCCGGCCTCGTAGTGACCGTCGCGCTCGGTGAGTTCGACCAGCAGCGGCGCGTCGGTGAACCTTCGCGCGTAATCGAGGAAGTGGGCGACGGGCCGCTCGTGATGAAACTCTTTCAGCAGGACGTGGTTGACCGCCATCCACCATGCGCCGTCCTGGCCGGCGTTGATGGCCGCCCACTCGTCCGCGTATTTGGCCACTTGGTTGAAATCCGGCGAGAACACCCACATCTTCGTGCCGTTGTGCCTCGCCTCGGCGGCGAAGTGGCAGTCCGGTGTGCGGGTCATGTTCAGATTCGAGCCCATCACCGCCAGCAGCTTGGCGTTGTACCAGTCGGCGGATTCAGCCACGTCCGTCTGCTCGCCCCAGGTCTCGGGCGAGGCACTGGGCAGGTCGCAGTACCAGTCGTAGAACGACAGCGAAACGCCGCCCATGAGTTGCAGCATGCGGGCACCGCTCGCGTAGCTGACCATGGACATTGCGGGAATCGGCGAGAACCCGGCGATGCGATCCGGTCCGTACGTCTTGATGGTGTGAATCAGCGATGCCGAGATGAGTTCGGTGACCGTGTCCCAGTCCGTTCGCCGCAAGCCGCCCTTTCCGCGCGCCTTCTGCCACCGCGACCGCGCCTCCGGGTTGTTGACCAGCGACGCCCACGCATCGACCGGGTCCGCGTGTTCGGCGCGAGCCTGCTTCCACAAGTCCATCAACGCCCCGCGGATGTACGGGTACTTCACTCGCAGCGGGCTGTAGAGATACCACGAATAAGAGATGCCGCGCTGACAGCCCCGCGGCTCGTACGGCGGGATGCCGTTGGCCAGGCTGGGATAGTCCAGGGCCTGCATTTCCCACGTGACGATCCCGTCTTTGACGTGAATGTTCCACGAGCAGCCGCCGGTGCAGTTCACGCCGTGCGTGCTGCGCACGACCTTGTCGTGCTGCCAGCGATTGCGATAGAACTCCTCCCACGAACGCTCCGCGGGAGATTCGATGTCCTTGATCCAGGGCAGGCTCAGACGGGCATTCATGCGTCACCTTGAGTACGAGTGTTCTCGACGAGCAGCGAACGAATGCCGCGCAGTCGTCCGCGCCAAATGCGGTTCATCAGCACCAGGCCGGCCACTGCCAAAGCGGTTCCGGTGATAACGAAGGCCAAGCGCCCGTGACCGGCGGCCACGGCGGCGTTGTTCCGGGCGGCCTCTTGAAGGCAAGCCACCAGGGGAAGAATTTCTTCGCTATCGATCGGGGCGCTCTTGAAAACGGCCTGCATGGTGGGCGTGGCCGGCGCGCTGAGCCATCCGCTCAGTCCCTTGCGCCCGCCCAGCCGTTCGTATGCTTTGGTCAGATCCGGCCCCAGCGTCCCGCCGCCCAACGCTCCGGCCTCTGGCAAGGCGTGACACGACAGGCACGCCGGCCCCCGGTTCTTCAGCGGCACGTGCCCAGTGAACAATGCATGTCCCTGCTCGACGTCTGCGGGCAGGAAAGGACGATCGCTGACCTGAACGCCCTTGAATTGCGACTGGGCCAGCGCCGATTCCGACTCGATGAGATCCACCAACGATCGAGCCACGGCATCGGTCATCCCCGGTATGGCCGGCATGACCACGCCGCCCGCTTCACCGAGGATCTTCTTCGCGTACGCGTCGCCGCTGGCGATGACCGCCTGAGGATCGCGGATGAACTTGGCAAGCCACTCTTTGCTCTGCCGCGTGGTGACGTCCTTGAGATCGGGGCCGACCAGACGACCGCCGCCGATGGTGTGACAACTCACGCAATTCTGTTTGAAGTACGCCGCGGGATCCTGGGCGCGGGCGGAAACGGCAACGACGCCGCTGACGGCCGCCAACCATAGATGCACCGCGCACAACCCGTTGCCCCGCATAACGCCTCCACGCCACACTAATTAACTAATCACATGCCGATATCTGATTATGTCGCCTAATGAAGGCCGCCTCTTCGCGCCGGCGGCCTTTGTCCCGTCAGATCCGGACCTTCATTCCGTCAAATCAGCCAGACTGGTACTGACCAGCAAATCGATGTACTGCTCTTTGATCACCTTCCACCGGCCGTGAAGCCGGCACGGGCTGTCATCCGAGCATGTAGGCTTTCCGAGCACACAGCCGGACCAAGGCGACAGATCCTCCACCGGATCGAGAATCTGAAATAGCGTGATTTCCGCCGGTGAGCGTCCCAATCGAAAGCCGCCGCCCAAGCCCTTTTGCGACACCACCAGCCCTTCTTCTGCGAAGCGTTGCAGCAGTTTGCCCAGATAGTTCGGCGGGGCACCGATGGTTTCCGCGATCACATTCGCGCCCAGGAACCTGCCTTCCGGCAACTCCGCCAATGCCATCAACGCCCTCACCGCATGTCTACCCGTTTTCGAAAGCATGATTGCTATTCGTATAATCGCATGCTATAGTGTGATTATCTTAAACCGAAACTTGTAGGTTGTCAATTCAAATTTGCCGCCCGGAGTGCCAGGAATGCTGAGCGACGCAAGTGGTCGAAAGATCGAGTACTTACGACTCTCGCTCACGTCGGAATGTCCGCTGCGGTGCATATATTGCCGTCCTGGCCCCGCGGGTGAACGACCACAGGACGACCACCCGCTGCGTCCGGTGGAAATCGAGTCGCTCGTGCGATACCTGGCCGAACGCCACGGCCTGCACAAGGTTCGGCTCACCGGCGGAGACCCCACCAGCCGTCCCGATCTCACCGAAATCATCGAGCGCATCGCCGCCATTCCGGGCATCCACGACCTCAGCATGACAACCCACGGCCTTACGCTAGCCCGCAAAGCGCGCGAATACAAGAAGGCCGGCCTGCACCGAGTCAACGTCAGCCTCGACACCCTGGACGTCAAGCAGTTCCAACGCATCACCGGCAGCGACGGCCTCGAGCGCGTTCTGGCCGGCATCCATGCTGCTCAGGAGTTCGCCCTTCACCCCGTTCGCATCAACACCGTGGTCGTACGGGGCGAAAACGACGACCAACTGGTCGCACTCCTGCAGTTCGCCGCTCGCCACATCCTCGAGATTCGATTCATCGAACTGATGCCCATGGGGCCGCTGGCCGCCTCCTGGCACGATCGCGCGGTTTCCGAATCCCAGATGCGCGAGCGTCTGGCCCCCATCGTCCAATCGTGGCATGCCTTGCCGCGAAAGTCGGATTCCGCCCAACGATACCGGGTGATCCTGGATGACGGAACCATGGTCTGCGTTGGGTTTATCTCAGCCATGACCGGATGTTTCTGCGAGGATTGCAACCGGATCCGAGTTACTTCCGACGGCTCGATCTATCCGTGCCTCATGGACCGGCCCCGCGGGAATCTAATGTCCGCACTTCGTCCCCGCTTCGAGCCCGACCAGCTGGAAGCGGCTCTCGCAACCGCCCTGAGCGGCAAACAACTTCGGCATCCAGCCGCCGGCGTCGCTGTTATGACTCAGATTGGAGGATGACCATGTCCGCTCGTGAAACCAACCCCGGCACAGACAACCAGAAAGACAAGCAGAAGCTCCCGGGAGTGTTCAAAGCTTTCGTGGAAAAGTACCCCGCTCTTGCCGAAGCCCACGAAGAGGTGGCCCAGACGGTCGATGCTATCGGCCCGCTCGACCGGCGGGTCTGCCAGTTGATTAAGATCGGTATCGCGATGGGCGCCGGCCTGGAGTCGGCCACTCGCAGTCACGTGCGCCGAGCATGCGAAGCCGGAGCCACGCAGGAGGAGATCGAACAGGCCATTCTCCTGGGCATGAACACTGTCGGTTTTCCGCGCACCGTGGCCGCCTGGAGTTGGGCCCAGATGCAGTTCGAACGCGATCGCCAGGAACGTAGCCCCGCTACAGCCTGACTCGTTGGAAGCCATAGTATGGGAACTGCGACGAAGCAACATACCGAGACACCGGCAGACGCCCTCGTGCGGATGCTGCAACAGCTCCAGCCGGTCGAGGTGGAGACAGTACCGGCTAGTTCCGCCTGGGGACGAGTGCTGGCCGAACCTGTGCGTGCCGATCGCGACAATCCGCCGGCCAGCGTCTCGGCCATGGACGGCTATGCCGTGCGCCTCGCGGATCTGAACGCGCCGACCCTCCCCGTGTGCGGCGAAGTCGCCATCGGTCATGAGCCGCTCGTCCTTCCCGCCGGCCATGCTTTGCGCATTTTCACCGGCGGATGTATTCCCGCAGGCTGCGAAGCTGTCATCCGCCGCGAAGACGTCCGAGAGCTAGGCTCGGCCATCGAACTGCGCGTAAGCCCACAAGCCATCCGGCCGGGCGACAACATTCGCTATCAAGGCGAGAACGCCAAAGCAGGACAGCAGGTCCTGGCCGCGGGCCGTCAGATCGACGCCGCGGTGGCTTCGGCCCTGGCCGCCTTCGGCGTCTCCCCTCCACGAGTCTTCCGCAGAGTGCGAGTGGGCCTGCTCATCACGGGCGATGAGTTGCTGCCACCTGAACGGCAGCCTCAGCCCTGGCAACTACGTGATTCGAACGGCTGGACGCTGCAATCCATGTTGAGCACCGTGCCCTGGATCGAACTGATCCGGTGCATGCGAGCCGTGGACGCCCTGCCCGCGATCAGCAGCAGTCTCGATCAGTTGCTCTCCCGATGCGATGCCGTGTTCATCACCGGCGGCGTGTCCATGGGCGACCACGACTACGTGCCTGCGGCCGTGCGCGACCTCGGCTGCCGCGTTGTGTTTCGCAAGCTGCCCATTCGGCCGGGAAAACCGTTACTCGGCGCAGTGGGACCGCAGGGCCAGGCTGTGCTGGGTCTGCCCGGAAATCCGGTATCGGTCGCCGTGACCGCCCGCAGGTTCGGCGTGCCCGTGCTGCGCGTGCTCGCGGGCTTTTCGACTGCCGAGCCGCCTCGCCCCGTCGTGCGGTTGAACGAAGAGGACTGCGATGCCATCAAGCTCTGGTGGTATCGGCCGGTGTGCCTCGACAGCGACGGCACGGCGCGATGCGTTCCCAACATGGGCTCGGGCGATCTGGCCGCGACGGCTCGCAGCGATGGCTTTGTCGAAATCGCGCCGGGCCAATCGAACTTTGATTCGCTGCCCTTCTGGCCCTGGAGCATTTAGGAACCCGGCATGTCGATGCGAAATGCACTCACCCACGTGAATGCGGACGGCGGCGTCCGAATGGTTGATGTCGGCGACAAGCCCGTCACCGCGCGGTACGCATCCGCCGAAGCCCGCGTCCGGATCTCCGATGCTCTGGCCGAGGCCATTCGCACCGATTCCGTCAAAAAAGGTAACGTGCTGGAAGTGGCCAAGATTGCCGGCATCCAGGCCGCCAAGCAGACCGCGCAGTTGATCCCGCTCTGCCACAGCCTGCCTCTCGACGCGGTGAACGTGACCGCGGAGCTGACGAGTCGATTCGTTCACTTGCGTGCGGAAGTCCGCACCTCCTGGAAGACCGGTGTGGAGATGGAAGCGCTCACGGCCGTCAGCGTGGCGGCGCTAACGGTCATCGACATGGGCAAAGCCATCGATCCTGGCATGGTCATCGAGTACGTGAGGCTTCTCGAAAAAGACGGCGGCATGCACGGCCGGTACGTGGCCCCCGACGCTGTGGAGAATACCTGTGGTTGATCCCATTCGCGTCGCTGTTCTGACCGTGAGCGATCGCTGCTCGCGCGGCGAGATGGCGGATACGGCCGGGCCGAGCCTCGCCCGGCTCTGCACGGAGCGGCTGAACGCGGAGGTAATCGCAACCGCCTGCGTTCCCGACGAACAGGACGCGATTGCCGAACAGCTTCGCTCCTGGGCCGGTGAGTGCAAACCCGATCTCATCCTGACCACCGGCGGAACCGGCCTCGGGCCTCGCGACATCACGCCGGAAGCGACGCTGGCCGTGCTGGAGCGGCGGCATCCAGGTCTGCTCGAGCTGGCCCGCATGCGATGCGCGGTCAAAACACCGCGAGCTTTTCTCTCGCGCGGTGAGGCCGGGACCATCAGCCGGTCACTCGTTATCAATTTGCCCGGCTCCGAGCGTGGAGCGTGTGAGTATTTGGAAACGCTCGCCGACGTGCTCCCGCATGCGGTCGAGATGGTCCGCGGCGAGCCGGGCGATCACGTGCCGCCGCCGGTCTCGTGAAGGAAAGTTCATGCCCACTCCTGCGACGAATCGTTTGGGCCTGTCGCCGATTGCCCGCGTTCGTGCGTTCCGGGCGACGGACATCTCACCCGCCTCAGAGGCCACGGAAACGCCCGCACTCCAGCACGCGCTTCTGACCGAGTGGTCCGCCTCGGTGAGCGATCTGGGAACGTTCCTGCCGCTGGCGACCGCGATCGCCATGACGGGCTCGCTCGATTTCGGCGCGATCCTGCTGTTCGCCGGACTAATGAACCTGCTGAGCGGCTGGCGGTTTCGTCAACCGATTCCGGCCCAACCCATGAAGGCATTGGCCGCGGTGGCCATCACCGAACAACTGACTCGCGGGGAAATCGCCGCAGCGGGCCTCATGGTGGCCGTCTGCCTGATTCTGCTGGCCGCCACGGGTGCGACGGAATGGGCGGCGCGATTGGTTCCGCGGCCGGTGGTGCGCGGCATTCAACTCGGCATCGGGCTCCGGTTGGTCGCCAAAGGAGGCGAATGGTTGTTCGGCCTGCAGTGGAGCGGCCTGCAATTCGGATGGACGAGCGGATTACCCTTCATGGGCATGGACAGCCTGCTCGTCGCAGCCCTGGTCGGTACGCTGCTGTGCGCTCCGCGTTTGCGTCGAATTCCGCTGCTCCTGCCTGTGTTCGCCGCCGGCTTTGTGATAGCGATCATCTCAAATCCGGGTGGCTGGACCGGCTTTGCTGCGACAGTTCCCGACCTCGCGCCGCAATGGCCGGCCGCGCTTGAGTGGACCCGCGGCGTCCTCCACGCCGGCTTGCCTCAGCTTCCCTTGACGCTCTTGAATTCCGTCCTGGCGGTGTGTGCACTCAGTTCCGACTTTTTTCCCCGCGGCGGCATCAGCCCCCGAAAAATGGCCCTCCAGCTAGGAGTGATCAACCTGTTGGCGATTCCCTTCGGCGCACTGCCCATGTGCCATGGCGCGGGAGGACTGGCAGCCCACTACCGCTTCGGCGGTCGCAGCGGATTGAGCGCTATCCTACTCGGTGCCATGATGATCGGAGCGGCCATTCTGTTTGGGCCGGGCATGGTCCAACTGCTGGCCGGCTACCCGGTGTCCATCATGGCTGTCCTGCTGATTCTGGCCGGCTGGACGCTCGGCCGTGTGGCACGCGATGCCATGGCAGGAACGGATCTGATCATCCTGCTCGCCACGCTCCTGCCCATTCTGTTGATCAACACGGCCATCGGCTTTGTCGCCGGACTCACTCTCGCGATGGTGATCGGCAGGCGACAACCCACAACCGAAAGAGAATAGACGTGTCGGCGATACCCGTTTACATCCTGGCCGGCGGCCGAAGCTCGCGTTTCGGGAGTGACAAAGCGCGAGCAAAACTTCACGGCCTGCCCATGATCCAGCGATTGGCGATCCTCCTCGCGTCCGTCGCCAAAAGCATCACGGTGGTGGCCGAACGCGATCGAAAGTACGAAGACCTTGGTCTCGCTACGATTGCCGACACTGTCCCGGGCCTCGGGCCGTTAGGCGGTCTGATCACCGCTCTCGAACATCGCCGGGCCCAAGGAGCGGGCTGGCTGCTCCTTTGCGCTTGTGACTGGGCCGAGATCAGCACCACCTGGGTCGATGAACTCGTCAAGGCTACGGATGATAAGGTTGATGCCGTTGCATTCCGTGACGACCGCTGGCAGCCACTGTTCGCGCTGTACCACACCCGGCTCCTTCCCGAAGCAGCCCGTCAGTTACGTTGCCCATCTCGGCGCATGAGCGACCTTCTCGACAGCGTCGCCTCACGCGCGCTGCCCCCGCCGCCGGATTGGCACATGACCTGGCAAATCAACACGCAACTGGACCGCAGTCGTTACATTGAATGGAAGAAATGCGCCCGCAGATGAAGCCGCCCCTACGGGGCAAGAAGTCTGGTACGTCAAGCCCCCAGGCCCCAGTCCCCAGCCCCGGCGAGACCTCGCAGGCGTCTCGTCACCCTTTGGTCACATCGCTGCGCTTGCGCCGCGGACGGGCCGGGCGGTCGGCGGGCGAGTGACTTCGACCCGACCGGCCGCTGAGGATCGGTCGGCGAAGTAGCGTGCGGGGAACCGGCGGCGCCGGCGGTGCCGTCAGTTCTTCCGTCGAGATGATCCGGATGGCCTTGGCCCCCAGTTGTCGCAACGCCAAATCCGCGTCGGCGGAACTCCAGAACCCGCATGCGTCAGCCACGACGGTCACCGTCTTGTGCCGGGCCAGCAGACCGAGCGCCAGCACCCGAATGGCCTGCTCCAGACCGACGCCGAAGATGATGAACTCCTCCGCGTCCAGTTGCGTCAGGAACCGGTCGGCCTTGGGATTGCTCAACACGTCGCGGGTCCGCTTGCGGAAGATCAACTGGTGATACTTTTCGCGCAGGTTGGGCGGCAGAGCCAAAGTATTGTCCACCTCGACCAGAATGGACGGATGAAGGTAGGTGAACGGAAGCTTCTCCTGGCCCGGCGTGCCGTCGATGCAGTGGAGCGGAAAGCCGGCCGGCGGCTCGGCGGGCCGGTGAGACTCGACCGAAGAAAACATGCCGAACCGGACTCGGCGAGCCCACGCGAAAATCTGCTCCAGCCGAGGGACGATCGCATCACGGTTGGCGACCTGTAGAATCGCCCCCGGATCGAGAAAGTCTCGCTGCGTGCAAATGTCAATCAGCACGCGATTCCAGCTCGCTGCACCCTGACTCATGCTCCATCTCCAACTGCCGCCGCTTACCCCCTATCTGACCATGACGCAGGCGCAGACACCGGACGCAACCACTGCGGTAACTCAGGGGTGCCAGACGCAAATCGGCCGAACGTGAGGAAGCCGTCGATTAACTATAGCCTCGCCAAATCCGGTTTTAGCGGCGCGTTAGCAGATTTTTTTCGTGACACTGTAATCGGACCCGTACCCCGTCCCGAATCCGCTCTGGCACGCGTGAAAGCACGATTTTTATCGGAAAAAGTGGCTTGTTCAGCCGTCGGGAGACGCCCGAGCCGTGTTGCCACCGACGCCGCGTGCACTTGACATGGCACGTCCTGCTGAATCTAACTAGGGCCCCGGAACGATGGCGGTTCGCGTGGCACCCGCCCTGCAGCACACGTTTCACATCGGTGCCACGACGCAGCCAACGAATCCTCTTGCGTTCCGGCTCAGGTCGGGCAGTCGTGTTCATCTCGATCCTGCCCGCACCGTTCGGAGGTGACCGATGCGTCGTTCGTCCTTTCCACGTCTCGTGCTTTACATCGTTGCAGCCGGCATGTTCTCGTCCAACGCACCCGCATCGAGGGCGGCCAGCGTGGCCTCACGTTCCAATCCGGTTGATGACGATCAAATCGTCATCGACGGCTCGTTCGCCGACTGGGCCGGAACGCAACCCTATCCGGACGACGACGCGGGCGACGCCCCTCCAGGCGACCAGGACTGGCTGCGCGTTTGCATCGCTCACGACACCACGAACGTTTATCTGCGGCTCGAGCGGGCGGCCGGCAGCACTGGATTCCGCTCGCCTATCGTTTCCGGCGGAACCACCGGCGGCCTGGGCTACTGGGTCATCCTCGACACCGACGGCAACGCCAATACGGGCCTGAAGGCCGCAGGCGGCAGGACGTTCTCCATCGGCGGCGAGTACAACTTCGGCGGAGCATTGGCCCTGAATCGCTGGAGCGTGACCGGAAGCTGGCTGGGCGACGTGCCGTTCATTGCGGCATCATCCGACCGCCAGTTGGAGATTGCCGTGGCACGCTCGGCGGTGGGCAATCCGTCCTCCTTCCGGTTCGTGCTGGTCGGCGAGACCTCGGGCGACTACCACCCCGCACAGGGAAACACCAGCGATTACTTCGAATACGAGTTGAACCCGCCCCCGCCGGCGCCCACCGGTGAGGTGGCTGTCCGTAGCAACCAGGTAGCCCAAGGAGCTATCGTCATCGACGGCCAACTTGACGATTGGGACGAAGTGATCCCCTACCCCGCGGATAGGGCCGGCGACGGCACCGGCGGTCAGGACTGGCTGCAGGTCTGGATGGCCCACGACGAGAACCACTTCTACCTGCGGTACCGCCGAACGCCCGATTCCGTGCCCTTCACCAGCCCCGGCTATTGGGGGCTGTTCGACATCGATCGCGGGCCCGACACCGGCCTGCTGGGCTTCGGCCCGCGATCATTCGCCATCGGAGCGGAACTCAACACGTCCGGCAACGACACGCTGAACCGCTGGTCGGCTCGATCCTGCCACCTGTCTTCCACCGGCCTGAGCAGCGCGATCTCACCCGACGGACTGGATCTGGAAATGGCCATTCCCCGCGCCGAATTCGGACCGCGTTCGCGCTTCCACCTGGTGTTCGTGGGCGAGAACTCTGGCGACTATTACCCCGAAGGCGGCAACGGCGGGGCGTATTTCAGCTACTCCCTGTACCCGACACACGTGCCATTCGCCGACGCCGACGGTGATGGCGACGTCGATCCGCTCGACCTGCTGGCGTTCACCGAGTGCATAACCGGACCGTCCGAGCCCCTCGAACCCGCGCAACGGCCGGCCTGCGCCCGCTTCGACCGGGATGACGACCTCGACGTCGACCAGGAGGACTTCGGGCGATTCCAAATCTGCCTGACCGGCTCCGACGTACCGGCGGAGCCCGATTGCGACCGCCCGGCCACGTCGCCGGCCGCCGATCCGATCGAGCACTTCGTGGTCCTGCCCGAACAAAAACGCCCCTACCCTCAGCCGCTTCCGCCCGGAGTCGAACCCGGCTTCCGCATCCGCGGCACGAAGGGCTGGAACTGGACCCCCGAGCAGTACCTGGCGGAAGTCCCGGTGCTCGCCCGGCTCAAGATGAACTTCCTGATGAATTGCTACCTGTCCATTTACACGGTCCAGGGCGGCAACCGCTGGTGGACTCCGCTTCCGGACAGCGCTCGCATCGCCTACGAACAGGTCATCGCCGAGTGCCAGAAATACGGCGTGAACTTCTGTTTCTGCATGAATCCGCAGCTTTTTTCGCCCGATCCGCTCGACCCGACCAGCGATGCAGACTTCGAGTTGCTCTGGCAACACTACCACTGGGCCCAGACGCGCGGCGTCAAGTGGTTCTGCATCGCGCTCGATGACATCAGCGGCGTGCCCATCATCGGCGAGCAGCACGCCCAACTGTGCAATCGCATGCTCGCGCGGCTTCGCGCGACGGACCCGCAGGCCCAGTTGATCTTCTGCCCCACATGGTACTGGGGTAACGGATCGGAAGGCCGATCATATCTCGAAGCCCTGGGCGCGACGTTGCACGGTGACGTCTATCTGTTTTGGACCGGCGATTCGGTGGTGCCGCTGCAAATCACCACCGCCGCGGCGGCGGCTTACAAAGCCGTGGTCAATCATCGGCTCGTGCTGTGGGAGAACTACCCGGTCAACGATGGCGCATCGACGCTGCATCTCGGCCCGCTCGTCGGTCGCGACCCGGCACTCAGCGAGTTGATCGACGGTTACATGAGCAACCCGATGTACCCGCAGAACGAGAGCAACCGTCTGCCTCTCTCGACCATCGCCGACTTCGCGTACAACCCGGTCGCCTACGATCCGGTTCGTTCCATAGGACAAGCCATCGCTCACTTGGCCGACACCCCCGAGCAACAGCTCGTGCTCCGGGATCTGGTGGAAGCCTACCCCGGCATGATGCTCTACGAGTGCGGCGAATTCGGCACGGGCTACAACCCGGTGCGACAACGATTCACCCGAATCGCCTCGCGGAGCCCCGCGCAGCAGGCGGCCTATATCCAGCACATCGAATCCATCGCGCTGCGTCTGGAGAGTCTGTTTCCGGGGCAGTTCCAAGCCACCCGGGCGACCATTCTGGCCGACGTCGCCTGGATGGTTCAGAACCAGCCCTGAGCCGCTCCCTGATCGACCCCGGTGTCAGGATGCGGACGCAAGTCCAACCCGACGAGCGGTTTATCGGACGATGCCACGCGAGCGTCGCAACAACGGATAATCTCCTTGACAAACGGCCAGGGTGGACCGTAGAGTATGCAAACGCGCGTTAGCAGGATTGCAAACGGGCGTTAGCTCATTTCGAGGCCGTCATGGGATCCCGAGCGCCGACCACCGCCGAGCAGATTGCGGCCAAGCTCAACCTGTCGAGGACCACCGTCTCGCTGGTGCTCAACGGGCGCGGTGAGGAGCATCGCATCTCGCCTCGGACCATTAGCCGTGTCGTCGCCGCCGCCAAGGAGGCCAATTACGTCCCGAACGTCGTGGCCCGGCAGTTGGCCGGCAAACGCAGCAACGCCGTCGGCGTGCTCATCGCCACCGCCGCCATCGCCGACACGCGCATGATCCAGATGATGGAGATCATGGCTTCCGAGCGCGGAATCCGGTTCATCATCGGTCACGCCGTCGGCCCCCAGAACCGCATCCGCGAGTACCTGCAGGACTTCCGGTCCCGCGGCGTCGACGCCCTGGTCAGCGTGTTCCACAACCACCCCGACTATCGCGACGTCGTCCTGCCCGAGCTGGCCCGGTTCCGCAACGTGGTCTTCTACGAGAGACCCGACTTCAACGGCCGTGCACCGGTCGAACGGCCCTGTTACGTGGAACCCGACTTCCGCGCCGTGGGCCGGCTCGGGGTGCAGCATCTGCTCGACATCGGCCGCCGCCGGATCGGGTTGGTGTTCAACAACCTCGCCTTCTCGTATGCCGTTCAGCGATACGAGGCCTACTGCCAAACGCTCGCGGCCGCGAACATCCCGGTCGACGACGCCCTCGTCTGGGCCCTCGATCGCCAGCCCGGCCTGCATTGGACCGATTCGTTCACCAACGAACTGGCCGATGCCGCTGTTGAGACACTGGTCGTGCAGCACAAGGCCGATGCCATCGTGGCCGTCAACGATTCTTACGCCGCCCGCGTGGTCGCCGCTCTGCACCGGCGGGGCTTTCGCGTCCCCGACGATGTGGCCATCGTCGGCTGCGACAACCTCGAGGTCGGCTCGCTCGTCGAGCCGCCACTCACCACGTTCGACATGGAGCTCGAGGCGCTGGCCCGGGCACAGGTGGACATGATTTTCAAACTGGTCGACCAGGGAGTCGTCCCGGAAGAGCAGCGAGCAGTGGTCATTCAGCCGCGTCTGATCGTTCGTGAATCGACGCAGGCGTGCTGAAACGATTCGAAATGTTGGGTCGCGCATCGATCGAGAAGACCACACGAAGCTGGTCGAACCGGCACCCGAACCGCAACTGCCGGCACATGCAGTCATGTGACCTCAACGGGTGAGTGATGCGGCCTCGCCCGGGTGAGAAAGCCATTTCATGTTGGGACGTTCGGCGAGAGCCCGTTCGGGCGCCCGCGTTCCGGTACTCAAAGAGGAGGCACGCTCATGAGGGCAGGGAAGAAGATCGTCGTGTGGACGATGCTGTTGATATTGCCCACACTGACCGCCGGAGCTCACGGCGAGCCGGTCCAGTCCAGGTCAAACCCAGTCCCCAATGGAGCCATCGTCATCGATGGGAACTTCGGGGATTGGGCGGGTATCGCCCCGTACGATCCCGATCCATCCACCGATGCGCCGGCCGGCGACCAGAACTGGGTTCAGGCCACGATCGCTCATGATGACACTTACATCTATGTCCGCCTGGACCGGGCCCCCGGCAGCATACCCTTCAACGGGGCCGCCTCCGGTTCGAGCACGGGCGGAGGGGGCTACTGGCTTCTCCTCGACACCGACAAGAATCCTGACACCGGCCTGAACCTGGCCGGCGTCCGGCCGTTCTCCATCGGGGCCGAGTTCAACGTGGGCGGCACCACCACCATCAACCGTTGGGGAGCCGGCGGCCAGGGTTGCTTCCTTGGGGCCTTCCCTCCCGCCATGACTTCGGCGCTTGAACCGAACGAGGTGGAGATGGTAATTCCCCGGTCCGAGTTGGGTCCCAACGTGGTCGAGTTCGATCTGCAGTTCGTGGGCGAAAACTCAGGCGATTACTACCCTGACGACCCGACGAAGAAGTTCCATTACTCCACCATCGCCGCCCTGCCCGAGCCGCTGCCGGACGACATCGTCGCTTCGCGCTGCAACCCGGTGCCCAACGGTTCCATGGCCATGGATGGAGACACATCCGACTGGGTATCCGTCGTCGCGTTCCCCGAGGACACCGTCGGCGACGGCGGCGCCACGCAGGACTGGGTCCGCGTGTGGGTCGCCCATGATGACAACAACTTCTACTTCCGGCTCGAGCGGGCTGCGGGCAGTGCACCTGTGACCTCACCGGGCTACTGGGGCTGGATCGATACCGATCGCGACCGCACCACCGGTGTGAGCTCCATCGCCGGTCGGACGTTCAGCGTCGGCGGCGAATTCAACTTCGGCGGCACAGCTGCGATCAACGAATGGAACTCGGCCGGTGGATACGTGCGAACGTTCGCCTGGCAGGCATCCGGCACGCCGGGCCCCGCTTCCGTCGAGTATGCCATTCGCCGGTCCGAGATCGGCGATCCTCCCGACTTCAACCTCGTACTGGCCGGAGAAACCTCGGGCGACTACTACCCCGATGGCGGCGCCAGCACCGCGTACTTCCACTATTTCGTGCATGAGCCGGGACCGACCGGCAGCGATCCCGTGGTCGTGGCCATCCGCAGCAACAAGGTCCCCAACGGCTCGATCGTGCTTGACGGCGACCTGTCCGATTGGGCCAACGTGGAGCCCTATCCCTTGGATCCCGTCGGCGACGGTGGCACTACGCAGGACTGGCGTCAGGCGTGGATCGCCCACGATGATGACAACTTTTACTTCCGGCTCGAGCGAGCCCCCACTGCCATCGGGTTCTCGACGCTGCCGCAGGGCCAGGGCTTCTGGACTATCCTCGACACCGACAGCAACATCGCCACCGGATTCACCGGGTTCGGGGCGAGAAACTTCTCCATCGGCGGCGAGTACAACTTCTCGGGCAGCCTGGTCTTGAACCGCTGGAGCACGACCGGCTGCTTTGCCGAAAACCTCTCCTTCATGACGTCAGCGGGAAGCGCCACCGACATCGAGTTCTCGATTCTGCGCTCCGATCTCGGCAATCCCACCGAATTCAATCTCGTGTTCATGGGTGAAAACTCGCTCGACCTGTACCCGGACGGGGCGGGCAGCGGAGACTACTTCCACTACACGTTCGGCACGCCCGTCGACCCGCTGCCGCCGGGCATGGTCCAGTCGCTGTCGAATCCGGCCACCATCACCATCGACGGCGATCTGTCCGACTGGGCGACGGTGACTCCGTTCGTGGCTGACGCCGCCGGCGACGGCGGGACCGGCCAGGACTGGGTCCAGGCCTGGGTGGCCCACGACAGCACCCGCCTCTACGTGCGGTTGCAGCGTACATCCAGCTCGGTCCCCTGGTCGAACCTGGGATACTGGGGGCTCATTGACACCGACCGCGATGCGACCACGGGCCTGAAAGTCACCGCCGCGGTGGGTGCCGAGTTCAATACCGGCGGCAACGCCGTAATCAACTCCTGGAACAGCGCCGGCGGTCACACCGGAACCATCGCGTTCGCCGCCGTCGCCGAGGCCCTCCCCACCACCGTCGAACTGTCCGTGTCCCGGGAGGCGATCGGCAATCCCTCGCGGTTCCGCGTCGTCTTCGTCGGCGAGAACTCGGGCGATTACTATCCCAACGGCGCAGGCAGCCAAGAATCCTTCGTCTACGCGACCATCCCCTGCCCTGTGCCGTTCGCCGACGCCGACGATGACGGCGACGTGGACCAGGATGACTTCGCCGCCTGGCAGCGGTGCTATAATAACGGCACCCAGCCCCTTACCGAGGAGTGCCGGTGCTTCGATCGCGATTTCGGTCAGGGTGACGGGGACGTGGATGCGGACGACCTGGCCGCCTTCCTGGAATGCGGGAGCGGACCCGGCATTCCGGCGGATCCCGGCTGCGAAATGTGACCGCGCGTCAACGGGCCGGGGAGAGCTCACTCTCCCTGGCCCTGATGTTCGAATCCCCACGCGCCTGCATGTCTCTGACGGCAAGGAGATTTACCGTGAAACGCCAATACTCCGGTTTCACTCTCATTGAGGTTTTGGTGGTTGTCGCCATTATCGCCCTGCTGATCTCGATTCTCCTACCGTCGCTCCGAGCGGCACGAGAAGCCAGCAAATCCTCGGCTTGCTTGAGCCAGCAACATCAGATCGGTGTCAGCGTAAGCGTCTATGCTCACGACAACAAGGGCCTTCTCCCACGTCAGTATGCCTCCTGGATCGAGTGGCTGCCCGCTCCCACGCACAAAAGCTTCAGCAAGACCCTGGGCAATGCCACCTCCGTGTTTTACTGTCCCAACGATGAACTCGCACCGCAGGGAGCCGAACTCTGGAGAAACCCCACCGCCGAGTTCGCCAACCACGTCACCGACAGCGGCAAGACCGAGACGCTCTACATGCACGAGATCGGCTATTACTACCTCGGCAATCCCACCTATCCGGGCTCCGGCGATCCGGACAAGCTGTGGGTGGACGTGAACCGCAACGGCAAGACGCGCGACGAGTACGTCATCCGGATCGACGAGAAGACCGGTTTGGAAGTGGTCATCCTCAGTTGTCGCGTCCCGCAAGGCCCCAGGGAGGAGTGGCTGCTCAAGCATCCCAAGGACGACAAGCGCGGCTACTCCAACGTGCTGTTCGGAGACGCCCACGCCGAGCGCCGTCCCTACCACAAAGTCAAAGTTCGGTGGAACAGCCATCGGCCAGTGGGCTGGTGATCAGTACGGCAAACCAGCTTGTCTGCAAAGGAAGACTGACCGGGGGGGGAAATGCTCGGATCGCTCGGGACGAGGCATCGGAAGACACTGATACCTTCGATCGATCTGCTTGTCACGATATAAGACCGGCTTGCGCCGCAGCTTTGGGTTTCAGCCAGGGAGGACGGTTTGCGCATCAGCCCCGACATAATCGGTCAAACGACGGTCGGTCAGACGACCGTCGGTCAAGTGACCGGCGGCATCGGCAAAGTCGACGTGGTGGTGATCGTCGGCTTCTGTGCCCTTTCACTCCTCGCCGGTCTCCTGTTGTCTCGGCGATCCGCCCGCCACGGTGCCGAGGGATTCTTCACGGGCAACCGCAGCCTGCCCTGGTGGGCCATCGGCGTGTCGAACACGGCCACCTATCAATCCGGCAACGGCGCGTTCGTCATGCTCGTCCTCAGCTTCGGCCTGGCCGGCAACTGGCTGTGGTGGGCCAGCTGGATCATCTGGATGCCGCTGGTGGCCCTCATCTGGGCGCCCATGTGGCGGCGGATGCAGATCGTCACCACCGCCGAGCTGATCAGCTTGCGCTACGGCGGCGAGCCCGCCCGCATCGCCCGCAAGATCTACGCCGCCGTGTGTTGCTGCGGATTCTCCGTCCTGCTGGTGGGGTACATCACCGGCTTTTTCGCCAAGACCGTCGCCCCGCTGCTACCCATCAGCGAGACGCAGACGCTGCTCATCTTCGGCGGGATCACCGTCCTCTACACACTGTTCGGGGGGCTGCTCGGCGTCGTGGTCACCGACGTGCTGCAATTCATCATTCTGCTGGTAGGCAGCACCATTTTTCTCTGGCTGGCCATGGATCAGCACGGCGGCTGGTCGGCGATTCTCGAGCGCGTCGCGAGTGTGCGATCTGACGCACTTGCCCAGACTCCGCCCACGCCTTCGATTGAAACGCTCACGCTGCTGATCCTCATCGTGCAAGGCTTTTTCTTCGCCGGGTCGCCCACCGCGGGTGAAGGCATGACCGCCCAACGATTCATGGCCGCCAAGAGCGAGCGGCACGCCATCGGCGGCCAATTATTCAACGCCTTTCTCGCCCTCACCGTGCGAACGCTGCCGCTGATCGGCCTGGGGCTGGTCGCGATGTCGCTATTTTGGACGAGCGAGCTGGCCGAGAGCGTCGGTCCCGCCCCGGCGGGCATGACCACACTCAGCGATCCGGCGTACGCCTGGGCGGAATTGGTCAAGCGCTGCACGCTGCCCGCCGGTCTGGTCGGCCTGCTCATCGCTACCGAAGTGGCCGCCTACATGTCCACGCTCAGCGCCCTCATCAATTGGGGCACCAGCTTCGTCGTCAACGATCTGTACGAGGCATCGAAACGCGGCAAGTCCAAGCGCAGCGAGATCTGGATCAGCCGCATCGCCACGCTCCTGTTGTTCGTGGCCGCCGCCGCCATCGCCATCCTCTTCGTTGAAGGCATGATCGGATGGTTCCTGTTCATCAACTCGGCCATGGTCATCTTCCTGCTGCCACTGGCGTGGTTCCGCTTCTTCTGGTGGCGTTTCAACGTATGGGGTGAGCTGGCGGCCATCGTGCTCGGCCTGCCCCTGTCCATCGTCGTGTGGTTCGTGCTCGGTTTCAAAGATCGGCCGGCGTGGCAGGGCTTGGGTCTCCTACTGGTCATGAGCTTCGTCGTGCTCACGGTTGTTACGCTGCTCACGCCGCCCGAGAGAAAGGAAGTATTGCGCGGGTTCTATCAGCGGTGTCGGCCCGCGGGCTTGTGGGGCCCCGTGCGCGACACGACATCGGATGTTGCCCACGGTGAGCCTTCCACCGCCAAACTGGTGATCGATTCGTCACTTGGCATTCTGTCCTGCCTGGGCCTGGTGCTGGCCACCAACGCCTTGTTCGTGAAAGATTGGACCGTGCTCATTGCCGGCCTGGCTGGCTGCGTCGGTTTCGGCGCCTGGCTTTTGACCCGCGTGTTCGACCGGCCGGCAGTTGCAGAGCGGACAGCCTGTCCGCCTCAGACAGATGGGACGCCCGTCACGCAGAAATGCGAGATTTGACCCCACGACTGGAGGAGATCATGCACGTGACTCGAATCCTTGCCATTGCGATGTGTGCTTGCTGCCTGGCGACCGCCGTTCAGGCACAGGTGATCGTGACCGGTGCCGACTTCGCCGGTGGGGCCAAAGATCGCTTCGGTTCGAGTTTCTTCGAGGAACAGGTCAACATGGTCTACGCGCAAGCCACAGGCGAGGCTGCTCGCATGCGGGCAGTGCTCCCGCTCGACCGAATCCCCGACGGCCCGCTGTTCCTGCACGTCAAGGGACGAGATGATGACGCCCCGGACGCTTGTCGCATCTCCATCGCCGTGAACGGCAAGACGCTGTTCGACGGGCCCAGTCCGTTCCCGGCCAACGCATGGAAGGTTGAAAAGTTCGCCATCCCCGCCGACACGCTGAAGACGGGCGACAACGAAGTCGTCATCACCAACCTCCAGGAGCAGGGCAATCTCGGCATGCCCCCCTGGTTCATGGTCGCATCCTGCGGCATCGGCGGCGAGAAACTCGTGATTCGCCGCGACATCACCCGCGATTTCATGGTGAAGCTTCCCGATGAGATCCGTCCGCTGCCCGAACCACTCCCAGCCGGTGCCCAACCCGGCTTCCGCATCCGCGGCACGAAGGGCTGGAATTGGACGCCCGAGCAGTACCTGGCCGAGATCCCCGTCCTCGCACGGTACAAGATGAACTTCCTCATGAACTGCTACCTGTCCATGTTTGTGCAAAAGCCGCGACTCGAGAACCGCTGGTGGGAACCGCTGCCCGACGAGACCAAAGCCGCGTACACCCGCGTGGTTCGCAGCTGCCAGGACCACGGCATCGACTTCTGCTTTGCGATTCACCCGCAGTTGTTCTCGCCCAAGCCCATGGACCCGACGAGCGACGAGGACTTCGAGAAGCTCTGGCCGAACTTCGCCTGGGCCCAGAGCATCGGTGTGAAGTGGTTCAGTCTGCCCATCGATGACGTACACATCATGCAGGGCGTACGGATCTCCGGCGTCGAGCATGCTCGTCTGGTCAACAAGCTCTTGAGCCGCTTGCGCGAGCGCGATGCGGAAGCCCAGCTGGTCTTCTGCCCCACCTGGTACTGGGGCGACGGCTCGGGCGAGAAGGAACGCACGTATCTGCAGCAGTTGGCCCGCGAACTGCACCCGGACGTCTATCTGTTCTGGACCGGCGACGGCGTGACCGGCAAGATCACCCTCCAGGCGGCCAAGACTTACCGCGGCTTCGCCCAGCACCGCATCATTCTGTGGGACAACTATCCGGTGAACGACGCCCATCCCACCATGCATCTCGGCCCGGTCGTCGGCCGCGATCCCGAACTGTGCACCGTCATCGACGGCTATATGAGCAATCCGCACTGCGCTCAGAACGAGATCAACCGCATCCCGCTGCTTACCTGTGCCGACTACGCGTGGAACCCGGCCGCCTATGACCCGGCCCGATCTATCGCCCAGGCCATTCTGCACCTGGAGGAGACGGCTGAGGCCCGTGCCGTCCTGCGCGACCTGGTCGAGGCTTATCCCGGCATGCTCATCTACGGCAACGGTGGTACGGGTTTCAACTCGGTGCGCGATCAATACAGCCGCATCGCCGCCCAGCCCCACGCCCGCTTCGCCGCCGCAGCCTATCTGCGTCATCTGGAAGCGCTCTCACAGCGCATGCGCAGCGTCTTCCCCGATCGGTACGTCGCCGCCCGCAAAACGCTCGACGACGATATCGCCTGGGCGACCAAGGCGTTCACGGGCAAATATGGGAATTAGTCCGTGGCCCGTGGTCAGTTGTCAGTAGTGGGGAGGACATCGCGGTCCCCAGTCGCCGCCGGGGAACGGGCATCTCGCCCGCCTCGAACTTGGAGTGCCTGCCATAGTTCACGATCTCGCGTGTGAGCGATGGCATTGTGGTGCAGGCATCTCTGCCTGCATCTGCACGCTGGAAGCGTGCACCACAAAAACGCGACCACGAGGCGTGGACCTCGGGGCCGAGGGCCCGAACCAACCCATCTGCTCCTTACGTCGCCGGCTGTTGACCAATGCCTCGTCCGGGGAGAACAAACGGCCGGTTGCGGCAGCGATGGTGTCGCCCTTTCCGATCGGCGGTTCCCCACGCATCCGGGCCAGTTCTTGCCTCGCCTGAGGCGGGCGAGACGCCCGTCCCCCCCGGTGCACGCATGGGGACAAGCCGACCGTGCCCGCTTTGTTCGACATTCGTCCCTCGGACTTCATTCGTCATTCGGGCTTCACCATTCGTCATTTTCACCCGCGCGGGCGCCGAGTATAATACGCTCGCCGCGGAAGGCTCACCTAGGGTGCCGACCCGAAGAGGAGTCCGGAGAACATGTGCAGACGTTCATGGCTGGTGCGCGTGGTGCAGGTACTGACCGGGGCCGTCGTGACGGCCGGCGTGCTGGGCGGCTTCTGCGACGGGACCATGATCAGCTTCCCGCTCGACGGGGCGACCATCAGGTATAACACGCTGACCGTCGAGCTGGTGAACACGACCGCATACCCGGTGGCGCCGCGGCTGTACGTGGCCGAGGACAACGACACCTGGGACGTCGATGACGACGAGAACTGGGTGTTCGTCCAGCCCATCCCGCCCGGGCAGACAGTGGGCTTCCATTTCGCCTGCGGCGAAAGCGGGGCCATCCAGACGGACCACGCCGTTCAACTCCTGCCCTGGGGCAAGGAGCGAGAAAGCGACAACGACCCCACCGTGCGGCTGGGTGACGACTACAAATGCGGCGACACGGTCAGCTTCATCTTCGTCGACGAGCCCGGCGAAGACTTCGAGACCCGCGTCGCCGTCAACGGCAAGATCGTGGATTGACGAATAGCTCTGAGCTATGAGCTGTGGGCTGTGAGCCAGGCCCCAGCCCCCAGGCCCCGGATGAAGCGGAAAGGACCCGGAATGGCAGGCAGGCTCCCCATCTTCGCCAAGCGCGACCTCGATGGCTTCTTCGGCCTGGCGGTTGACAACCTCGTGCAGTTGCTGCTCATCCTCGCGCTGTGCGGCGGGCTGGTCGGCATGACCGGCGAGAACGCGTTTTACATCGAAAAGCACATCCTGCCCGGCGTGGCCGTCTCGCTGCTCATCGGCAACGTGTTCTACGCGCTGCAGGCCCACTGGGTGGCCCGCCGCGAACGCCGCAACGACGTGACCGCCCTGCCCTACGGCATCAACACCGTCTCGCTGCTGGTCTACGTCTTCTTCGTCATGAAACCCGCGTACGACCGCACGGGCAGCGTCGAGCTCGCGTGGAAGATGGGCCTGATCGCCTGCATCGGCAGCGGCATCATCGAGTTTCTCGGCGCGTTCTTCGCCGAACGGTTTCGCCGCAACACGCCCCGGGCCGCTCTGCTCGCCACGCTGGCCGGCATCGCCATCACGTTCATCTCCATGACATTCGCCCTGCAGATCTGGCAGCGGCCGCTGGTGTCCATGGTCCCGTTGGCCGTCGTGTTGCTGGTGTACTTCTCGCGGATACGGTTTCCGCTCGGCCTGCCCGGAGGGTTCGTCGCCGTCCTGCTCGGCACGGCGCTGGCTTGGCTGCTCAGCGTGCTGAACGTGCCCACCGACGTGCCCATGAGCGCTGCGAGCGTCCGGGACGCCTGGGCCGACAAGGGCACTTATCTGCCCATCTGGTCGGGGCCGGTGGTCTGGGAGTTTCTCACCGATCCGGCGCATCGCGCGGACATCATCGGCATGCTCTCGGTCATCATCCCCATGGGCCTGTTTAACGTGATCGGGAGCCTGCAGAACATCGAGTCCGCTGAAGCAGGCGGCGACATCTTCGCGACCGGTCCGTCGCTGGCCGTCAACGGCATCGGGACCATCGCAGCCGCGCTGTTCGGCAGTTGCTTTCCCACCACCATCTACATCGGCCACCCCGGTTGGAAGGCCATGGGCGCCCGGGCGGGCTATTCATGGCTCAACGGCCTGGCCATGACTGCCATCTGTCTGACCGGAACGGTCGCCGCCATCAGCAAGATCGTGCCCATCGAAGCCGGCATCCCCATCGTCCTGTGGATCGGCATCGTCATCACCGCTCAGGCATTCCAGGCCAGCCCGGTGCGTCATGCCCCCGCCGCGGCCATCGGCCTGTTTCCCGCCATCGCGGCCTGGGGCTCGGTCGTGGTCGCCGGCGCGCTCACGCAAGCCCAGTTCAACCCCGTCATCACCCCGGCGGCTGCTGCGCAAACGGTGACGAGCGCCCCATCGACCACCACCGTCCCGTCGGATGTGGGCAACGCGCAAGCTGAAGCCCGCGGCCCGGTGGCCAACACGCCGACCATGCAGGACCTGCTCAATACCACCGGCCCGACCGGCGGGACGAGGATGGAACTCAACGGCTTCC
>Ga0116188_1000344_pt1 | contig 50146 bp, 28 predicted proteins | sample AD_JPNTR2_MetaG_FD_89807 | JGI IMG/M metagenome (GOLD analysis project Ga0116188, IMG submission 89807) | Active sludge microbial communities of municipal wastewater-treating anaerobic digesters from Japan - AD_JPNTR2_MetaG | ecosystem: Engineered > Bioreactor > Anaerobic > Digestate | place...
CCCATTCGTCGAAGATGGCTGTAAGGAAACGCCCGAATTGAAGCGGCTCTACGGACCAGTCCGAGACCCGGGCGGGTCGATCCGAATCGGGCGAAATGAGCACCAGGTCACCCGGCTTGGGTTCCTCAGCAATTCGCTCGACGATGGGAATGAATTGCATGAACCCGCTTCCGTGCTCCTTGAGAAATCGATAGACCTCGAGCGGGTACTGGGAATTGTGACGCTGGACCACCGTGAGGGTATTGAACTCCACCCCATGCTTTTTCAGGCACGCAAGGCCCTTCATCACGCGGTCGAATGTTGGGCGGCCTCCCTTGTCGACGCGGTAATGGTCGTGAAGCTCTCGGGGACCGTCAATTGAGAGGCCCACCAGGAAATTGTTGCGGGCCAGAAAATCTCCCCATTCATCATCGATGAGGATTCCATTTGTCTGGATCGCGTTTTCGATTCTCTTCCCGTTGGCGTATTTTTTCTGCAGCTCAACCGCGCGTTCAAAGAACTTGACTCCGAGGAGCGTAGGCTCACCACCTTGCCAGGCAAAGTTGATGACTGGAATATCCAGGGCCTCGATATACTCCCTCACATAGGTCTCCAGGACTTCCTCGGACATTGCCCATTTAGGCTTCCCGGGGAAGAGCCGCTCCTTCTCGAGATAGAAACAATAACGGCAGTCGAGATTACAAAGCGGTCCGGATGGCTTGCTCATCAGGTGAAAAGCAAGCGGCCGCTCAGATTGCATACTCTCCATTTCGAAATCGTCGCCTTTTTTGCGTCGCGTAGTCAACAAGCGGATCTAAAAGGTGCGGCCCCAGTCCAAGTTTGTAGTCCGCCTTTCAGGCGGGTCTTAAATCGGTCATGCGGCAACAATTGACCGATGAGCAAACTGCCCGGCTAAAGCCGGTTTACTAACTTACGATCACGCCGCTCCCTTGTTCTCCCATTTGCAGTCTGTCTTCTGCTCGAGCGGTCATTGGCGCTCCAACACGGCGACGGGTGTTCCCTGCGGCGCTCTTTGTAATAAACTAAGCAGGCGCCAGCTAATGGAGATGTAGTGGTGAAGTCTGCAAGGGAAGTTGCCGGATCGTCATCGGTTTCTTCCGCCGATGCGCTGGATCACGATCTCGCTCCTTATTTTCCGGAGCTCAGGAAATTTTCCTCCACGAGGAAGCTTGAAAAATCGCCCGTCTATCTACAGATCAAGCCCGTCGTCCAGAGAGTGCTAAATAGTGTCGTTCACGGGGATTTCTCGACGACGACCTTGTTCAGGCCGGCACATCCCGGGGTCATCCGAGCGACAGCCTGGAACATCGAACGAGGAATTCGCCTGGAGAGAGTGATTGCTACGCTACGCGAACATCCGCTGCTCTCCCGCAGCGACGTCTTCCTATTGACCGAACTGGATCATGGCATGGCACGTAGCGGAAACCGGCCGATTGCACGGGAGATAGCGTCCGCGTTGGGATTGCAGTATGTCTTCGCTCCCTGCTACATCAACTTGAACAAGGGCAGCGGACTCGAGATCGAAGCGAAAGGAGAAAATTCCCTCGCTCTTCACGGGAATGCCTTGTTTGCTCGCTTCCCCCTGTTGTTCGGTCACTCCATTGCACTTCCCAATGGCAAGGACAAGATGCAGGGCAAAGAGAAAAGGCTCGGCTGCCAGAGGGCAGTGGTGGCCCTGGTTGACCACCCACTCGGCAAATTCTGGGCTGTGAGCGTTCATCTTGACGCTCATTCCACTCAAAGACACCGTCGTGACCAGATGCGAATCGTCCTGGATCACGTGGAGCGGCTTCGTCCACAGCATCCGGTATTGATTGGCGGCGACTGGAACACCTCAACTTACAACTCTAAACGTGCCACTTATTCGATTCTTGGTTACTGTCGTCGAGTAGCGATGGGGGTGCAACACGTGATCAAGAACCATTACCCTTATCCGGAATCCTGGTTTGAGCGGCACCTCTTTCGAGAACTGGATCGTAGAGGCTACATCTGGCGTGATCTGAACGAGCTGGGAGCGTGCACTCTCCACTACGACGTTAAAGACCTGGCGCTCAACCGGAACATGGGAGACTGGATCCCGAAATGGTGTTTCTGGTTCATTAACTGGGCGCTTGAGAAAAACACCGGCAACGAAGGTCGCTGCTCCTTCAAGCTCGATTGGTTTGCGGGACGGGGAATCGTACCGTCCGGACCGCAAAAGCCCATGGTGGTCCACGACATCCGACAAAAAGAACACTTATCCGATCACGACCCGATCATTCTCGACTTTCGACCGTCAAACGCCACAGGACCACACGTGTAGCGTCTCGTGCACAAACGGTCCCCGGCACGGTCGCTCCATTGCAAAGCGCTGCACTTCGGCTCTGTTCCGAACCCGTCTGTGCGCGCGACAAAAAGATCGCGAGCTTACCGATCGCGATTTTTTCGACTTTTTCTTTGTTCCCATTAGGTCTATTCTGATTTCATAACCCATGTGGCGATGTGTTGTTTCATTTGCCTCGGCCATGGTCAGTCTCACATTGTCGCTTCCGGGTCAGGCCGGTAACGGCGACCTAACTGATGTCAATCTAGAGAGCAGCTATAGGCTCCGAGTTCGAGCCGATTGGATCTACGTCAACGCGTCGGTCTGGGATCCGCAAAAGCGAGAGAGTGTGGTTGACCTTGGGAAAGAGGACTTTCTCTTATACGAAGACGGGGAGATTCGGTCGATCGATGCGTGTTTGTCGCGTGAAGCACCTTTTCACTTATTGCTCTTGTTGGACGTAAGCGGGAGTACTAGCGGTTTCATCCAGCTCATCAGGGAGGCGGCCGGCAAGTTCACCGATCAACTGAAACCGGACGACCGAATTGCGATCCTCACTTTCCATTCAGAAACTTCTGTAATCCAGTCGTTTACGAGTAATCGCCAGTCAGCTAAGGTTGCTATTGAGCAGATTCGTTCGGAAGGAAGCACAGCTCTTTATGATGCGGTTCTCACCGCTCTGGACATGATGCGTGGAATTGAAGGGAGAAAGGCGGTTATTATTTTCAGTGACGGCGCCGACAATCAGCTGGTGGATCCCATGAAGGGTTCCGAAGCCACCTTCGAAGAGGTTCGTCACGTCGTACGGGAGACAGATTGTCTCATATATACGATCCTGCTCCTTCCGTTTAAGCCGGATCGTCGGCGTGACAAGGTGCTCTATAAGGCGCAGACTCAATTGGAGTTGCTGGCCGAAGAGACAGGCGGGCGCAGTCTGAGGCCGCGAAAGCCGCGCGATCTGGAGGAAGCCTACAGCGAGATCGCGAGCGACCTGCGCCATGTCTATACGCTCACATTTACACCGGGAATCCCGCGGATAGCGGGATGGCACGACCTCAGGGTAGAGGTCAAGGGGCGTGAAGGCTTGACCACGCGTAGTCGAAGGGGCTATTTCAGCAGTAGCGAGGAAGCCCGGGCAGAGTAACCAAATAACAATCCAGAGAACACGGAGGAAGAGACAATGCCTGCACGTACAGCTCAAGCAGTGTGGAACGGGAATTTGAGAAATGGGAATGGACACATGAAACTTGGCAGCGGCGCCTGGGAAGGAGCGTACTCGTTTTCTTCCCGCTTCGAAGAGGGGACCGGGACCAATCCGGAAGAACTGATCGGGGCAGCGCATGCCGGGTGTTTTTCGATGGCGCTGTCTGCAGGCCTTTCGCAAGCGGGATTCAATCCTACCCGGGTTCAAACCGAGGCGCGGGTTCATCTGCAAAAAGCCGACGATGGTTTCAAGATCAGCCGCATTGAATTAACGACCGAAGCCGAAATTCCCGGGATCGACGAAAAGACCTTCATAGAGCATGCCGAACGGGCTAAAGCAGGTTGCCCGGTCTCTAAGGCGCTTGCGGGCGTTGACATTCAGCTCACAGCGAGATTGAAGCAGCCGGCATAGGTCCTGGTTCACGCCTGCTCGATTCGAACGGTATTCGTTGTCCGCTTTTCACCGAAAGGCAATCCGGCCGTGAAGACCACATTCTGTCCCGGACGGACGATTCCCTGTTCCGTCAATTGGGATAAGACGTGCCTGATGACCTGATCCAGGTCTTCAAACGGCAAATCAAGAAGAAATGGTGTCACTCCCCAGAGGAGAGACATTCTGTTGAGCGCCTTCAGGCTGGGGGTTAGAGCGAGAATCGGTTGACACGGCCGGAATTGAGAGATTCGGATGGCGGTCGAGCCGGATTTGGTCAAACAGACAATGGCGGCGGCTTGGGCAATATCCGCCGCCGAACATGCGGATTTGCCAACCGCCAACTCAGTCGATTGGGACACATCGGGCGTTTGCCATTCTCGGGGCTGGCCACTGACTCTCTGCTCGATAAGGGCGACAATCCGACGAATCATCAGGACTGCCTCAACCGGATAGTCTCCAATCGCCGTTTCACCGGAAAGCATGACAGCGTCGGAACCGTCCAGGACCGCGTTAGCCACGTCAGAGGCCTCAGCCCGGGTTGGGCGCGGGTTCTGGATCATTGATTCCAGCATTTGCGTCGCCGTTATTACAGGAATCCCTTTCCGGTTACATAAAGCAATGATCTCTTTCTGAATGGCCGGCACCTCTGCGGGATCCATTTCCACACCCAGATCACCGCGGGCGATCATGATGGCGTCGGAACGGCTTGTAATAGCTTCGATTTCTCGAACTGCTTGCGGTCGCTCGATTTTGGAGATGATCGGGGTATCGCATCCCAGGCGTTGTATTTCAGTTAATGCTCGATCAACATCGGAAGCACTCTGCACGAAAGAAAGCGCAGTGAAATCCACTCCCCGGACCACGCCGAAACGCAGGTATTCAAGGTCCTTTTCCGTTGGCAATGGAACGTTCAACCGGGTTTCAGGGAGGTTCACTCCCTTGTGTTCACGCACCAAGCCGCCGGTAATAACCTGGCAAGTCACATCGCCGCCATTAATCGCCTGGACCTGCAGCTCAATCCTTCCGTCGTCGATGAGGATTCTCTCCCCCGGCGATACCTCGCGGCCCAACTCGGCATAACTCACAGAAAACCGCCGGGCGTCGCCTTCAACGTCTTGGCCGGTTAAGACAACTGAGTCTCCTGGGCTCAGCTTCGCCGTCCCGCCGATCAGTTTTCCCGTCCGTATTTTAGGGCCGGGGAGGTCTTGCAGAATCCCGATTGGTTTGCCAAGCTCACATGACACCTCTCGAATGGCTGAAATACGGGCGTCATGCTCTTCCAGGCTGCCGTGCGAAAAATTCAGGCGGGCGACATCCATCCCGGCCTGGACCAGCGTCTTGATCTGGTCGCGTGTGCTGGTACTTGGCCCGAGTGTGCAGACGATCTTAGTTCGACGCGCCGAGATGTTGGATTTGCGGATACCGTACACTGCGGCAGAATACCAGAAGTATCAGCCAATCCCCGTCGAAAACGAAAACCCCTGAGTTGCTGAGCAATTATGACTCAACGGCGAGAAATGCTAAAAGGATCACATTTTGGTATATACAAAATCTTTTGCGTTGAGAGCGCGAGAGACGTTAGGCTTCTCGTCGAAATCCAATCACAACCAACCTCTCGCCGTGTTGGGAAGGCAGGGGCAGCTGCAGGAAGCTGCCCCGATCTTCCCAGAGATCTAAAAGAGGACCTTCAACCCGACTTGAATCTGCCTGGCCGAAAACGTGTCGTCGATAACGCCAAACGACGTGCTGTTTATATTGTGTCGATTGAAGACTCCCAACTGGTCGTTTGCACGCGCGGTCGAAGGCTGCGTCAGCACCGCAAAGTTCGTGCGGTTGAACAGGTTGAAAACATCGAATCGGAACTGAACCCTCGAATCTTCGGTGACCGGCAGCCGGAAACTCTTTCGGATGCCCATGTCGACAGTGGCGTACCAGGGTCCGCTCACCGATGACAGCCCCAGTGTGCCCGCTTCCAAGAGGCCGGGATTTTGGAAAAACTCCGGATTTGCCCGACCAGTGGCGGGATCGATCAAAGAAGGATCAAAGAGCAGAATCCTTCCACGGTCATCCTGGAAAACGCCGGTTCGGTCCTGCAGCTCGGGAATATCAATTCCGACCAGATGAACGGTGTTTGTCAGGGAGCGAGACCCGCCCCGGTTGATAGTGCCTCGCTCGGAAACGATGTTGATCGTCTCGCCGGATCGGACGCGGATGATACTGTTCAGATTCCAGCCGCCGATGATCGCATCCAGCACGCCACTGGTTTCGAAGGCGCGTCCTCGGCCGATGGGGAGATCCCAGACGAAGTTCCCGTTGAAGGTGTGCGTGATGTCGTAATCCGGTCTCATGATTTCCAGGCTCTGCTGCGCGTTGTCAAAATAACCCCGGAAATTGCTCTGCGTACCCGAGAAGTTCGTCAATACCTTGCCGTAGGTGTAGTTGAACTGTCCGATGAAGCCCTGGCGATAGCGACGGCGCACCTCAACCTGCAGGGCGTTGTATTTGGAAAACGCATTGTTCTCAACTATATCGGCGACGAAGGTGTTGGGGTTAGGCAGGAAAGCGTCAGGGGTAACCGTGGCCCCAAATTCCTCACCGCCCCAACCGGCGAAAAAGAAATCGCGGTTGAGGGCTACCAGGTTGCCCACATAGCTGCCGATCTCCCCGTTGCGGATCCAATTCTGTACCGTGGGATTGCTCATAAAGAATTCCGCTGCAGCTCCAAGTTGTGGGAAGAACGTCAGCTCTTCGCCGATCAGCGGATTCCCATTTGCCGCCAGGTTGCGTTGCGCTCTCTGGAAATCCTCTACGAACTCCGCCGGGAAACGCACCTGGTTCACATCAACCGCTCGGGTCAGCTTAATGCCCCGATTTCCAACGTATCGCACTTCTACAGCCGTGTCAGGGAGAATCTCATGCTGGATTCCGATGTTCCACTGCTGCACGTATGGGACTCGCAAATTGGGATCGATAGCGAAAAGTGCAGCGGCGGGATCGGCCAGCACTCCCTGCATTGCGGTTCTCGGGACTTGAAACTCGGGCGGCTCGATTGGTACCCGCCCGCCTGCTGACAGTGTCCCCGTGACGCCAGTGAGCACCTGGTCCTGTGTCAGGCCCGGATTTCCCGCAAGCGCATTGGTGATCGTCGTGATGTTGTTATCGACCACGTAAGCAATCGAGTACCCCCCGCGGAATACAGTGTTCTTAAAGGGCCGCCACGCCACGCCGATATTGGGCGCGACATTGTTCCAGTCATTCTCAAAGAAGTCACGACCAGTATCTCCACCTGCAAAATCGATGATCGCATTCGGATCGAGAACTGCTTGAGCTCCGCCAACAGGCAGAAGCGCCAGCCCCTCATCCTCTGTCGGAACCCCGTGAAATTCCCAGCGGAGGCCGAAGTTCACGGTCAGATCCGGGCGGAGTCGCCAGCTGTCGCCGCCAAAGACTGAAAAAAAGTTTTGCTTGATCAATCGGTCTTCTCTTGCACCTGGGACGAACCCCGATGTCCGGCTGCTCACATTAAAAGTTTGCTGAGCGGTTCGAACGTAACCGCCGAGAATGCCCAGCATCTCGGAAGCGATGGCCAGATCTTCCGGGGCAATCCCTCCGGGAAACAAGTCCGCACTCAAAGGGTCCACATTTCCAGCGCCGAAACCGAGAATGTACTGGGGGATAACTCCAAAGGTGTCGTACTGATCCACCCGGAGCGCCCGGTAGTTGCCCCCGATTTTAAAAGTGTGGGGCCCTTTCACCCAGTTCAAATTGTTCAACAGGTCGTACACTGGCGCGTTGCGTCCCTGCGCCGTAAAGGTCTGAATAGGATTTTCGAACAAATCGACCTCACCCAGACCGGGATCAGAAAACAGTATCTGGTAGCCTCGATCGAAGGATTCCCCGGTGATGAAGTCGACCGGCGCCCACTGCACGCCGAAACGCAGCTCATTGGTAATCGTCGGACTGAGAGTCGCCCTCCAGGATCCCGAACCGAGCCGCCTGGTTGATTCCTGGCCGGCGCCCGGCAGACCCGGGAATCGGGCATCGATGTCGTTGCTGGGGTCATTTGGAACGTCCAAGCGGAACTGATGGAAGGCCGCGGTGAACGCATGGTTCTGCCACGGCTCGAAGTCTACCCGCAGGTTTAACCAGTCGCTGTCACTTTCGCTTGGACTGTTGAACCGGAACCCGGACAGGTTGGGGTTGTCGATCAAACTCGGATCGTTGGGAGGAGGAATAAGACTGAGCAGCGCCTGTATTTCCGGATCAGGAGTGACGCCGGTCAGTTGAAACAGATTGACCGTTTGAAGCCCAGCGTTGTTGCTCAGATAGGTGAAATTCCCCTGCTTGGCCGCTTCGGTCGGAACGATGCGCGCAACCGGCTCCGTCGAAGGGTCGCGCTCCTCCTCGTAGTTGACGAAGAAAAACAGCTTGTCGGGTATGATTCGGCCGCCCACACTGGCGCCATACTGATGGTTGCGTACTCGGGCTTTTTCCAGCCCGGTGGCATTGTTGAAGAAGGTGTTGGCGTTCAAGGCATCGTTACGATGGTAATAGAACGCCTGCCCGTGGAATTCATTCGATCCGGAACGGGTGACCATCAGGGTCTGAGACGCGCCGATTCCGGCATCCACTTCGGAATTGGAAGTGGTCAGGTTGAATTCCTGAACAAAGCTTTCGCGCAACGGGATCACTCCAAAGAAGGCATCTGTCCGGATGAAGTTGTCCTGGTTGTTGACGCCATCCAATGTCAGGTTGTTGAAGGTCCCCCGCATTCCGTTCACTGCTGCCTCCCGGGCAATCTCGCCACTGCCGGTCACCCCCGCCTGCAGCAGCGCAAGCTCCACAACGTTGCGGCCATTGAGCGGCAGATCCTCGATCTGAGCGCGGTTCACAATCGTATTGATTTCGGCATTGATGGTGTTCATTGCCGCCTGCCCCTGAGAGGCGGTTACCACCACCTGTTCAGCTACTCCTCCAACCTCCAGTTGCAGGTCAACAGTCGCCGGCGACGAAACTTCGATGCGCACCTGCTCTACCACTGCACGCTTGAACCCAGGCAGTTCCGCGCTGACGTTGTAAAGACCCGGCAGGACTTGTGGGAAGACATAGCCGCCGATATCGTTCGTCACGGCAGTCTGAGAGGCGTTTGTTTCCACGTTGGTCAAGGTTACCGTAGCGCCTGGTACTACCGCACCTGTCGCGTCAGTCACGGTTCCCGTGACCGGCGACGTGATCACCTGGGCCGAAATTGCCGGTGAACAGACAAGAAACAGGCTTAAAATGAGGGTGAGCCAGTAAACAGTCTTTTGCATAGTTCCTTCCTCCGACTCAGGATCAACTTCAGCCACAGAGAAGTGCAGAGAAAACCAGAGAAGAGAAAAAAGCGCGAGTGGACCGTTGTCTATCGGCCCCCCACGGATGTTGGAAGACGTAGAGTCACCCGGCGCCTCGTGTTTTTCCTGTTGTTATCTGACTGTTTCTCTTTGGTTAATCCTGGAGTCGCTTATTGTCAAAAGTAGCAATCGGTATTCCAGAGAGATCGGGAAGTAGACAACTGTCTGAATGACAAGGAGAAAGAGGTAGGGCCGAGGTGCCTCGTTCGGTTCCCGGGTGCGTTCTCTGGCCAAGAAGTTGAATCGATGTCCAATAAATTGAACCGCCCTGGGCTAGAACCGCTCGATACCCGTCAGAACACCAACCTTCCCCGAGACGCCGTGTACCTCGGATTCGGTTGGAAACGCCTGGCCCAGGCCAATCTGCGACCCGACTTTAAATCACCCACAAGACCGCGATTATCCGCAAAGCCATTTATGAAAAGAAAGATCCCCGGCGAGTGGCTAACGAAACTCGTCATTCCCAGCGGGCTGTCGACCGCTATCTGACCGACTTCCACCGGGTCAAAACTGCCTACCAAAAATGTCCTAAGCTCGACTTCGTCTGCGCCACTACCGGGCTCTCCAGACACCTCGTCCGTCAATACCTCAACCTTCTGCAAATAAAGGAGAAACAGTCTTGACAAGCCAAATGACCCAAACTACGGGACAAAAAACCAAGAACGGCTTAACCAGTTCCTTAGCGGCTGCGTCAGAGAGTGAAAAACCCTCGCACCCTTACCAGGGTGGTGCGGACTGCTTCTCTCCCCGGTTGCAGGGGTGGCGCTAAAAAACGTTCCACCCCGGCTACTCTCCCCGCACGCCTCCGGCCCTCCGGCGTGCTGTCCCTTTCGCACTGATTACCGGCGCTTACTTTGGCACTTATGCTCCTGGCACGTGGTCATGCGCGGTATCAGTCCATTGATCGTCTGATCCGTTCAATTGCCAGTTGAGCCTCCTCCGCCACTGAGCCTTCTTTCATGCTCTCGGCCAGTCGAAGCGCTTCCGGGCCCGCAAACCTTGGTAGGAGCGACAAAATGGCTCTTTTTTCTTCGTCTTGCTGCGCCAGCTTCAAAGCCTCTTCGATCAGTTTCACGCTTTCCGCGCGGGACCGTGTGGAAGGCAGACCGACGAGCCGAAGATAACCGCGCAAGGCCAATATCGAATGGCTTCGGACGGAAGAAGTCCGGGCGGTTTCGAGAAGATCGGCGAGTGGCTCGGGCGTGGGCCATTCAGTCAAGCCGAGGATGGCCGCACGTTGCAGGGCCGGCTCATCGTCTTTCAACGCCGCCTTAAGAAGGTCGAGCCCTTGAGGTTGGCCGAGCCGACCAAGCACGGTGAGCAGCGATGCTCGGGTGTTCACGTCGTCGGAAGAGCCGAAGGCAGACACTAACTCATCAATTCCGCTCATTTCATACCGCCTGACAACGCTTACCAGGGCGGCTTCAGCCTCATTCCGTTCTGTGTTCGTCTTTAACCCGTCGAGAAGCTGGAGCAGGGCCGGCAGATGCCTGGTCTCGGCCGTTTCACGCAGGGCCCTGAGAGCTTCCCGGCGAACCTCCCGGTCGGATTCTGCGGCTGCCTTCACGAGTATATCGGCGGCCTCATTGATTCGGCGTTCACCGGCCGCCCGGATCAGTTCGACTTTGACCTTGGCCGGCGCCGAAGCCAGATTGCCGAGGATCTGCTTATCGACTCCATCTGCTTTCAGCCGGTAAAGACTCAGGCGTGCCGCGTCTCGCTCGGATCCGTCAGATTCCGCTGCGACTTTGGCAAGCAAAAGAGCATGAGAGGCGTCTCCCAGCTTCCCAAGTCCCTCCAGTCCGGCAACACGAACTTCCCGAGCCTCATCCGTCAGAGCGGCGGCCAGAAGTGAGCTGGTGGCCGGGTCACCGCGGTTTGCCAGGGCGGCCAGCAATTGCACACGGCCCAAGGCAGGCAGCGTGCCATAGGCCGCGGTCAACAAACGGGTCACCTCTGGGGACGGGATCGCGACCAGCGATTCAATGGCCGCGGCTCGAACAGCGTCCCCGCCGTTTTGCAGTGCCTGGGAGAGAATGGGAATGGCCTGATCACCATCGAGAGAGGCCATTCCTCTGAGCGCAGCGACCTGCACGGTGGCTGGTCCCCCCGAGGCGTACAATTCCTGGTATTTTTCAAAGGCCTTGTCTTTTTCTCCTCTTCTGGCGAGTTGTTCGAGGCACCGGATATAAGCGTCCAAAACATGGGCACGGGCAGGTTCCGGCGCGGTTTTGCGCAGTTCGTCGAGAGCTTTGAGCGCCGCGTCATCACCAATGAACCCGAGTGCATTAACGGCGGCAAGAGCCAGCGATTGATCCGGATCTTTCAGGAGCGCGACGAGAAGGGATACTGACTGTGCGTCGCGGCGCTGTCCCAGGCTGTTGATGATGCCAACCTTGTGTTTTCCGCTGACCTTGTCAAGCGCCGCCCGAAGGGCTGCTCCGGCTTCGGTGGCGGGAATGCGTTCAAGGGCATATCGGGCCATATCCGAGGTATTTGGATCGCCGAGCATTTTCGCCAGCACGGGTACCGAGGTCTTGGTCCCGATGAGGCTCAGTTGCTCACACACGAACTTCTTTCCCTCGAGCGTAGCCGGCGAGTCGAGGAAGGCGATCAGGCGATCCTCTAAGACACTGAGCGCCGCGCTGTTGTCCTTGGCGGCCCGCACGAATTCCATGACTTCAGCAAGGGGCTGAAAATCTTGGCCGTATTCATAGGAAACGAGCTTCTGCAGAGCCGGCTCCAGTCGGCTGACGCTTGCAGCCTGATCCTTCGCCTGGGCGATCACCGGAAGGCTGGCCGTGCAGGTGAGAATAAGGATAGTTGCCACCACTGATCTCATCATAAAGACCTCGGATCCGTCCGTTATGAGTACCTAAATATGCCAGGGCGCGCGCATCGGTCGGGAAAGAAGGCGGCTGGCATCTGGGTCGTCCAGAATGATTTCCCGCTCCGGGTCCCAGCGAATTTTCCGTCCAATGATCATCGCTATCTGCCCCAGGAATCCCGGCGTTGCGGACCTCAGGGCCGTTTCGCACGGGGTGAGGGTCTGGCCCCGGCTCTTAACACATTGAATAAACTCCCGGGCATGACCCGGTGATCTGTACAAGTGAATCTCGTTTGGTCCGAACTTCTCGCGCAACATTCTGTGGGGATGGGCTTCCAGTCCGCCCCGGTTAACCCAGACCCAGCCGAGATCGCCAATCCATTTCGTCCCTTGTCGGATTGCGTTATCTCCGCCCGCAATCACCATGGTGATCCCTTGCTGGTATTTGGCGGTGACCCGGTACCTGGTCGCCGTATTCCAAAGCTTACCGCGTTGAGGAAACTCACCCTCTCCTTCAACCTCCAGGGGGCCGGTGTTGTCGAGTCCAAGCCCCCAATGCGCAATGTCAACATGGTGGCCGACCCAGTCCATCAACTGGCCGCCCCCGTAATCCAGGTTCCATCGCCAGTTCTTGTGAACCCGGGCGACACAGTAGGGGGCGTAAGGCGCCGGGCCGAGCCAGCGGTCGTAATCCAGTGTTTCAGGCGGAGGCATCGGCTCCTCCTGTCCTGCAGTGCCGGCAAAATCCGTATGACCTGCGGGAAGGCCCACCTCAACCGTATGTACTTTGCCTATCCGTCCATTCAGGACCAGTTCTGCGGCGAACCTGAAGTTCGCGATCGAACGCTGCCAGCTGCCCGTTTGCCACACGCGGCCATAGCGCTTCACGGCATCACAAATGGCGCGGCCCTCCGCCCAGTTATGAGCCAGCGGCTTTTCGCCGAAGATGTCTTTGCCCGCTTTGGCCGCCGCTATGGCGGGTATCGCGTGCCAATGATCCGGCAAGCTCAGGCAGACGGCATCGATATCGGGCCGGGCGATCAGTTCCTCGTAGTAATGGTAGGCTGCGCACGAATTATCACCGTTCTTGGCGTCAACCGTCTGTTTGGCTTTCTGGAGATGGTCCGCATCAATGTCACATACCGCCAAGACCTGTGCATTTTCGTCTTCCAGGAAGCTCTTGAGGTTGGACCCCCCCTGCCACCCCAGACCGATAAACCCTACGGTCACGCGATTGGCGGGGGAGACTTTTCCATTCTTGCCGAGCGCTGAGGCTGGAACAATGGCAGGAAAGCCAAGGCCTGCCATGGCCGCTGCCGCCGAATAACTGATGAATTCCCTACGACTCGATTTTCCAGGCTTCGTCATGCCACGCAACTCCAGCTGTTTTCTTTGCGAGTGGATGATATGTCAAAACGAAGCGGGTTGTCGATCGGCTCGGTCCGGTATTAGTTTGCAGGAAGCCTGAAGCGGAGCGTTTTTTATCCGCGTAATCCGCGCTATCCGTTCTATCCGTGGGGACGAATACCCGCGGATAGAACGGATAGCGCGGATTACGCGGATAAAAAACTGTAACCCAATCTCCACGCCCGAGTGTCTAATCTACCTGTCCGCTCCGGGTGGCCGGATGCCTTTGACCTTGGTCTTGATCGAGAGGAACTTGTCTCGGGAGGTAATGAAAAGGGTCGAGAAGTCTCGTCCTCCGAAGACAACGTTGGAAGCATAGGGCACGCTTATCGTTCCGATCAGCTTTCCCTCCGGCGAGTAGACCATTACTCCGGCGCCGCCGCATCCGATGTAAAGGTTTCCGTGCTCGTCGAGCGTCATGCCATCTGGACCGTGTGTGAGCTCAGCCCAGCGTGTCTCGTTGGTCAACTGCCCAGGCCCGATGACGTCGTAGCGGTAAATGACCTTCCCCCGATTGTCGGCCAGGTAGAGGATCTTGTTGTCCGGATTGAGCAAGATACCGTTCGGTTTCTGGCAAACCGTTGACACGCGGCTCACTTTGCCGTCTGCAAAAACATAGTATGTATCTTCTTTCCTGACGGTATCCTGGCCGCGGTGTCGATAATTCGGGTCGGTAAAATAAAAACCGTTGCTGGTGTCGACGGTCAGGTCATTAGGTTCGTTGAATCGCAGGCCCTCGAACTCGGATGCCAGGACTCGCTTCTCTTTGGTGTTTACATTGAACGCGACGATTCGGAAGGCCGCTCCTTCGCAGACAACAAGCTCTCCCTTGTAATTGAACATCATCCCGTTAGCGTCCGTGCTGTCGTTGACGAAGACGGAAACAGGGTTTCCGAGCTTGTAGAAGTAAATGGTATTGTTCTGACCGTCAGAAAAGTAAACGTTTCCTTCCCGATCTGCCGCAGGACCCTCGGTAAAGCCGTATCCAGTCCCAAGAACCTCGTATTCGGTCCCAGGCTCGATGATGTCGTCGATACTCATAGTACCCCCCGCCAGGAACACGGGCGCCAGGACAACCAATCCCAGTAGACCAAAAAAAGCAGCGCTTCTTCTCATCATTCTGGCATGATACAGCCCCTTGATGAGCTACACTACCGTCATGAATCGCAGATTATTTTCGGTCCTCTTACTGTTCTGTCTGTTCCCGTCGTTACTCGGTCAGAAGGTTCCGAGAATTCAACCGGAAGAAGCTGGAATGGCTGCAGACCGCCTGGCCCGAATCGAGACGGTCATGCAGCAGTACATCGATCAGGGAAAGATGGCAGGTCTGGTCTGCCTGTTGGTCAGAAACGGAGGAGTGGTTTACGAGAAAAACCTGGGCAAGCTGGATGTCGCGAAAGGGACACCGATACCGCCCGACGCGATTTTCCGGATCGCTTCGCAATCGAAGGCGATCACCAGTGTTGCCGTAATGATTCTCGTCGAAGAGGGACGGCTTCGGCTGAACGACCCGGTCTCGAAGTTCATCCCGGAGTTCAAGGACAGCCGCGTGGCGGTAAAGTCGGATGAGCCGGGTGCGAAGGGATATATCACGGTTCCGGCGAAAAGGGAGATCACCATCCGCGATCTACTTACGCACACGGCCGGCATCTCTTACGGGTATGGCCCGGCAGCTGATCTTTACGAGGCCGCTGGGTTGCAAGGTTGGAATTTCACCCAGAAGGAGGTCCCGATCGGTGAATCGATCAGGAAACTGGCGACCTTGCCCTTCGATGCCCATCCTGGTGAAAAGTACATCTATGGTTACAACACGGACATTCTCGGATATGTAGTAGAAGTCGTATCAGGAACGAATCTCGCCGACTTTATCCGAACCCGGATAACCGAACCCTTGAAAATGGTTGACACCCATTTCTATCTCCCCGCGGAAAAGATCGCTCGCTTTACGCCGGTTTATGGGGTTCGGAACGGGAAACTCGAACTCGTAGAGCCGGCAGACCAGAATTACTATGTTTCTGGCCCGCGGGTCTCCTATTCGGGTGGCGCCGGCCTGCTATCCACCGCCGAGGACTACGCCCGTTTCCTCCAAATGCTCCTGAACGGTGGCGAGCTCGAGGGAGTGAGGATCCTCAGCCCGAAGACCGTAGAGTTGATGACCGTTAACCACGTTGGCAATCTTCACAGTGAGCGACAGGGTTTCGGCCTTGGGTTCTGGGTGACAGAGCATCTGGGTCGGGCGGGCGAACACGGTTCAGTTGGCGCCTTCGGGTGGGGAGGAGCTTACCATACGACCTACTGGGTCGATCCTGCTGAAAGGCTGGTGGCTGTCTACATGACCCAGCTTCTTCCTGCCGGGAACCTGGATGACCACGACAAGTTCCGGGCCTTGGTCTATCAGGCAATTACCACGTCATATCAGGAGGGCAGTTAAGACCGGGCCGCAGTTTTCGCCTTTTCGATTTTCTTTTGTCGTTCGCGCTCGATCTTCTGCAGTTCGCGGTAATACTTTTTGTCGATTGCATCGACCTTGCGATGGAACTTTTGGAGTTCCTTCTGCAGTTTTTTGTGGTCGGTCGGCCGGTTGAGGTGGAAGAGCCGAAAATACTCCTTTTCGAGCTCTCTCCACTCTTTGACCCGCTTTTCCTGTAATTCGAATAATTTCCGATTGTACTTATCTGTTTCCTTGTTCGCGTTCCCGAACGCGGGGCACAGAAACGCCGTTGACAGGAAGATCAACAGAAGAGTTCGAGCCGCCTGCTTCACATCCATACTTTCGCCCCCACAAGTATAAAAGGCAAGAAAAATAAGAAGGGTGAAGGCGGTCACCAGCCAGCCAAGTGACCCCCAGCACTTACTTATCCGCGTTATCCGCGCTATCCGTGCCGTCCGCGGGCTAGCACGCGCGGATAGCGCTGAAGGCGCGGATAACGCAAATGATGAGGCCGGTTCATTTTTCCCAACGCCCTCTGCCGGCCTGTCGACATAGCCAGGGGGACAGGCTAGGCTAGAAGTTAGGTCTATATTTCCCGCTTCTGTCGAACCCGGCTTTTGAGCAAAGAGGAGGTTTGTCCGCATGGCGGCACCCGCGGAATTTCAGCGACAAAAGGGCGACGGTTTTGCGCGCGAGCGGCCGGTTCAACTGGAACCCGACCAGGCGGCCGTCTACAGCGAGGCGGTCAGAATCCTGAACGGGTCAGGTGTTCCCTACGTTCTCACGGGTGCTTTTGCGCTTCACGCGTATACGGGTTTGTGGCGTAACACTAAGGATCTGGACGTCTTTATCAGGCCGCAGGACGTAGAGAGAACACTTAAAGCGTTTTCGGGGAGCGGTTTCAAGACCGAAATTCTGGAACCCCATTGGCTCTCTAAAGCGCACAAGTCGAACTACTACGTGGATCTCATTTTTGGCATGGCGAATGGCCGGGTCGAATTCGACGACGATTTCGTTCTTCCCGGGAAGAAGATGGAAGTGGCGGGAGAACAGGCAGACCTGATCAGGCTGGAGGAGTTGATTGTCTCTAAGGTCTTTATTGCAGTTCGAGATCGCTTTGATGGCGGCGACGTCGCCCATCTGATTCGGTGTGTCGAAGGGAAGGTGAATTGGAGCCGAATAACCACGCGGCTGGGTCAGTTCAAAGTTCTTCTCTTGTGGCACTTCATTTTCTTCAGTTTCGTTTATCCGGGTCATCGCGCCTTCATCCCCAGGGATCTCATGCTTGAATTGTTTCGAGAGATTCAGTCCGGCGCCTGGTCTCCGCTGGGTGATCATGTGTGCCTGGGCACTCTCCTCGACTCCTACTCCTTTGCGGTTGATATTGAGGATTGGGGATATCAAGACGTCCGCGACTCGAGGCCCTACAACCAGCGGAAAGGAGGTGCTGCTTGAGAGTGGCGGCCATGGCTGATCTTCATTGCCGGGTCAATTCCACCCTGGCGCCTTTGCTGGAGGGACTGGAAAGAAATGCGGATTTGCTGATCCTCGCAGGGGATTTGACAGATACCGGGCTGCCGGCAGAGATGTCAGTACTGCTTAATGAATTGCAGAACCTTTCTATCCCGATCCTCGCCGTCCTGGGGAATCATGATCATGAGAATGACCAGGCAGAGACGCTTTGCGAAATGCTTCGGGATACCGGGATCCTGGTGTTGGAGGGAAATGTAATCGAGGTCGAGAACGTTGGTTTCCTGGGCACCAAAGGTTTTTGCGGAGGTTTCGGCGAACGACTGGTTCAGCCGTTTGGGGAGAGGGCCATAAAGGACTTCATCAGGATCGGGATTGACGAAGCGTTACGGCTGGAAAACGCAGTGACTAAACTCCAGACCGATCGGAAAGTGGCGGTACTTCACTATTCCCCGGTCAAACAGACGTTGGAGGGGGAGTCTCCCGAGTTATTCCCTTTCCTTGGCTCATCGCGGCTGGCGAGCTCCCTGGATCGCCATGGAGTCGATGTTATCGTGCATGGCCATGCTCATCACGGATCACCGGAAGGCAGGACGCCGGGAGGGATTCCGGTTTACAACGTCTGTCGTTTCGTACAGCAGCGGTGTTGCAACAGGCCGTACCTGGTTTTTGAGGTTTGATCTCATCGCTGTGGCCTGCGGCTCACGGCGAACCCGCCCCGCGCAAGTCTCTTCGGGCGCTTCGCGGCGCGCTACGTTCGGTTGAGAACTCGAACCCGTCTTTCTTTTTCGCGACAATAGAGAAGTCTAGGAATTACCCTCCCGGTAGTTCTTCTCACGCTTGATTTGCGGCAATCCGTCGAGGTGACAAAAAGCACGGCGAATTGCCTTTCCAAAATGGAGATGCATGAAGTTAGGACTGGCTTTTTACACCCGGCCGCCTGATTCGGCCGCGTTGTTTCGGGAGCTGAGTCTCAGGGGGCTGCGTCGAGCGAGCCTGATCTCCCGTTCGGGGGACGATAGGATTCAAGTTCGGAAACTGGGTCCTGGTTCTCTTCAATGGGTTCTCTTTCTAATCAGCCTGGGTATCCTGGTCGGTATTATTCTGGGCGTCGGTTTCCAGGCTTTACTGCTGATTGCGCTTCTGAGTGCAGGCTTGGGCTGGATCATCGGGCGAAGACTTGGCTCCGGTGTCAGCAGGAGACTTGTCAGGCAGTATCAGCGCTGGGTTCTCCGAGACGAAACTTTGGTCCTCGTCGACGCCACCGGCCGAGATCTGGAGCAAGCCCTTCAAGTATTCCAGAGCACCGAGGAACGATTCCCGGCCATCTTCTTTCGTCGCTCCTTTCCGTCAGTGACGGCGGAGCAGCCGAGCGAGCGGCGGGAGCCTATCGCGGGGGAGCGGTTGAAGAGCGAGGCGAGCCGCCTGGCGTCCACCCATCGCCTGGGCAGGTCCGGCGAACAGACCGAGCGTCTCCTGAGGATCATCGACGATTACGAGTCTCGGATCAAAGCAGTTGTCGCCGATCTGAACGAGTCGCTTGGGCTCGAGCAAGCGGTCAGCCCGGCCGCCGAATGGCTGCTTGACAATTCTTACGTCGTGCAAGCCCATATCTCCGACTTCCGGCTGAACCTGCCGAGAAAATCGACTCGTTTTCTACCCGTCCTAGCCGCTGAAAGCCAGGCCGCGCAGGCGCCTCATCGGTTCCGGTCCGAGTCGGCCGGACCGACGAGAATCGAGCAGGTCGCACGGGAACTGGTCCTTTGGACTGATTCCAGGCTGAATCGCGACAATATCATCGATTTCGTTCAAGCCTATCAGAGCCTGGCCCCTCTCACGATTGCCGAGCTCTGGTTGCTTCCACTTATGCTGCGGTTCGCCCTGATTGAACAGCTGCAATACCGGGCAGTAGAAATCGCGCGCAGACAACAGGAGCGGGAGCTTGCTGATTTCTGGGCTAACCGTCTGCTTCACGCCACTCGGCGCGATGCCGATCAGTTGTTGCTGGTCCTCGCTGAGCTTGTCCGGGAGACGCCGGTGCTTCAACGTCACTTCGCGGTACGCCTGATCGGCCGCCTGCATGATGAAGAGGCTGCCCTGTCCGCTGTCCAGAACTGGGTGGAACGCGAATTCGATACCACGTTACAGGAGGTTATTCGACAGGAGCAAAACCGTCAGGCGGTTGACAAGGTCTCGGTCGCGAATGGCATCACAAGTCTGAGGTTTCTTGGAGAGACTGACTGGCGGGACATTTTCGAGTCCTTGAGCCGGGTCGATACGCTCCTGCGTTCGGATCCCAGTGGGACCTACGCACAAAGTGATTTCAAAACCCGGGACCGGTGTCGCCAGGCCGTTGAAGAAATTGCCCGTCTGACGTGCAGGACTGAACTTGACGTTGCGGCATTAGCGGTCAAACTTGCCATTTCGAGAGGCACTGCCAGGGACAAAGAACCGCCACTTCGGGGTGCCATGCCTGACGCCGAGGAAACCGACCGTCAGTCGCAGGCCGGCCTTGCTTCCCGCGAAGTTGGCCCGAAAAGCAGTCTTGTTGAGTACTACCTGATCGACGAGGGCCGGGTGGAGCTGGAATCGGCAGTCAAGTGCCCTGTTCCGGTGAAGCACCGACTCTTGCGCTTCCTTTATCGTCAGGCAACACCGATTTACCTGGGAGCGATTGTGCTGCTCACGGCTTGCATTCTCGGCCTGGCAATATACGCATCCGGCTTGTCATTCACGTGGGTGCTGGTGCTTATCGCTCTTCTCGGGGTTTTCCCGAGCTCGGAAATTGCGGTTCAGATCATCAATTACCTGATATCAATTGCGATTCCACCTCGTTTGCTGCCCAAACTGTCTTTCCGCAAGGGGGGAGTTCCTGATCAGCACAAGACACTAGTGATCGTTCCGATGGTGCTACTGACGCCGGATTCCATTCGGACTCAGCTGAAACAGCTGGAAGTCAATTACCTGGCGAACCCCGAACGCAACTTGCTGTTTGGTCTGCTTTCCGATTTCCCTGACGCCCCGGCACCGACGGCCCCTGAAGACAACTCCTTGTACGAGCAGGTTTTTAACGGAATTCGAGAGCTGAACGAAAAGTACGAAAAAGATGTCTTCTACCTGTTCCATCGTGACAGGGTCTGGTCCGAGAGCGAACAACGCTGGATGGGCTGGGAGCGCAAGCGCGGGAAACTGGAGGAATTGAACTGCCTTCTCAACCAGGAGCCCCATCCGTTTGAACAGTTAGCGGGACTGAGCTACAAGCCGCAGCCGTCCAAGCTCCTGAGACTGGGATCGCCCGCCGGCTTAAAAGGTGTGCGCTATGTCTTGACCCTCGATGCTGATACCGACTTACCTCCCGGGACGGCTCTTCGGATGATTGAGACCCTCGCCCACCCGCTGAACCAGCCAAACTTGAGAGAGGATGGCTCACGTGTCGAGTCGGGGTACGCCATCATTCAGCCCAGAGTGAGCGCCGCACTTCCGGATGCGATCGCTACTCGCTTCACAAGGTTGTTTAGTGATCCCGGTGGAACCGATCCCTACACGCCGTTGGTCTCCGACGCCTACCAGGATCTTTTTGGGGACAGTATTTACCACGGCAAAGCGATCTACGACGTTCGTGCTTTTCACCGCATACTGTCCGGGCGATTCCCCCCGGAGACGCTGCTCAGCCACGACCTGATCGAGGGCTGTTACCTGCGGGTCGGACTCGCCAGCGATATTGAGATCCTGGAATCCTTTCCGCACTATTACCACGCCTGGATGCACCGGTTTCATCGCTGGATACGAGGAGACTGGCAGATCCTGAGCTGGATTCTCCCGCGTGTTCCTGTTCCCGAGGCTTATTACTCGCGGCCGGCCTTGCCAGAATCCCCGAGCAGTCCCGCGCAGCAAGGAGAGGATGGCGTGGTCAGTCGCGCCGCCCAGCTTTCCCTTCGCAAAGAGCCTAATCCGCTCAGTGTGATTAGCCGCTGGAAAATCCTGGACAACTTGCGTCGAAGCCTGGTCGCTCCCGCATCGCTCGGGCTTCTTGTGGGAGCTTTCGTCTCTGACCTGGTTCCCTTTTCGTTAGTTATCCTCGTCGTGGTCGGCCTGTTTGCGCCCGCGCTGATCCGTCTGCTGGATCGGGCAGGCCAAACGCGACAGCTGAGAATCGGCGGCCTGAGTCGCGAATTCAGGGCTTTCTTGCGGTGCCTTATCGACACCGCATTCCTGCCTGTTCACGCCTGGGTTTCACTGGATGCGATTGTTCGAGTGGCGTTCCGCCGGTTGGTTAGCCGTCGGCATTTGCTGGAATGGGAAACCGCCCAGGTATCCCACTGGATGGCGCAGCAGAGAGTCAATGACGTGCTCCTGCAGACGGGCCTGGCCGGGATTGTCACCTGTTTGCTGGTCCTCTACCTGGCCGCAACCCAGGAACGAACCTCGTTGTTCGTCGGCTTGCCATTCTTCATTCTATGGGTTATCTCACCCGTGCTGGCGGATCTGCTGGCGAGCGATCGCGTGAGAGTAGCGGAAGAAGCGGCTTTATCCGCGAAAGACAAGACCTTTTTGCGACTGCTGGCGCGAAAAACCTGGCGTTATTTCGACGACCTGATCGGACCGAGAACAAATTGGCTCCCGCCAGACAACTCGCAGGAAGCTCTTAGAGTCGAGGTTGCGGAACGGACCTCACCCACCAATATCGGTTTGGCGCTTGTATCAACAGTAGCCGCGTACGATTTCGGTTACCTCACGGTGGATCAACTCGTTGAACGTACGCGACTCACCTTGGAAACGATCGGCCGGCTTGAGCGCTATGAAGGTCACCTGCTCAACTGGTACGACACCCGCACTCTCGAGCCGTTGAGACCGCCCTATGTTTCCACGGTCGACAGCGGGAACCTGCTCGCTTGTTACATTGTCCTTGACATGGCGCTTGGCGAACTGCGATCGCGACCGCTTCTGGGAAACGCTTTCCACGGCCTACGCGATACTTTCGCGCTCATCCCGGTTTCGACCTTCCGCGATAGCGAGGGGCTGAAAGCGGAATATGAGGCACTCGCCGATGTGCTGGAGACGTCGGTCAGCAATGATCTGCAGGCCATAAGTGTGCTGCGCACGGCAAAACGCCGCGTCGCCCGGCTGGTCGAGCGTATACCCGGTCACGCGGATGTCCCGGGCTCCCAGCTCTCGATGCTGAGTGTCGGCACAGCGGAGGACCCCCTGTCCCAGGCGGCGACCGCCGCTGACGAAGGAATCTACTGGGTATCACGCCTCGTTAGCGAAGTAAATGCCTGGAACGCCGTCCTTGATCGGTATCTATCGGCATTTGAGCGACTCGGCGAACTGGTTCGCCGTGCGCCGGCAGGTCTCAAGGCGATTCCGCAGGTCCAGGAAGTGCTGGCTGAATCCTTTACCCCAAGCTTGCTCCAAGGCGAAGAGGTCCAGACCCTGTTGGATTCCCTGGCGAGCAACAGCGCCGCATTGCCGGAGTTGGAAGCAGTGCAACGGGCACTCAGAGAGAATCGTGAGGCCGCCTTCGAACTGGAGCAACAGGCGAAGGCACTCAGTGAGCAGATTCACACGGAGATGGAGAAGACCGATCTGCGTTTTCTCTATGACGCGAATCGTCGCTTGTTCGCCATTGGTTATAACCCAGCCCTAAACTCCAGGGACAACGCCTACTATGACCTTCTGGCATCAGAGGCCCGACTGGCGAGCCTGATTGCGATTTCCCGTGGGGAAGTGCCTCCCCGGCATTGGTCGTCGCTGGCTCGACCCTTCGGAAGGATCGACAGCCGAAGTGTGCTTCTCTCCTGGAGCGGGACGATGTTCGAATACTTAATGCCCTTGCTGTTTACGCAGGCATATCGCAGTTCGCTGCTCGATCACGCTTCCCGGCAAGCGGTGTTGAGCCAGATCGAGTACGGGCGTCAACACCGGGTGCCCTGGGGGATATCCGAGTCGGCTTTCAGCGCGCTTGATTCGCGACAGATCTACCAGTACCGGGCGTTCGGAGTCCCGGGCCTGGCTCTTAAACGAGAAGCCGACACCCCTCCGGTTGTCGCTCCTTATGCGACGGCTTTGGCGCTCATGGTCTTTCCAAAGCAGGCAATTCGCAACTTACGGCTTTTAACCGAATTCGGCTTGTCTGGGAACAAGGGTCTTTACGAGGCCATCGATTTCACACGGGAAAGCGAAAGAGAAGGGAAAAGGGGAGTGGTGATCCATGCGTACATGGCTCATCACCAGGGGATGAGCCTGGTGGCGATTGACAACGTGATAAACCGCGATGTCATGCGCCACCGGTTTCATCAGTATCCCCGTATTAAGGCGGTCGAGTCGCTGCTTTTCGAAGGCGTGCCAGCTCAACCTCCTATCCTGCTGAGACCCGTATCAGATCGTAAGCCCGTTCGCTTGATCGCCCCGATGTTTGAGCCCGGTTCCGTTCGGATCAGTACTCCGGATACGCGTGTTCCCCGGATTCAAGCCCAATCAAACGGGAGTTACCACTTGATGATCACGAATTCGGGAGGGGGCTACATCCGTTGGACCGACTTCGATGTTACACGCTGGCGAGCAGACGCCACACAGGACGGCCACGGGTCGTTCTGCTATATCCGGGATTGTGACAGCGGGAACATCTGGTCTACCTCGTTTCATCCGCTGAATCGGCCCGAGCGTCGATACTCCGTTACCTACAGCGCGGACAGAATCGAATTCCGGAGGCGTGACCATGAGACGGAAACTTTGACCCAGATAGTTGTCTCACCGGAAGACGATGCCGAAATCAGGCTGATCACCCTGACAAACCGCTCATTGCGCACGCGTCGATTCCAGCTGACGTCCTACACCGAGCTCGCTCTCTGCCCGCATTCCGCGGATGTTGCGCACCCTGGATTCCAGAAACTCTTTATCCAGACAGAGGGAGTGCCCGAAAAGCAGGCGCTGCTCGCCTGGCGAAGGCTGCGAGCCCCGGATGAAAAGCCGATCTGGGCGGGGCATCTCCTGGCTGGGCGTATTGAGAAGGGGTCTTTTGAATACGAGACTGACAGGGAGGCGTTTCTGGGACGCGGGCTGACTCCCGGAAACGCTGTCGCCCTGAACCGCCGTTTGTCGGGTCGTTCAGGCTTTGTGCTTGACCCGATTTTCAGTGCCAGGGGTGAAATTCGCATCAATCCGGGCGGTCAGGCTCGTCTCGCCTTCATCACGGTATGTGGCGAGAGTCGCGAAAGGGTTGAGGCCCTGATTGACAAGTATCGCGATCTGAATCTTGCCGAAAGGGCGCTGGAGTTGGCCTGGACCCGGGCTCAGCTGCAGTTCCGATACCTCAGCATTCAGGCAGACCAGGCTCAACAGTTCATGGAACTGGCTTCGCATATTGTTTACCCGAATGACCGGATGCGCTCTTCCGCCGACCGGCTTCGCCAGAACCGGCTGGGCCAAAGCAACCTTTGGGGTCACGGTCTCTCCGGTGACCTGCCGATCGTCCTGGTGACAGTCTCCGATTCGAACGATCTTCCTCTCGTCCGCGAGACGCTGCTCGCTCATGCGTTCTGGGCCGTGCGCGGCATTAGGACCGACCTCATCGTTTTGAATTATGAAGCCGCAGGGTACACGCAACCTCTCAATGAAGAACTCCGGCGGCTCATCCATGTTTACTCACTGCAAACCGGGGTAAACCAGCCGGGTGGTATCCATTTGCTGTCGGCCGAGCAGATGCCTGCGGAGGATCTGAATCTCCTGTACTGTGTCTCGCGCGTCATTCTGGCCGCGACTCGGGGCTCGCTCTCTCAGCAACTTCGGGACTCGCTCGTCGCCATGCCCGAACTTCCGCCTCCCATAGACATTTCGCAGTACTACCCGGAGGAGGTCTCGCCGCCTTTACGCTTCATGGAGCTGGACTACTTTAACGGGCTGGGGGGATTCGCCGAACAAGGGCGGGAATACGTCATTTATCTCGGCTCGGGAGAACAGACCCCGGCGCCCTGGAGCAACGTTCTCGCAAACTCTAAATTCGGAACACTCGTTACCGAGTCGGGCATCGGCTCGACCTGGTGTGAAAACAGCCAGAGCAACCGTCTGACACCTTGGGCGAATGACCCCGTTTCCAATCCCCCCTCAGAGGCCATTTTCATCCGGGATGACGACACGGGAGCGTCCTGGACTCCTACTCCTCTGCCCATAAGAGAACTTGATCCTTATCGAGTCCGCCATGGTCAGGGCTATTCGGTGTTCGAGCACAACAGCCATGCCATTGAGCAAGAGCTCACGATGTTTGTCCCCACGTACGAAGAAGGCGGGGAACCTATCAGGGTAGGAAAACTGCGGCTGCGCAACTCCTCTTCTCGCCGCCGTCGCCTGACGGTGACGAGTTACTATGACGTGATCCAGGGGACCGACCGTGAAGACACCCAGATGCACGTCGTGACGAACTGGGACCCCGCCAGCTCATCCTTACTTGCCCGCAATTCCTACCAGCCGCACTTTAAAGACAACCTGACTTTCGTTTCAATGAACCCTTCCGCGACCAGCTATTCGGGAGACCGAGCGTTGTTTCTGGGGCGGAATCGATCTCTCGCCGCTCCGGTTGCCCTGCAAAGACAGTTTCTTCCTCGCCGCTCAGGCGCTGGTTTGGACCCGTGCCTGGCCCTTCAGACTTCCCTCGACCTTCGACCCGGTGAAGAGCGTGAAATCATCCTGCTGATTGGTCAAGCAACGACTCTCGAGCAGGCACGGGCTCTCATTGCACGCTACCGAGACCCGCTCTATTTCGAAGAAGCGTTGGCCTTCACAAAGGCTTGGTGGGATCGTGTGTTGAGGACTATCGAGGTGAAGACTCCCGAGAAAGAGGTCGACACTTTGCTCAACGGCTGGCTGATGTATCAGACTCTCGCCTGTCGGATATGGGCCAGGTCGGCGTTCTACCAGTCGGGCGGCGCCTACGGGTTCCGCGATCAGTTGCAGGATATGATGGCGGCGGTCTACGTCCGGCCCGCAATGGTGCGTGATCACATCCTTTTGGCCGCGTCCCGGCAATTCCAGGAAGGCGACGTTCAGCATTGGTGGCACCAGGTTTCAGGGGCGGGCGTTCGAACCCGCTGCTCGGACGATATGCTGTGGCTCCCCTACGTTGTCGGTCATTACGTCGAAGTGACCGGCGATGAGGCGATCCTGGACGCTCGAGTTCCCTTCCTTGAGGGGCCTCCGCTCAAGGAAGGTGAGCAGGAAGCCTTCTTCACCCCGGCGGTCTCAATCGAAGACGCCACACTTTTCGAACATTGCGTGCGGGCGGTTCGAAAAGCGAGCCAATTTGGAATTCACGGGCTTCCACTAATGGGCTCGGGGGATTGGAACGACGGAATGAACCGTGTCGGTGTTGAAGGTCGAGGTGAAAGCGTCTGGCTGGGCTGGTTCTTCATTGAGGTGCTGAAGAGATTGACGCCAATGTGCGAGAAGCGTGGGGAAACAACGCTGCTCGAGGAATTTCAGGAACTGGGTGATCGAATACTGGCCGCGTTGGAGAGCCATGGGTGGGATGGCAACTGGTATCGGCGTGCCTACTTTGATGACGGCACTCCGCTCGGTTCGCACACCTGCTCAGAGGCTCGAATTGATTCCCTGCCGCAGTCCTGGGCCGCCATAGCCCTCGGCGCCACTCAGCGGTCGGAACGCGCCATAGCGGCGGTCAACGAGCATCTCGTCGACGAACGGGACAAACTGGTACTCCTGTTCGATCCGCCGTTCGACAAATCAACGCCGCATCCCGGTTACATCATGGGTTACCCTCCTGGCGTTCGGGAAAATGGAGGTCAGTACACGCACGGCGCCCTGTGGGTGGCGCTCGCTCATGCACGCCTGGGAGACGGCGCCCGCGCCGCGGAGTTGCTTCGCCTCATGAGCCCCCTCGAGCACACACGCACACCCGAGGACGTTCTGCGCTACAAAGCAGAACCCTACGTCGTTCCAGCCGACGTTTACGCTCTTGAGGGTCGACGAGGCAGAGCCGGCTGGACGTGGTACACCGGGTCGAGCGGCTGGATGTACCGAATCTGGATCGAGGAGATCCTGGGATTCAAACTACGCGGAGATCGCTTCTGCTTCGAGCCCTGCCTGCCGCCTGATTGGAAAGGGTTTTCCTTTATCTATAACTATGAGGAATCGACCTACACTATTACGGTTGAAAACCCGGACGGTGTCAGCCAAGGTGTTGCTTCGATTGAGATTAACGGCCAGGTACATTCCGACAAATGGATTCCGCTTCGCGACAACGGCCGAAACAATCGGGTTGTCATTCGCATGGGCCGAGAAGCAAAGCTCGTGAGCCACGGCTGAGGTATTGACTCTCGCGCCAGGTCAATCCCATGGCGCACATAAGCGCTCAAATAATCCCTGGGCTGTTGCCGGGGTCAGGGCAGCGGACTAAATGGAGTGCTGTGCAAGACTCCTGATAACGACGTCCGAATCCTTGGGCCTGAGATCCTGTGACGTCCTGGAGGTCCGCTAGGACCGACACGTTTATAGTAAAACGACTGACAACGATTACCCAGGTCCGTTAGGACCGGCACGTGAGACTCCTGCCCGTCTCCTCACTCGCCCTCGTCATCGTCTACCGGTTCGAAAAGATAGCGCTCATCATAATCGATAGCGTACTTTCTCAGCAGCGAGCGATATTCTGAGGCGAAGCTTTGTTTCTTGTGATGTTCATCCTGTGTTTGGATGTAATGAATCACTTTGCCGAGTTGCGAATGGGAGACCGAGAAGGCCCCGAACCCCTCTTGCCAATAAAAGCGGCCCCGAAGCAGCTTTCTCTTGTTCACGTAGAGCGAAGAACTTGCTTTGAGCTTCTCCACGAGTGTAGAGAGGGCCTGCGTAGGCTTTTGTCCGATCAGAATACGCGTGATCCGGCATTCCTCCAATCTGGATAAGCTTGTGGCCCTGTTTGGTCACGATCCCGGTTATCTCCTTGTAAAGGTTTTCCCTGAAGTGTGGCAATATCAGGGATTCACGCCCCAAAACGGCAAAGACCAAGTGGATGTAGATGCGCGTGTAAGTGTTTGGCATGACGGCAAAAATGCCATCTTTGCCGCTCCGGGGCAAGTGCCAAACACGTGTCGGTCCTACGGACCTGGGTCTTAAGCCTTGGTCGCTTCTATAAACGTGTCGGTCCTGACGGACCTCCAGTCAGAAGAAAAAGTCCAAATGGTCGAAATGGGGACGCTGATGAAGCATTACTGGTGAAGCATTAGGCCAAGACCGACCTCTTTTTGAGAAAACCTATTTTGTGAAGCCCTATTGTAGTACCGGCTTTAGCCGAGCTTTAGCCGGGCAGTTCGCCCAGCGGTCAATTGTTGGCGGTCAATTGTTGCTATAGGACCGATTTAAGGCCCGCCTCAACGCGGTACTACAAACAGGGGACTCAGGCGACGCCCATTCTTATCCTTGCGCCAACTCACCCCTCCTCAGCCTATAACTCTTCGAAAACCCGGTTGTCCGATCGGCGATCGTCACCTGGATGATCCCGGCTCGGTCGCAGCGATAGTGTTCTTCCACAAGGTGATTCTCCACGTCCGGAAGGCGGTGCACCTCACCGCCATCGGCGTTGTTCTTTTGCAATTGTGGATCAAAGGGAAAGGCCAGGGTTTCCCAGGGCGTGATGTCCCCGGCGGGACGTCCCTCCGAGTCGACGCGGCTGCATTCCAGGTACCTGAAAAACCCGAGGTTGTGAACCGGCCGATAACGGCGAACCGAAACCAAGTCCGGCTGGCCGCTCTGCGGCAACGGCGTTTCCCATGAAAAAATGGGATCGAAGGTGATGACCCGTCCGCACTCCCCTTCTCGCCATACCCCGAAATACCGCGAAAACTTCTCCTGCAAGCTTTGCCTTTTGACACGATCGGCCGCTATGGCCAAGCCGATCGCAGTGGCGGCAAAAGGATAGGGGGAGCGGCGAACACGCCGGCCGTACCGTTCGCGGAGCGTGCGCGCGACAACAGGGAGATCGCTGGAGCCGCCCACCAGGTAAAGGGCGGAAACCTCGTCCCAAGAATCACCGCTCCCAAGACCCCTTTTCGCGGCTAACTCGACCGATTCAATGGTCCTTTGTACCAACGGCTGGCACCGCTCGTAAAACTCCGAGACCGGAAGGGTAACCACTGGGGCTTTACTGATCACGCGCCCGACATCAATGCTGATCTTGCGGCTGTTAGGATTAAGTCCCTCCTTGGCCTCCCGGCACAACTCCAGAAGGTTGAATTCGGCGGCAGAGTCGAGCTTCGTGATTCCCAGTCGTTCTAGAACTCTGTTTTTCAAGATCTCGTCGAAATCGTCCCCGCCCAGGCGGGCGATGCCGTCATTTGCCAGGACCTCGAAACTCTCGCCTTTCACGCTGATGACAGAAGCATCAAAGGTTCCACCTCCGAGGTCGTAGACGACCAGGTGTTCCCGGCGGGCCATCTGCTTGTTGCCGAAACGATGGGCAAATTCGATGCCGCCGGCCGAGGGCTCGTTCATCATCCCCAGGACTCGAAAGCCTGCCCGGGAGAAGCTTTCCAAGGTAATAAAACGCTGATTGCTGTTGGCATTGGCGGGAACTGCAATAAAAGCTTCGAGCGGTTCATCCTCGGTCAAGTCAAGGTTCGAGCGTTGCAGGAGATCGAGCTTCAACTGGTCGAGGTATCGGGTCATGAGGTCTAGTGCCGAGAATGAGGTTTCGCCAATTTGAAGCGTCGAGTCGGGAGAATGACTCCCCAGATATCTTTTGAAAGAACGCAAAAATGACCAGCCGGGCCGGCCGAAATTGGACTCTGCCTCGAATCCGAAGACTGGGTTTTGGCCCGGAAGAGCGGCTGCCACCGAAGGATGCCAGGTGCGGCTGTCGCCGTTCGCGCCATGAAAGCAGACCACCGGGTAATTGCCGCGGTCGGCAACAGCGACCACTGTCCGCGTCGTGCCGAAATCGATGCCGAGACGCATATAAATCCTACCTCCGTTGGAAGTTATCGGTTATTCCATGTTTTAAGTGAGCAACGTGCGGGTTACGAGTAACGAGTTTACCACCGGATGCAAGCCTAATTTCTCGCCAGGGTCAACGGACCGTCATATCCGTGTAATCCGCGCTATCCGTCCTATCCGCGGGCATTGCTCGCCCGCGGGTAGGACGGATAGCACGGATTACGCGGATAACATCTTGGTGCGTGACTTGACGTCAACGCCTGACTCCTCATACCATCACGCCTTTGGGAAAAGACCGACGTGCTTCGGATGTTTAGGAGATTTTTCGGCAGAAGCTTTTTTTTGATCCTCACTGGAGCGATCCTCGGGATCGTTTTTCTATTTGCGGCGCACGAGGGCAGCCGGCTCACTTCCACAGATAGTTTTTGCGAATCCTGTCATGTCCACCCTCATTCGACGATTTCCTGGAAGCAATCGACTCACTACAAGAACAAGACAGGGATGGTAATTCATTGTGTGGACTGCCACCTGCCGCCGGAGGGAGTGTACTATTACACAGAGAAAGTCCGAACCGGAGTCCGGGATATTTACGGCAAATTTTTCACGGACACTTCCAAGATTGACTGGGAAGCCAAGTCGGTTCTCGAGTACGCCACGACCTACACCTACGACGAATCGTGCCTGCGCTGCCACCAGGACCTGTACAGCTTGAATCTTTCGACAAAGGGAATTCAGGCTCACGAGAACTATGTACGCAACCGGGAAAAGGGTATTCGCTGTATCAACTGTCACCTCTACGTGGGGCATTACAGCGACAAGCAGCAAGAACAGCAGATTCTTGAAGACGAACTGATCCTGACGGAACGCCCCGGAGCGCCAGCTGTAAGTCGCCCTCGACGAGTACTGCCGCCTTTGACGGTTAGTGGCCCGATTCCCGGAGAAAAGTTCGCCAATTACGTTGAGACAATTCCGGGGACTTCCGTGAAATTCGAAATGGTGGCCATCCCGGGTGGTGAATTCGACATGGGGAGCAGGCCCGACGAACCATATAGGCGTCGTGATGAAGGGCCGGTCCATCGAGTCAGGGTCAGTCCTTTCTGGATAGGCAAGGCCGAGGTTTCGTGGGCGGAATTCGAAGAATTCTACTCTGATACGGTCACTCGGGCGAAGAACGAGAAGGGACTAGTGCAGGAAGAACTCGAGACGGTTGATGCCATAACTGGACCGACTCCCCCTTATGGTTCACCAGACCAGGGTTGGGGACGGGGTGACCGACCTGCTATCACGATGACGCACTATGCGGCTCGCGTGTACTGTGAATGGCTCTCGCGGGTGACGGGGAAGCGGTATCGACTGCCGACCGAGGCCGAATGGGAGTATGCCTGCCGTGCGGGCACGACAACACCATACTTTTTCGAGGGCAATCCCAAAGACTTTACCAGGTTCTATTGGCTCAATCGCTGGTTCGGCCTGGATCTCGACCCGCTGGCTCAATACGCCCGTTATGCGGAAAACTCGGGAAGAAGGACACATCCGCCTGATTCGGTCAAACCGAACCCGTGGGGTCTCCTGAACATGATCGGGAACGTCAAGGAGTTTTGCCTTGACTGGTATGATCCCCAGGCCTATTCTCGGTATTCAGACGAAGTGGCAGTAGATCCGAAGGGGCCCGAGGACGGGGAGGAACACGTGATTCGGGGTGGGTCTTACCGAAGCGACGCGATCGAATTGCGGTCGGCTGCGCGGGACTATACGCGCACCGCTGACTGGCTCACCACTGACCCGCAATCACCCAAGAGCATCTGGTGGTATTCCGATGCGACGGATGTCGGCTTCCGCGTGGTCCGCGAGTTCGAGGGCGAGGGGGAGGAACAGGCGCGGCCGGCGTCGGCCGGTTCAGCCGTTAACCCGGCTGCAGAGTCAAGAACCGGCAATCAATAACCTATCGATCCAAAAGGAGAGTTGCCATGTCAGAAGATTCCAATGTCTCCCGTCGACGTTTCCTAGGGACGGTGGCTGTGGCCGGTGCTGTGTACGCAGCGGCCTGCAGCACAGGTCGAAAGGCCCAGGACTGGATGGAGACGGCGGCCGACGGGCGGCCGTTGAAAGCAGGGCTGATTGGTTGTGGTGGCCGCGGCAGCGGCGCCGCGCTTGATTTTCTTGCCGCCGGGCCGAATCTGTCAGTCGTGGCGCTGGCCGACGTGTTTCAAGACCGACTTGATGACGCCCGCAAGAAAATCGAGGAGGCGGGACAGAAGATTGCCGACGATATGTGCTTCGTCGGCTTTGACGCCTACCAGAAGGTCATTGACTCGGGTGTTGATGTCGTATTGATAGCGACGCCACCTCATTTTCGGCCGCAGCAGTTCGCCGCTGCCGTGGAAGCCGGCAAACACGTTTTCATGGAAAAGCCGGTGGCGGTCGATCCCAACGGCGTTCGCAGCATCCTGGACAGTGCTGCCAAGGCCAAGACCAAGAACCTGGTGGTCGTCACAGGAACTCAGCGACGGCATGAACCTGCTTATAAAGAGGCTTATGACCGGATTTCCAACGGGGCAATCGGGGAGATCATAACCGCCCGGGTCGTATGGAATCAGGGTCAACTCTGGTACAAGGAGCGCCAGCCAAACTGGACTGACATGGAATGGCTGATTCGGGATTGGGTTAACTGGGTTTGCATGTCAGGGGATCATATCGTCGAACAGCATGTTCACAACATTGATGTTGCCTGCTGGTTCCTGGGCGCCTACCCGGTCAAGGCAGTCGGATATGGCGGCCGCGCCCGGCGTGTGACTGGGGATCAGTATGACTTCTTCAGTATCGACTATGAAATGCCAAACGGTATGCATGTCCACAGCATGTGCCGGCAAATCGATGGCTGTGCCAACGATGTCTCCGAATACATCGTTGGAACAAACGGATGGGCGCACTTGCAGGGCGGTAGGGACTGCGTGATCTACAAGAAAGATGGAACCCCCGCCTGGTCGTTCAAGGCGTCCCTTGAGGAGACTGCCGAAGCCAGTCCGGACGCTCCGAAGAGGAACACTAACCCCTACCGGCTCGAACACGTCGATTTCGTTCATGCGATCCGCTCAGCGACGGCCTTTAACGAAGCGGAAAACACGGCCAAGTCGACGTTGGCGGCCATCATGGGCCGAGAAGCAGCTTATACCGGTCGGGCCGTTATCTGGGATGAGATCATGGCGACCGACATGCACCTGGGACCCCGGGAATACGCCCTTGGGGCCGCCCCTGTCGAAGTCAAGATCCCTGTCCCGGGAGAGGCAAGAGAGCGGTCCTAGCTTAACCAATACACCTCCGGAGAGCCGGGCGCGCGCCGTCCGGCTCTTCTACCCAGTCTGATCCGTGCTGTCCGTGTTATCCGCGCTATCCGCTGGACTCGCACACCCGGATCTTCCTCGTCTTCCCTGGACTCTGTTAGGATATCCCGGTTCCTCCCGAAGGTTTCAAACGGCATGACTGAAGACCGACAGAGATATACGAGAAATTTCTGCATCATCGCCCACATTGATCACGGGAAATCTACGCTTGCCGATCGCCTGATCGAAATGACCGGCGCCGTGGAAGCTCGCCAGATGCGCGATCAGCTCCTGGATAAGATGGACCTCGAACGCGAGCGCGGAATCACCATCAAAATGACTGCTGTCCGTCTCCGCTACCGCGCGTCTGACGGACAGGAGTACCAGCTGAATCTGATCGACACACCCGGGCACGTAGATTTCACCTACGAGGTGTCGCGAAGCCTGGCCGCCTGCGAGGGCGCCATCCTGGTGGTCGATGCGGTACAGGGAGTCGAGGCCCAGACCCTGGCCAACGTCAACTTGGCCCTCAACCATAAGCTGACAATTATCCCGGTGATCAACAAGATCGATCTTCCGGCGGCGGATCCAGCGCGGGTGAGAAAGGAAATAGAGGAGACCTTGCTGATCGACAGCGCGGAGTGTCTGGAGGCAAGCGCCAAGCAGGGGATTGGGATCGAGGAGATCCTGGAAGCCATTGTCCATCGCGTCCAGCCGCCCTTCGGAAACCCTTCAGGCCCGTTGCGTGCCCTTGTTTTCGACAGCCATTTTGATCCCTATGTGGGAATCATCGCTTATGTGCGGGTAGTCGACGGATCACTGCGGCCCGGAATGAAGATTCACATGATGGCTTCCGGATTCGAGGCCGAGGTCGACGGGGTGGGTGTCTTCACCCCTGACATGACGCCGACGAAAGAGTTGCTGACGGGCGAGGTAGGATTCGTTCATGCCGGCATGAAGGAGATAGGCGACTGCCGAGTCGGCGATACCATGACCGATGCGGCCAACCCTGCCCCGGAACCCGTTCCCGGTTATAAGCAGGTTAAGCCGATGGTGTTCTGCGGTTTGTATCCTGTCGACGGCGATCGATTTCCCGATCTGCGCGAGGCCTTGAATCGACTGCAGCTCAATGACGCCGCTTTGACCTTCGAACCTGAAACCTCTGCCGCGCTGGGTTTTGGATTCCGGTGCGGTTTCCTTGGCCTGCTTCACAGCGAAGTAATCCAGGAGCGGCTGGAAAGAGAGTTCGATCTTGAGCTGGTCGCCACCTCGCCATCCGTCGTTTACCATGTGACTCTCACTGACGGGACCGTGCTCCGGATCGACAACCCGACGAAGTGGCCCGACGCGGGGCGTATTGCGAAGATTGAAGAGCCGTATGTTCTAGCTACCATCATAGCTCCCACGACGTATGTCGGCGCCTGCATGGATCTGTGTACCGAACGCCGGGGCATATTTCGCCAGACCGAGTACAGCCGCGAGCGAGTCATAATCACCTGGGAGTTACCTCTGGCCGAGATTCTGATGGACTTTTTCGACACCCTCAAAAGCAGGACTCGGGGTTATGCGTCATTTGATTACGATTTCCTCGGCTACAAGGAGGGCGACCTGGTCAAACTCGACATAAAGATTAACGGTGAGCCGGTTGACGCCTTAAGCTTTATCACCCATCGAGACCGGGCTTATACGCGAGGGAAGGCGCTTACCGCCCGTCTGAAACAGGTTCTGCCGCGGCAGTTGTTCGAAATCCGGATCCAGGCGGCGATCGGTGCCCGGGTGATTGCCTCGGAAAGCTTAAGCGCCATGCGGAAGAACGTGATCGCCAAATGTTACGGAGGCGACATCACGCGAAAACGGAAGCTGCTCGAGAAGCAGAAGGAAGGGAAACGGCGGATGAAGTCTGTCGGCCGCGTTGAAATCCCACAGGAGGCCTTTTTGAGCGTGCTGCGCGTGGGGAATGAATGAACCTTGGATTCGGTCTCTACGTCCACATCCCGTTTTGCGTCCGCAAATGTCCCTATTGTGATTTCGTGTCAGCGCCGGTCGGACGCGACGATCGAGTTGCTTATTTGCAGGCTCTTGAGTCGGAGATACGTCACAGCGAATGGAAGGGCCAAACGGCCCGGACCATCTACCTGGGAGGCGGCACGCCATCAGAGCTTGAGCCCGATGATCTCGGCCGGCTGGTCGATACTATTCGCGACACCTTTCGATTAGTGCCCGATGCCGAGTGTTCCATCGAATGCAATCCGGGCACTCTTAGCCCGTCGAAGCTCGAGGCCATGCGGTCGATGGGGTTCAATCGCCTGAGCCTCGGCGCGCAATCTTTCTCGGATCGGCTCCTGGGTGTGCTGGGCAGAATCCACACCGGTGACGCGGTTCGGGAATCCTATAGCCTGGTGCGAGCCGCTGGCTTCGACAACCTGAATCTCGACTTGATTTTCGGAATTCCCGGGCAGACCCTTGAGGATTGGCAAAACGACCTGCATGAGGCCTTGCAACTACGGCCCGAACATCTTTCTTTGTACGGATTGACAATTGAGCCGGATACGGAGTTCGGCAAACTCAAGGAACAGGGGCGGCTTAGGGAGGCGGACGAAGAAGTTGCGGCATCCATGTGCGAGGTGGCGGTGGAGATGACGGCGGACGCGGGGTACGAGCAATATGAAATCTCGAATTTTGCGCTACCCGGGAAGGAATGCCGCCACAATCTAATTTATTGGCGCAACGAGGAGTATCTGGGATTCGGCGTCAGTGCCGCATCGTATGTGGGGGGCGCGCGCCGGTGTAACACCAAAGACCGTCGCGCTTATGTCGAAGCCTTGTCCCAGGGACGGCTCCCCTCCCGTGAGGAAGAGCGTCTGGATGCAAGAAGCGCATTAGGGGAGGAGATTATGCTGCGACTGCGCTTGGCGGACGGTTTCTCCTCCTCTCATCTTCGCGACAAGTACGGTCTGGACCCGGACGTTATATACGCCGATCCTTTGAGCTTTCTGGTCTCCGAAGGCCTGCTGGCGCGCCAGAACGGGGTGGTGCGCCTGACGCCCCGCGGTCGCCTGCTGGCAAATGAAGTCTGCCGGCAGTTCCTGTAGATGGGTTTCGAATCCGCCCCGCCCTTTGCGGGCGGATTGAACCACCGCTCTCCTAAAGCCAGTACTACGGACAGGGTTTCACGAAATTCCACAGCTCTATTTATCAATCACTTACAAGTGGGCACGAATGTCTGTAATTTCAGCTATTTGCAAAAGCACATAAGGCGCTTTTCGGCCAATTTTACCCCCCCCTTTTGAGGCCACTTTAGACGGTCCCGTATTTTCGTCAAACTTCGAGCGCGTCCGGACCTGTCGTCCTGCTCCCTGACCACCATCAGGCCGGTGCTGGTCGCATCAGAGGTCCGTCAGGACCGACACGTGAACTCCCTGCACCGCTTCCTCACCTGTCAGTGTCTGCCGGCAAAGGCCGCTCTTTCAGCTCAGGCTCAACTGCCTGTCACGTGTCGGTCCTGACGGACCTGGGTCAAAGCCTTCACGTATCCCTATAAACGTGTCGATCCTACGGACCTCCAGTCAGAAGAAGAAGTCTAAATGGTCGAAACGGGGACGCTGACCAAGCATTAGGGCCGGGACCGATCTCTTTTTGAAAGAACCGATTTTTGTGAAGCCCTATACTACGAATTTTCGTGATTACAAACCGCACCCAGGGCGGCGTAGCAACAGAGTAATCCGCTTTAGTCTTTCCTCTGTTTTTCTCTGTCTTTTTCTGCGGTTGAAATCTGTGATTAAGCGATTAAGCGGTAGTCCTTCAAACCGACCGCGACTGAATCGCCTGGATCGACCGGTACCTCCGCCGCATCCCACTTAGTTCGTATGACGGTCAACGGAAACCCTTCCGGAAAAGTTTCGTCGACCAATCGCAGTCTCTCCCCGGCGGGCGATTTCTGCGAAACGGTGGCGGCAGACGTGAGTCAAACCACCAGGCGCTGCAGTGGCCCAAGATCACGGGTCGTCTCGACGACCGCCTTTCCCAGTTGATGGGCAGCCTGGCAGAAATGCGACTGGTAGCTCAACACAATGTCCTCGGCCCGAAAGACCAGCTTGACCAACTGATTCGGCTCGAGCGGCGGGACTGTCTCCGGGGGATCGATCCGGAGCGGCCCGAGCCGGACGTGCGCTCCGTCCCAGCGCGCCAGCAGCAGATTGGAGATTCCAAGAAAGGCGGCCACTCCTTGACTGGCGGGGTGGTTGTAGACTTCTAAAGGCGTTCCAACGCGTTCGATCCTCCCCCGTAACAGGACCGCGATCTGCTCTCCCAGCTCAAATGCTTCTTCCTGGTCGCTCGTGACGAAGAGAATGGGGATATTAAGCTCGTGCAGCAGTGGGGCCAGTTGTGTCCGAAGGTTTAAGCGAGTTACAGGATCCAGGTTGTTGAAGGGATCATCCAGGAGAAGTGCCGCCGGGCGGTTCGCCACTGCCCTGATGACTGTCACCCGCTGCTTTTGTCCGTCAGATAGTTGATCTGGGTATCTGTCCAAATATTCCGCGACACCGGCCAGGCGCGCCAGTTCTACGATATCAACCTGCCCCGCGCCTTCCCTGCGGCCAAGCCGCGCTGCAAATTCAAGGTTCCCCCGCACCGTCATGCTAGAAAAGAGGTTCGGACGGCTGGAAACGACCGCCATTCGCCGGGACTGAGGAGGCAACCTGCTCAGGTCTCGCCCGTCAAGACAGATCATTCCTTTATCAGCAGGCAGCAGGCCGGCCAAAATGCGTATGAGTGTCGTCTTTCCAGCCCCGCTCGGACCGACGAGTGTCGTGAACCGGCCGGCCGGAACACGCATCGACACCTCCGACAGAGCCTCGACCTGGTTGAAACGTTTGCTGATCCGATCAATATGGAGGAAACGGTCCTCCTCGCGGCCCGCGTGCGGCGGGTTCGCCTGGGGGTTAACCATTGTAAATGATTATAAGTCATAAGCTGGAACTTGATCGCTGACCGGCTGTTCTTGACTCTCGCTGTTTGATCCCGTATATTCCTAGTAATCCAGTAGGAATATGAACATTTCGACCAGGAGCGAATACGGCCTCAGGGCGTTGATTTACATCGCCAGGCACTCGGCCATCCACCCGGTCTCGGCAAGAGAAATCTCCGCCGCATGGCATGTGCCTGTGAAGTACCTCGAGCAGATCCTCAAGCTACTCAAGGACGCGGGAATAGTTGACAGCCGCATCGGGCTGGGCGGGGGCTACCGGCTTGCACGGCCTGCGGCCCTGATTACCGCCGGCGAGGTTATTCGGGTCCTCGACGGCCGCATTGCCCCGTTCGGCTGCGTGAGTGAAACCGAGTACCTCCCTTGCGAGTTCGAGGTTGACTGCGGCCTCCAAACGCTCTGGGCGAGAACCAGGCAGGCGATCCTCAGCATTGTCGATCACACGACAATCGCGGATTTGGCGCGACCGGTGTCTGAATCTACTGCCACTTCGAAACCTGTATCCCTCAGAAAACAGAATGAGCGGTAACTAATCGACCAGTCCTCGCCGGCCTCCCGACGTGGAAAGCGTTGGCGGCGGTGCGTGGAGGAGTGGGTTTGTCCGTGCTGTAAAGGAGTGTGTTGCATGCTTAAGATCGGTTGCTTCCGAAATTTAGCGGTCTTGGCGCTGCCCCTGTTAGTGACTTTCGTCGGCTGCGGAGGCGGGTCAACCGAGAACGCCGAAAACAAAATCACTCTCGTTTTAGCCGCCTACACGACGCCTCGCGAGGCATATGGAAAGGCGATCATTCCCGGGTTTCAAAAATACTGGAAGGAGAAGACCGGCCAGGAGGTCGAGTTTCGGCAGTCTTATCAGGGAAGCGGAGCCCAGGCGCGTGCGGTAATCGGCGGATTTGAGGCCGATATTGTCGCTTTGTCGCTGGCCGCCGACGTCGATAAGATCGCACACGCCGGTCTGATTAAACACGCCTGGACCGAGAAGCCCAACCACGGTATGGTATCGACCTCAATCGTGGTGCTGGCGGTCCGGCCTGGCAACCCGAAAAACATCCGTGACTGGTCCGATCTCACCCGTCCTGGACTAAACATACTGACTCCGGATCCCCGTACTTCAGGCGGCGCCATGTGGAACATCTGTGCGATGTACGGCGCAGCGCTGCGCGGTTTTGCCGGTGTCGACAAAAGTCCTGAGGCTGCCGGACAGTTGCTGTCTTCGGTTTTCAAGAACGTGTCGATCATGGACAAAGGTGCCCGTGAGTCGATCACAAATTTCGAAAAGGGGATTGGGGACGTAGCCATCACCTATGAAAACGAGGTACTGGTCGGGCAGCAAGCCGGACAGGAGTATGAATACGTTATCCCGCGGTCGACGATTCTGATCGAGAATCCTGCCGCGATCGTCGACGTTTACGTGGACAAGCACGGAGTCCGAGAAGCGGCCGAAGCTTTCCTGGAATACCTTTGGAGCGCCGATGCCCAGCGCGCTTTCGCGCAGTATGGCCTGAGACCGGTCGATCCTGAGATAGGGAAGGAAGTCGAGACGACTTACCCCCCGGTTCAAGACCTCTGGAGGATTGACTATCTGGGTGGATGGCCCAAGGTGACCGAGGAGATTTTCGGTCCCGAAGGCGTTTACACAAGGGTCTATCAGAAGCGTCACGGATCATCCTCATGAGCAGTTCAGTAGCTCGACTCGAAAATCGCGTGTCTTGCGAGGTCGGGAGGCCGTGGGGGCGCTGGGGGCTGCGCGGAACGGCCATGGCCTACCTGGTCATCATGATCGCGTTACCCGTCGCCGCAGTGGTCCATGCAGGATTGGAAGAGGGGCTCCTGCGTTTCTGGGGCGCTGTGACCGAGCCTGTCGCCTTGGCCGCACTGCGACTGACCCTGGTAACTGCAGCGGTGACGACTCTGATCAACTCGGTGATGGGTACTCTCGCTGCCTATGTTCTGGTCCGGTACGATTTCCCCGGCCGCCAGATCTTAAATGCGCTCATTGATCTCCCCTTCGCGATACCCACGCTGGTGACCGGAGTCATGCTGGTCGTCCTGTACGGCCCTCAGAGTATGGCGGGTAGCTGGTTCGCAGCCCAGGGCGTCGAGATTGTCTTTGCAAAGCCTGGGATTGTGTTAGCGCTGCTCATGGTGACCTATCCGTTCGTGGTTCGAAGCGTGCAGCCAGTGCTGCTTGCCCTTGAGCTCGACCAGGAAGAGGCGGCCTACACGCTTGGCGCTTCATCCTGGACCACCTTTTGGAAGGTGCTGTTTCCAGCCATTTTCCCGGCGATCGTGACCGGCGCGTTGCTTACCTTTGCCCGGGCGATCGGCGAATTCGGATCCATTGTCGTTGTCTCGGGAAACATTCCCGGGCGTACCCTGACCGGTCCGGTTCATGTTTTCGGCTTAATTGAATCGCACAACACCATGGCAGCGAGCGCGATGTCGGTGTTGTTGCTGTCGATCTCTTTCCTGCTGGTACTGGTCGTCGACTGGAGGCAGAGGAGAAAGGAGTCTCGAGATGCGAATCGCTGACAGGGAGTTGGGGAGGCCACATTTCTCTGGACGTGGGTTTAAGCTCCCGGTCGTGATCGTGTTGACATACACGGCTCTTCTGGTTGTTGCTCCACTCCTGGCAATCAGCTGGGGCGCCTTTTCGAGCGGTGTCTCTGCAACCCTTCGAGAGATCACTTCCCCGGATGCTCTTCACGCCTTGAAACTGACGCTTCTGCTCGCAATCTCAGCCAGTGGTTTGAACGCCGTGCTGGGGCTCGTAACCGCCTGGGTTTTGGTCCGTCACCGCTTTCGAGGTCGGGCCTTGCTGAACGCGCTGGTTGACCTGCCATTCGCGATTTCGCCCGTAATTGCGGGCCTAATGCTGATTCTGCTCTTCGGCCGGGAGGGCTGGCTGAGATTCTTGCCGGATGCCCTTGGAATCCAGATCGTCTTCGCCCTGCCCGGTATGCTCCTGGCGACCGTTTTCGTCTCGTTGCCTTTTGTTGTCCGAGAGGTCATGCCTGTCCTCAGTCACTTGGGGACTGAGCAGGAGGAAGCGGCCCATACGCTGGGCGCAACTGGCTGGCAAACCTTCCGGAAAGTCACACTGCCGGCCATTCGATGGGGTTTGCTCTACGGCATCTCGCTGACGTTTGCGCGCGCCTTGGGTGAGTTCGGCGCCGTCCTGGTGGTCAGCGGCGGGGTCTCCGGCATGACCGAGACGGCAACCCTGTTCATTTTCAGATCCATGGACGATCGCAACTACGCCGCTGCGTATTCCATGGCCCTGGTGCTTGCAGTCGTCTCTTTCGGCACCCTGATCCTGATCGAGCTTTTAAAGAAAAGAACCGGGCAAAGGAGGTAGTCAGTGTCTATCGTTCTCGACGAAGTCTCAAAGAGATTCGGAAACCACCTGGTGGTTGACCGCTTTGCTCTCGAAGTCTTTGACGGCGAGCTTTTGGTCCTTCTAGGAGCGAGCGGCAGCGGCAAGAGCACAATCCTGCGAATGATCGCCGGGCTGACTTATCCCGACGAAGGAAGAATCGTCATCCACGGCACTGACATGACCTATGCCCCGGTTCAGCAGAGGGGAATCGGCTTCGTCTTTCAGAACTACTCGATCTTCAGTCACATGACGGTGGCTCAGAACATCGAATTTGGACTCAAGATACGGGGAGTAGCGCGACCCTCGAGGATCCGGCGTGTCGAAGAACTTCTTGAATTGACGGGCTTGGCAGGTCTGGGCAACCGGATGCCGCGGCAGCTTTCAGGCGGCCAGCAACAGCGAGTAGCCCTGGCCCGGGCACTTGCCCATGAGCCAAAAGTTCTGCTGCTGGATGAGCCGTTTGGCGCCCTGGACGTGAAGATCAGGGGCCATCTGCGCCGTACCCTGAGAGAAGTGCAGAAAAGACTCAATGTAACGACAATCCTGGTTACCCACGACCAGGAAGAGGCTTTCGAGCTGGGTGATCGGATCGGTGTTCTAGAGCGAGGGAGACTCCAGGGAATCGGTCATCCCGAAGATCTGTATCGTTGTCCGCGCTCTGATTATGTCGCGACTTTCCTCGGGGGCGGAAACCTTTTGTCGGGACCAGCTACGTCCGGGCTTTTTGGCGCCATCCTCCCGGTTCCCGAGGAGTATAGAAGCGCCGAAGGCCAACGAGTGCAACTCTTTTTCCGGCCCGAACACCTCTGCCTCGACAAGGAACGGCCGCACAATGGAAGGCCAGTTCTGGGAAGGGGTGAGATCATTGAGCAAGTCTTCGCCGGTTCCATCCGTCGCGTTCGTGTTCGCGTTCCGAGACTGCCAGGGTGTCGACAAGTTGCCCCCCAACCCAAATTCGGACAGGAAGACTGGATCCTGGAAGGCGAACTACCCTCCGATCTGCCTCTTGAGTCGCAACAGTATTGGGTCTCGCTCAGCCAATGGAGCTTCCTGGCGCCGCCCCGACCCCACCTGCTCGTCTTTGACAATGCAGCGAGTGATGGAAATGAACACCTGAAAATGGCCGGCTGGCTGGGCGCGAAAATCGACGGAAGCCTGACTGTTCTAAGAAACCGGAAGGAGCATGAAAGTGATCAGAAGGTGCGCCGGGAAGTCCAGGAACGACTGGCGGAGGTCGATCTTGATGGCGCCGTCTCTGTCCTTCTCCCGCAAGGTCGAAGCGGCAACGTCCTGGTACGGGAGCAAGCAGCTAACACCTACAATCTGCTCCTGCTCTCAAAGCCCAAGCCAGAAGTGAGGTTCTCGCATCTGGGGATCACGAAGACGCTAACCAACATCCTTGAAAAGGCCGAAGTGCCACTCCTGATCATGTCCGGCAAGTTCCGGCCAATCAGGCGTATCCTGGTCTGCACTGCGGGTGGGGAACCCGGCAAGCACGACATCAGGCTGGCCGCCTGGGTCGCCAGGCGAATTGGCGCTGCAGTTACTTTGCTTCATGTGTTCGCCCCGCAGACGGACAACACCGTTGGTCGCCGACACGTCGCCAACGCGTCTTCCACACTTGCCAGTCTTGATATTCAGGTCGAAAGCAAGCTCCTGGAATCTCCGAATACGGTTGATGCCATTCTCGGCGAGGCATCCGACGGAGATTTCGACTTGCTGATAATGGGCGGACACGGGCCCTACTCTTCGTCGTTCTTTCGGCCCGAAGACGTCACCCTCCAAGTGCTCAAGCGGGTGAATCGCCCCGTACTCGTCGTCCCTCAAGAAGAGGTATAGCGAAGAGGACAATACCGGAAGCACCGCTATCGTGTATCCAAAATTCCTAGTCAGTCAGTGGGGATTTCGTGAAAAAGCATGGTCTTGAAGGAGAAACAGATGAGAACGCTTTTTATGACTCGACTTGGTTGCATCGTTCTGTTGCTCTCGATCCCTGTAACCGCGCGCGGCCAGGATAAGACCGAGCAGCTGGAAGCACGGATTCGCCAATTGCAGGACCAGTTGCGCGTTTTGGAGCAGGAGGTGAGATCACTCCGAAGTCAGAGTGATCGAGCATCACAACCATCCCCGACTTCGGGGAAGGAACAGTCTTCGGCCGATAGGAAATCCCCTGCGGTGAATTTCGGCGATCGAGGCCTCTCCGTCGAATCTGGCGGCGAGGTGCGACTGAACGTCCGGGGGTATTTTCAAGCCGATAGCCGGACTTATCTCGGAGACGCCAGGATCGATGCCAATCGCAGCTTCCTGCTGCGTCGCATCCGCCCCGTCCTGGAGCTTACCGTATTCCGTGATTTCGAGTTCCGCTTGATGCCGGACTTTGCCGGTGACAGTGCGACGCTGTTCGACGCCTATTTCAACTGGAGGATCCTGCCGGAGGTCCAGATACTGGCGGGTAAAGTCAAATCGCCGACGGGACTTGAGCGCCTGCAGTCGGCCACCGCACTGATGTTCCCCGAGCGAGGCCTGCCAACCTCGCTTGTTCCCAATCGTGATATCGGCGTGGAACTGCATGGCAATCTGCTTGACGACCGGCTGGAATACGCCCTTGGCATCTTCAACGGAACCACAGACGGTGGCAGCGTCGTCACCGACGTTGATGACGGAAAAGACACGGTTGCCCGTGTCTTCGCGCGCCCTTTTACGTCGCCGGCGCTCAAAGGACTGGGCATTGGCCTGGCTGGCACATACGGAAAACACGAAGGGACGCCAAGCCGCTACCGTACAACCGGGCAGCAGACGTTCTTGCGTTTCGCTCCCGGGACGGCCAACGACGGACGAGTGTGGCGTTTCACTCCACAGGGCTATTACTACTATGGTCCATTTGGGGTTCTCGCCGAATGGGCGGTCTCCTCTCAGAGACTGCGAAACGGGGAGGTTCGAGGCGACATTCGTAACCATGCCTGGCAGGTCATGGGCAGCGTAGTCTTGACGGGAGAAGAAAACTCGTATCGGGGCTTGCGTCCACGGCGGAGTCTGAATCCATCGGAGGGCGCCTGGGGTGCGTTTGAAGTGGTGGCGCGTGCCGGACGGCTGGCCATCGACGAGGAGGGTTTTCCTGTATTTGCTAGCCCGGTCGGAAATGCGGACAAGGCACTGAACCTGGGCATCGGCCTGAACTGGTATCCGAACCGGAGTGTGAAGTTCAGCGTCGATTACGAAGTCAACCGGCTATCCGGCGGTGGGCTCGAAGACGAACACACGCTGTTCAACCGGGTGCAGTTCGCCTTTTAACGCCGAAATCGGGTGATCGTGGGGTTCGTAGTACCTGCATTGTTACCACATGACCCGCTAGACCCGTCTAAAGCCCGGTACGACAAACGAGGAGTGGCCTAGATCCAAAGTTTGTAGTACCGGCTTTAGCCGGGCCGTTAGCCCATCGGCCAATTCTTGCCGAATGAACATTTTAAAGCCCACCTGGGGGCGGGACTACAAACGGGAGGGCAGCCGGGATCGAAAGTTTGTAGTCCCCGCTTTAGCCGGGCAGTTAGCCCATCGGCCCATTATTGCCAGGTGACCGATGTAAGACCTTCCAACAAGGCGACACTACAAACCCGGACTAAAACCAAATTCGTAAGCCCTGAACTCAACTAGCTCCGTTATCATTGGCAGCGTGACCAAAACGGATCTGGAGCGCTCGTTTGGCTGGAATCAAGTCTGGATGATAGCCCTTGCCGTTTCCCTGGCCTGCGGCTTGGCTGTGATTTGGCTTTTCCGCCACCTCCCGTTGATGGATCTGCCGGAATACCTCCTGGCCGCGCAGACGATGGTTGCTGCAAAGACCGGAGATACCCGCTACACCGAATTCTTCGCTATCGAGCTACCGACTCAGCCCTTTGCCACCACCTACTTTTGGTTTACTTCCGCGCTCTCCCCTGTGCTGGACGCGGATAAGGCAACACGTCTTTACCTGACAATCGCGGTTGTCGGCGTGATTCCGGCATTCGCCTACTGGCTGCGAAAAGTCGAACCGGGCTGGGAGGTCCAGGCACTGCCTGCCACGATCTTGATGTACGGGTTTTTCTTTCAGGTCGGGCTGCTCCCGTTCTTGTTCGCCATGCCTTTCTTCTTCCTCGCTTTAGGGGTCTCAATCGCCATTACACAAGCCCCGCGGCGTCGGGCGATCCTCCTGACCGCGTGGCTCTCGGTGCTTTTGCTGCTGGTCTACTTCTCACACATCCTGCCATTTGGCATCCTTCTCTTCGTAATGGGGCTTCAGGTTATGCTGTGGACCGGACGCCGGCGAGTCTTGTTCCTGTTCGTGGCGGCCTTACCGGCCCTTCTTCACTTGGCCTGGTTTCTGGCAAACAATCGCGTCGTCAATGTCTCTTCCTTCGACTGGAGTTACGATTTTCCGCTGTTCCATTTCACTTCCGTTCTTCTTTCGTTCAACCTCTTGTACGATCCGTCTTCTGGCGTCTGGAGATACCAGGCCGAGACGCTGGTCGCGTGGGCGATCGTCTTGTGCGCCTTCGTGCTCGCTTGGAGAACGGGATTCCGAATCTCACCGCGCCTCGGCGCCGTGTGCCCGATCATGGTCATCCTGTGGATAGGGACGCCCACTCAAGTCGCCGAAGGCATATTTATCTCCTTCCATTTCACTTATCCGTTGGGGTTTTTCCTGCTCGCTGCGGCACCGTCAGGCTGGGCCAGGAAGCGCCTGACCCTGGCTCTCGTGGTAGCTGCGTGCCTGCTTGCAGGCGGAGGCGAGTTGTGGCGTATGGCCGGTTTTCAGGCAGAAGGCGCTGAACTTGAGCGTGCGATTGATTCAATTCCGGAAGCACAGCGTCTTCAGCCGGTCATCACGGATCTCGAGAGCGACTGGTTTGACAACAGCGCGTATCTTCACGCGGCCACCTGGTATAACTTCCGCAAAGGCGGCACTAACCCGTACTCGGTTGCTCACATACGGCACTTCCCTCTGAAGTACCGGAAACACCCTTTTCCTAAAGTCCCCGGGGAATGGCATCATTCCGCCTTTGATTACGAAATCCACGGGCGCGGAACCGATTACTTCCTGGTCCGCACCCGCGATCAACGAATCATCGATCAGCTGGCCTCGAACGTGCCATTTCAAGGCCGTTTCGACCGGTGGCTTGTTTTTGGGCCAAACCCCCATCCTTAATAGTGCCGCCGTGCTCATCCGCGTAATCCGCGTTATCCGTGTTATCCGTGGGCAAGGAGACCCGCGGATAGAACGGATAACGCGGATTACGCGGGTGAGACGGGCGCTTAACAAAATTCTCAAGCGCTGACCGCTGAGGGGTACACTATAGTTGCCATGAAATCACTCCTTTCCCTCTTGTTGCTCCTGCTTGTTTTCATCGGTTCGCTGGGGCTTGCCGCCGGATCTGAGTACGACGTTGTGATCTACGGTGGAACGTCCTCGGCAGTAATAGCCGCCGTTCAGGCGGCGGATATGGGCAAGTCGGTTGTCATTGTCTGCCCGGAAAAGCATCTCGGCGGTCTTAGCTCAAGCGGCCTGGGCTTTACCGATTCCGGCAAGACCTCGGCTATCGGCGGCCTGGCGCGGGACTTCTACAGAAGGATCTGGCGTCATTACCAGCAGCCAGACGCCTGGGTTTGGCAGCAAAGAGATCAGTTCGACAATCGGGGCCAAGGCACGGCGGCGATGGACAACGCAGACAAGACCATGTGGTTATTTGAACCGCATGTCGCCGAGCAGGTCTTCGAAAACCTGCTAAAGGAACACCGCGTTCCCGTTCATCGGAATCAATGGCTTGACCGCCAGAAAGGCATAAAAAAGAACGGAAACAGAATTGTGTCGATCAGCATGCTCAGTGGGGAGACTTATGCCGGCAAAGTTTTCATTGATGCCACTTACGAGGGCGATTTGATGGCTCTGGCAGGTGTCTCCTACACCGTGGGGCGAGAGTCAAACAGCAAGTATAACGAAACCCTGAATGGCGTGCAGACGGTAAAAGCGATTTACCATCAATTCCCGGGGTTCGTTGACCCTTACGTCGAGCCTGGCAATCCGGCGAGCGGCCTGCTCCCGCGGATCCAGCCCGGTCCGCCCGGACGTGACGGAGAGGGAGACCACCGGGTTCAAGCCTATTGTTTCCGCATGTGTCTGACCGATGTTCCAGAAAACCGGGTCCCCTTTCCCAAACCGGACGGCTACGATCCGCGTCAGTACGAGTTGCTTTTGCGACTTCTGGACACGGGGTGGAGAGGCGTCTTCAACAAGTTCGACCGCATTCCGAACGGCAAAACGGACACCAACAACCATGGGCCCTTCAGCACCGACAACATCGGGATGAATTACGACTATCCGGAAGCCAGTTACGAGCGGCGTGCCGAAATCATTAAGGAGCACGAGACCTACCAGAAAGGCCTCATGTATTTCCTGGCCAACGATCCACGGGTCCCATCTGATGTGGCAGAAAGGATAAGGCTCTTTGGTTTGGCCAAGGACGAATTCGTGGACAACGGCAACTGGCCGTACCAGCTGTATATTCGCGAGGCCCGGCGAATGGTCAGTGATTTCGTCATTACTGAAAACCATTTGCGACGCAAGCTGCCCACTCCGCGACCGATTGGAATGGGATCGTACAATATGGACAGCCATAACGTGCAGCGCTATGTCGATTCGTCCGGCAGCGTTCGCAACGAGGGGGATATTCAGATTAACCCGGGCGGTCCCTATCCGATCGATTACGGGGCCATAATACCCAGGCGGTCGGAGTGTGAAAACCTGCTCGTGCCAGTTTGCCTTTCCACCTCGCATATCGCCTACGGATCGATTCGGATGGAACCGGTGTTCATGATTCTTGGCCAGTCGGCTGCTACCGCCGCCAGTCTGGCAATTGATGATGGCTGTGCGGTGCAAGATGTCGATTACGGAAAGCTCAGAAAGCGTTTGTTAGCTGACAAGCAAATCCTTGAGCTGCGTTAAAACGAACCGGTAACCCCTAAACGGCTAATCCGCGTCATCCGCGCGATCCGCGCCATCAGCGGGATATACTCGTCTGTCTTGTTTCCGCTTGTCCGCTCGCTTCCTTAACAGGCAGGCAGCACTGCGTTATGCTTATTTAACTTATTACTTCTCCCTTAACGGGCAGCATTTCGGAATGAACCGATGTCCGACCTTATAGCCGGTCGTTACAAGCTGGATTCACAGATCAAGCCGGGAGGAACCGTCTACAAAGCTGTTGACCAGCAGTTGAGAAGGACGGTAGCCATCAAAGTCTGGCCCGAGGGACGGGATGACATCCAGGCGGCCAGGAGGTTTTACCGGGAGGCCGTACGCTGTGCGCGTCTTGCCCATCCGAGTATCGTACCGGTCTATGACGCCGGTGAACATGTCGAAATCTCAAACCGCACAGCGGTGCCTGTTGCTCCGTATATGGTCATGGAACTGGTTGGTGGCCGTACACTTGCCTCCGCCCTTGAAGGCCGACAACCGTTGGCGTTGAGCGATGACCGCGATTGGGTGAGAGGGGCTCTCGATCTTTTCATTCAAGTGTGTCGAGGTCTTCATTACGGTCACGAACGAGGGCTGGTGCACGGAGCAGTTACCCCGGAAAACATCATCATCAGGTCTGATGGCGAAGGGATCAAGATCCTCAATTACGGGATCACTCCGTTGACCGAGGTCGAGCCAATTCCCTACATGTCTCCCGAACAACTCGAACCCGGGCGGGATCTCGATCGGCGCAGTGATCTGTTTAGTCTGGGCGTGGTGATGTCCGAGGTGCTCCTCGGTATCCATCCTTTCTGTGATGAAAACCCAGAAGATACTCGGGCTCGAATCAGAGCGGGCCATCGATCACCTGTAGAAGAACTGGTGCCCCAATGGGCATCCGAGATGGGCGATGTCATTATTCGGCTATTAGCTCTAAACCCGGAGGAGCGGTTCGCGAGCTGCGAGCAACTCGAGGCGACGCTAGAGGGGCTCAAACACCAACTATTCAACGGAATCAGACTGCACAGCAATGACATCTCGCCGGTACCCGCCCCGGCCGAACCGTTACTTGC